>BNJT01000762.1_pt1 | contig 317755 bp, 274 predicted proteins | sample 8540491 | NCBI WGS metagenome assembly BNJT01 (sample SAMD00202455, study PRJDB9452) | human saliva metagenome | host: Homo sapiens | reverse complement strand
TCGTTGGTGGCAACTTCGTCATCAGCTACCATCGTATTTTTGCAACATCTTGGTGCTCGCCATAAATTTCGCGGGTCGTAGCACGGGTTCAGCGTGCCGGGCAGGTGCAAGCTCGTTTTACACTTGATGCCATGCCTGCGAAACCGAAATACGCGATGAGATGCGGACCTAAACGCAGGTCGCGAATAGACGACAGCGCGCGAAAAGACGTCTGAGCCATCATCGGCAGAGCAAATTTCTGCAGCGCGATGGATGGATCGTACATCTAAGTACAAAGGTGACGCCGTAGCTGGCATCATCATCACTATCGTGAGCATCATCGGCGGCACCTGCTGCTGGCTCGTTTCAACACGGCCTTGATATGCAGCGACATCAAGCTGATACTGAATCTAACTATCGTGCGATGGCCTAGTTAGTCAGATCAGGAACTTTATCCATGCTAACGGCGACCGCCATCATCATCTAAGGAGACTAGCAAAGACGACGAGGGACTTTGCAGGGCACACTAAATCAACTCTTGGGGATTATAAAACCTTGCTGATAGTGGGCTTCATGCATGTTATGTTTGCCCTTGTTCCAGGACTTCGAGCAGCTCTCGCGCTGCCGGAGCGCTGTCACCTTTTGGAGCTTGGCTACATCATCAAGCAGACCAAAGAGTGGCGGGCGATGACAACGCTGCCAAAAGAAAAAGTAGCTGGCAGCTGGCGGCGCTGCGCGAAAGTGGGGCTGGAGCAGCAGCTGCAAGTGGTCAGAGCTGCTAAGGCGCAAAGAAGAGCGATGAAGAGATCGCAAGAGAAGAAGAGACGAAGATAAATGACATGTGAAAGCAAGAAATTTTGCCGGGCTTGACCTGGGATACGGCTTGCTGAAAGCTGCGCTGGTGTGCGATCTGGCATCGAGGAGAATTAGCGCGCTGAGGCGAAATATCTCAACTTCAAGTCTTGGCACTTTTGATGCCAGATAAAGGATCGCGGCAGCACTGCAGCTGCGCCGCCAGCGAGTACCGCTTCAAGCTAAAAGGGCCTCATAATCGGTCAGGGTGGTGTGCCGGATAAACTTTCTAGCAGCGATGGATAGTGGTCTAAGTAGAGCGAGGATATCGAGGATACCGCGAGAGCCAGCTTTTGCGCAGACGAACTGCTGGATCGATCTGGCGTCAAGGACGCCATGCTTAGTGGCTACACGATGGTTGATCCTGCCGGTGTCATCTCCAACGCACGCCCAGTGAGCTCATCAAACAACGCAGCCGAGCTGCTAGCTCGCCAAGAGACGCACGTTACTGAACAACACAAAAGGTCGACTATCGTACGTCGGTCGAGGACACGCTCGGGATCTGCGCTGCAGGTACGATCAAAGGTCACCACGCTGCTAAAGACAATATCGATCACCGCCCGCTAGCTTATGCCGAAGCCATCAGCGACTATCGCCGAGATTAGTAAAGGGCCGCGAATGCGGTCATCGAGCACGTGCCGTGACCGCAGCGCTTTCACGCGTCCTCCACCTCGCGCCGTATGAATGAGGGACGGCCGGCCTACCATCTAGACACTGCCGCGCAGCAGAGCTGATGGATGCGGTGCGGTATGAAAGGCGGCGCCCACACGCGATGATCGACGTGGCGCGCACTGCATCTATTAATCGCGCAACGCCGGCGTGAGAGACAGGCGACCGATGAGCCAGCACGGAGAGATGGTGCTGGCGTGGAGCCAAGCCTGCTGGAAATTATATGCAGCTCTCGCGCACATTTCGCCATCGATATGAGTAAATGTCCAGCTAAGCGCTGAGATCGCGGCAAATGCGCCATTTGAGCAGTTGGCGTCATAGAAATGAAACGGTATAAGGAAAACGATGAAAATTATCACCTCTCGCGCGCGCGATCTTCGGCGGATACGCGGCGCGCGACACGCCGCTGAAATACTACACTGCAAAGATGCCTTGAGTACCAAAGCTCAAACTACGGCAGAGAGATGAGATGGTACGTTGCTCAAATTCTCATCTGAGATAGATGCCTCAGCGAGTGATCGAAACGTCATCTTTAGATTACCGATCTGTCCCAACTCTGGCTCAGTGCGAGGCTTTGCAGAGATGATGAGGGCAAAAAGCTACAGCTGTACTGCTAATCATCGCCAGCGGCGCTGAGTGCGCGCAGCGCTTACTCATAGTATGGATAGTTCAAGGTGCGCTACAAAGATCACTTACGACTTTTTGCAGGCATTTTGGCAAAAACAAAGAAGCTTAAGGATACTGAGTGACGTCGTAAATGCCGTGGATATCTGGCTAAAGATGATAAAGTTTCGAGATGGGCAAGGTCTGCTTTGGGGCTTGTGGCAAACATAAAGAGATAAATAAAGTGATGTTGAAGCTGAAAACAACCTTGATGGATCACATATTAAAGAAAGCTAGTAAATTGCAACGAGAAAAACACTATATCGGCCTTGATATGCAGGTGCATGCCATTAAAAGTCATTTTTCCAAAGGGACAAGGACGACTATAGCAACCTGATCTCAAACTACGTCGTAAAAACTTAGTGAAATAGAAAGTAGCATAAAGTATCAAAAGATCATGCCAAAGTTTCTAACCTACAATGTCAGCAACGTTTTCGGTTATCGGCAACGACTTTATGGCAAATTGCGATTGACTTCTTTATCGACGTGACAAACACACACTAAGCTTTCGCGCAAATGGCAAGCTGATGTTAGCGCCATGGCAAAGCACCCTAGTTAGCGCAGAGCAGACATGTCGAACGCTGAAGCGGCGGGCGCTCTTTGCAAATTTCAAAGATGGCTTTAGCTATGAGCCGATCAAAGCGCGACTAGTTGATCTAATAACTAAAACGGGGAGGACTATGACAGAAGAATAAGCGTAGGAGCTTAGCTACGAGCTTACATGAATGCTAGAGGCGATGTTTTACTATGCTGGCGTGAAAAAGAGCAAAAGCTTGAAGGGCGGCAAATCTCACGTAGAGTGCATCGACGATGCGCTGAAAAACTCTGATGCTGGCGGTAGCGACGACGGGTCATAGAGATAGTTGAATATGACACCATCCAAAGTTATTTAAATAAGGAGAAAAATATGAAGAGTCACAGTTTTTGCAGCGGCACTTTTTGCGTTAAATGCTATAGCAGATGATTGAAAAAGGCAAATGAGCTTTATACAAGAGTGCAACGAGGGCCTATCTTTGCGTTTAACAAAGCTTGCGGTGAGGGGCGAGAGCTTTACACGATGAATGCGATCATGCTATTTTAACGGCGATGGCGTGGCAAAGATCAGAGCTCAGGCTGAGAAAGAATGTACTACAAAATGTGCGACGAAAATGAGCATGGCCTGCGAAAAACTGAGCGAAATGACAGCTTATGGCCCTTATAAAAGACAAAAGACGACAGTGAAGCAAAAAGCGAAGAGAAGGCAAAAAGCTTTGTTTAAAAACTTGCGACATGCTTCTAAAACCAGCTTGCGACTTTGTAACAAAAGTAGATCAAAAAGACTTAAAATGGGCTACAAACAAGTTTGATGGAACTGAAACAGCAAGGAAGACTATCCGTGCTGAGGCGGCGAAAAGAGTTGGGAGCTCGATTAAGCCAAGTGCATGACTACTCTGTGGAAGACCAGATCAACGCGTTTATGAAAACTCGACAAGGGCTGAACATCTTTGAGATCGCGGCAAAGGGCTTGGGGCTGATACGATAGAATTTCAGCTCATCAAGCTCGAGCGTGACAAAAGGGCGACTGAGCATGGCACGATGAATAACGTGGCTGCTATGAGAACTGACTGTCATACTGCTTCGCCACCCAAAGCTCTGGAGCGGCGGGTGCAGCTGATGGGACCGAAGCTAGCGTCGTAAAATGCACGGGAACACGCACAAATGAGCACCCAAAGCCAAGCTCTGGCGATCTTTTCACGCTAAGAGGCAGCTGGTAAAATTTACTGGATAAAAACCCTAAACATGTATCATCAGCGACATCGCTATGAAGCCGTGTGGCAGGTCGAACATCTGGGCGATGAAAGAGTGGCATAAATTTAAAAGCTCTTTGCGAGATGATGATGCCAAAAGACGCTGAGGTCTTTGAGTCTCAGGGTACAAAATATGGAGGCTTTCGAGGGTAGCGACGTCATCGTCATGCTTCGCATCCCATCAGGCTGGCGTGGCGGTGCAGGACGGCATTTCAAGCTCAGGGGTACTCGAATTTTTGGACTAAAGTATAGGATAAAGCTAGCAAAGCCTGACGCGATCGATGCTGCACCAGGGCCTATAAATGAAGGCGTGGGTTAAACTCAGACAGTAATGGCACACGCGTGGTGCTTAACCAAGTAGAAAACGGCGTTGCGATAAGAATGGCGATACTAAATACGCTTGCAAAAATGAGGGCTAACAGTGAAAATAGCAATAATTAACGGCGCTATCGTAAATAGCGACGAAAATTTAAGAGCAAATATCCTAATAGAAAACGGCAAAATAGCCAAAATCGGAAGTGAGAAATTTGGAGGCTGATAAGGTCATCGACGCCACAAATAAGCTAGTCATGCCAGGACTTATCGACATGCACGTGCATTTTCGCGATCCTGGTCAAGAGTACTAAAGACGACATCATCTCAGGCTCGCAAGCGGCAGTAGCTGGAGGAGTGACCACCTGCACTTTGCATGGCTAAATACAAACCCAGTCGACAACGCCTCGATCACAAGGGCTCGATGAAAAGGCTAAAAACTGCGGACTGATCGATCTTTTTACCAATCGCAGCCATCAGCGAAAAGGCTTGCGCAGCAGATCGTTGAAATGGGCGATCTTATAGAGGCTGGCGCGGTTGCAGTTTAGCGACGATGACGCCAGTGACTAGCTCAAGCGTGATGAGGCAGCGCGAGTACTCAGTATGTTTGTAGCTTTTGCATAAGCCACTCGAGAGGACTGCTCGCTTTGCAGGCAGGGCGTCATGCACGAGGGCAAGGTCTCGGCCATGACGCCGACTTCGCGGCATGGCAAGGAGAAAGAGGAGATCGCAGTGAGCCGTGACATGCTGCCTGCAAAGCTCACCAAAGGCACACATCCACATCGCTCACGTAAGCTCAGAGTACTCATGCTAAAGATCATCGAAATGGGTAAAAAGAGGGCATAAACATCGCGCGGCCACGCCACATCACTTTAGCTTTAGCGACGGTGATACTGAAAAATGCCTACATTACAAAATTACAAAATGTCACCCTACTTCGTGATGGATAAGCGACGTAGCAGTGAGAGAGGCGCTAAAAAGCGAGCTTATAGATGTCATCGCTACCGATCATGCGCGCACCACTACGGACGAAAAGATAGTGGAATTTGATAAGGCGCCATTTGTGCATCATCGGACTTCAAACCCTGTGCCACTCACTCTTAAGCTCGTAAATGAGGGCGTTATAAAGCTTAGAGCGCATGGGATCGGGCTAACATCCTACAAACACGCAGCTAAGATGCTAAATTTAAAAAGATAAAGGCAGACTTGCTGAGGGCGTACTAGCTGATATCGCGGTGATAGACCCTGAGGATCGAGTACGTTTATGATGAGAAGATAGCGCTCAAAATCGATAAACTCTCCACTCTTTGGCAAAAAGCTAAAGGCGCAGCGACCACCACGATAAAAAGTGGCAAGATCGTTTATGAGTTTTGGGAAAAATAATACTCAGTATCGTGCGTGCGAGTAAATTGTTTAGATGCTTTGAGATATGTACATTGCTGAAATTTTCTAGCATTTTTGTTTTAAGAGTTATACTTTTTAACGATACCGCGAACGACTTTTTCGATAAAAAGCGCGAGGCGACTTCGCGAGTGATCTTGCAGAGTGGGGTGAGTAGATGTTTGGTCCAATAGAGACATGCACTAGGACCCGCTTTTCTCCAAAAGCACTCCACACTCAAAGGCCTGCGTGCACGGCTGTTATCCTAGCTTCTGGCTTATAAATCCAAGATGTCGTTTGCAAGCTCAAAGTACAAATTCCATCTAAATATATGTATAGATAGAAAATATAAATTGGTAACCATAGATGGCGCAATAAAGAAGTGATATAAAAATATGATAGTGCATTAAATTGAGCTTAGCACTAGAACTATACATTTATAGGATACTGTAGCAAGATAGATAAACCCATATATAAATAGGTAGGATGAAATGTGTTTTGATAAGCGCTCAGATTGCAGCACTATCAAAACGCTTCGATCTAAAGCCGAAAATGGCTAGATACTAAACCTCTTTTCTCTTACTTTTTCGATCTTGCTTGTTTAACTACGAAATGTACGACCGCAGTCGAGCATATCATCTTTACTAGGTAGCTAGAGATGCAGCTCTTTTTAGTGCGAAATGGCTGCAAAAACGCTCTCAAGGTCGATTCTCTCTTTTTGTGTTCAATTACTCCATCTAATTTTCCTAGCAATTTTCTCATTTTATTGATAACAAATAATGTTTCATCATCGTCAAGCTCACATAGCGGTTTGCAAACAGCAGCAGCGCAGCTTGCGGCTTTGGCCAAGCCTCCAGTCCTGATATGTCCTCATCGGCGCTCAGATCCTCTGCCATTTTTGCTTGTAGTCGCCGATATTTTTGCCTCAACTGCATTGTGAAGCAAATTAAATATGTCACTTGTTTCAATCATTGGAGAATTATACGTTTTTATTTCATTAAATATACCTAAAAATATTATATAAATAAAAGTAAAATAGTATATAAATATCATTATATATTATAAAATATACTATTAATAAACTTTATAATACGAAAAACAACGTATAGCTATTAAAAGTGAAAAATGATCAGGTAAGATAAAGAGTTGTTTAAACTTAAGGTTGATTTTTATTTCATTCTTGCTTTTTGGGATAAATGGCTTTTACTTAATTGTTTAGGAGTTTTGGCTTAAAAAGAGCTTGTTTTTGGATATAACTTGTTTTAAAAATACTTTATAAAAAGCAAAAAGGTTGCCCTAATAGCTTGTTTAAAAATAACACACTGCGGATAGCAGTTTATTTTAAAGTAGCCACAACTTCAATATGCCTGCTGTAAAATGACTTAGCGCAGATAAAATGGCTTACTTTGATAAATAACCTGCCGTAAAAACAGCTTGCTAAAAGTGCAAAGCTTTACTACAAAGACAGGCAGATAAACCTAAATAGCCACAGCGTCTTTTTGGTAACAAAACAGCGTCACACACACATTTCAGTATCAAATTTACTCAGTCAAACCCTACATTAAAAAGCCTTATGAAACTTTAGTTATATAGACTAAAAGATAAATAAATAAAATTTTTAACTTATATACTTGACATTAATAAACTAAAGTTGTATAATCCGCTTGCAATTAAAAAGAAAGAGTGCTAAAAAGTGAGTAAAACAAATAAACGCGATTTGATACTACATCTATCATTGAAGCCTATTTTGCAGGACAATATGCCTATTGGCTCAAACGAGCTTAGCTCTCGCATGAGCATTGGCTATACCAGCATCAACGATACGTGTTTTATTTTAAAAAGCTCTCAGATGAGGGCGAGATCACGAGCTTCACATCAGTGGTGGCAGGATACCAACTATTGCTGCGATGAGGAGATATTGAGTGAAAGTACATGCTGAAAGCGATATACGTAGAGATAAATGACCCCTTTATGCTCCTGAAAATGCTCTGTGATAAATTGAGCTTTGTTAGCATGATTTTTGGCACAATCAGACAAAGAGCTGCTAGAAGTACCATTTAGATGATAGATATCTGGTCTTCAGATTTTCAGGCGGTGATGAGATCGTTATCAATTGATGCTAGGACTTACTCGATTGCTAAAGCAATCTCATCGGGTTAGCGAGACAAGCTTGAGCTTGTTGCTGTCAGGTTGGTTTGAAAGCGAACTAAACAGACTAAAGAAGAGCTTAGAGACTAGAGTACTTTCAAGAGAATGAAATTTTTAGCCTTTGATATGTTCAGGATAGACGCTTTAAGATGATTTTTGACCACAGTTTTAGCTTGCAGATGGATGAAGAACTTACATTTTCTCCTATGTTTGATGCAAAATTACATGGGGCTTAAATTTAAAAGCAAAACTACCTGGTAGCGAGGCGCAGATGATCTGTGCTGGCGGTGTTTATACTGATTATGTGAGGTTATAAATCTAATAAAGGGAGGCCGCGTGAGCGAAAGAGGTAAAAGAGCAAAATCTACCTGAGGTCGAGCCAGTGCAAGGCGGCTGAGCGATAGCGTAAATTTGGACGCACTTGTGAAATCTCAAAAGTTGAGCTCGAGAAAAAGAGCTTGGCGAGATCACTGATAAATATTACAGAGCAAATGCGAGGTTTTGAAAATATCAAAAAGCGTTACGAAAAGAAAGCAGACGTTGCAAACTATGCAAATAGAGAATGCAAGGGACTCTGCTACCAGTCATCGATGCGCTCGAGATCGCTGCGAAATATTGACCCCGAGGATGATGGAATTGCTAAAAAGATCAAAAGAGGGCATTTTGATAACGATAAATCAGTTTAAGAAATGTTTTGAAAAAGCATGGCGTGAGCGAGATCGCAACTGATGCCGAGTTTGATCCAAATGTGCATAATGCCGTTTTAAGGGGTCGATAGCGAGGAGAAGCAAAGCGGTCCAGATCGTGCAGGCTTTACAAAAAGGGCTATATGATAAATGGTAGGGTTTGCGCCCAGCCATGGTCAGTGTGCAGACGGTAAAATTTATAAAATCTAATAAAGGAAAAATATGTCAGAAAGTTATAGGTATGAGACTTAGGTACAACAAACTCTGTGTGAGCGTTTTTGAGCGTGGCGAGGAGCAAGGTTATCCCAAACAAGAGGGTAAGCACAACTCCATCTGTTGTTTGCTTTTACAGATAAGGGTGAGTTTTACAGTAGGCGACGTCGCAAAAGACGTCAAGCGGTTACAAACCCTGAAAAAACGATATATTCTATCAAACGTATCATGGGTTTGATGAGCAGCTGATGCTGAAGAAGCGAAGACTCGCTTGCCATATCATGTTGTACGATAGAAATGGCGCTTGCGCGGTTGAGAGTCAATGGCAAGGTTTATACTCCGCGAGAAATTTCAGCAAAAATTCTATCAAACTAAAAAGACGGCTGAAGCATATCTTGGTGAGAGCTGTGACAGACGCAGTTATCACTGTGCCTGCGTACTTTAATGACAGCCAAAGAAAGGCTACAAAAAGAAGCTGGGGACAATCGCTGGCCTAAACGTAGCTCGTATCATCAACGAGCCAACAGCTGCGGCACTTGCTTATGGTCTTGATAAAAAGAGGCTGAGCAGGTACAGTTTGTGACCTGGGTGGTGGTACATTTGACGTTACAGTGCTTGAAACTGGCGATAATATCGTTGAAGTTTTTGGCAACTGGCGGTAATAGCATTCTTAGGTGGCGATGACTTTGACTATCAAGATCATCGACTGGCTGGTCAAGTGAGTTTAAAAACGAAACTGGTATCGATCTAAAGGCGATATCATGGCACTTCAACGCTTAAAAAGAAGCCGCTGAAAATGCTAAAAGAGCTAAGCTCAGCTCAAGAGACTGAGATGATTACCATTTATCACAGCTGATGCTACTGGTCCCAAAACATACCTTGTTAAAAGCTAACTCGCGCTCAAATTGAAGGCATGATCGACTCGCTTGTTGGTGAGACTATCACTAAGATAAATGAAGTCATCAAAGATGCAGGACTAAGCAAGAGCGACATCAAAGAGGCTCGTAATGGTCGGTGGTTCAACTCGTGTGCCACTTGTTCAAGAAGAGGTTAAAAAGCATTTGGCAAAGAGCTAAATAAGAGCGTAAATCCAGATGAAGTCGCAGCTATCGGTGCTGCGATCTAGCGGCGCAGTTATAAAGGCGACGTAAAGACGTGCTACTTCTCGACGTTACTCCGCTTAGCCTTGGTATCAGAGACGCTGGCGGCGTGATGACTAAGATCATCCGAAAAAGGCACAACTATACCAACTAAGAAAAAGTCAAGTCTTCTCAACTGCTGAAGATAACCAAAATGCACGTTACTATCATGGTTTTTACAAGGTGAGCGTGGTTTGCAAGGGATAATAAATCACTTGGAAGATTTCAACCTTGAAGACATCCCAGCAGCTCAAGAGGCGTACCTCAAATAGAAGTCCGAATTGACATCATATGCAGACAGGAGTTTTAACCGTTTCAGCAAAAGATAAAGCGACTGGCAAAGCGCAAAAATATCACTATCTCTGGATCAAAGCGGCCCTGACAGAAGAGATGATAACGTGGTAAACAGACGCTGAGCTTCACAAAGAAGAGGACAAAAAGCGCAAAGAGCGCAGTTGAGGCTGAGAAACCAAGCAGACGCGCTAGTTCACCAAACAGAAAAGAGCATGAATGAGCTTGGCGAGAAGGTGCCTGCTGAAGATGAGAGCAAACATCGAAGCTGCGCTAAATGATCTAAAGAGGGTCTTAAAAAGATGAAAAACTCTTCAAAAGAGCAGATCGATGCAAAAAGTAGAAGCTCTAAACAAAGCTAGCACAAACTTGCAGAAGCTATGTATGAAGATGAAAACGCTGGCGCAAACGACGGCAACAAAAAAGATGACGACGTAATCGACGCCGAAGTCGAGTAAAACTACTGAGAGCAGGGCGCCTGCCTTGCTCTTTAACTTACTCAATTTAAACCTCTAAACACTTCTATGGCACGCTCTCCAACATCATCTTATAAGATGAAAAAGTATAAATTACTAAATTAGTCGCGCCTACAAATTGAGACCTTCTACGACCTCTATCCACCCTATCAAGCTCTTGCTGTTCGACTTTTAGTGTGCTGCTTTCGCCATGACCTGGGTAAAGAGTGAAGTCGCCATCAAGTTCGCACTTTTCTAGGGCTATTTATCATCTCGTTTTTGTCCCAGATGCGAGAGTCCCAGCGGCTGATACTACCTCTAAATAAAAGTCCCGCTAAAGATCACGCCATTTACCTCTATCATCGAGCATCCTGGCGTCTGAGCCTGGGAATGGTGGTGATGAAAAAGTCATCTATCACAAAACTCTCACCGCCTTGAGTCAAAAACATCTGGCTCAAAAAGTATTTTTCATGTAGTCAAAAATATCACTCGCATCGGAAAGCGTCAGATGATTATAAACTGGGCATTACCCTCATTTTGTAAGAGCCCACTGCGTCGTAAACGTGGTCAAAATGCCCATGCGTACAGAAGGATCGCCTTTAAATTTTTGTGCATTTTGCAAAAACCCACTCTCTAGCGCCGTCCGCCTGGGTCTATCACCAAACTTGAGCCATTGGTGTGAGCACGCTAGCGGTCTATTACGAGTCGCCAAAATGTCGTGCAAAGTACTCTCATTTTTCCCCTATAAATTAGCATTTCTTAAATATTTGCATCTTTTACTTCAAACTTAAAGAAAAATTACTAGAAATTGAGTGAGTATAATTTAACTAAAAGGATAGCAGAATTGAGGCAAAGGGACAATGAAGGAGTATCAAAATATCGAAGAAACTTTTAGTTTTGCTTTAAAAGATAAAACTAAAGATAAGCAGCTATATGCTCGGTAGTTAGCGGCGGTATTGATTCTGCTGTAGTAGCTACTTTGTGCGCAAGAGCTAGCTAACGAAACTCACGCGCTCATCATGCCAACAGTATCATCAAAGTAAACAAAACATGGACGACGCCTTACAATTATGCGCAAAAAGCTGAGTATAAATTACAAGGTTTTTGGCCATGATGGTATTTTCAGATGCTTTTTATAAGACGATAGATGTGAGTGCAGCAATTTAAGAAAGAGAAATTGTAGCTAGAGTTAGAATGAGCTAGCTTTTGCATGATTATTCATCTAGCATAAATGCTCAGTCATCCTGGCACAAGCAACAAAGTGAGCTTATGCTTGGATGTGTGCACGATAGTTTGGGGACTTGGCATGCGCCATAAACCCTATCGGCGAGCTTTATAAGAGTGAGATACTGGGTGACGCTAAAAACATGCTTGGCGTTGATGAGAATTTTCTATAGACAAAGCACCTTCGGCTGATCTTTGGGATGGGCAAAGTGACGAGGGCGACATAGGTTACAGCTATGCTGTTATCGACGGATTTTACAAGAGTAGAAAAATAACGAGGAGCAAGTCATCAAAAAGTTTGGATCAAAAGCGGTCTTGGATATAGAAAAATAGAGTTGTGTCAAACAGGTTTAAACGACAAATGCCGTTGATAGTAAATTAAAAAGGATTTGATATGAGAGAAAATTCCGTTTACAAACCGACTATCACTGAGCGCGAAAGTGAGCTTATAGAGGCTTTGCATTCTGAAAAATGCTACTGATACGGTTGCTAAATTTGAAGAAAAAGATCAAAGAGTACTTTGGTACGCGAAATTGTCAGTCACTACAAACAACATCGCAGCAGCACCACCCTAGCGCTAAGTGCGATGGATACAAAGCGCGGTGACAAGGTCATCTGCTCTGTAAATACCTTCCAAGCGTAGCTCAGCTGTTAGAGCATTTTGACGCCGAGCCTATCTTTGTCGATATCGACGAAGATGACTTCAACATCAGCCAGAAGCCTTGAAAAGGTCTTAAAAGAGCAAAAATCACAAAAACTAGAAAATGCGCTTTCATCTCACCTTGCTGGACAAAGTGCCAAAATAGACGAGATAAAGGCTATCTGCGATAAATACGGCGATCGTTGTGCTAGACGACGCAAACCGCGGCATAGGTCTTACATATAACGGCAAAAAGTCGGTTCAGACTCGTTTTTATCATGCTTTCGAGACAAACTCGCGTGCAAAATCCAATCTCAACAGTTGGCTTTTTCACAACAAACGACGAAGAGGTCTATAAAAGCAAAACTACTTCGCACTACGCCCTGTAAAATGGTATGAATAAATTGGTGGAAAGACTGCTATATCTACGACGTCGTTGATATCGGCTTATACTGACATAAACGCGATAAATGCGGCATTTTCTATCGCTCAGCTAGAAAAGACTGATATGCTTATAAAACGCGAGACAGAGATCGCGCACACTTATGATAAAGAGCTCGCCGGGTGCCACAACATCGCGACTCCAGTCAAAAACGCGAGCACATCTCACGCAGTACATCATCAAGATAAATAAAAACCGCGACAGCTTTGCTAGAAGAGCTTTTGGGAGCGTCGGAATACACACTTCTTTGCACTACATACCGATACATTTGCTAAAGCTATTATAAAAATAAATATTCGCTTAAAGTAAATGATTCCCAAATGCTCTAAAAGCATATCAACAAGTCTTGTCGCTACCTATATATCATCAGTTTGAGCGACGAAGAGGTGCAATACATCTGCAACACGGTAAAGAAAATTTCAAAATCGTGTTTAAGAAATTTAACATCCTCTGTACACCTGGGCGAATGATTTACTTCTTTCGCTCATTCTTTCAAATTTACTAGCATTTTACTTCTACCACTAAGTCTTATATGACACTCTAGTCATTGTTTTGCGAGTTTGTCGCGCAGAGAGAGTTTCAGCATAAAGATAATAAGCGTTGGAAACTTAACCCTTGGAGGAAGCAGCAGACCCCACTTTGCGTCGCTATCGCTCAAAATTATGGGGCGCGCTATTATCGTCCTAGAGGGATATAAAAGAAAGAGCAAAAGGCATGCAGGTAGTCGCTCGTGATGGCGAAATTGTGCTCGACGTTGCAGCGAGCGGCGATGGGGGCGATGATATACGCTACAAGCATTAAAAACGCAAACGTCATCGTTAGTGAAGATAGAAAAGTAGCGATAAACTACGCCAAAGAGCACGGCGCAAAGTATATCTTGCTGGATGATGGATTTTCTAGTTTGATATAGCCATTGACATCTTGGTGCGCCCAAAACCCCGAGCCAAAGCTAAAAGCTTTGCCTGCTAAGCAGGGGCTTATAGATATCCGTTTAGCTTTTCATGAAAATTGGGTGATTTCATCGCACGTGAAGGGGCAAACTCACTTTTAGAAAGAGCGGAGTACAAAAGCAAAAAGCGAAAAATGGTGCTAGTTACCGCCATAGCAAACCCAACCCGCCTTGAGCCATTTTTAGCGAGTGCGTGGGACAGGTCTTTTTCCCTGATCACTACGACTTTTCAAAAGAAGAGCTAAGTGAAATTTCACTGCAAACCTACGGCGCGACCTCGCTTTTGATGACGCAAAGGACTATGTAAAGGTAAAGGATTTTGGGCTGAGTATCGCTTATCACGCTTGAAGTTACGCTAAGCGAGGAGTTTAAAAAGGTTTTGTGCGCATAAGATTTAAGCCATTTGTTATAATGAGCCACTTTTTAAAAGGGAAAGCATTGAGATCAAAGATGAGAATTTTAATCACCTCAGTCGCAAAGAAAAAGAGCCAAACTAAGCAAAAAGCTCGTGAAAAAGGGACTTGCAGCTTGCGTGAGTAGCTTTGGCGCAAAAGAGCATTTATCTTTGGCAAGAGAAGCTTTGTGATGAAAAAAGAGCAAATTTTACTCATAAAAACAGACGAGAAAATTTAAAAAGTAGCTAAAGTGTAAGAAAGCACCACAGCTACGAAACCCCAGAAAGATTTTTGGCACTAAGCCAAAAGGGGTTTTTAAAAATATGAAAATTGGATAAAAATCAACCAAAAAGGCAAAAATGAGACTAACACCAACTAGAAGCGTAAAAGATGAAAGGTAAAAATGTAAATTTAAGCACAGCCATGACTTGTCAAGCTCCGCTCACGGCGGACTTTTACGCTCAGAAGCTACCAAAGATCACAGAGGCAAAGTGGCAAGAGCTCTCAAGCCTAAGCTGACAGCTCGCACTTCACATCATCTCGCTATTGATTGATATCTGAGGCGTTTTTAAAAAGCGCTCAAGAGATATACAAGCTTTGATGACCAAAACACCCTGTCATTTTAAAAATAGATAAGAATTTATACGTAAATGAACTCTATCATGGCCCAACTAGGGGCAGTTTAGGAATATGGCTCTTCAGCCTTTTGGCTCGCTAACTAGCCAGCTAGCAAAGAAGGGGCGAAGATACCTTATCATGTGCGCAACTAGCGGCGACACGGGCCCTGCTACACTTCAAACCTTTGCAAACGATGAAAATATCAAGGTCGTTTCGCCTCTATCGAACGGCGGCACGAGCGAGGTACAAAAAGCTTCAGATGCAGACCATGCAGGGTGAAAAATTGAAAGGTTTTTGGCATAAAAGGCGGCACTGACGACGCTCAAAGAGCGCTAAAACGCTGCTTACGCAAATGATAAATTAAGGCTGAGCTAAGAAAAAGCGTCTTAAACTAAGTGCTGCGGCAAACTCGGTAGAATTACGGCCGGAAGTCTCTTTCGAGATCATCTACCACGCCTACGCCTACGCCAGTTGCTAAAACAAAAAGGCGCTTACAGGCAAATGAAAGCTTTGACATCATCGTGCCAAGCGGAGAAACTTTCGGCAACGCACTTGGGGCGTATTACGCTAAAAATGGGCGCAAAGATCGGCAAGATCAAGATCGCCTCAAACGCAAACAGCATCTTGACGCAGTTTTTACGACCGGCGTTTGACGACCTAGAGATAAAAAGCTGGTTAAGACGATAAGCCCAGCCATGGACATTTTGATCAGCTCAAACGTCGAGCGCTTGCTGTTTGTCCGGGTGGCGGCATTGAAAGCAATGAACTCATACAAAGCCTAGCTAAAAAGCCAGAATTACATAAAGCAGCAAGCAGAGCTTGAAGCGCTGACAAAGAGGACTTTGAGGCTAGCTGGTGCGATGATAAAAGGTGTGAGCGCATACATCGCAAAGCTCGCAAAGGACGGCTACGCGATCGATCACGCACGGCAACTTGCTTTAGATGGTGGATGCTAGCCGAGTAGCGTCATCACATCGACAGCGCACTGGGTGAAAATTACTCCAGCATGATCAAAGCGTGCCGGATTACAAATACAAAGATGAAAAAGATGCGCTGGCAAAGACCGCTAAAATCTTAAATGACAGCGATGCCAGCTCGATAAACTCGACTATTTAGCGCGAAAAGTACACAAAAACATCGCATAAAAGGGACGAGATAGAAAAGTGCGTCCTAGAATGGATCGAGCGATGATAATCATCAGCCCGCCTTGCCTCAACAAGGTTTAGTAGTAAAGTACAAAAGGATAAATGATGGTGCCGATGTTTGTCAGCGACGGCTCTTAGAGATAGCTAGCGTGGACGATGGCGGTTGCCGTGGATGAGCCAAGCGTGCTTGATATCGCCAAGGGCTCACGGCATAAAAGCGGTGCTAACAGCAAAGATCATCAAAGTGGCACTGACAGGATAAACGAAGCGGCGCAGATTTTCGGGGCTAAGTGAGGTGAGATCATCATAAATAGTGCAAGCCGACGAGCCATTTATCGAGCCTGAAAAATATCGCAGCATTTCAGGGCATTTGCGAGCAAAACAAGGAAAACTTTGTGTTTTCTTGCTGCAAAATGATGGATGATGGGTTTGCGGATGATAAAAATTTTAGTCAAAGTGGTGACTGATTTTTGAGGCATGCGCTACTTTTCAAGATCGAGGATACCATTTAACGAAGCGAGTGCAAAAGCTACAAGGCACACCTTGGCATCTACGGATACAGCGTAAAAAGCCTAAAGAGTTTTGCGCGCTCATGCGCTTCAAACCTTGAAAATACCGAGAAAGCTCGAGCAGCTCGCGTGCCCTAGAAAATGGCAAAAGATAGCGATGCTGGAGGTTGAGCAAAAGTATCGGGCATCGATAGCGAAGAGGACTACCAAAGAGCGCTAGCTAAATTGGCAAATGAGCCTAAATTGCTGCCGAGCTGTTTTTGCTGTGGCGGAGCAAAGTTAAAAGTGATCTGCTTGAAATCTCTAAATTGACTGCTAAATTATAAAGCGACTAAGATTACTGAGGACTAGATTACGGGACTAGAGATTCTCACTGATCAAATTTAAATTAGCATGAAGCAGCTAAATTTTTGATTAAAGCAAATAAAGCTTTCACAATCTCTGATTAACCGCTAAATTTATACGACTAAAGCTTTTTAGGTAAATTAGAAACCATGTTTTTCACTAAATTTAGATGCTTGTCAAATTTATTAGCCCAAATTCTAAACTCTAGAAAATTGAGCACAGTTAAATCTCCAGCCAGATTTCAGCTTTAAAATTGAGTACTACCCAAGCTTTGCTAGGAAAGGTACTAACATTTATAAAAGCCGATCGTCCTAAAGTGCTTTTTGCTCCTCGCCACTTTTGAAAAGTGGGAGTGCGGGCGGATCGATGGTCAAGATCTGTAACATCTCCATCATTTTGCGCCCCGCCACTTGTCACGTCGATGCAGAACAAGCGTAAAATTGCCAAAGCATTTTTCACGCCATCGTCTTTAAAAGTGATATGCTCTATCTCTTTTGCAGCTCGCGCACCACTCGGCGTAAAATCCACCAGCACTAGCGTGCTTGAGCTTTTTATCACTCTCATTTAGCTCGTTTAAATTTCTGGCTTGTTTCAGTGTAGCTCGCTCTCGTTTTTGGTAAATGGTCAGAAAGTGGCGAGGCATCTTTTGAGCCCAAAAATGCGCCGATTATCAGCATGGCGAGTGGATAAAGAAACTAGCGACACAAAGTGGCTTTTACCATTAGTCCAGCCGCTATTTGCTGCCTCAGCGCATCAAGATATAAATGACTGCAAAGACGCCTATGACGCCATATCCTAGTAGCTCAAAAACGCTCCAAGCACGCGTGTTGGGATCAAACAGCCATGATAACATCAAAAAGCCAAAGAGTTTTGACTTCATCCATCCAGCCGCCAGGTCTTGGCAGAAGCTTGCCTGAGCTTAGCCCTATCACCGAAGCGGTGCGCCCATGCACTAGCCCCATGAGCAAAAGGCATGATGCCCCCATAGATGGCGTCTCCGCTTTGCGCGATATAAAGTGCGCCTGCTGGCAGTGCTGCCACGCAAAGGCGAGACGATGAGCGCCGAGGCAAAGCCCATGATGAAAACACCGACAGGGCTGAGCTGTTTTGTGACTTTTTGCTGATCAAGTTTTCAGAGTACGATGGCAGTTTGATGTCGTAAAAGCCAAACATACTAAAGCTTAAGATGACAAAAATGGCCGCAAATGCGCCAGAGTACGTAGATGTTTTGCAGAGCCCCTGCGATGCCAAAGCCAACGAGGCTTGCTCCAACGCCAGCAAGCGCGTAAGCAGGCTCATCCGCAACGACATAGACTAGCGAGTAAAAGAAACCTTTTTGAGCATTTCAGGCTGCCGCCCTTTGAGACGATGATGCTTGATAAGATCGGTATCATCGGAAGAGACGCAAGGTGTGAGCGAGCAAAGGCCGTAGCCAAAATGTCGCAAGCGAGATGAAAAAGTTTTTACTACTTCAAAAGCTCGTTTGCGATGCTTTCGCTCGTCTGAAGCTCAGTAAATTCAGGTTGGTTTCGTCTTTTGCTCTTTTCAAAAGGCTATGATGCTAATTTGCCCTGCTTTTCAAAATGTCATAAATTTTGGTTTTGCGGGCGGTAACAGATACCATTTTTAGCACAACCTTGATAAAGCTTAAATTTAGCCTAAGCATTGCCGTTTTTAAGATGCTCTTTTACTAAATTGGCGGGATAAACAGTGAAAATCTTTTGGGTCATTTCATATTCGCCAGTGTTTTCCACACTCTTTGGCATATTTAAGAGGCTGTTTGATCTTCTCTTCGTCAAGTTTAACCTCAAAGCTATCTTTGTGAAAGATAGATATTTTCTTAGAATTAAACATGATCTCCGCGACCTTGTTCATCGATACTTGGGCTTAAAACAAACGCTTACTAACGTCTAAAACCTCGGCAAAAAGCAGAGCCTGCAAAACAAAAATGGAGAAAAATACGTTTACATGCTGATCCTGCTAAATCAAAGATAGTTTTAGTCTAAATTCGTAGATTATTCTATTTTATAGTAAAATCTTGAAAAGATTTAGAAGAGCGAAAGATGTCAGAAAGGATAAAAACACCAAAAGAGCGTCATAGACTCGGCTGAGAGATGAGCTTGGGTTGCTTCAAATAGAACTTTTAAAATTCCAAAATCATGTCAAAGACAAAGGGGCTTAGGGTGCTCCATGCTAATGGAGGGCGAGACGCGGCTGGCAAAGGCGGCGATAAAGCGCCTAACTGGGCATCTAAATCCACGCGAGTTGCCCGTATCGTGGCGCTTACAAAGCCAAGTGATGTCGAAGACGCGGTGGTATTTTTCAAAGATATGTGACATCATCTGCCGAGCGCTGGTGAGATCGTAATCTTTGATAGAAGCTGGTCAACAGGGCTGGTGTAGAGGCCCAGTTGATGGGCTTTTTGCACGCAGGCTGAGCATAAAGGTTCTTGCGCGGTACTAGGTGAAGGATGATCATAAACTCGGATATCATTTTTCTTTAAATTACCTCTCGATCACAAAGAGAGACAAAAAAGCGCTTCAAAGACGTCTAAATGACCGCTAAACAGTTTAAAATCTCAGTAGATCCAAAAAGCGCAGAGCTTTGGGATCAGTACTCTATCGCCGAATACTCGATGTTACTTGCCTCTCACAGCAGCATCTCGCCGTGGGTGATCGTCTCAAAGCGACAATAAAAAGAGGCGAGGGCTAAGATGTGCTTGTCATTATCCTAACTCATGTCAGTATCAAAGAATGATGATGAGTATCGAAAAATACGATCAAAAGCGTCGTATGAGATGGAAGCGAGGAGATCAAGCGGTATAGAAGGGGCTAAATAAGGATAAGTTAAAAGGCATAGACTAAATATTTGAGGCTTGGTTTGTAAAGTCGTGCTTTAAATTACGGCCAAGTTTTTGCTACAACCACCACATAAGTTTTGCCAGAATGACCATTGTCAGATCAAAACACAAGAGCTATGAGGTGTGAAAAGTTACCAAAATGGATGCGGCTTTTTAAGATAGTGACATTAAAAGCAGAGATGAAAGTGATGAAAGGCACATTAGAAGCAAAGACAGCGATCTTTGCTAGCAAGAGCTTTTGAAAGTTGCTCTGCCACCAGCTAGTGCTCGCCTCCAAGATAATCTTTTGCCATATATGCTCCACTTATCAAAAGTAGTGAAAAATGCCGTGCAAAAACCGCTGCACTGCCTCTTTGTATAGGGCTTTTAACAGCTTCAAGGTTTGTGGATTTATCGTTTTTTGCAAATGGATATATGCAAACATCAAAAATACATATCCTATAAAGATAATGGCACAAACTAAATGCGTAATGAGAGAAAAGATACATTTTTGCCTTTTTGTTTTGGCATTATATATATTTTATTAGTTGTATTTGCTGATTTTGATTAAGTATTGAAAGTTGAGAAGATCGAGCGAGCTCGCTCAGGATAAATGTTTTTAGAAGCTATATTTTTGCTTCAAATCTGATACGATCTTGTTTAAAAGCTTTCATGCGTCTCTTTTTGTCTTTAGCAGCTGCATACCAGAAAGGAATGTAAGTTTTTGCTGTATTTGTAGCTAGCATCAGATACCACTCGCTTCTTTTTGCTCTTAACTCATGATTGCACTAACTTGCCTGCCTTGAGTATATCAGCACCAAAGCCAGTTATCTATATCATATCCAGCATTAACAAACCAGTAGTTATTATCACCTGTGATATTGTTATAGTATTGACTACCATTACTCATTACACCATTTAAGATCTTCAGTTGAGTTGATTCAGACCACCATTTGCATCAGAGTTACAAATGAGATTACATTGTGTCTTTGTTTTTGGCATCGAAGTCTAAATAACCAGCGTTAGAGTTTAGCGTCAATGGTTTTGTACTCAGCTTGGATAGTTAGAAATTTCGCATCAGCTACTAGATCGTAGTCTGATTGATTATGAACATACTGTCCTTTTAGATTTGAATTAGCATCATCAGTTACATTAGAAAGCTTACGCCAACTTCAGCACCATAAAGTGTAGCTACTTCTTGAACGTTTGCAATAGCTATTTGAAATGCTACAGGGTCATGGTTACCAGCTGCACCTAAATAGTATATGTTTACCAGGGCATCGCTGATAACTCCTGTAAGTGTTTTAGTAGAGGACCATCTATTTCACCAGCCATCGTTTTTGCACTGCATCAAATGCAGCTGCTGCTAAGTAAGACCTGAAGAGCATCAGTATTTACTACTTTAATACCTATTGCCTGCTATATCTTTATCATCATAGAATGTTTCCTAGTAGCTGCTTACCAGCTGTAATAGTAGTGTGCTACCTATAGCCTAAATACATCTCATATACCAAAACGAGTCAGTTGTGTCTGTTTTGTCTGTTACCTTTGGTAACGCCATCGCCTGAGTTATCTTTTGCTTCATATCTCGATCAAAACGCCAAAGAAGTTGTCGTCTATAGCAGCTTTCATGCTGTTTGCATTCTAAATACGTATCCAGCATTTACTACCTTTTCTGTTCCTGTGTTCGCCGTTGATTTTTAGTGCAATCGTTTGTGTAACGATATCTTGCAAATCCCTGAAAGATGCACGTTTTTTATAGCTCTTCAAGTGGAGTTGCGCTTGCAACGCTGAAAAATGCACCTAAAACAACCAAAGCAGCTAAAGCTAACTTTTGTAAGTTTCATTTTGAATCTCCTTTTGATAAAGTTTTGAAAGGATATTAACACACAAAATTAATTTTTAAACTTAAATTACACTAGAGTACTCAAAGAAATTTGTTACCGATTGTTTACTAAATTGAGATATTAAGATAAATTTCTCTTTTAAAGCCCTGAGTTTATTTGAAGTAAAGATGAGATATTGTCTCATCAGTTCAATTAGATACTAGCCTTTGGCCTGCGCCTCGTCACGCTCTTTCTTTTTGTCTTATTGCAGCTTCTTTTTGGATATTTTTGCTGGGTGACAAGATATGTTCTTCAAGCGTCACTAGCTGAAATGTCCCTTCAAATGCTGCACCTCTTTAACGTGTCCGACTACCTGCCCCCTTTTTTCTGCTCTCTTCAAACCTTGCACGCGCGTCCGATCTACTATATCGCCAGCTTTGCAGTCCCATAGAGGTATCCTAGCGCCGATGCTAACGCTGTTTCATTTACAGCTAAAAAGTGCTGCGTAGTTTGCTCCCATAAAGACAAAAGCCACATGTATGAGCCCTTCTGATCGCCTTACCATATCAGCTGTGGTAAAAACCTAGTTTTGCGTGATTTTTCTCAAGTCAAAAATGCCGTTCCGCTAAGATTTAGCTTCGTAAGCAAAAGAGGTTTTGATCTCGTTTCTTAGCGGATTTTCATCACTCTGGAAGGGATTATTTGTGATTCCTCTTTTTGACTCGTAGATGTTTTTCGTCTGCCATATTTATGCCTTGCAACTTTCTCACTGAGGCTCTTTTTGGCGCTGGATAGCCCTCGATAGTCTTTGTGTTGTCGTCTTGGTCTAGAAATTTCAAGACTCTCTCCGTCTATCCACTGCGTTTTTCGCTGCTCGTTTTAGAATCAGTCGCCTTTGTCTCAAGTAGGGTAAAATCCTTGCATTGCCCTCTCACCCAGTTTTGAAGCGCGCTAAGCGTTGGCACAAAGTAGATATTTGAGATGCTAGAGTACCTATCTTTTGGACTAAGTGCAAAGTCGCCATCCATATCTATATCATCGTATCTAAAAATAGCTCGCCACCAGGATTTAGCGCGCTTTTTGAGCTCTTTTAACATCTTTATGGGGATCGCTTCTATGGTATATCACGCCAAGGGCAAAAAATGGTGTCAAATTTCACTCCAAACTCTGGCAGGCTCTCGACATCAAACAGCTGGTAGTCGATATTTGAGCGGATAAATTATTTAAAACTTAAACTGCAAATATATGCACGCTAGGGTCAAAAGCCAGTTATGCTTTTTGGGAGCCATAACTAAGCATCAAACATATAATATCCATTGTTACACCCCACATCAGCTACGCACTTGCCAGCTAAGTTTAGGGTGGGGTGCTGGGATGTCGTTAATAAAACTTTGCCACTCGCTATCTATATATATCATCAAGTAAAAATGGCCCTTTTCTGCCAAGGCTTTAGGGCTAAGGGCGAGGTTGTCATTCATCTTTTGCTTGGGTCTAGTCACTACATTGACATTTACGCTGTCGCTCAAAGCTAGAGTCGCAGTCAAGTGCTAGAATTTTCTATTTTATTTATAAATTGCTTTTGCTGCTCGTTAATTGCTATGAGATCCACGCTATTTTCCAGTCTACGATGTTGTGCGGACACTCTTTTTGGTAGGTGCCAGTCGCGTCATAATACCTCTTTACAATCATTATAATACTGAGTCGAAACTCACGCTCGTGCATATAAAGACAACCGATTGCAAAATAGCGCTATAAAGCCTAAAAATATAATCTTTTTCATGTGGCGGATTTTATCATAAATAAAAATTACATGCTAGAATAGCAGGCAGTTTTAGAGACCAAGGTTTGGCTACAGATTACAAAAAGGCATTTTATGCAAGAAGAGATAAATTCAGTAGTTTTTAGGTGCAGCAAGTCTGCTTCAAGTGTCACTCTGGCTGGCGACAGGCCAGCAAACCCAGTAGTTGAAAGTTTTGACGTATTACAAACACCAGCTGCTTGAAAAGGGCAAAGAAAGCTCGAGAATTTGGCTCACCGCTCCCACTAAGCACCACTTATCAGCAACTAACCCAGAGACTACGTCATAAACACAACCGCTAAAAACGTCTATATCTCAGACACGCTAATACCTGACAATGTATGGCGAATTTGAAGAAAATGAGCAAGAGACCTATTTTTAAATATCCAGTTTAAATTCAAACAACAGAGCCGCAATACCGACTTTAGCAAAGAGTAAATCTCGATCCAAATGAGGAAAGGTCGATCCTGCTGTTTTGGGTTTTTAAAAACCAACTTCACACATCCCAACAGATGGCGTCGTAAGGGCAAAAGCGCTTGAGATAGTTGGAGAGCTAAAGGGCGATTTGGAGCGTGCAAAAGCGATATATACGTGGGTTGCAAACACTATGCAGCGTGATAACAGCGTCCTGGTTGTGGTACTGGCGATGTTAAAGCCATACTTGAAAGTGGCAAGCTAGTTGGAAAATGCACCGACATAAACTCAGTTTTTGTGGGACTTTGCAGATCAGTTGGCATCCCAGCAAGAAAAATTTTTACGGCATTGAGTTGGTCAGTCTAGATTTTTCCAGATCAAATGGGTAGCGCAAAGATGGCGTGGCTAAATTTTCAGGCGGACAGACTGCAGGGGCGAGTTTTACCTAAAAAGGCTATGGTTGGATACCGGTTGATCCAGCTGATGTTACAAAGGTAGGCTGGGCGAAAATTAACAAACGACGACGCTGAGATCGTAGCTGTTGGGGACTACTGCTTTGGTAACTGGGAGATGTGCTGGATGAGGCTTTAACTACGGACGTGACTTTATCTGAGGCCAACTCCAGAGCAAACACCGCTAAATAACTTTGGCTATCCACACGCTGAGGGTTGATGGCAACACGCAAAAACTACTATTCGCCGAAAAGATTTCGCTACGACTACGTCTCAGCAGAGCTAAAATGAGAGCCTTTTTGGCTATATACTAACATCCATAGGTAGTGCTATCGGCGCTACATGTATGCTGCTGCCAGCACTTCTTTTCTTCTTTTTGGCACATCTTTTTCATTTCTATCTTGGACACAAAAGTATACAGTACCGCGTCCCTTTAAGCGTCGTGGCGGTTATTTGCTTTTGTGATCTCAGGTATCGCTCTGTTTACAAGCCAAAAAGCTGTAACCTAAGCTACAAAAGAAAAATGGATACTTATATATATACTTTTTGGAGTGATTTTGCTTTTACTCCTTACATATCCGGAGCTTTTTAGGAGAAAGGTATGCGTAGAAATTTTAGTTTTAGCCCTTGTTGCACTAGTTGCTACGCTGAGAAAACGATAGAAATTTTCAGTGCCTAGCATGCACTGTCCGCTGCACGGCGATAGTAAGAAAGGCCGCATAGCGTTGAGGGCGTAAAAAGGCAGACGTATCGCTAAAGAGCAAAAGCTGTCGTTGTGGCGAGATGATCAATATCGATGAAAAAAAGAGCTTTTAAAGGCGGTCGATGCGACTGGCTATAAGGGCGAGATAAAAATAAATTTAATGGAGGCAAATATGTCAAAGAGTGAGAAATTCTAACAGGTGAGACACTTGCAGCGATACCGCACTGTAGTTACGATACCGATGAGATGCGTGATTTTTAGCTGATTTTGCAAGAGATAAGGGCTGTGAAGTCGTGGTTGATAGCTTTGCAACGTTCATGCGTTTAAAGGCAAGCCAGGAGGCTGCTGCAAAGCCACTACGATATGGTCTGCATGGGCGATGCACCAAAGATAGAGATGGTTTATGGCGATGATGGCTACATGAGCTAAAAACTCATCTTTTAGGCGCAGATAACGGCATGAGGTGTGGCTATAATGATGCAGATGATAAGTGAGTTGACGACATTGGGTGCCTCTTTACAAACAACGAAGAGGTCGGCATGGTCGGAGCTGCTGGTTTTAATGGCAATCTTTTTAGCCGATAAGCTTTTCAGGTTTAGACAGCGAAGAAGATGACCGCGTAACTATCGGCTGCGCTGGTGGTGTAATTGTTTGCTACTATCGCGCTAAATAGCAAAAACAAAGAGAGCACGCTTTATGAAGTAAAAGTGAGCGGCCTACCTGGCGGTCACTCTGGCAATGAGATACATAAAAATATCCCAAATGCGATCAAGGTTTTGGCTACATTTGTCACTAAAAATGGCTGCAAGCTTATTACGGTGAAGGTGGCGAGCGAAGTAACTCTATCCCAAAGCGGCGCAACTGCACTGATTTTAAGTGATAAAGAGCTAAAGAGCGCAGTGTGAGATTGAGCGTGAAAAAGCTGGCATAGGAGATGAGAATTTTCAGAAAATGGCGAGAAAAATTTACGGCTTTAATTAACTCATTTTCACAAAGGCGTAAGAGCCTATAACTGCGAGCTAGGCATACCGCAAGATAGCGTAAATCTCTCTTTGGCAAAGATCAAAGATGACGGCACGCTTGAAGTGAGTTTTTCGCAAGATCAATGAGCAAAGACGGGCTAAATAGAATGGAGTGAAATTTCTGAGCTTGCAAAAGCGGTTGGTTTTCAACGTCATTTCAAAAGACAGAAACCCAGCTTGGAAACCTATAAATGATAAATTGCAAACGACATCTTAGAAGAGCTTAAAACTTTATACAGCCAGAAGCTAGGGATAACAGCCGTGCACTGAGCCTTGAGTGCGGAGTGCTTTTGGAGAAAAAGCAGGTCTTAGTGCATGTTCTATTGGACCAAACATCTACTCACCTCACTCTACAAGAGGCACTGTGAAGTAGCTTCTGCGCTTTTTATAGAAAAAGTCGTTCGCGGTATCGTTAAAAATATAACTCTTAAAAAGCTAAAATTGCTAGAAAATTTCTAGCAGATTTCTTCTATATCACCTGTATCCTTGCTCTTACAAAGATCGTTTAGTATACACTCATGACAGAGTGGCTTTTGGCTTTACAGGTGTAGCGCTCAAAAGAACCATGCCTTGATGAAGTTTTGCCAAAGATCGGTTTTAAAGGCACGGCTTAGATCATCTTCGGTCGCTTCTGGCGTCTTTGCGCTGCTTAAACCAAGTCTATGTGATACTCTAAAAACATGCGTATCAACAGCCATGACGTTTGCATTTGTGGCCTCTAAAAGCACGACGTGAGCGGTCTTTTGCCCAACTCAGCAAGCGCTTTTGGCTTCTCTTCATCAAAGTGAAGTTTCTCCGCCATAAAGCTCAACTACGCTATTTGCCATCTTGATCACATTGATGTCTTTATTGTTAAAAACTGCATGAGTTTATCATCAGTTTTTAGACTGGCTCATTGCACTAGCTCAGCTCAAAAACGTCTTTATAGGCTTCAAATAGGGCAGGTGTGATCAGATTACCCTTTTGTCTGTGCACTGAGCTGAGAGCATGACGCAGACAGAAGTTCATCTCATTCTAGGGTAAGCTCGCTTTTTGCGTCTTTAAACTCTTCTAAAAGTCTTCTTTTTATCTCTAAAAATATCTTTTTGTTCTCATTTGGCTATTTACCTAAAATTACATATTAAATGAAAAGTTAGCGCATTATTTGCTATAATCGTGCCTGAAAATCAATTTTTAAAGTTTGTATGAAAAAGTACTTTTTATTTCCAGCAGTTTTGAGTTTAGCGACAGCTATCAGTTTGAATGCAGCAGTAGTTGCAACAGTAGATGGTGACGCTATAAACGATAGCGATATTTCAGCGCTTTTTATCAGCAGCTATGCCAGGATTTGACGCTAGTAAGCTTCAGTCAAAATGACGCAGTATCGACGACCTTATCAACAGAAAACTTCTTTTAAAAAGACGCAAAAAGCAACAGGCATTGAAAAAGATGTTGACTACATCAAAGGCTGTGAAAAGCTGCACAGAAGGCATCGCAGTTGAGCTTTATATGAGAAAACTATTTGACGGCATAAAAAGTAAGCGAAAATGAAGCGAGAGTTTTTATAACAAAAACAAATCTAGCATGACTCAGCCAGCTCAGGCAAAAAGCTGAGACATATCCTAGTTGAAGATGAAAAACAGCAAACGACATCATCGCTCAGCTTAAAATTTAAAAGGTGAGGCGCTAACTAAGGAAATCTGCAGAGCTAGCAAGCACAAAATCAATCGACAAAGGCTCAGCATCACATGGTGGCGAGCTTGGCTGGTTTGGTCAAAAGCCAAAATGGTAAAAACCTTTTTGCAGACGCTGCATTTTCAATGGCAAATGGCACAGTTTCAACAAAAGCCAGTTAAAACTCAGTTTAAGCTACCGTTATCTTAAAAGAAGATGGCAAAGCAGCTGGCACTGTGAGCTTTGAACAAGCTAAAGGTGACATCGAGCAAGCTGTAAAAATGGAGAAAATTCAAGCTGCTGTTAAGCAAAAAGCGAGCTCTACGCATAAAATGCAAAGATAGAATACAAATAAAATTTGGAGGATAAAATGGGCGTTTTAGATATTGTAAATGCTGGAGTTTTAAGCGGAGATGATGTAACAAAACTTTATGCTTACGCCAAAGAGCAAGGTTTTGCGATACCTGCTGTAAATGTCGTGGGAAGTGACTCTGTTAATGCCGTTTTAGAAGCAGCAAAGGTTGCTAATTCGCCTGTTATCGTTCAGTTTAGTAATGGCGGTGCAGGTTTTTACGCTGGTAAAGCCTGCGAAAATGCAGCCGTTCTTGGTGCGATCGCTGGAGCAAAAGCACGTTCATCTACTTGCCAAGGCTTACGGCGTGCCAGTCATTTACACACTGACCACGCCGCTAGAAAGCTTTGCCTTGGATAGATGAGCTGGTAAAAGCAAGCCATGAGTATAGCTCACGGCGTGCCACTTTTTAGCTCTCACATGCTTGATCTTAGCGAAGGAATATCAACGAAAGTATCAGCTGCGTGTGAAGTATCTAAAAGAGCTTAGCGAGCTTGGCATCAGCCTTGAGATCGAGCTAGGCGTTACTGGTGGCGAAGAAGATGGCGTAGATAACACAAGCGTTGATAATGCACTTCTTTACACTCAGCCAGAAGACGTCGCGCTTGCTTATGAAAGACTAAGCAAGATAAGCGATAAATTAGCATCGCAGCTAGTTTTGGCAACGTTCACGGCGTTTATAAACCGGGCAATGTCGTGCTAAGACCAGAAAATTGCTAAAAACTCACAAGCCTATGTCGCTAAAGAAATTTAACACAAAAAGCGACAAGCCAGTAAATTTTGTTCACGGCGGAAGTGGCAGCGAGCTAAAGAATATCAAAAATGCTGTAAGTTATGGCGTTATCCGAGATGAACATTGACACCGATACTCAGTGGGCTTTCTGGGATGGCGTGCGTCGAGTATGAGGCTAAAAATGAAACATACTTGCAAGGTCAGATCAGCAGCCCAGAGGGCGATGATAAGCCAAATAAAAATACTGATCCAAGGAAATGGCTAAGAAGTGGCGAGAGAGCATGGTTAAGCGTCTTCAGACTGCTTTTAGCGACAAACTGCCTAAATAAGGAACTAATCCTATGCAAAAATCAAAATGATTTTCAGTGAGCTAAGCGTGCCAGAGGCGCCAAAGCTCACTCTTTCTTGTCTAAAAAGTTATCTTTATCCCTGGCTATCTATATCTTTAGCGATACTAGCCTATCTTGGCGTTATAAATTTTCAGATGAAGCTTCACGCCATCGTGATGATGGGCGTTATACTCTGTCGCTTTTTATATTTTTCACGCCACAGCGCTTTGGTCAGCTTACTCAGAATTCTTAGCAAATGCCAAGAACTACAGAGATAAGGCTAAAAAGAATTTATCATCGCTCACCTTTTTGAAATTTCAGGCGTCAAAAAGGCAAACGCTAAAGTGAAGATTTTTCGAGAGCTATACAAGAAAATTTGTAGAAATGACAACCCTAGCAAACATCAGCCAAAGCAGTCTTTCCTATGCTTGGGGATGCAGGGCACATTTATCAGTATCGCTATCTCCATACCTAGCTTTGGCTCAAGCACTGCAAACGGACTTGAAAAGAGATCGCTATACTGCTAAACAGCTGTGCTACGGCGTTTTAGTATCGATTACGGCATATTTTTAGCACTGGTGGATGTTTTTGAAAAAGATCGGCATTAGTAAATTTGAGAGATTTTACAGCGAGCAAAAGAGCTAAGCCGAGAGTTTTCTGGCGGAAAAATGAGCTAAATGCCATTCATGAAAGCAAGTATAGGCTACTTTAAAGATAGTCACGATGCCTTTAAAATGGTGTGATGATAAATTTATAAAAGAGCTAAGCGAGCAGACAAATAGAAAGTTAAGAGCCTAAAAAGAGCTTTGTGAGGTTGATATCATCAGTCAAAGCAAAAAGCAGAGCTTGGTGCAATTTAAAAATGCTAAAATGAATCAGGGCTAAAAACAAGATGAGTTTGTAAAAATCCACTCCGATATACTAAAAGGCAGTTGGCGCGTTTTCTAACGCCTTTAAAGATATGGAGGTTAGAGTACTAACCGAGCATGCAAAGCTTGGCGAGATTTTTGTGAAATTTAAACGCTACAAAGAGGCCAGCTCAGGGTGCAGGCAGACTATCAAGAGCTTTGACGCCATTTTAAAAGATTTCTCTCTCTTTGATGGAAAAAGAGCAAAACGAGGCGTTAAAGGCATTTGAGAGCCTCACTCGTGGAAGAGTGCGACGATATTTAAGGCAGCCTACGAGCAAGAAGGCAGGGAGCTTGGAGCGCGAAAAAGGCGCGAGAGCCTCATTGCTGAGCTTAAGAAGAATATAGACGAGATCGACAAAGAAGCCGATTCTGTAATAGAAAAAATCGAAAATCTAGTGCAATGAAAAATAAACAAAAATAACGAGGATCAATCGAGCTTTTGGGTTTCGTACGCAGACTTGATGGCAGGTCTGCTCTTTGTTTTTACTGCTGCTAATAGGCGCTGTCGTCGTAAAAATACGTCCTAACTCAAAACACTCTTGAAAATAAAGAGCAAGCTATCATCGCAGCACTAGCAGATTAAAAAGATGCCCAGGGTAAGAATCTCACTCTTGAAGAGCTAAATGATGCCCTAAAAGTGAGCTTTCAAAGATAAGCGACGAAAACATAAATTAAAAATCAAATGAGAAATTTTTGTCATACAAATAGACGCCCTAAAGAAAAACTAGCCCAGCTCATAGGGGAAAACAAAAGATGCAAATGCGAGCATAAAAGAGCTAAAATGCCAGCATATTTGATCTAAATCAAAAGATGATCGTGCTAAAATGATAAAATTCATTAAAGATGAGCACTTAGCGACGCAAACGCAAAGCAGCGAGAGAGAAAGTAGCCAAGATCGCCTTTTTGCTCGAGCAAGTGAGCAAAAAGAGGCTAGATATGACGAGCTTTTAAGGGATCTAAATGTCACTCGTGACAGGGGTCAAAAAACCTAACTGGCATAAGGGTAAAAGTGATCTCAGCCTTAAAGATAGGCTAGGAAATAGCATCGAGATCGACCCAAACTCAGGCGCACTAAAAGCTTAGCTCCTCAGTGCTTTTTGATAAAGCAAGTGCGGTCTTAAAGAAAGAGGTCAAGAGGAGCTAAAAGCCACGCTTAGTAAGTATTTTGACGTGCTTTTAAATGATAAAGAGATCGCCTCAAATATCGATCAGATCGTCATAGAGGGCTTTACTGATAGCGACGGAAGCTACATTTACAACCTAGAGCTCTCCACAAAAAGAGCCTACGCGGTGATGGAGTTTATAAACTCATTTAGCGATGATGCGCGCGCTAGAAAGCTGCTTGTCGCAAGTGGCCGAAGCTACAACGAGCTAGTTTTTAAAGATGGAGCCGAGGACAAGGGACGCTTCAAGGCGCATCGAGATCAAAGTACTCACTCTCAAACAAAGAGGCTATCAACGAGATAGAAAATTACTTGGAGTTTAAGGGTGATTGATAAGAGCTTAAGAGGGCGAGGTACGGCTTTTAGAGATGATCTGCTAGGCGAGTTTAACGGCAACAAAGCAAGAAAGCTGAATAAGGGTGCTGATCTAAGTGGCTTTGACGCCATCGTATCTCACAGCTCAAGCCAGTCAAATGCATGTATAGCCTAAGTCTTTTTGCTAAACTAAAAGGGCTTAGATACTACTACGTCGTCTCTCATTTAGCTCAAATTTAGAGCAAGATCAGTTGGAAATTTTCAGATTGCACTTAGAAATGGCATAAGGTACTGTAAAAAGAGGCGCGAGAATTTGCTAAAGAGCTGTAAAGAGCGAAAATGCGCTCTTTATAAACGAGGGTGTGGCGCAGTAGTGAGGCTGAGCTTGGCTTTATCACGCAGGCAAATGGGATCAATGGTGGAGCAGTGGCATAAAAGCCTGATGTTTTCTTGCCCTCAGGAACAGGCACAAGCGCATGCTACCCTGGCAAAAGCACACCGATCTTAGGGTTTTTACGGCCTTGCGTGAGGGATGGCGACTATCTAAAAAGCACGATTTACGAGCTAGACAAAAACAGCAAAAGTGCAAATTTCTAAATCCCAAAGAAGTATCATTTTGAAAGTATACAAAGAGCTTTGTGAGTGAGCTTGGGGTGTGCAAAAGTGGCGTAGGGTGAGCTTAGTTTACGACTCAGTGGGCTTTATAACGCTTTTTGCAATTGAGACAAGCTTGGGGCAGGGTACATATATTCACCAGGGCGGGAATTACAGGGTAACGTACACAAAAACAAAGATATGAGAGAAAACTAAAAATAAAGGATCATAAATGAGTTACACACAGCAGCGACGCTGACTTTGAGAGTACTCGCAGCTTTGATAGACGAAGTGACAATGACATAGAGTGCCGTGATGCCAGTGGTTGCAGGCATAATAGACGAGATAAAAAGATGGCGATAGCGCGCTTTTTACGCAGATAACCGATTGATACGTTGGTGTCTCTGGCAAAAACGACATAATAATCGACGTAAAAGAGATGGAAGCGGCCTACAACTCGCTGAGATAACGCCCTAAGGTGGCTCTAGGTGGCTCACGACGGGATAAAAAGCTATCACGAGCGCACAAAGCCAAAGCGACTGGACTTACAAAGACGAGCACGATATCTTGCTTGGCGCAAAATACACCGCAGTTGATCGCGCGGGCTTTATATCCCAGGCGGCAAGGCGGCATATCCTAGCTCGCTTCTTACGAACGCTATCCCAGCGATCGTTGCGGGCGTAAAGAGAGTCATAGTCTGCACCCCAGCGCCAGAGGGCAAGGTAAATCCTCTGCTTCTTGCTGCGATGCAGCCTTTTGTGGCATCAAAACAGCCTTTAAAATAGGCGGCGCAAGCGCGATCGCAGCGATGGCGTATGGCACAGCAACCGTGCCAAAAAGTGGACGTCATCACAGGACCTGGCAACATCTGCGTGGCGACTGCTAAAAAGCTGGTTTATGGCGACGTAAATATCGATATGATCGCAGGCCCAAAGCGAGATAGGCGTGATCGCTGATGATAGTGCGGACCCTCGCCACATAGCGATCGATCTACTCATCGCAAGCCGAGCACGACGAGATCGCGAGTGCCTTTTTGATAACGCCAGTCGAGGCCTTTGCGAGGGCAGTGCAAAAGACACGTGGAGGACGAGGTAAAGAGCCTAAAACGTGAACCAATCGCGAGTGCTGCGCGAGAAACAAGGGTGCTATCATCGTTGCAAAAGACTTACAGGAATGCTTTAAGCTGATGAACGAGCTTGCAGTGGAGCACCCTAGAGATCGCTACAAACGACGCTTTGAGCTATATGGACGAGGTAAAACACGCTGGAGCGATATTTTGGACATTTCACACCTGGAAGCGATGGGCGACTACATCGCTGGACCAAATCACACCTTGCCAGCTGGCGGAAGTGCGAGATTTTACTCACCGCTTGGGTTGAAAAATTTCACGAAGCGAAGCTCTATCATCTCAGTTAGCAGAAAGGGCATTATGCACCTTGGCAAATCATGCATGCAGCTAGCCGAAGCCGAAGGGACTAACAGCTCACAAAAATCAATCGCGAGTGAGACTAGAAGACTAAAAGGGCGAAGAATTAGAAAAATGGCTTTTCTAAATGCTTTTTATAATATTTTTGCTTTCAGAAATATTTTTCGCAACTTTTTATGAGGTATAGTAAAAATCCATCACGAAACTACTAAAAAGGAGTTGATATGAGTTAGAGACTTATACTGCAAACCAGGCTTCAGGAAACTATTATTTAGATCAAGCTAAAAATAGCGAGAAAAAGGCGCTAAACGCCATCTCTGCAAATAGCGAGATCAAAGCATCAGATACAAATTTGCAAATCGCGAGAGCTTACTTTCGCAAACAAATGTCCTAAACGAGGGGCATGGCAAATGCAAACGATATGATCGGCATGCTTCAGATCGCCGACTCAACGCTTTTAGAAGTGAGTGAGAGCGTAGATAAGATCGGTGAGCTATCAAGCAAGCTCAAACCCAGCTCTTTCAGCTAACGAGCAAAAAGGGCATAGAGGCGAGATAAATGCGCTAAAAAATGCGATGAGCGACAGCGTAAAAGAGCTAAATGGTAACGGTAAAAACGTTTTTGACGCCGAGCTTGGATTTTTCACAGGTGAGGGCACAAAAATATAATTAGCACAAATGCTCTTTTAGACGTGAAAGAGGACGGCTCAAAGTCAGGTGAAATATCTGAAAAATATAAAATTCACTTCGCTCAGAGATCGGCTCAACACAAAATGCTGTATTTAGAGGTATGAACGCTCTAGCTGCTAGATAGCAAACGCTAATAGCATAGAAAACCTTGATATTAGCGACATCGCAAAGAGCTTGGAAGAAAAAGTTTACAAAAGCAAACTTAAAAAGCTACATGCTGCCTCTTTAGCTAAAAGCTCACGATACTACGAGACTTGGCTGCAAAACTAGATAAACTTCTAGGCGAATAAATGTACACGGTCTTGCGCCGGTAAAACTTCTTTACTTCAAAAATTTTCTAAAAAATATATAAATTGGCTTTTCAAGTTTAATAATCGACTGTTCGATATGTCACTGATTAAGTGTGTAGTTCTTTGGTGCAGAAATTGCTAAAAAGTACATGACTGGGTGGCTTTTAGGTAGTTGTGGGTTTTTAGTTGAGCTTTGCATTTATATAAAGTACGCCATGGGTTTTTGCTCTATTTTTGAAGCTTGTGGCTTTTGACAAGTCAATTTTTATAAATATAATGCAATGAGATTTAGTGTTGTTAAAAACTATCTAGATTAAAAAGCAAGCTCAAATGCCAAAAGTATTACATGTGCAGCCAAAGAAGCGAAAGCGATCTACCGAGTACTTTATAACTGAAATTTAGGGATACATATGCAACCACTTTAAAATTAGAGGCAAAACCATAAAAGCAAAAGATAAATTGCAAGAGCAGGGTCTCACAAATTTGGGTATTATTTTAGTGTGTGGGATTGTTTTACTCTGCCGCTATCAACGACTTGAAGTCCCACTGTGTCGTATGCTGCGCCAAAAAGCCTTTACGTATCTGCCCTTTGTTGGGGGTTAGTTTTACGATATAAAAGTCCTTCATCTCTTTGATAAAAGGCAAGGGCTGACTCGTTTTACCATTCTTTCTCGAATTTTGCCATATCTTATCTCTCACGCTCTCGCGCTCATAAAACTCAGCTCTAGCCTCAAAGCTCACTCTAACGCGTGCAAATAGGCTCTTTTGCATCCTTTTTCGTCTTGAATGAATAGGAGCGAGTACGTCTGGATTTTGCTTGATCGAGTGGTAGTGCTTCGCAACTGATGAGATGCAGATGTAAAACTCATCGTTTTCTTTTATAAAAGGCGAATACGACGAGACTGCGGAGCCATCTAGTGTGCTTGAGATAACGACGGTTTTAAAAGCCGTTTATAAATTTCATCATCCCGCTTTTGCACGCTAGAGCTGTTGGTGTCGCTTTTATGCTCATATAAAGCTCGATGATCGACTCTCTAAAAGCCATCGCCACTTGCTTTGCTCAAAAATGGTACAAATGTTGTCGCACTGATCGCAGCTGATCCCATGCCGTCTTCGTTTATGTCGGTCATTTTGACGTTTGTGGGCTCATCTACGCCGCTACTTCTTACACAAAACGTCGATCACGATATCAAATGGTCGCTATTCATGTGGTCCAATGCTCTTTGTTTCAAATCATGCTCCTTGTAAAATAGAAATTTAAAATTGAAAAATAATACTAAAGCAATTCTTAAAATTGATTAAAATTATCATTAATATTTATAAAGCGAAAATTAAGTTTATTTTTCTTAAAAATTACAAACTAACAATATTATTTTACATTACTAATGATTATTTAAATTATGGTTAAATGTAGTAAAGAGATTTATGCACAGCAGTAGCAAGCTCGCCATTTTGCTTATTTTTGCTCATTGTTTACTACTCGTTTATTTCGCTTAGTATCGGTGGCTCTGATATAAGCATGGAGAAAAATACTCATTATATTTAACAACAAAAATAGATGAGATGAAGAGAGACGATGTTGCTTGATATTAGGCTACCAAGGCTTGTTATGGCATACTTATCGGCATGTTACTTGCTAGCTCTGGTGTGGTGACACAAAGTGTATTTTAAACCCTTTGGCAGACCCATATATCATCAGTATAGCTAGCTTCTGCGACATTTTGGTGCAGTGGTGGCATATCTGCTTGGACTATCTGAAATTATTACGGGTTTTTGCTTTTTATCATCAAAGCCTGCTAACACTTGCCATTTTTAGTGTTTATAATCGCAGTCGCTCTATCGCTACGCTTCTGATAATCGGTATCGCTTTTTCGTCATTTTTAGGGCATTTACGAGCTTTGCGACATATCTTATCAGCGAAGATAGCTTTAAGATAGTGGCATGGATGATGGGCTATCTTGGCTCTGCATCGTGGCAAAGGTCGCTATCATCGCTGTTCCGCTCATCTTTTTGCATGATATATTTTTACCTAAAACGCTTTTGAGCTAACGATGCTTTTAAGCGCGAGAGAGGAGGCAAAAAGCCTTGGTATCGACGTGGACGCCTGTAAAAAGCGCTTGCTGGTTATCGCCTCGCTCACAGTTGCTTTTCTCGGTTGCATTTACCGGCATGATAGGCTTTGTGGGGCTCATCATCCCACACTCTTTTAGGATGCTTCTAAACACCTCAAACAACGCCATTTTGCTGCCGCTCTCCACGCTTGGCGGTGGGGCATTTTTGCTTGCTTGCGACGTCGTGGGAAGAGAGCGTTTTAAAGCCCTGTTGAGGTGCCAGTTGGCGTCATCAGCGCATTTTTGGACGCCATTTTCTATTTTTGGCACTTTATCTAAAAAGGAGCGTGCGATTGAGCGTTGAGGTTTCAAATTTAAGCTTTTCATACGCTCAAGCAAGCGTGTTAAAGGATATTAGTTTTACCGCACAAAGTGGCAAATTATAGGACTTTTTGGGCTCTAACGGATGTGGCAAATCGACCCTTTTTAAAATGTATCTTAAATTTGCTTCATCAAGCTCTGGAAGTGTGCAGATTTTAGGAAAAGAGGTGCGAAGCTACGGCACAAAAGGAGCTTACAAAAACAGCTAGCTTTGTGCCACAAAAAGCACTTACGATGCCTTTGCTAAGCGTTTTTGAGCTTGTGTTGATGGGTAGATACGCTCATCTAAAAAGCTCTTTTAGCGAGTTACAGCCAGCACGATATCGCTATGGTGGATGAGGTATTGCAGACATTTGGTCTAGCTCAAATTTAAAAGATAGAGTAGCAAACTCTCACTAAGCGGGGGCAGAGTTGCTAGAGCCCTGCTAGCACGTGCGGTGGTTAGCGAGCCAAAGGTTTTGATACTTGATGAGCCAACGTCCGCCCTTGATCTAAGTCACGCCATAGATGTGCTAAAAGCTTTGCGCGCGCTCACTCGTGAGCTAAATTAGTGACTATAGCGGTGCTTCATGAGTTTACGTTAGCCTCGCTGATATGTGATGAAAGTACTAATGCTAAAAAGGCGGCGCGATCGCCCATAAAGGCAGTGCCAGTGAGCTTTACGTACCAGAATTACAGAAAATGTATGGTTTAAAGGGCGATATCATATAAAAAACGATATGCCGTTTGTCTTACCAAAATGATAAATTAAAAGAGTTTTCATGAATTGTTTTTAGTTTTTGCATTTTTGTTTGGTTTTAGCGGTGTTAGTCTAAACGCTAAAAGTATTGTTGTGCTCGATCCTGCGGTGGTTGAGATGATCTGTATGCTAGAGGCGGGAGGATCAGATCGCTGCTATTTCTACTTTGAGATTGGCAGAGTGGCCTGAGGAAAAGACAGCAAAACTAAAGAGTGTTGGCACGTACACAAAGCCAAAGTAGAGCGCATAGTCGAGGCTAAAGCCAGATCTTGTGGTCACCAGCTTTCACTCTGATGGCGTAAATGCTGACCTTGCTAAATTGGCATAAAAACGCAACTTTACCATGCAGGCAAATAGCGTGGATGACATCTGCAAAAATATAGAAAAAATAGGCGAGATCACAGGGTAAAAAGTGAGCGTGCCAGCGAGCTTGTGGCTAAGATAAAGCAGGACTTTTTGAAAGTGAAAGCTCAAAATAAGCGGCAAGAAAAATTTTAGGGCGTCTATGCGGCAACTCCGCTTGTCGCCTTTAATGACGCTAGCTTGCGGGCGATATCTTTGCTAATTTGGCATGAAAAACGTAGCGGGCGGACTAACTGGGACGATGCCGATCGTTCAAAAATGAATTATCCTAGCGCAAAATCCAGACTTTATCATCGTGGTCGGCGCAAAGGATGGCAGCGACTTTTTGGCGCAAAAATCCAGTGCTAAAAAGCAACCAGTGCGGCTAAAAATGCGAAAGTACAAACGTCCCATCAAGCCTTGTTTTACGCGGCACACCTCGCATAAATGAGGCGGCAAACACGCTATTTGAGATGCTCGGCAAGTGAGCATCAAATGTTTAACAAACGCATAAAAGGCCATAGCGTAGCTCCCATCAAAGCGCCCTGATATGGTGAGCGAGGACGAGCTTTGGGAGTTTTTAGAGAGCGCGCCAGATGAGAACGAGAGGGTCATCTACATCCACGTACCCTTTTTGCGACAATATCTGCTCGTTTTGCTCGATGAATAGGACAAAAGCTTGAAGACGAGCTCGATGACTTTCACTAAATTTTCTGCTAAGCGAGATAGAAAAATACTCCGCCACGAACTATCTAAAAAGCCAAAAGATAGCCAGCGTCTACTTTGGCGGCGGCACGCCGACCATACTAAAAGAGGCATTTAGAGCGGGTGATGGGCGCGTTAAGAGTGGTTTAATATCCTGCCAGGTGCGAAATTAGCCTAGAAGTACGCTACACAACCTCGTTAAGCAAGCTTCGGCTTCTGGGCGAGCTTGGCGTGAACCGATATAGTATCGGCGTGCAGACCTTTAGCGAGGCTGGCAGAAAGCTGCTAAACGCACGCATAGCTCGGATGGGGACGATAAAGCACCTGAGGCACCTTGCGCGAAGAATGGCGGCATGCTCTGCGTGGATATCATATCTAACTACCCCAATGAGGCGTGGACGAGGTAGCAAAAGACGCCAAAGCTTGTGCGTGAGCTGGGTATCGATAGTGCGAGCTTTTTACTCGTTGCAGTTTTTGGAGGGCTCGGTGCTAGCAAGACTATAAGTGAGGATTACTACGACGTGGAGGTCGATAGGCGCTGCACCACGCATTTTTGGATGAAATTACAAAGTAAAGATGACTATGAGTACTAGAGTACACGAAGGTCGCCAAAAAGGGCAGGGGATCAGTACAGATACATAAGGGCTCTCTCACGCAGGGTGCCGACGTGCTGCCACTTAGCAAAGGGGCTGGGTGGCAGCTAGGGGGTTTGGCATCTACAATATGAGCCAAAAATGAAGGTCATGGGGCGCATGAGTGCAGAGACAGAGGGAGTTTGACAGGTTTGTAAATCTCTTTCAATATCCGCAAATAAGCCTTGAGCGTGTCCATAAATTGTGAGTGAGGCTTGTATGGAGGAGCTAATGGGGACTTTTTAAAAGGTGTGAGGAAAACAGCTATATAAAGTAGAAAACGACTCTTTAAATTTCACAAGAGATGGCGTATTTTGGAAAATTCTATCGCAGATGCGGTGATGGAAAATTTCTAAGAAGGAGTTTTTATGAAAAGCATCGTGATATACACGTCAAAAAGCGGAAATACAAGAAAAATAGCAGAGGCTGTGGCTGGCGAGGCTTGGCTGTGAGGCGCTAAATTACGCTGAAGCTGGCGAGCTAAATCTGGACAGAATTTGACTTCGTAGCACTTGGATACTACGTCGATCAAGGCTCGCCGGAGAAGGATTTAAGAAATTATCCTCAAAATCTAAAAACAAAAAGGTTGGCTTTTTATAACGCTTGGTGCTGACGTGCCAGGTGCGCACGCCACGCAGGCGATGAGCAGCAGGGCAGGGAGCTCTTTGCGCAAAAATGGTAATGAAGTCTTACGCACATTTATCTGTCAGACGCGATCGCCCCTGAGGTGATAGAGCAGCTAGCTTGGCAAGGCTATGCCTGATGATCCGAGGTTTGCGCTGACGCCTGAGCGACTGGAGCGCTGGGAGCGAGCTAAAACGCATCAGATGAGGCCGATATAAAGGCTGCAAAAGAGGAGTTTAGGGGAGTGGAAATTTGAATTGATCTGTTGTTTTCATCGGTAGAGCTTTTGTGGTGTGAGTGATCTTAAAAGCTAAAGTTATCTATGTTGATTTTAAATTTCAATTCGAAAGTGGTTACTAAAGTTTGATTAATTTTTAAAAGTTTTTGGCTCAGTGGTAAGTCTTTTTCATTAACTCAAGGACTCTTTTGGCTTGCTGTAAAAATTAGGTGATCGCACTGCTAAATTAAGCAAAAATTGGCTGGCTGCGATATAGTGTGAAAGTCTGGACTCAATGCAGGTAGCCTTGTTGTGGTTTGCTGCTTTGCATAAACCAAATTACTAGAATATAAATTATGAGAGGTTGTCCTAAATTACAGCTTGTTATGTTTTGCCACTTCTTTTTATAAAAAACAGACGCTCAATTAGCTCGTATAAGTCTTTTGGCTTGCAGTAAATTTAGATTAAGCGGACAGCTAAATTAAAAAGCTTGACAAAAGAAGGCTCAGTTTTAGCGATATTTTTAGCGATATTTCATGCATCAAATTAAAAATAACCAGTTAATTTTACAAAAATGGATAGCTAAATTGAAAAGCAAATTACGGCTGGCTGCGATATGGCGTGAAAGTTTTGGTTTAAATAGCTACCATAACCTACCAAATTTTTAAAAAGTAGAGTAATCCTAAATAGAGTTGAAAATTTAAAAAGTCTTAGCCCAGGTAAAGAAATGTGAGCTAAGCAAAGGGTCTTAGCCCTCGATATAGTTTTTGAGTTTTCTGCCAACTTTTGGGTGTTTTAGCTTCTTGATCGCTGAGCTTTCTATCTGGCGGACACGCTCACGAGTGACGTTTGAGTGCCTTGCCGATCTCTTCAAGTGTGCGGTCGCTCTCATCTTCAAAGCAAGCCAAATCTCATTGAAATAACTGCCTTTTCGCGCTCATTTAGCTGCGAAAGCACGTCATCAATCTGCTCTCTAAGGTCGCTTTTTAAAAGTGATCGATCGGAGAGAGCGGTTTTTATCCTCGACAAAATCTCCAGAATTGCCATCCTCTTCGTTTGCGATCGGAGCTTCAAGGCTGATAGGCTCTTTTTGTGATCTTGATCACCTGTTTTACCTTATCGACGCTTAGTCCGACCTCTTTTGCGATGACGCTTACGTCAGGCTCTTTTTCCCTCTTCTTGGAGGTATTTTTCGATTTATTTTGTTGATGCGGTTTATCGTCTCTATCATGTGGATAGGTATCCTGATCGTCCTTGCCTGATCAGCGATCGCACGTGAGATAGCCTGGCGGATCACCATGTGGCGTGGGTTGAAGTATAGCCTTTTCTATATTCCGTTATCAACCGCCTTCATAAGACCGATGTTGCCCTCTTGGATGAGATCGAAACGGCAAGCCCCTGTTTGTGTAGCGTTTTGCGATGCTTACGACTAGACGGAGGTTTGACTTAGCCATTCTAGCTTTTGCTTCGTCTGAAATTTTCTTTCCACGCTTGATTTGCTCTAAAAATTTCTTTTTAGTCTTGTTGGCTCAAGGTCAAAGCCTTGTTTGCTCGCCCTCTTTTGTTGTAAAAGCTTTTGATCTCGACGTATGTTGAGACCATTGTAACCTCAGGCACGCGGGCTGCGATCTCTTCTTTGCTAAGTTTGATGATATCTTTTAAGATGCTTTTGTGATTTTTCTTAAGCTCGTCACTAAACATCGGCAAGCGGTACTCAAAGCGCTTTAGCTCTCTATCAGTCATCGTCGCTTTTTAAGAGCTGTCTCCATTGATTTTACGATCTCGCTGATTAGCTTGCTTGTTGGGCCAAGGTCCATCAGCTTCTCTTTTAAAAGTTTTTCTTTTTAAACGCAAGCGTCATCTTTGAAGCTGTGTCGTCGCTTTCAACTTTATCTTGCTTGTTTGCGGTCTTTAGCCACTCTTTTTAGCCTTTTTCAAGAGCCTTGAAGCTCTCTATAACTTTTTCTGCACGCTTGTCGTTTTTGGCTGATTCTTAGGAGCTTCGTTCTCTTCGTTTTCCTCGATCTTCTTCGTCTATATCCTCTTCGCTGTCTTCATTTTCGTTTTCGCTCTCGTCTTCAAAGCTTTTAAAAAGCTCTTTTACACGCGTTCTCTGTTGATAAGCGGCTCTTTGTGAGTCAAGTATGAAGTCGATCAAAAATGGCAGCTGAACAAAATGCGTCGATGATGATATCTTCGCCAAGCTCGATCCTCTTGCTGATCTCGACCTCTTCTTCTTTTGTAAGAAGTGCGATCTGACCCATCCTCTCTTAGATACATCCTTACTGGACTATCTGATCTTGACCACTCTAAAGGTCAGTTTCGCTCGAAAGATCGAGGTCTTCGTCGATATCTTGGTCGCTTTTTGAGCATTTTCTTGACGTTTTTGGCGTCAGCTAAATTTCTAAGCTTTGCAGCCTCAGCAGATGTGATGAGCTGGACTTTGTTGGTTTTTGCGAGTTGTTCTATCTTTTTACTATCGTAGCCGTCAGGGGCTTTGTCTAATAATTTTTACTAATTTTTCGTATGTCAAAAAGCCTTTTGCATTTTTCAACAAAAAAGCTCTTCTATTTGAGAAAAAAAGGAGTCTTTTGCGGCGCTCATAAAATTCCTTTCAAATCGTGTGATTGTGATTTAAGTGTTGGTTAAAAGAAAGTGGATTATACCCAAAATTTTAAAAAGTGTATAAAAATGGCGTAAATTATATAGAAAAAAACTGCCACAATATCTCAAATCATGGCAGTTTAAATTACTAAAATGTCATCTCAAATGTTAGCTTGAAAATTTTCTACCAGGTGCGTAAAATCTAGCCAAACCCTGCCAGTATCTTTATCGACCATGTTGTTTTGTGCCAAAGGTTCTGATGCTTCTTGCGCTATCCCAGCTCATATATTTTCTATCTGTGATGTTGTAAACGCCTGCTGTAAAGGTAAAAATGCTTCATAGGGTCTATAAAATGTTACAAAAGTCAATTAGGCTATATGTGTTGCTGACATATCTAACGTAAGTATTTTTGCGTCTGGGTCGTCTTTTGGCATACATATTATAGGTATCTTCTGGGCGTTTTGCTTTTTACATGTGACGTATAAATTGGCGCCAAATTTATCATTTTTGTATGGTAGCCGACGTTATGAACAATTGGCTGGCTGAATGGCGTTCATCGGAGCTTCTAGCTGCCACTCTCATCTACTGACATTCTGCCTTTTTGATATAGGTATTTGTAGCCAACATTAAAGCCACTTAGTTTCTCGTAAACTTGCTCTAGGTCTGAGTGCGCTTAGTTCAACACCTCTTACGCGAGCTTTTGCTCTGTTTACGTTTTGGTATTTCTCTACTGGCATTCTGCTGCCTGCGTTACCGTATGTTAGTGTGCCACGGCCGATGTATTGGAGATCGATGAAGTTTTTATAGTCTGTTTGAAAGAGATTTACTGTAAAAAAGCTAGGGTGAATTGTGAAATGTCACAGCAAAGTTCTTTTGTCTTTGCGATCTCAGGCTCAAGGGCTAAAGTCTGGAAATATTGTAAAAGTCAGGGTGCTGAAATGTAAAGTAAATTTCATCAGATGTTGGTGCTCTAAAGCCATTTGCATATTTTGCCTGAAGTCTTATGTTGTCAAATAGATCGTAATTTGTCGAAAGTGCGTAAGAGTGATGGTCAAAGTCTCTTTTGACTTGCTAGATAGATCGCATTTTCTTCGGCATTTTGCCTTCTTGCTTCTTGGGTATTTTCCAGTAAGTGGTATAAAAACGCCAGCAAAGAGGTCAGTTGGTATCTTCGGCGTCTCGCCTGGTTTTGTAGTTTGGGCTTGTGTTTTATCTTGTCATATCTATAGCTTAGATCTACGCTAAAATAGTCAGTCAAAGATACGTTATCGCCCATATAAAAATGCGCTTGTTTGTGTCTCAACAGGTATCAAGAAGCTAAAGACAGCATCTTCGTGGCTGCAAAGCGTACTATAGTCGTTTCCGCCATATGGTTGGCACTTGTCTGGTTGGAAAATTGTTATCCAGCCTGTGCCTCTTGTTTTCAAGCCAAAAAAGTATTTTTGCCCACCATGATTTGTTGTGTGCTTCGTAACCTTGCCTATTTACCATGCTTTTTATCGGTTTTGGTTATAAAGTCCGCCATATCTAAAGGCGTAGTTCATTTTAAAAGAGTAATTCTTTTTGTGGCGTCTAATTTACCTGTTTTGTATCGGTATTTAGGGTCTCTATCCTTCCAGCTATTATCCACATATCCAGGAGATCTTGGCAAAAGAAGGTTTTCCCATCTGGTTTTTGGAGTAAGCTCAGCGTATTTTCCGTTGCCATCTGGCATATTTTGTGAGTAAGATCATATTTTTCATATTTTTGGTTGTGATGTTAAAAAAAGTGTTAGTGGTTTTAGAGCAGTCGTATTGGTCGCAATTAACTAAGGACCGTATCAGCCCCTGCGATTTGATCTACCATAGAATAGGTCATTGACCTCGTTACCACGGCTATCAAATACGACATCCTGAGAAAATGTAAATCCAGCTCCAGGCCAAGCCTCCTTTTCTACTTGTCTCATTTCTAGATCGCCGCCATATTTATCAACAAGCTTGCCCTCATTATTTATCTTTTATATCTGACGGGTTTAGCAGCCCTTGACAGTCGTCTTTGGTCGCAGTACTCGTCAGTCCTTGCTTTTAGCTGGATCTTTTGGTTTGAGTATGTTATCTTCATACTATCCCAAAAATGGGTTTTTCATCGTAGTTTTCGTATGTGTAAAAGGTATTTTTCACGTTTATTTTTTTATCATTTACGTGCCTTGTGTCGGTGCTGTATGACGATGCCACCTGCTACGCCTGTTTTGTAAAGAGCAAAGTTATATGACCAGTCGGTGCCTGTCACATCTTTTGGTGCTTCTATCAAGACCCACACTAAAAGCGGTTTGTCTCGTTGAAATGTACGCCAAATTTAAGTAGTCTGCTATCTGTTCTTATAGTGTAAGGATCTGGCTTCTCTCTTTCTCTGCCAAGCACTTCATCATCGTATGTTTTATAACTCAGTTTTTCATCTCGTGGCCCTCTCTTTTGTCGTAACAAAGAGTATGTCAAACCACTTGGCACGTGCAGCCATGGTGTGAGAAAAATAGATTTTCATCGTTTGCTGAGGATTTTTGTGCTTTAAAGCCGTAAAACCAGTCTTTTTCGGTCAAATAGATCTCTCGCGTCTTTTGTCTCAAACATCACAGAGCCACCAAGTGCGCCTGAGCCTGTTTTTATACTATCAGCACCTTTTGTGATATTTACTTGTTGTATGTTTTTCTATCTCGACGCCGTTTCTTGTATTGTTAAAATACCATATCCTTCAAAGAGGTCTTTAAAGCCTTGTGACGAGAGCGTTTCTGCCTGAGCAAGTCCGTCTATGCTGATAGCTACGCGGTTTTCATCAACACCCCTTATCGCATAGCCGCTAGTGCCAAAGCGACCACTCTCAACTACGCTAACGCCAGTGTCATAGCGCACCATATCTCTAGTGTCGCTTACTTGTTGCTTAGTAAGCTCTTTGGCTGTCTTTTTTTACCTCACTGATCTTTTTGCTCTTTACATCTTCTTGTTATGCTGTTACTTCAATACCGCTAAGCTCGACTTCTTTTTGCATTTTCACTTTCTTGGGCTGATAAATTTAAACTAGTACAAAGTAAGATAACCAGCGAAGTCTTTTTCATAATTTTATATCCTTTCTGTTATTTTTATTGTTTTTAATAATTATTATCTATATTGAGTTTGAGAATCTTAGCGTTAAATAAATAAATTATTTATTAAACTTTATAAAAATATTTAATAATTAAAAATCAAGTACTTTGGAACGGCTATTGCTTTAAGACTAGGACAATAATGAATTTGTAGGAAAATTTTTATGCAAAAATGGTTATTATCAAGCCACTGCTGGCATGGTAACGCAGTTTAACAGACTAAATGTTATCTCAAACAACCTTGCAAATGTAAACACGATCGGCTACAAGCGAAATGACGTAGTCATCGGCGACTTTGCGAGGATTACTTAAAGAGACACAAGATGAGCTTCCGATTAAAAATCACACAAAAGACGGAGCTAAATTTCCCTAAATAGGGACAGCTGATCGCGTGCCACAAGTGAGCGAAGAATACACCGACTTTAGTGCTGGTGGCTTTAAATACAGCTCAAACACGCTTGACTTTGCGGTAAAAGAGACGACGCATTTTTCTTAGTAGATACCCCCAAATGGCGTAAAACTAAGCAAAAATGGCTCTTTTTAACCTTGACGGCGACGGATATATCGTCACAAAAGAGGGTTATAGGGTGCTGCCAAGTGGCTATGAAGCGCAAAAATCCCGGTCAAAGAGGCATCCAAGTGCCACAAGGCGAGGTCTTAACCTCTGATAAAAAAATGGAAAGTATACTCAAATAACAATCAATTTTCTAAATTACATCGCCCTCAGCCAAGAGAGATAAGAGACCTTAAAAAGTCGGAGACAATCTCTTTCGACACGAGAAATTTACAACGACATAACCGAGCTTGACGAGGGCTGATAGCGTGATGCAAGGCTACGCTCAGATGTCAAATGTAAATCCAGTCTTAGAAATGGTGGGTCTAATAGAAACCCAACGCTTAGTTGATATGTATCAAAAGGTTATGACAAGCCACATGAACGACCTTAACCAAGATGCTGTTCAAAAAGCTAGCCCTAAAAAGCTTAATAAAAGGATAAAACTATGATGAGATCACTTTTACACTGCGGCCACTGGTATGATAGCCCAGCAGACGCAGATAGACGTAACCTCACACAACATCGCAAACGTAAAATACTTATGGATACAAGAAAAATAGGGCTGAATTTGCTGATCTTATGTATCAAGTCATGGAGTACGCAGGCACAGCGACAAGCCAGAGTACGACTAGCCCAACAGGCATCGAGGTGGGTCTTGGTGTGCGCCCAACTGCGATAAATAGAAATACTGCTCTCAGGGCTATTTTTAAAGAGACCAGCAACAACCTAGATATGGTAATAGCTGGTAACGGCTTTTCAATTCAGCTCCCTGATGGCACGACAGCTTACACTAGAAATGGCGCATTTTAAGCTTGACGCAAACGGCACGATCGTAAATAGCGACGGCTATCAGCTCATACCGCAGATCACAGTCCCCGCAAATGCGACGCAAATTTCTATCGGTACAGACGGCACCGTCTCAGTTTTGCAAGCTGGTGAGGCCGATATGGCTCAGATAGGGCAGATCGAACTATGCGATTTTCATAAACCCAGCCGGTCTTCACTCAATGGGCGATAACAACTACCTTGAGACAAGCGCTGGCGGCGACGTGGTGGTAGGTGTAGCAGGCCTTGACGGACTTGGCACGATCAGACAGGGCTTTGTCGAGATGAGTAACGTCCAGCTTGTTGAAGAGATGACTGATCTTATCACAGGGTCAGCGCGCATACGAGGCAAACTCAAAGGCGATAACTACGAGTGATTCGATGTTAGAGATAGTAAATGGACTTAAAAGGTAGGTAATATGGACGCGACTTTGGCTATTGTTGGACTCATACTCGTTGCTTTTACGCTTGATGTTTTTTTACTTTTCGGATAGGGACCCCAAAAGGGCAAGGGTCCAAAAAGTCAGGTGCATTAAAGTTATAGAGCATTGTAAATTGGCGGTCTTCGTCGTTGCCTAGCTCGCAGGACTTGCCAAAGTACTTTTTAGCTAAATTTCTATCTCCTTCTGCTTTTATAATAAATAACTCCCAAGGTTGTGACAACCATCACAAAGCCCATTTCGCAAGCTTTTTATGAAGAGTTTGGCTAGCTCTTTTTTTGATCTTTTTCTACATATTTTCCACTATGAAGCATCATGCCAAGGCTATTGCAGCCAGCAGTGCGTCTAGATCGCAGCTCTTTTTCAAAAGAGCTCTTTTTGCCTTTGGCGTCTTGCTTTTACGCCATTTCCGTCATAGTATAAAAAGTGCAAGACCGTAGTATCCGTCTCCATCTTTTTAGCTCGCATGCCCTTAAAAGAGCTCTTTTGACTTTTTTTATAGTTTTTTATCTAGCGTATGGACAAAGCCGAGCCTTGCGCAGCCAAAGCCGTCGTTTAGCTCTGCAGCCCTTTTGGTAGAGTTTGGCTGTATTTTTGTTATTTACATCTTTTATGTAGTCCATGTCGTAGAGCACGCCCACGCTACTGCAGGCACTTGCGTGTTTTTAGCTCGCAAGCTTTTTGTAAAAACTCGCCCGCTTTTTGGTAGGCTTTGCTCTCTTGATAGATAGCTCCAAGTTCGAAAGCAGCTTGCGGCATCAGCCTTTTCGCACTTTGTCTCAAGCGCTTTTTTTGGTCTAAATTTGCGCCCCACAAAAAGAGCCGCAGAAGATAAAAAGTAAAACGATCTTTTTCATTGCCTGCCTTTTTAAAAGAGTTTTAAATAAGTTTAGATAAAAAGCTTTAAATTTATAGTAAACATATTTCTCATTATCGTTTAGAGTTAAATTTACTTTTTCTAAAATTTCTACCGCTCTCGCACGCTTTGGCGTCGCCAAGATCTGCAGGCTTTTTGGTAGTAGTTCTTTGCTCTATTTTTATCTTGCAACATACCAGCATCTCCAGTTTCATAAAACGAGCGCAAAGAGTATAGCAAGCACTTGCATTTTTTTAGCTCGCAAGCCTTTATTATAAAAGCTTAAGCCCTTCTTCTTTCTCTTGTGCTAGAGTGTCTTTTTGTAGATACATATTTCCCTAAAAAGAGACAACTATGTGGATTGCCTAGTTCGCAGGCCTTGTTCGCCATAGCTGCCATTTTATCGTGCTCATTTTTATCAAGGTAGATATATATAAGATCGGTGCAGCTTTCTATGTTGTTTAAAGCACATTCACTTTCGAGCTTGGTGGTATCTAAATTTTACCCCAAGAAAATATAACACAAAAATAAAAATTAGAATTACCTTTTTCATCTTTTTAACTCCGAAAAATTTTCTATCATTTTATAAATTAACTCCATTTTTACTTTTGATTTTTAAATTTTTGTTAATATTTCGGCTTTTTATGAAGGTGTAATTGACATTTAACTACGTTTTTAAACTATCCATTCCTATCTTTATGGGTTTTTCCCTCTTGGCATCGCTCTTTTGGCGTACTGGCTAAAAAGCATGGGGAGTAGCGCATTTATCGCTGTGGCGCTAGCACGCTAGCATACGGCGGCGCAGCGCAGTTTATGATGCTCTCGCTATTTAGCGTCGGCACGAGCTATGCTGAGGTCTTTATCGTGAGCTACCTTGTAAATTTGCGCCACACTTTTTTTATGGAATTTTCGCTTTTAAAAGAGTATAGCGGGATCACGTTAGGGCTTTTAAACATCGCTTTCTACTAACAGATGAGACCTTTGCGATATTTAGAAATTTAGGGGCTAAAGGATGCAAGTGAGCGAAGTTTTGTCTTTACTTGGCTAAATATGCCTGCTTGGTCTTACTGGGCGGCTGGGAACGCTGCTTGGAGCGATACTTGGCGACTCTTATCAAAGGCCGATACAAAGGGCTTGAGTTTAGTTTGACAGCGCTTTTTATAGTGGTCGTCATCGAGATGTTTAAAAATGATAAAAACTACCGCGTGCTCTTTGCGGCGGTCTTTTTGGCGTGCTTGGAGTGAGCCTATTTCCAGCTAAATTGTGCTTGTTGGCTCGATGGCGCTTTGTTTTGTATTTTTGCTTTTGTTTAAGGATGTAATTTGATAAGTGTAAGCTCAAGCGAGATGGTGCTTTTTGTGGCGGTGCTTTTTAAGCGCACTGGCTACTTTTATAACGAGAGCGACGCCATTTTATGCGTTAAGAAACTATAAGCCAAATCCTTATCTAGACGCTATCGAGAAGCATATGGGCATGATGATAATGGTAGTTTTGGTCTGCTACGGGCTAAAAAGATACGAAATGTAGCGAGTTTCCATACGGCTTAAGCGAGATAGTGGCGGTTTTTACGGCTATTTTGGTGCATTTAAAGTTTAAAAACGCCCTTCTTAGCATAGTTGTCTCAACCGGAATTTATATGCTTTTGATAAGAATTTTTAAATAAATATAAATTTTGAAAAATTAATAAATTTTCTTTAAATATATGACGTTATAATGCTCTAGCAGAATTTTAATGCAAAGGGAGTTAAAATGCGTTTAATCTTTAAGGCGGTGTTACTCATGATTTTAGGTACTACTTTAGCGGTTGCTAAAAGCCAACCATCTACATCCCTAGCTACTGGTGGAACGATAGCTAGGAAGCGGCTCAGGTTCGCTTGATTCTAGCTATACTTCTGGAACTGTTACAGTCGATAAACTAATCGCAGCCGTGCCAGATATCAACAAGATCGCTACCATAAAAGGCGAGCAAACTTTTCAAATATCGGCTCACAAGATATGAACAACGAAGTTTGGCTTAAGCTTGCAAATAGAATAAACGAACTTCTAAACAGCGGCAAAGCTGATGGTATCGTCGTTACTCACGGCACAGACACTATGGAAGAGACAGCTTACTTCTCAATGTAGTCGTTAAAAGCGACAAGCCAGTTGTGCTTGTAGGTGCGATGAGAAATAGTGGCTCACTAAGCGCAGACGGCCCACCAATTTATTTAACGCTGTAAATGTAGCTATCAGCAAAAGATAGCGTAGGCAAGGGCGTTGTGGTCACTATGAATGACGAAATTCACGCAGCAGAGAGGTGACAAAACCAACACAACAGGCGTTGATACATTTAAATCACCAAATAGCGGCAAGATCGGCACAGTCTTTTTATGGCAACGTAAAATACTATATGAACCCGACTCAGAAAAACACACAGCAAGCTCAGCTTTTGACCTAAGCTGGCGTAAAAGAGCTTCCAAGAGTTGATATCATCTACCTCACGCAAATGATAACCCTGACTTTGTAAATGTAGCTGTCAAAAACGGCGCAAAAGGTATCGTTAGTGCTGGTCTTGGGCAACGGCAAACCCTTATTTTAGCGTGCTTGATGCTCTTGGTGAGGCTTCAAAAGCTGGTGTAGTGGCAGTTCGTGACTCACGTGTGGGAAGTGGCGAGACAACTATGAACGGCGAAGTTGATGACGCAAAAATACGGCTTTTTTTAACAAGCGACAACCTAAACGCTCAAAAAAAGCTAGAGTACTTTTTGATGCTTGCCTCTACAAAAACAAGCGACAAAGCTGAAAATTCAAAGAGTTTTTTTCTTAACTCATTAATTTTTAATTCTTGTGGCGGAACTATTACCGAGGCCCGCCCTCTTTTCAAATTCATAATAATTTAAGGCTTTTAAAATGGGATTAGTGCGCACCACTACGCCTACTCGCAAGATGATATAGAGATGATCAAAATGGCGCGGCGGCGAACTTTGACGAATACGACATGGATAATTTGTGGGATGCGATGTGTAAGATGCTAACTGGCAGAAATTTCCGCCCAAAGGTTGAGCGCTGGCGAGTAAATCTTACGGCGTCAGAACCGCTTAGCTGGGCTATTTTTGGGTGTAGTGAGCTAAACAAGAGCTGTTGAGACGATTCTTATGCTAGTGCCACAGATGTAAAAGAGGTATTAAAGCGATGAAAAATGTTGATCAACGCACTTTTAGCAAAGATAATTAAAAGAATTTGCAAGCCCAAAGACATGACCATTATTTTGGGAGTGAGAGGGAATGAAGATAAAGAAAGTTAAAGCAGACGATCGGGCTTTGAGCTTATCAAATGTCGCTGACAAAGGTCGCAGCGCGCTGATTATGATAGCCTAGGATTTCTACCTACCGCAACCCACTCAACGGTCGGCTAGTCTTGGAGCCGTTTTGTACTCTGGCCCGCATAAAAATCACTTCGCCCTCGGCCTTACACCGTCGCTCGCTATGCGGCCGGCTTGACGGTATTTAGATGATTTTAAAGGATAAAATGAAAATTTTAAAAGCTATTTTCGCGGCGGCATCGGCGGTTTGCTATCCAACTCGGCCGTTTTACCAGAAAGCGACTGGAGCAAAAAAAGGATCTAAAAGGCGAGGTCAGGCATGGCTACGGAGTACGAATATTTCTATAGATTTGCCCGGCGCGCTAGAAAACATGCGTAAAGCGGACAGAGTTTTCAATGAAAATGACAGAGTAGTGCAAGAAACCGAGCACATAAACGGCGCTAAAACAGCTCAGTTTGTTTGAGTACGGCAAAGACGGCTAATCCGCAAAAATACCAAGATAGCGCCGTTTATCTCACGAATACGAATTTGATTTATGGTACCGAATGCGACGGGCTAAAGAAAAGTATGTCGAGATACCCACTCCCCGCACGGAGAAAAAACTACCCACGGCAAGGACGCAAAATGATCGCTCGGGCTGTATTCCGGCGAGACGCGTGATGGACGATAGCTACGTCTACGACGAAAGGGCGTTTATGATAGAAAGAATGGAGCGCACGGCATAGAGATAGCTTCGAGCGCAAGTCAAACGGCGAATACGAAAATCACGCAAGCCCCGAAACCCAAAATGGGTTTATTATTACGCCGCAAACGGCGACGAGATGGAGTATAAGCATCGGTAAATTACTTGGCTCCGAGGCAAAAATTCATAATTTGCAGTTTAAAGACATACCAGGACGAGCGTGGTATTTGACGCGTAAAACCCGGTCACCGAAGCTCAACGGACAAATACTATGAAAACGGCGACATAAAAGAGATCGGTTCATACAAAAGCTACAAATCAGCTACGAATACTACGAATAAAAAAGCGCCCAGCTGGCGTATTTGCGCCGTTTGGTTGTGTAATTTATTTCAATTTACGCCCGCTCGCGTTTAGGCTCGGCGTCATACTGGCGCTCGCGGTTTTGGAGCGGTGGCGGCGAACCTTGGAGAATAATACGACACAAGATGTGGGGACGCGATGTGTAAGATGCTAACTGGACAAAATTTTCCAGGAAAGGCTTAAGGCTGGCGATATTTTTAGCTCAAAAGAGCCTTTTAGTTGGGCTATTTTTGGGCGTAGTGCACTAAACGAAGAGCTAAGCGAGATGATCTCTTATGCTAATGCTTCGGATGTAAAAAGAGGCGGCTAAAGATGATGAGAGATACTGGCATACAACGCGCTTTTTAGCAAATATAATTTAAAAAGAATCTGCTAGCTCAAACACCTATCCTGACATTTTTGGGATGTGAGCGATTTTTGAAGATATAAAAGGAGAGTTTAAAAAGAGCACTTTTACTGGCTTTTAAATTTTTATCAAAATGCCGCTAGACAAATGGGGCTTGGCGTGATAATAGTAATAGCCTACAATTTCTAAATTTTTAGTGGGGCTATTTTGTGCTAAATTTAGCTAGCTTTTGTGGCAAATAAATTTATAGAGTGCCTTTATATCAAAAAGCTAAATTTGCCATCTAGGGCTGTGAAATACATATAAAATCGACCCTTGTTTTTCGCGCCAATTTGATTAAATTTATATTCCTAGCACCAAAGCCAATTTATCACGTCCAAAAAGCAGGTTAAGTACTAATAAAGCGCTCTTTTATCATAAATTTATAGATTTTGATTTAGCATTTCACCGTAAATTCCAAGGCGCTTCATGAATTTTCTTGCTCTTTTTGTCACGATTTTTCCGATCTCGATGATGCCAGGCATCAACATGACCTATGCGATGAGCGTTGGCATGAGTCTTGGATACAAGCACTCATTTTTTTCGTGATGGCTGGGCAGCTTTTTAGCACTTGCTTTTGTCTCATTTAGCTGTATGCTGGGCGTAGGAGCGGTGTTGCATCACTTTTGAGTACGCATTTAAGGCGCTAAATATCATCGCAGGCCTTTATATGCTCTATCTTGGTGCGATGCTCTTTTTGGCAAGGGCGAGCTTAGCATCACAAATGTCTCAAATTTGCCAAGCAAGAAGCAGATGTTTATAAATGGCTTCATCGTTAGCGCCTCAAACCCAAAGGCGTGGATATTTTTCTCGGCCTTGCTCGCCACATTTTTAGACAAAGACGCCCCATTTAGCCTAGTTCGCATGTGCGTTATCACCGTAACGCTTGTTTTCATCGAGTTTTTATCGCTAAATATCTACGCACTTGGCGGAGCTATGCTAAAAGATTTTACAAACGCACCTAAGACTACTTGAATTTGCACTCGCCGTCATAGTTTGCACGATCGGCGTGCTTTTTACTATTTAGATAAAGGAGAATTTATGAGTTTGACATTTAGTGTAAAAACAAAAAGAAACTGCTTGGCGGATATGCAAAGGCGCTAAGCGAGCGAGAAATTTTCAGCTCTTGTTGATGGGGCTTTTCTTTTTAACAGCGCGCAAGAAGAGCCAAGCGCAAATGAGCTTGGGCGCTGACGTGATGATCGCAGGCGTGTGGCACAGAAGTGTTCGTGGCTTTGAGCTAAACTACGAAGATGGTCGACTATATCGTGCGTGTTTATACTCCAAGTGGCGTCGGCGACTGGCAGATCGCACTTGAGCTACTCTCAAAGCTCTCAGCTCAAACAGGCTCAAAAATAGAGTGCGACAACGAAAAGTAATTTGATGATAGTGAGCAGATTTTGTAAATTTGACTACGAGGCTGACATCATGTGGGGACTAGAGGCTTTAAAAAGATATAAAGAGAAAAAAATCAAACGCTTTACATCTCTGGCGTGGAGCGAGACGTGGCGTTTTGATGCGGTTATGGTAGATGAAATTTTTTGCAAGTGCCAGCCCTGCGGCTAAATTTGATGAGATGATGAGACAGGTGCAGTATCTTGACGCATATAGCGCAAAAGAGCACCTTTATCAGGACAAAGACGGAAGCGAAATCTTTGGCGCATATACGCTTAGTGAAAACTTACCAACCATCTTGCCTTACGCTCCAGCTCCGTCATGGCAGGCGCAAGAAAGCGCTTGGGCGATCGCAAGGTCTCACGCTGGGTGCTTACGCTAGTTGTGGGCGTGGATGATAGTGACGCTCACGTGCTTGATGAGTGCGAATATGGAGCTTTCATGACAATTTACCAAAGGCAAAATACCGCTTTATCGACGCTGCAAACGTGCTTGTTGAGCCATTAAATGAAGAGGAGATGAGAGAGATTTTTACAAAGGGCAAAGGCTTTCAATTTAGGGCTTTTTAGGGCTTTGTGAAAAATTTGGCGCTTTGATTATTTATTTAGCTTTTTTAGCTAAAATCAGCCCAATTTACACAAACTAAAGGTTAAAAATGAAACAAGGCAAAGTTTGGAATTTGGCGATAACATCGACACTGATATCATCATCGCCGCAAGATATTTAAACACTTCAGACGAAAAAGAACTAGCAAAAGCACATCATGGAAGACGCCGATCCCAATTTAGCTCTAAAATTTCAAAAAAAGGCGACATCATCGTAGCTGGTGAGAAAATTTCTTGGCTGCGGAAGCTCAAGAGAGCACGCCCCACTAGCGCTAAAAAGAGGCTGGCATAGCGGCTGTTGTGGCAAAGAGCTTTGCGAGGATTTTTTTATAGAAACAGCTTTAACACTGGCCTTTTGATACTTGAGATAAAAAGAAACCGACGATATAAACGAGGGCGACACGCTAAAAGATCGACGTAGATAACGGCGTCATCATAGATGAAAGCACAAAAAAAGAGTATAATTTAACGCTATCCCGCCATTTATGCAAGAGCTTTTAAACGCTGGGGGCCTTATCGAGTACGCAAAAGCGAAGATGAAACTAAGGAGCGGCGATGAAAAACTATGTACTTTGCGTTATAAAAGGCGATGGCATCGGTCCCTGAGATCATCGACGAGGCGATAAAGGTTTTAGATGTTGTGAGCGCCGAGTTTGGTATCAATCGGAGTATGATTACAAGCTCATGGGTGGCGCTGCCTACGACGTTTTTGGCGAGCCGTTTGCCAGATGAGACGCTAAGCTCAGCGCTTAGTAGCGACGCTGTGCTTTTTGGAGCGATCGGCGGCGAGAAATGGGACAGCCTGCCAAGACATCTTAGGCCAGAGAGCGGGCTTTTAAAGATCAGAAAAGAACTGGAAACTTATGCATACTTTACGCCCAGCCATCATCTTTGACGAGCTAGTGGATGCTAGCACGCTAAAAGCCAGAGGTGCTAAAGGGGCGTTGATTTTTGTCGTGGTTCGTGAGCTAACTGGTGGGCTTTACTTTTGGCCAGCCACGAGAAAAAGGCGAAGATAGAGCGTTTAACACGATGGTTTATACTAATTTGAGATCGAGCGCATCGCAAAGGTCGCCTTTGAGACGGCTATGCTACGCAAGAAAAAAAGGTCTGCATGGTCGATAAGGCAAATGTCCTTGAGACAAGCCAGCTTTGGCGTGAGGTGACTAGCGAGGTGGCAAAAGGGCTATCCTGAAGTGGAGCTTAGCTTTTTATGTATGTTGATAACGCAGCGATGCAGCTAGTAAGAGCGCCAGCAAATTTTGACGTCATACTGACTGGAAACTTTATTTGGCGACATCTTAAGCGACGAAGCGAGCATGGTTTGTGGCTCGATAGGACTTTCTGCCAAGTGCCAGCATGGGCGGCAAAGTGGGGAATTTATGAGCCTATTCACGGCTCAGCACCAGACATCGCAGGGCAGGGCATAGCAAATCCGATCGCAACCATTTTAAGCGCAGCGATGATGCTAAGATACGCATTTTGGCGAGAGCGAGGCGGCGGACGCTATAGAAAATGCCGTAAAAACAGCTCTTGCAAAGGGATATAGAACAAAAAGATATCGCCGCTTTTAACGCAGTTGAAATTTGCTCAACTAGCGAGATAGGCGACGTGATAGCAGGATTTATCAAAAAAATGAAAAACACAATCACTGAAGCACTGATCTACGAGGCTCAAGGGCTAAAAAGACGATGCGCTTGAAATTTACAAGAATATCTTAAAAACAAGACCCGTCAAACAAGGACGCCCTTAGCGCGATAAACCGCCTGAGCGGACTTCGCAAGGAGCGCGCGATAAAAATGAGCAGATGAAAGAGTTTTTTTATCAGGATGAAAAGTGACGAAGAGATAAATGAATTTAAAAGGTGGTTGATAAGATTATGAAGCTTGATGATATCGCTAGGATGGCTATTAGTGAGGTTAGCGCTGAGCTTGAGAAAGATAGAGGCGTTACAAAGTACAAAAAGCAAGAAGAGCTCGAGCGAGAAAAATTTAAAAAGAGCTTTTTGGCTATGGAGGCTAGGGAGCAAGAGACGGCCGATGAGCCAGAGATAGAGGCAAATTTGCAAAGTGAGCCAGAGCTCAAAAGGTAGTACAAATTTCTCCAAAGAGCAGGGAGATAAGCGAGGAGGAAATGTCTGTAGCAAAACCTTGCTGAGCGCATCGAGGTGCTTTTTGAAGGGCTTAAACAAACTAGCGATCAAGAGCTTAGTCAAAGGCTCGAGCTAACGACTACTTTTAGAATTTACCCTTGCAAACATCGAAAATAGACTCCAAAATCTCTCAAAAATAATAATTTGAGGCAAAAACTGGGACAGAATTTACAAAAATAGCGAACTAGACTTTCTTTTAGATCGCTATTTGCTCCCATATACTAAGCGCTATATCTAGTCGGTGGCTGCGTGAGAGACGCGCTTTTGGGGCGAGAAATTTATGATTACGACATCGAAGTTTATGACATAAAAGCCAGCTAAATTTGACGAGCTGATGGCTAGCATAAAGGCTAGTGGCGTTGGCAAAAGCTACTTCATCTACAAATATAAAAACTACGATCTTGGCTTGCCAAGAAGCGAGAGCAAGACTGGAAATTCGCACAAAGACTTTGCTGTAAGCTACATAAATGATCCTAGCCTTGCAAGTCTTAGGGCGTGATTTTACGGTAAATGCCATGATGATGAATATCTTTGACGGCGAGTATTTTAGACTTTCACGGTGGCAAAAAGGACCTTGCGAGCAAGACGCTAAGACACATCGATAGTGAGAAATTTGAAGAAGATCCGCTAAAGGGTGCTTAGGGGCGTACAGTTTAGCGCTAGGCTTGGTTTTAACATAGCGATCAGACGCTAGAGCTTATGAAAAACGCTTGATTTAGCGCATCTAAGCCGTGATAGGATAAATACCGAGCTCATTAAATTTTTTAGGGCAAAAGGAGCTTGAAAAGGGGCGTTTTTACCTTTTTAAGCTTGAGCTTTTTAAGGAAATCTTTGGCGTGGAGATTTGCGAAAGTGATGAGTTTTTTTGGCTGAGCTAAAGAGTGCTAGGAAAATTTGTAGATGACGAGAGGCTGTTTTTGTATATGCTTTTTGGTAATCTGAGCTTGACGCAAAGGGAAATTTTAGAAAAAAATGCGCTTGCCAAAGAGCTACTTTTTCTATCTTGAAAAGAGCCCTATTTTAAAGATATGCCAGTGACAATGAGCTACTAGAAATTGCTCTAAATTGCCCTTAAAATCGTGGCTTGGAGCTTATAGTAAAGAGCGCATAGAGCGTGCAAAAGAGCTCGGAGTATACGAGGCCAATTTGACGCAAAGGTCGATGTGAGCGAGATATTATCGGCTGGCTTTAAAAAATGAGATGATCGCCGCTGAGATAAAACGAAGGCAGTTGCTTGCTATCACAAAAGCACCTTGAAACTCTTGCAAAACGCTAAATTTATAGATAAATAAAATTTTGAATTTTAAAACTCTTAAAAAGCCCATTTTGGCTAAAAATAAAGGTAGTTTATAACACTTTTTAAAGGCAAAAATAACTTTATGTTTAACATAGTCCTAGTCCATCCTCAGATACCGCAAAACACCGGAGCTATCGGCAGAATGTGTGTAAATGCAAATTAAAGCTACACATCGTTAAGCCAACGGTCTTTGATCTAAGCGAAAAGGCGGTCAGACGGGCAGGGCTTGATTATTGGTACTCTAGATCCGAAAAATTTGGGAGAGTTTAGATGAGTTTTTGGCGGCAAACTTTCAGCCACAAAGAGCGATTTTTTTCTTTGCTACGACAAAAGACAAATAGGCTTTACTACGACGCTAATGTGAGCCAGGAGATTTTATATTTTTGGTGGAGAGAGCACGGGACTGCCAAGAGAATTTATGGATATACATTTCAAAAACGCCATAACGATCCCGATGGGAAAAAGAGGGCAGGAGCTTAAATTTAGCCATGAGTGCTGGCATCATTGCGTATGAGGCGATCAGGCAAAAACATCTCTAAATTTGACTTTAGGAGCGAGGTTTGAGAGCGCTTTTTGCATTAGTTTTTGCCGTTTTGATGGCGTTTGCAAGTGAGATAAGCATCGCAACTTATAACGTGCAAATTTATTTGACTGCAAGGATGATGGCAGCGAATATCCTGACTTTAAATCTAGCACTTCAAAATGGGACTGCGAGGCGGCTAGCTCAAAACTAAAAAGAACAAGACAGGTCATAGACGCTATAGATACCGACATTATCGCACTTGAAGAGGTGGAAAAACGAGCAGGTTTTTAAAGGCTTTTAGTAAATGGCAGTGAGTATAATTTATAGCCTTTCAGCAAGGCAAAAAAACTCTCCAGTTGGCCTTGGTATCGTCTCAAAAGATACAGCCAAATGAGCAGTGAATTTCTTTGAAGTGCCAAATGTAAAACTAGAAACATTTTAAAGGTCGTTTTTGAGGTGGAGGGTAAGAATGTAGCGTTTTTGTTAATCACTTTCCAGCTTATAAAAATGGCATAAATATGCAAAAAAAGGCTGAAAGAACGCTAAGGGCTGCTCTTGGCGATGAGCAAAACGCCATTGTTTTTGGGCGATTTTAACTCACCTTATGGGACAAAAATCTATCCTTAATGGTATCATCGCAACTCGTGGATTTTTACGATCTTTTATAGCTTTCTAGCCCCAAAAGATAGATACTCATGCAGTTCATGGCAAAAAGCGAGCCATTGATCACGTTTTGCTCTCGCCCTAGCTTTATGGCAAACGGCGATCTAAGCTATGTTGATGGGAGTTTTGAAGTCTTAAGCCAAGCTTTGCAGTCGATGAGCATGGCTTTTGCTAAGAGCGATCTTTATTCAGATCACTTTGCGCTTAAATTTAAAATCTCAACCAAACCAAGCCCTGCTAAAACCGGACTTGTTGGTAAACTTTTAGTGCAGAGAAAAAATGCTATGGCAAAAAAGTAAGCGAGCCAATATACAAAAAGCCGACGTGGACGCACTTTTTGCAAATCCTGAGGATGTGCCAGTGCTAGTTGAAAGAGCCGTTGTCATCTTAAAAGACAAGCATGGCTTTTATCATCTCGAAAAATCGTCGCGAGATTTACGTCTACGATCCCTAAAAATAGTGTCGGCGTGGGCGATGAGCTTGATATTTTTGATTAGGCGAGTGAAATTTTACAAAGAGGCGCTGAAGTAAGCTCTTATGAGATCATAAATGAGCATGGCACAAAGGATGTGAGTGAACTTTACTTGATAGCTCGAAACTAAGTGAGGGCTAGAAGTGGCGACGTGATCGCTAAAAGTACCAGGTAGCTAGAGTGGCTACTTGCATACGCCACATGGTAAGATTAGAGTTTATAGCAAAAAGGCTAAAAGATGGCGAGTATAGCTTTGAGCAAGCGAGGGTGAAAAATTTTATAAAAACGAAAAAAAGAGATCGTTGTGGGAGTAGATGGTGCAAATTTTAGATATTTTTTTATGATCGCAGTCGTTTGTTTTGTTTGTGATATTTATGATAAGAGGCGTCATTTTGCAGGCGCAAGAGAAGGAGAAAGCAAGAGAGATGATAAGAGAAAAAGAGAAAATTACAATAAAAAGAGTGAGATATGAAAGAGTTATTACTAGAGATCGGAGTCGAGGAGCTTCCAGCGATACCATTTTTAAAGGGAGTCGCCAAACATCAATGCTAAATGGCAGGCTGTGCTTGAAAAATACAACATCAAAAGCGAGTTTAATTTTACTACACGCCGCGCCGTTTGGTCTTTTTCATGAGAAATTCCCACCAGCTCAGCCAGATAGCGTGGTTAGTTTCGTTGGCGCACCAAAGCAAGTAGCGCTAAAAGACGGAGCTTTTACAAAGGCTCGCGACTTAGCTTTGCAAATAAATGCGGCATAGATGAAAGCGAGCTAAATTTAAAGAGATAGACGGCAAAGAGGTGCTTTTACTCACGAAAAAGAGGTGAAAGGGCGAGCCAGTCGCTAAGATAATGGGCGACATGGTCGAGGAGTTTTTAAAGAGCCCTAGCTTTGGCAAGTCTATGCGCTGGGGCAATGGCGAGTTTGAGTTTATCCGCCCGATAAGATCGTTTTTGTGTTTGCTTGGCGATGAGGTCATTAATTGATCAAATGGCGTGAGAGTAGTAACTCTACGTATCCGCACAGAAGTGTTAGCTACGACATGATAGTACTCAAATATAAAAGAGTATTTTGATGGCTCAAAGAGCCGTGGGGTCGTGCTTGAAGCGGACGAGAGAGAAGATCATACTTGATGGATGAAAAGATCAGCCAAAAAGTGGGCTAAAGATCGAGATAGATAAAGAGCTACTGGCTGAAGTCGTGGCGATCACCGAGTATCCAACAGCGCTTCTTGGCTCGTTTGAAGAGGAGTTTTTAGAGGTGCCAAGCGAGGTCATCATCACTTCTATGAAAGAAAAATCAGCGCTATTTCCCAGTTTTTAAAGGATCGGCAAGCTCGCAAATGGCTTCGTTGTGGTCGTTAGTAACGCTATCACAAAAGATTACTCGCTCATCATCAAGGGGCAACGAAAAGGTGCTAAGAGCAAGGCTAAGTGATGCGATGTTCTTTTTGGCAAAGCGACCTTAAGCGCACGATGTGGTCCAGAAAAACTAAAAAAATATAACCTACCTAAAAGAGCTTGGAAGTATCTACGAAAAAAAGAGCTTAGAGAGCTAAAAGTGGCTAAAAACTAGCTTGTAACTATGATGAGCTACTTAAAAAAAGAGGCTGGCGAGTACGAGGCGAAGCTAGATCGAGCTGTAATGCTAAGCAAGGCTGACCTTACAACGCAGATGGTTTATGAATTTACCGAGCTTCAAGGCGTCATGGGTGCTTACTACGCAAAGGCTAAAAAATGAGGACGAAAACGTCGTTTTAGCGATAAAGAGCAGTATTTGCCAGACGGCGAGGAGGCGCAGTGCCCAAGCAAGGTCTTTAGCTCGGTTGTGGCGCTTTCAAATAAGCTTGATACGCTAATGGGACTTTTTAGCATCGGTAAAATCCCAAGCGGCACGAAAGATCCATACGCTCTAAGGCGCGCGGCAAATGGCGTGATAAAGATCATTTTGGCTCATAATTTGAATGTAATGTAAAAGAAAGTAGAAGATATCGCAAAAAGAGTATAAGAAATTTGACGTTGAGGTGCTTATAAATTTCATCCTTGATAGGCTCTATACCTTCTTTGACGCAAACGCCTCTATAGTAAAAGCTTGCATAAAAAGCGGCGAGAAAGATATCTTGGAGCTAACTAAGATGATAGAGGCGCTTGCTAAAACTCAAGTGAGCCAAATTTTAGAGAGAATTTTCTCGACATTTAAGCGCCTTGCAAAACATCATAAAAGATGATACTTTAGTAAGGTCGATGAGAGCCTCTTTGAGATAGATGCTGAAAAAGGCCTTAAATGACGCATTTAAAGCGGTTGATAAGAGCCTAGCCTACGAGCCAAGACTAAAAGCGCTATTTGTACTAAAAGCCGCAGATAGATGAGTTTTTGACAAAGTTATGATAAACGTTGAAAACGAGAAAGTGCGAAATAACCGCGTCGCGATCATCGGTCAGATTATAGCGAGATATTAGAAAGTAGCTGATATAAAAGAGATCAGCTTTTAAATTTGCGCCAGCTTCGGGCTTTTTGCCTAGGCTGGCTTTTTAAATTTAGATATAAAATATCAAATTTCAACTTAGAAGCCAGCGATAGAGCCAAAAACCGCACGAGCTTACTGGCTTAATATTGCTCTGGATAATGGCTAGGATAGTCTAAATTTATGTAGAAATTTAAGGCTTTATCGTCCGCAAAAGATGATAAAACCTTTTTATGCTCTATTTTTTTCTTTTTCTTAAATTTCTTCTTTGACTCAGCTTTTTAGCCTTTTGCCTCACTCTTTTACATTTAGTCTTTTCTTTTACCTTTTGCATATCGTTAAAGCTCACACCTTGGACCTTTTTCAAGCTCCTCGACGCTTTTAAATTTATGAGCTTTTCTATATTTTTATTACATTTAGTGCTTGGCTCTTGGTTAGCTCAAGGCTCATTAGCTCGCTCTTGCTGGCCGTGTTTAGGGTCAGCACCACAGGCAAAAGCTCGCAAGCGCTAGACAAAAGTAAAATTTCTACCTTTCTCATCTTATCTCCTAGAACAATAATCCATCGTTTTCTTGATCTTGAATAATATCGTTTGTTGGCGTATTTTGTGGCAGTGGCGAGTCGTTTGTATAGTACTCATCAGCGCCGTTAAAAATATCCCTTTATAAACGCCTTCTGGCTGCTCAAATGCGCGCCTTAAGGTTGGATAGAGCTTGACGTAGCCCTCCATCACTTTCTTAAAGACAGGTGCTCGCTGTCCTGCCGCCGCCCTCGACCTTTTCATAGGGGCTATTATCGTCATTTCCGTACCAGATGATGGCCTCGATATCAGGCGAGTAGCCGCAAAACCAAGCGTCGATGTTGTTGTTTGTCGTGCCAGTCTTGCCAGCGATCTGCACGCCGTTTATTTTGGCGTTGCGTCCAGTGCCGTTATTTACGACATTTTGAAGCAGTGTCGTCATCAAAAATGCCTGCTCAGGCTTTTAACACTTGCTTTCTTTGTGGCTCATAGTCCATAGACGCGCCAAAGCTATTTTCTATATGTTTAATGAGCGTTGGCTCGACTATCTCGCCGTCATTTGGGGAACATCGAGTGTACTCGCAAACTCAAGCGGTGAAATCCCAAAGCTTCCAAGCGCGATAGAGAGGTTTTTCAGGGATATCACTAAAGCCCATGTCGGTTAGCTGCTTGCGAACAGAGCTAAGGCCAAAGGTCGTTTAGTAAATGATGGTCGCAAGATTGCGTGACTGGGTTATGGCGGATTTTTATCGTGATATATCCTTGAAAGCCGCCGCTATGAGTTTTTGGCGTCCACTCTTTGCCATTTCCCATATCAAAGCTTCTGGCGATGTCAGCCACTTGCGAGACCACCGAGTAGCCGCTATCAAGGGCGATCTGGTAGATAAATGGCTTAAAGCTTGATCCTGGCTGGCGCTTGCTCTGTGTGGCGCGGTTGTAGCTACTTTTTGCGTAGTCGATACCGCCAATGAGCGCTAAAATGTGCCCGCTTTGTGGGATGAGTGACGACGATAGCGCCATTTAGCATCTCTGGATTTGCCTTTTTATCTCTTTTTAGAAATTTCATTATAGCCATAGACTAGAGCGTCTTGAGCGATCTTTTTGCACGTTTAGATCGACGGTGCTTTGTATCTTATAACCGCCAGTTTTTATATCGTCACTTTCTTTGAGGCCTCTTTTATGATCTCATCAACCACGTATGGGGCTTTATTTCGCGTGAGTGTGTCGTCAAAGACTGCTGGCTCTTCAAGTATGCCCTTGCGGTACTCCTCCTCGTTTATCCAGCCGATACTATACATCCTCTCAAGCACCCTGTTTGCGCGGCTTAGCGAGAGGTCGAGGTGCTTTGTAGGGTCGTAGGTGCTTGGGGCTTTTTGGCAGACCAACTAGTATGGCTATCTCTTTTATGCTAAGCTCATTTAGCTCTTTTCAAAGTACCCTTCAGCAGCTGTCTTTACGCCGTAGTAGCCGTGGCCAAAATATACGTGATTTAGGTATCTTTCGATGATGTCCTCTTTGCTTAGTTCGCTTTCAAGCTTGATCGCAAGGACGACCTCTTTTATCTTTCTTGTAACTCTTCTCGCGGCTTAGGGCTAGGGTTTTTTTATAAGCTCGCTGCGTTAGCGTAGATGCGCCTTCTACTAGCTTTCTAGCCTTGATATCCCTTTTATCGCCGCCCTTGCCATAGCCTCGACGTTGATACCGCCATGCTCAAAGTAGCTCGTATCCTCGATAGCCACGAGCGCTTCGATGACACGTGGCGGGATGTCGTTATATTTTTACATACCTCTATTTTCCTCAAAGATATTTGCGATAAGTTCGTTGTTTCTGTCAGAAATTTTGCGTTGTGAGCTTTTGGTTTGTAGTCGATGATGGAGTAGGCGTCAAACCTCACTTGCGAGTAGAAGTATAAAAACGCTCCGCCAAGCGAAATGGCAACTATAAAGATAAATGCCAAGATATATTTCATAAAAATGCCTTTAATATTTTTAATGTAGCCCCATTGCCGTGCTGGTCTCGCCGTGCTGGGAGAGGATGTATTTTTATTAAAACTTTTCTATCGTCATGGCTCCAGCCTTGCCCTGCCAGTCGCCATTTTTAGGTATTTTTCGAGGTCTTGCTCGTCACATTGAGCAAATGATATGTGGTCTTGCTTACGTTTATGAGCTCACATTACCCACAAATATCATCGCCGTATATACGCTGCACTCGCTTTTCGCTTTGTAGATTAGCATATCAAGCGCTTCGCACTCGTTCTTTGCCTTGCCTGAAAATTTGATCCCCACACGCCACACAGCTATCTGCAAAGAGTAAATTAAAAAAGCTCGCCATTTGCCTTTAAAAACTGCTCTTTTTAGCTTTTGACGACATTTTGGACGTAATTTCTGGTTTTAGGCTCTTTGCTATCTTGCTCTCATCAAAGCTAAAAAGAATTGCCGAAATTCTATGTCGGCATTTTTAGTACTGCCCTTGTTGGCGAGCTAGAGGCTAGTACTATCATCAAAAATCCTTATAGCTTATGCCAAGATAAAGAGCGCCAAGCGAGGCTAATAAAGTTTAGCGGCGTGAAATAGTAGATGATGACGATTAGGCTCTCGTTTAGCTCGATCATCTCGTATGATCTAAGCGCTTTTATGGCAGTTTTATATTTATAAAAAAATGTAGCCTAAACTTTAAGACCAAAAAGAGCTCTATCGCCCATTTTGTAGCAGCTGCTGCACTTGCCATGGGATTTGCTGTTTTGCTACACTCAGAGCCAAATATCATCACCAAGCTAGTTACTGCGATACAAAGAACGAGCGTGAAAATGGCGATACCATAGCGCCTTATGATGTGAAGCAAGATGTGGTAGCGCTCTTTGTCTTCAGATTCTGCTTTTGACAGTAGCTGCCAGTGAGTACCAGGCCAGCTTGCAGCCCCACAAAAAGGGCTACAAAGGTGACGTGTAGAAATAGAACTATTTGGTCAAATTTGATAAAAGCTATCTCTTGATGGCTCATTTTTCTAAAGCTTGCCTTGCGTACTCAAGTGAACTTCTTATGGCGTCTTCGATGGCTAGGGCGTTTTTGCCACCAGCCGTTGCAAAGTCATCTTTGCCGCCGCCATTTCCGCCAAGGATCTGCGCTGCAATTTGACCCATGCACCTGCTTTTTATAGGGGCATTTTTCACGCCAGCTGCAAGAGAATTTTTGCCCCTCTTCATCAACTTGTACGAGAAGTATCGCAGACGCTTTCGTGCTCGTTTTTAAACTCATCTATCATCGTTTTTATATCGCCACCATCGATGCTAGCGACGCAAAGCTTGGTATCATTTACATTTGTAAAGGCTAGCTCCCAGAACTCTTAGCGTTTTTAGCTTATCTTTTAAGCCCTTTTATCTCGCCTTTTAGCTTTTTAACAGCACTTTAGTGGCTCGGCGCTCTTTAGCTCATCTTTTTAGCTCTTCAAGCTCAGCCCCAAAAAGACCTTGCTAAATTTGAGCGCAGCCCTTGAGCAAACAGCCTCTATACGCCCTAACACCAGCGCTTACGCCACTTTCCTTTTGTGATGAAAAATGAGCCGATCTCATTGATATTTTTTTCACGTGTGTTCCGCCGCAAAGCTCTTTGCTGACATCGCCAAAGCTCACGACTCTTACTTTGTCTGCGTATTTTTCGTTAAATAGTGCGATCGCGCCGCTATTTTTGGCATCTTCAAGGTCCATTAGCTTGGTTTCTTGGCTTGCACCATTTACGATCCACTCATTTACTCGATACCAACCCCTAGAAAATTTCCTCGCCGCTAAGCGCTTTTGGATGCGAGAAGTCAAATCTTAGCCTGTCTGCCCTCGACATTTGAGCCAGCTTGTGCGATATGAGTGCCCACAACTGCTCTAAGCGCTGCGTGAAGCAAGTGTGTAGCGCTGTGGTGACGCGCGATCTCCGCTCTATCGCTCGCTAACTTCAGCTCAACTTCGTCGCCAACTTTTTAGCGCCGCGCTAGTCTCAACTCAAAGATAATTTAGTCCATGGAATTTTTGCGTATCAAGCACATTTTGCCTTGCCTGCTATCTTGCCGCTGTCGCCGCACTGGCCGCCACTTTGAGCGTAAAAACGGAGTGGTATCAAACATTACCCAACCCTCTTTGCCAGCATCTAGGCTACCAACGTTTTTTTAAACTCCTCATCAAGCAGGGCTGTAAATTTTACCTTTTGATTTAAATGTCTCGTAGCCTACAAATTTGTTTTCTCCAAACTTTTTCTAAAAGCTCTTTAAAATCGCCCTTTGCACTCTTGTCGCCACTGCCTTTCCAGGCAGCTTTTTGCACGTGCTTTTTGCTCGCTCATAAGCTCATCAAACCTTGCCTCATCGACCTTTAAGCCCTTTTCTCTAAGCATATCAGCCGTAAGATCAAGTGGGAAGCCAAATGTATCATAGAGCTTAAATGCAGCCTCTCCGCTAAAAATCTCTTTTTGTATTTTTTTAGCTCGCTCTCAAAATAGCTCCAAACCACTTGCAATAGTCGCTAAAAATCTCTCCTCCTCAAGCTTGATTTGCTCTTTTACAGCTGCTTTTTTTCTCGTTTAGATAGGGTGTAGTGCTCTCCCATGAGCTCGCAGACTTTATCGACAAGCTTTATACATAAATGGCTCTTTTATGCCTAGCAGGTATCCATGGCGGATCGCACGGCGCAAGATGCGGCGAAGCACGCAGCCACGGCCTTCTTTGTCAAATGTCGTACCTTGAGCTAGTAAAAATGTGACAGAGCGGATGTGGTCGCTTATGACGCGGTAGCTTGCACCACTTTCATAGGCGTATGGTTTGCCACAAAGCTTTGCCACTTCGCTAATTAGTGGCATAAAAAGTGTGCTGTCGTAGTTACTAACTTTACCCTGTAAAATGGCAGTAACACGTTCAAGTCCCATGCCAGTATCGATACTTGGCTTTGGTAGCGGGCTTAGTTTGCCATCACTACTTCTTTCATACTGCATGAAAACGAGGTTCCAAACTTTCTAAAAATTCTATCGCCATCGCCGCCCATCGTAGTCTTCTGGGCGTGTTAAAGTGCTCAGCCCCTTGATCGTAGACTTTTTCACTGCAAGGGCCGCATGGTCCAGTATCGCCCATCTGCCAGAAGTTATCATGGTCGCCAAAGCGGTAAATCTCTCCTTTTGCGATGTGAGTGCTCCACTTTCAAACGCTTCATCATCAGTCTCAGTACCGTGACGTAGAGCTTATCTTTTGGTAGTTTTAGCACCTCTGTGACAAATTCCCCAAGCATAAGCGATCGCCTCTTTTTGAAGTATTCACCAAAAGCTGAAAATTTCCTAGCATCTCAAAAAAATGTGTGGTGACGCGCTGTGTAGCCGACGTTATCAAGGTCGTTAGTGCTTTCCGCCAGCCCTTATGCAGGTCTGACAGCTAGTGCGGATAGGTGGTGTTGGGCGTGGCACTTCGCCCTGTGAAAATGCTCTTAAATGGCACCATGCCTGCGTTTGTAAAAAAAGTAGTGTTGCATCATTTGGCACGAGTGGCGCAGAAGCTACGACTTCGTGACCTTTTGATTTGAAAAAAATCAAGATATGCCTTTCTTATATCTGAAATTTCTGCATTTTTATCCTTGTAGTCTTTAAAATTTTGCTTGATTTTAGCCTAAAATTCGTTTGTGAAATTATAAAAAGATAAAAATAGTGATATTTTGAAAATGAATATCTTGTTTTTATCTATTTAAAAAGCGATTTTGTAAATAAAATAATTAGAAAATTTCTAAAGTTTTAAAGGGTAAAGGTGAAGCTAAAAATCGGCATTATCGGCTATTGCAGCACTGGCAAAAAGCATTATTTAGAGCTAAGACGCTCAAATGAGTTTGAAATGTGGCATTTTTGACAAAGAGAACAGTGACGAGTTTTTGCAGAGCTGATTTTTATACTGATTTTAAAGAATTTATAGAGGTTGCTCAACCTCAAGCAGTCGTGCTTTTGCTCGCCAAGAGAGGAGATGGTGGAGGCCTTTTGTCAGTGCGCAAAAATACTGCCAAAAATATCCTTATCTCACGTCCAGTTTTTAAAAATATTGCCGATCTTAAAGAGATAAAAATATGCTGCCAAAAACAAACAAAACTAGGGTTTGTACTGGAATTTTCTGAGCGCTTTTAACCCAACCATCGTTTCGCTTAAAAAGGCACTTTTAAAAGAGGATGAAATGTATAGCATCTCGATCGCTCATTTTAAGCCACTTTGCGATGGAAATATCATAAATGAGCTCTCTGTTTCAGACATCGACCTAGCAAAATATCATAAATTCAGAAGTTAGCGACTTTTACTACACTCAAACAAACAAAAACAAACGCCAAGAGTGCCGACAACGTGGCGATCAGCTTTAAGAGTAAAAAACCAAATTACGGTCCATATCACAAACTCATTTTGTGGCTCGCTAGAGAGGTTTAAGATAGAGGTAAATGCCAAAAACGGCGTCTATTTTGGCGATCTTATCGACTACAAGCTGCACCAAGTAAATGAAAACGGCCAGATGAATTTAAAAAAATAGACTCAAACAACAACGAGCTAAAAGACGCAGTACGAGGCGTTTTACGGCCTTTGTCAAAGTGGCGAAAGTAGTGAGCTCTCAGATATCGATGACGTGATCAAGATAAAAGAGCTGTTTTGATGAAAAAGGCACTTTTACTTTTAAATATGGGCGGTGCAAACAGCCTTGACGACGTGGAAATTTTTAACAAATATGTTTAACGACCCATATATTTTGGGGATAAAAAAATAAATTTCATAAGAAAAATTTGTGGCTTTTTATGATCACAAAAAGGCAGACTAAAAATCAGCCCAGCACAACTACGAGCAAATAGGCGCAAAGTCGCCACTTTGCGAGCTTACAGCAAAGCTTTGCGAGAAAAATTTTCAAGCTTTGAGAGTGAATTTGACGTGGTTGATTTTGCGATGAACTACACCTCGCCATTTGTACAAAAGAGGTGCTTAAAAAAGTATGAAAAATTTTGATGAGATAGTGCTTTTTCCCGCTCTATCCGCAGCACTCTACAACTACGATATCTTCAAGCTTAGATAGCTTTAAAAAAGGCTGCCAATGAGCTTAGTTTAAAAAGCTATACCACTTTTCAGGGACCTTTTATGATGACGAGACTTACAATAAAATGATCGTCTCGCACATAAAAGAGGCTGCAAGAGAAAGCTAATATAAAGCGAAATCAATTTGATCTTCTCAGCTCACTCACTGCCTCAAAAGATCGTCAAAAATGGCGACGTTTATGAAAAACATATAAACGAGCAGGTGCAAATTTCAACTAAGATGTTAAAAGAGCAGGGGTTCAAATTCAAGGGTGTGAGCCTTGCATATCAGTCGCGCCTTGGCCCAGTTAAGTGGCTAGAGCCTTCTTTAAACGAGGTTTTGGAAATGTGAAAGCAAAAAGCTCTCATCTATCCACTCTTTTTGTATAGACAACTCTGAAACTGTTTTTGAGCTTGTCATAGAGTATGCAAAAATAGCTAAAGAGCTAAATTCTAGCTTTTATAAAGTCGTCTCCCTGTCCAAATTTTCAGTGACAGATTTGCTAGTTTTATCCTACAAAAGGCAAAAACAGCTAGGGAATTTAGCCTTTAGGAATAAAACTTGCTTATATAATGCATCTCAATCAATAAAAAGGAGATGTATGAGAGTACAAAAATAACGATATCATCGATTATTTGTTGCAATCAGGCTCAAGCAAAAACTAAAGACAAAAAAATAAAAAATAGTTTTGATGAAAATTTTTAAGTCTTACGCTTGATAAGATCACGAGTGAGGCGGTACATTTCTGACAAGCTTGAGCAGTTTAAAAAGGCTTACAGAGATCGGAGCTGCTGGCTTTTATCAACGAGCTAAATTCTAACAAGATCGAGGATAAGATAGCTAAGAAAAAAAGAGGAGCTGACCGAGCTTTTTAAGCATAAAATGATCCGACTAAAAACGCAGGATCAAAAAAATGAGCTGCTTAAAATAATGGATAAATACTAAGCGACTACCGCAAAGAGCTAAACATGGCACTTACTAGCCAAACGCTGCTTGAGAAGCAAAAAGTCTCAGCAAAAACACAAATGGCTCTGTAAATTTAAGCTCAGTTTTAAACGAGCTTGGACTTGCATAAATTTCTGGGTTTAGGGCAGCTTGCCTAGATCCAAATTTCTTACTTTAAACTCTAATTTGAATTTAATATCCATAAAAGCTCAATTTAATCCAAAGCTGGTTTTTGCTTTGGTTTTATCGTTCTTTTTGCTTCTCTTTTTAGCTTCGATCTCAGCTATGATCTTTGCGTCTGAAATAAATATCCATCCTCAACCATTAGATCAACCGCCTTTTTAAACATCGGTAGCGCGCTTTGTGCGCCAAAGTAGTAGTAAGGCTTTTTAGGGTCTCTTGCCAAAACGCCTATGGTGTAGCTGTTGCCCTTTGTGTCGTTTACAAAGCCAAAAAAATGAGCCGTTGTAGGTGTTGCTATACCCGCCTTTGCCAGAGAGCGATGTGCGCGGTACCGGTTTTACCGCCTATCTCAAGACCTGGCGTAAATGCCTTTTAGACCGGTACCTTTTTTTCGACCGTTTTTATCAAAATACGCTTCGCATGATCTTTGCGGTCTCTTGCGAGATGACCTGCGCTGGCTCGCTCTTTTGGCAGGTCGTAGCGCTTGCCATTTCGCTCCAGGTGTGACACCATGTGAGGTATGACCTCGACGCCTTTGTTATTAAAGGTGTTATAGGCCTTTAGAAGCTGCATAAATGTCGCTTGCAGGCCGTATCCGTAGCTCACCGTCGCTTTGTAGGTCGATGAGTTTAGCTTTGTAACCGTTGGCATCATCCCCACTTGCTCGTATGGCAGGGTCGATGCCAGTCTTTCTTGAAAAGCCGATTAAAAGACCCTGATAAATCTGCAGGGCCATTTAGACGCTCAGCCAGCTGGATCATGCCGATGTTTTGAGCTATGCACGATGATGTCTTCAGCACTCATAAATGGCTCTGGGTGGGTATCTTTGATGATCCTTTTTGCCAAGCTGGTAGCGGCCGTTGTAGGTGTTTACGAGTTCAAAAGGATTAACTTTTTCTTGAAGCAGTATGGCAAAGATAAATGGCTTAAAAACTGAGCCAACCTCGTACGCATACTCGCTTGCAGTCAGAATTTGAGCGCGCTATAGTCTTGTTTTCTGATGTTTGAAGGATCGTATCTTGAGCTAGAAGCCAGCGCTAGAAATTTCACCATTTTTGCTGTTCATTATACGGATGACAAGTTCTTTGGCGTCTAGAAAATTCACGCTTTTCGTCTAGAAATTTGCTCTAGTTTGGTTTGAAATTTACTAGCGGTATAGAGAGCACTGCGTTGTAGCCATCGACCCTTGTTGCTAATCTGAGTCACTGGTTAGGATTATATTGTTGCCGATATCGCGCGGGCCAAGATTTTTGGCATTTTGTATCGGAGCTAGGTAGTCCTCGTAGTATCTCTCAAGCCCTTTTACGCCTTTGCTTTTTGGTAAGTGCGTCACTTTCTGTTTTTGCTCACATAGCCAATAGCTGGCGTAAGAGCGTCTTTTGACATCAAATGTGCGGTTTTGGCCACTTTCCATCACGCGCATGCCTTGAAAAAGAGGCAAGGCCAGTTTTTGGGTCAAGATAGGAGATCAAGATGCCCTTGCGGTTTAGCTTTCTGGAAAGCTCTTGAAGATAGGTAGCGCCCTTTGCATCGATGCTGTAAGAGAGCGTTACAAGCCCTTTTGTGCCGTTTATGATCTTTCTTACTTTATTTGGATCGTCGCCGCTGTAAAGCGAGTAGAGTTTGATAAACATCTCTTTTTGTTTGGATCGATGTTTCTAGTATCAAGCATCACTTTGTAGAGTTTTTGGCTTGATGAGATGCTAAAAGCCATCTTTTTGTGACAATGTTGCTCGCGGATCGCGGTGTTTATATCGCTTGTTTGAAGCTTAGGAAGCTTTCTCTCGATGCTCGCTCTGTAGAAGATCACGAGCACGAATAATGAAAATCTCAAAAGAGATTAATAAAAAGAGTATGGTTATTTTTGATTTTCTGGGATTCATTCAATAGCTTAATTTGCGTTCTTGAAAATTTTCTTTGTATGCGCTTTAGCGCTTTGTTGCGAATTTCTAGCATAAGCTTCATACTGAGTCTCCGCTTTGCCAATAGCGATAGCTGCTTGGTGCAGGTCTTTTACCTCGCCAGTTGCAAGATCTGCTATGGCTTTATCAGCGTTTATTTGAACCTTATTTAGCTCTTTTAAAGAGTCGTTTAGTGCATTTTCAAAGCCACCTTCTTCGCCCTGCTTTTTGCTATTTTGCTTGGATTTTCTCGCTTTTATTTAACTTGTCTAAATTTATGCTATTTATCATTATGCTTGTCCTGAAATAAGTGATATTGCACTTTGTGCTATTGTTTTTGCGTTTTGAAATGACGCTACATTTGCTTGATAAGCTCTTGTCGCCTCAAGTAAGTCAGCCATCTCGATGACTGGGTTTATATTTGGAAATGCGACGTAGCCATTTGCATTTGCGTCTGGGTGGCTTGGGTCGTATTTTTAGCTGAAAGTCCTTGTCGTCGCGCACCACTTTATCTACGATCACGCTAGTTAGGGCAGGGTGAGCGTTTCTTGGTGAGCTTGGGTCATCGAGCGGATTTTCATACTCGAGCAGGCTTTGTGAGTTTTTAAGTTGATCGTTTGAAATTTTATCAAAGTTCATCTCCTTAAAGATGACCTCTTGCCTTCTGTAAGGGACCACCTTCAGCCGTTCTTGTGGTGTGAGCGTTTGCTATATTTGAGCTGATGACGTTCATCCTGAAGCGTTGTGCGCTTAGTCCGTATCCGCTAATATCAAAATCATTTAAGTATGACATCATCTCTCCTAGTTCTTAGCACTTGCGTCTATTACGCTTTTAAAGATATTGCTCTGAGCCTTGTAAGCGCTATCAAGGGCGTTTATCATAACTGTGTTTTTGCCCATTTCGGTTGTTTCAACATCAAGATCAACCGTGTTTGCATCATTTCTAGCCATGTGACCATCACGCAAGAGTACTGAGCTGTGTCGCTTTTTGGAAAATCAACCGCAGCCATGTGTGCTTCGTTTGTTTTAGCTAAAAGTTTAGTTTTTACTATCTGAAACGTTGTATAATTCATTTGCTTTTTCTCTTAAAACATCTTCAAATCTTACATCTCTAGCCTTGTAAAATGGTGTATCAGCATTTGCAAGGTTGCCAGAGATGAGCTTTTGGCTAGCTCTCTGCCTGCAAGGGCCGACTCAACAAGTGGGCTAGATTTTTGATTTTTCTAAAACAAACATATAAAAATCCTTATAAATTTTTCACATTTTTTTATAAGCAAATGATGTTCCAAATATAAAGGCAAAATTATTTTTGTTTCATACATTTTTGCCAGATCTTCTTTCATTTTTGTGACTTTTATGCCGCCTAGATAGTATTTAACGCCGTATTGTCCGCTATCCACGTCTGTTAAAATTTTGATATTCGCCGTTTTTAGCACGACTTTAAAAGGGAGTGATATCTCATGCTTGTACTCTATGTCACGCACGATCTGCTCGACTAATCTATCATTTATCTTTTGGTTATTTGTGATGAGGTAGTAAGCGTGAAATTTTTGTAAATTCATTTAAAACATACTCATCTGTGACATTTTTCAAAATGAGTAAGACCTATAAGTGTAAATTTATCTTTATTTTCAACTTGATATTTTTGTAAGCTCAGGCGCTTCTTTTTGGCAAGGTGGGCAAAATGTACCAAAAATGTCTATCATTAAATACCTTATTTTCATCATTTTTGATAGCAAAAGCCGCCATCTTTTCGTACCAAAGTAAGCTCTTTACCGCTTACATCTTTTACAGTTTAACTTCTTCATTTTGGACTAGATTCTTTAAAAATAGCTCTGTTATTTTCCTCATCACCGCAACCCAAAAAATGCAAAAAAGAGCGATTATTAAAAACAACTAAATTCTTTCATCTTTCTTCCTTAAACATATCTTTTTATGGCAGCTCTTGCCTCTTTGTCCGCCCTCACGTCTTTTTTTAAAGTCTCGCGCTTATCGTGTAAATTTCTTACCTTTTGCAAGGGCTAGCCTTTGCTTTTACGATGTTTTTGTCGCTTAGATAAAGTGCCAAAACTACCAAAAGTAAGCCCATCTTGTGAGACTTGACCGGAAAAATTTTATCTATCTGCTTTCTATGCATCAAAAAGCTTTTCTGGTCTGCTCGTTCATTTGGACGAAATGCGCTGTGTGTAGTCTCAAGATAGCTGATATGGGCGTTTAGTAAGAAAAAGCTCGCCCTTTATGACACGCACAAAGCTATCTTTTACATTTTGCTCTGCCAGCCCTTAGAGCCTTGACCTCGCTGCCTTTTTAGTACGATGCCAGCCTCAAAGGTCTCAAGTATGCTAAAGTCGTGCAAAGCTTTCTTATTTTTCGCTAGATCTTTTATCAAAGTATTCTACCTTTTTATTTTTACGCTAAATACGCTACTGCCGCTACCGCTTAGAAATTTATCTCTAAACTCATTCATCTGTGGATAGAGCTTAAAGCATGGGGCAAAAAGATCGTTTTAGCTCCTCGTTTTTATAAATTTCAAGTAGCTCTTTACGCTCTTTAAACTTTTTGCATCTTTTTGCAACATTAACATCTATGTATTGTAAGAAATTGCTTCGATCCCTTGATAAACCATCGGTGTAGAGCAAAAACATTTGGCGTGAAGATATTTAAATTTGGCACTTCATCGTCAAATTCTTCTATGATCTCGCCTATGCCGCTTGCATTTGCTGCCTTGTAGCCACTGACAAAAAGGCCACATCTGCGCCGATTTTAGAGGCTATTTGCATCAAATTTTCGCGTTTTATATTTCGATTGAGCTCGTCATTTACCATAAGTAAAAAGGTGGCAGCGTTTGAACTGCCTCCTCCTAGACCAGCACCTATTGGGATTTGTTTGTTGATGATGATTTTTGAGAGCTAAAAACTCATCTAGCTCATTTGACAAAGCCAGCTTTTTAGCTCATCTATCGCTTTTTTTGTATGATATATCTTTTTATCTCTTTGTTGTCTGCATTCTATAGCAAAAAGATTTGACTTTTCAAAAATAAATTTCATCAAAAAGCTGCTCGCAAAAGAACAAAAACGTGACAAAATTTCGTGATAGTTGCCTCTAGTGCCAACTACTTTCAAAAAATACGTTGATCTTTGCAAAGCTTTTCATTTCTCGATCGCAAGCTCGTGGATATCGGCTTCGCTTGCTTTTTTTGTGGCGTGGATATTTTCGTTTTTGATATCGTTTGCCAGCTCGCTTCTTAGTATCATTGTGTTGCGCGGGGCCCTCGATACCAAAGCTTTAACGGTGCTTTTTGAGATACTTACTACGACGACTTTTATGTCGTTGCCTAGTAAAATTCTTCGTTTTCTTTTCTTGCTAAGATTAACATTTTTCTACCTTGTTTAAAGTGTAATTTATAGTATCATCCATGATTTGGATTACGCTCATAAATTATCATAATTTAGCAAAATAAATTCCTTTGTGTTTGTGTTTCAAAATCGTTAATTTTTTTAATTTCTTGCCGTCAAGTATGTTGCTAATATCCCCAAAAATACGTGTTTTTGCTTAATATTTAAAAATTGCAAATATTTAGAAATTTCTTTTCATTTTCATAGCGAAATTTACCCTCGCTTACCCTCTTTAATGAGCTTAAAGTTACATTATAACCAACTTTTTGCCCAAAGTATCTTCTGCATAAGAGCGGATGATAACTCCCCTCGCTTACACTTAAACGAAGTGTTAAAAAAAGGGTGCGAGTAGTTTAGAAATTCACTCTCATAAATTTTCCATTATCTCTGGCTTTAGCTCAAATTCTTCGCCGTTTCTTGCTAGCTTGTAAGCTCTTGTGCCATTTACATGTTTGGCGCTCAATTTAGGCGGGATCTAGCTTATCTTGCCTAGTTAGCTCGGCTCTAATGGCTTCAAGTTTTTTTCTAACTTTAGCTCTTTTTACATTTGAAATTTCAGTGATATTTTCATTATCCATGCTTGGACTGCTCGCTCCCAAAGCCAGATCGTCGCCTCATAGACCTTTGGGCTTTTGTCTAAAAATCTAAAATTTCGTATACGAGCCAAAAGCGACTATCAGACAACCACTCGCAAATGGATCGAGCGTGCCAGAAAATCCAGCCTTTTTTTAACGCCATATTTTCTCTTTAGCCGCCCTAAAAAGTGGTTTGAGCTCATGCCAGCAGGCTTTGTTTGCCACGAAAATGGCGTTCATACGGCCTTTTCCACGAAGCTTGACATGATCTCTCTTACATTGCCACCAGAAATTTATAGTCAGTTTAAACTCTTTTTTTGATCTTGCTAACTGCGCTCACCTCTGCCGATACCAAAAATTTTATGTTTAACAAGGTCGCCTTTTTTAAATTCATTGCTCTGTTCGATAACGAGCGAGCCATGCGTGATACCACTTTCGCTTAAAAATCTACTCTTATTTAGCCTTGTGCGCTGACCTTTGTAAAAGCGCGACTGCAAAAGCTGAGACTAAGCGTCTTTTTGGCCCTTGTTATCGCCACGTAAGCGAGCCTGCGCTCCTCTTCGATGTCGCTGCCGTCGCCAATGAGCGGGAAAAATCCCTCTTCAAGACCGATCACAAAAAGGTGCTCAAACTCAAGCCCCTTGCTCGCATGCACGCTCATGATACTAATAGCCTCGTCGCTGATGCCGTCTTGCTCGCTTGTTAGCGTGATCTCGTTTAAAACTCCTCCAGATCAAAGCTTGGATTTTTGCTTGATCTGATCTTTTTAAAAACAGCGTAAAACTCGTCGATGTTCGCCGCTCTCTCAGCGCCATCTGGCAAGCTCTCGTAGTATTTTTTTGACGCCAAAGTTTAGCTTCGAAATTTATCTATGAGGGTCAAAAAAACCGAGCTACTTTCTTGAAGCTCTTTTTAGGTTGTTTGCAAACTCAACAAGAGCTGATTTTACCTTTTGCTAAAGGCTTCGTCATTATCAGATATATTTGAGATAGCCTCAAAAATAGAAATTTTTACCCTCAAAGGCCATCTTTTCAAGCTTATCAAGGCTCACTTTACCAAGTCCTCGCTTTTGGGCGGTTTTATGATGCGTCTTATTGAAAAATCATCATTTTGGATTGTTTATCAGCCTTAGGTAGCTTATGATATCTTTGATCTCGGCTCTTTCGTAAAATTTAACTCCGCCAACCATTTTATAGGCGATCTGCTCTTTGTTTGAGCCCATCTTCGAGCGAGCGAGAGAGTGCGTTTATGCAGTATAAGATCGCGATATCTTTTTGCCTGCACGCCTTTTGCTTAAAAAGCTCTTTTATATTTTTGGCGATCTTGCCAGCCTCTAAATTTTTCATCAAAAGCTCTCTATCAAATTTACTGCTTGCCTTCGCCTTTTGTGCCCACAAGCTTCTTGCCAAGGCGGTTGCGGTTGTGAGTCTATCAGCTCGTTTGCGGCCTTTAGTATAGCCTCACTCGAGCGGTAGTTTTTTTCTCAAGCCTGATGATCTTTACGTCGCTAAACTGATCTTTGAATTTAAGATATTGTCTATCTTTGCGCCACGCCAACCATAAATACTCTGGTCGTCATCGCCCACCACGCAGATATTTTCAGTGGCATAGACAAAGCTTTTTAGCAGTTTATACTGAAGGTCGTTTGGTATCTTGATACTCATCGACCATTATGTATTTGTAGCGGTTTGAGATATCCTTTGCTAGCTCTTCGTTTTCGTCTAAAAGTATATATGTAAGCCCCTAGCAGGTCGTCAAAATCAACAAGGTTGTTTTGCCTTTAAATAGTCCTCGTACTTTTTCATAATTTGTGCTGCTTGCTTATAAAAGTTGTCCTTGCTTTTGTCAAATGAAGAGAAATTTGCAGTTTTTATAGACCTCTTCGACGCTTAAAAGTGAGTTTTTGTAGTTTGAAATTTTCACTTGAGAGTATCGCCGTGGCGACAGGGACTCTCAAAGCTTTTGATGATGCGCTTTTTATCGTCTGTGTCGATGATGACGAAGTTGTTTTTTTCTGCCAAGCTTTTCTATATAGAGCTTTAAAACAAAAAGTCCGATTTGTAGAAATGTGCAAAGTAGCGGCGAGTAGTTTTTGCCACTTTGGCTTAGCATCGCCATGGCTCTGCTACGCATCTCGTTGGCGGCTTTGTTTGTGAAAGTAAGAGTTAGCGTGTTTGCTGCGTCTATGCCGACCTCGCCGATGAGATAGGCAAGCCTAGTCGTGATAGTCTTTGTCTTTGCCCACCGCCAGCGCCTGCTAGTATGAGCATCGCACCGTCTATGTGGGTGGGTCTGCTTCGCGCTGGGAGTCATTTCAGTTTGATAGTAAATTTTTCCATTTTTCGCTTTTTAAAGTCTTTTGATTTTAGCCAAAAATGCTTAAAAATTACTATCTTTTTCTTAAATATATCTTTATTTTTTTGGGTTTTTGCAAAAAGACTGAGGCTGATTTTTAGCGTGATCGACTTGCTTCTCTTTTTGGCTTGTAGATAGAGAAATTTACAAGGATCAGGGCTGTTTTCAACCAGTAATTTGAACCACCGCACCAAGTGGAAATGATACCACTGAGGCGGGATTACTCACTACAAAAGCCAGCCTCAAAGCTAAGCTCATCTTGCGTTAGCCCTAGCACTCTCAGCGTGTAGCCACCAAGTGAGAAACATAATGACTGGCATGCCAAAGCTCCTACTTATCTCATCTGGCAAGCTAGGGCTCAAAGCTAACTAGCAGTAAATTTGCCATAACTGAGAAATTTAGCCCCCTTTTTCAAGTAAGAAATCAATGCACTCATAGACGTGCATCTTCATCAAAAGCGCAAATTTCTCATCATCTAGACTTTCGTCTAACATTTTTATTCCTTTTTGAAAATTTCTAAAAACTCATCTACTAGCTTTTTAACCTCGTTTATGCCGATCTGCCAGAAATTTTTATCATCTATATCAAAGCCAGATTTACCCACAAGCTCTTTTGGGCTGAGACTTCCGCCAAGGCTCAAAAACTCGGTGTAAATTGCGAAATGTACTTGCATTTACCGCTTTTATAAAGCCCCAAAAAGTGCAAGCACAAGAAGCTTCGCATAAAGAGTAGGCGTAGCAGTAAAATGGCAGTGTGGATGAAGTGTGGGATGTAGCTCCACCAATTACTGTAGTAGTCATTTAGCGTGACACTTTTGCCAAAACATCTTTTTGCTCTCTTTGCCAATTTTATTTAGCTCATCTAGGCTGATCTCGCCTTCGTGTGCGTGCACAGCCCTTTCAAAGGTGGTGGAAATTTATCTGGCGGTAAAGCGTGGCAAAGATATCCTCGATCTTGCCAGCAAGCGGTGAAAATTTTTCTCTTTTTGCTAAGGCCATCTTTTATGTGGTCAAAAACTAGCATCTCGCAAAAACAGACGCCGTCTCAGCCGTGGTTAGCGGAGTATCGGAGTTTAGGTAGCTTACACTATATGAGAGCTTTTGATGACGGCGTGGCCTAGCTCGTGAGCAAGCGTAAAAAGGTCTCTGCGCTGGTTTGTGTGATTTAGCAAAACGTAAGGATGCGTGTCGCTTGATCCCTGAGTGAGAAAAACGCCCCGCCCTCGCTTGTTTGGCGCTGGATAAACGTCGATCCAGCCGTCGCTAAAAGCGCACTTTTGGCGATCTTGCCAATCAGCTAGAGAATGTGAAAATGCCTTTAAAACTATCTTTTTACACTCATCAATTTGATACTCGCCCTCGCTACTAAGAGGCGCGTATCTATCGTAGTCATAAAGCTTTTTAAGACCCTAAAATTTCTCTTTTTTCGCTCGTAAATTTGTGAGACCAAGTCAAATACTTTCTCAGTTACAGCGATTAGCGAATCAACGCTTTTTGCTGATTTGATTTTCAAGGTGTCTTGGCTCTTCAGGAAGCTTGAAATTTCGCAGCTCGCAGCTCGTTTTTAGATCAGTTTTTATCATATTATATATATAGCCTCAGCAGGTGCTGGTGTTTGCTAAGCTCGCTAGAAAGGCTTTTTGCGGCTAGTTTTCGCACGCTTTGGTCGCTCTCATGAAGCTTGGCTGTACATTCTCTCTTCATTTAAAAAGCTCGCCTTTAAATTTAAACCTCATTTTGCTCATACTCTCATCAAAAAGCCTTGAAAAGCCCTCAGCTCCTGTAGCTTGCAGTGCGAAGTAGCACTCTTTCTTCGGCTACGCTTAGTTGGTGCGGTTTTGCTTTGGCGAGATTGCTTAGATAGTAGCCATATTTTTTAGAGCTTTTGATGATCTCTTCTTGTTTTTAGGGGCTAAACTCATTAATTTGATCTCAAAAATATCAAATTTTTCATTTGCCTTTTGTCGCGATCTCATCGATCTTTGCGTAAAATGCGCCTTTGCTTGTATCTTTGTGCAAAATTTAAAAAGCGTAGGTCATTACTTTTTGAATGTACCATATCGTTTTCATATTCTTCAAAATGCCTTTAAAAACTGGTCTGTTTTTAAACTTTTTCATATTTTTCAAGGTATTTATCTTTCACTTTCTCGCACTCTTTTTGTAAATTTAGTGCGTTTTGTTCGCACTCTTTTTCGTTTTGCAAAAGTGCTTTTTAGATCCCAATTTGCATTATCGTCCCTTCAATTTTTTGGGATATTTTACAAAAATGGATAAAAGTGTACTTTCAGCCAATTTTAGCTGAAATTTTTACTGAGGATTATTCTGAAGTCTCTGAGGCTACTGCAGTGAAAAAGCACGTCAGATGCACTATTTAGGGCAGTTTCAACTGAGTCTTGGATGACGCCTATTGTAAAAGCCAACTGTTACAAACTGCATAGCGATATCGTTGCTGATACCAAAAGTCCGCACGCTAGTGGCACTAGAAGTAGCGAGCCGCCAGCCACGCCAGATGCGCCGCACGCACCAAGAGCTGAGATAAAGCAAAGAAGTAGCGCGTCGCCAAATGTAACTGTGATAGATGGGATCGACTTTACCGCGGTAAGTGCTAGGATACTGATAGTAACTGCCGCGCCGCCCATGTTTATGGTAGCACCAAGTGGGATCGAGATCGAGTATAGCTCCTCTTTTAGCCCAAGCTTTTTGCAAAGTGCCATATTTACAGGGATGTTTCGCAGCTGAACTTCTGTAAAAATGCCGAGATCGCGCTCTCTTTTTAAGCAGATCATCACAAGTGGATAAGGATTTTTCTTAGTTAGTGCAAAAACCATCGCTGGATAGACGATAAACGCCACAACAAGCATCGCTCCAACAAGAACTAAGATCAGTTTTTAGATATCCTGCAAGCGCCTCAAATCCAGTGTCGTGAATGCTAATAGCAACCATGCCAAAGATGCCAAACGGAGCTAGTCTAATGATCAGTTAACGATATGGAGTTACGCCGTCGCTTATATCTTTAAATACCTTTTTGGTCTCAACTGTAGCATATCTCATAGCGATACCACTACCTATCGCCCACGTGATAGATGCCTCATATAGTTACCATTTGCTAGGGCGGTTATAGGATTTTCACCATTTTATAGATGAGATCTTTTAATACGTTTGTGATGCCTTGAGGTGCCGACATATCAGCACTTTGCAGACCTTTTTAGCGGTATCTCGATAGGAACAAAAGCTTGCAATTACCGCCACGACGGTCGCTAAAAAGTGTACCCACAAGATAGAGCGTGACTATCTTTTGCATGCCTTTTGCGTGACCAAAATCTTTTATGATGATAGATGTCGCAACTAGGACAAAAACAAGTATCGGAGCGATCGCTTTTAGCGCGCCCTTAAACAAATCTCCTAAAACTGAGGCTGAATTTGCGATAGAGTTTGCACTGCTAGCTTGCTCTTTTGTTTCAGTAAATTTTTAACTTCAGCTTCGCTAAGACGCGTTTTTATAACATCAGCTTCGCTTAGGCCACTCTCTTGATGGATCGTCTGAATTTTAGCTGAGATCTCGTTAAACGGGGCTGCTTGATAGTGTGTGTAAAAGCCAACCATGGCACCTAAAATGATACCAACTAAAATTTGAACGATCAAATTTCCGTCGGCGTATCGTCTCGCAATGTTTTTGAACATATTCATTTGACACCTTAATAAATCAGTTTTTGTTGATTTTAGCTAACGATTTTTAAATATAAAGAAATTTGGAAAGATTAATTGGCTTTTTATATAGATTTGTTACAATTGCACGAGTACTTAACCAAGGAAAAAGGACGAAAATGTATCTATTTACTTCTGAAGTTGTAAGTCCAGGTCATCCCAGATAAATGTGCTGATATTATCGCTGATAGCATTGTTGATACTATTTTAACGCAAGATCCAAATGGACGCGTCGCAAGCGAGGTTTTTGTCGCTGGAAAAAATATAATAATAGGTGGAGAGATAAACTCAAAGGTAAAACTCTCTTATAAAGACTACGAAAAGATCGTAAAAGACGCTCTTACGCATATTGGATATGATGGTAAGAGCAACTTTTACAAAAGAGCAGTGCTTGCACCCAGATGATATTGAGGTCAAAGTCTGCTTAAATCAACAAAGTCCAGATATAAATCAAGGCGTTGATCAAAGCGATGGTGAGATCGGAGCAGGCGATCAAGGCATCATGTTTGGTTTTGCAAGCTGCGAAGCGAAAGAATTTATGCCAGCAGCTATAACTTACGCAAGAATGCTTAGCGATAAAGTCTATAAATTTGCTAAAGCAAACCCTGATAAACTTGGCGTTGATATAAAAACGCAAGTTACGATTGATTATGGCAAAGAAAGATAACTTTGAAAACTGCAAGCCTCAAAGCATCCACACTATCGTCGTCTCTGCACCTTGCGTGAGAGAGCATGAAGATAGAAGAGCTTCGCGCACTAATTCAAATTAATAGACGAAACTGGCCTTCCAAAAGAGCTATACAATAAAGAAAAAACGATCATTTATATAAATCCAACAGGCAGATATGTAAACCATAGCTCGCTTCATGATAGCGGTCTAACAGGCAGAAAACTGATCGTCGATAGCTTTGGCGGATATGTCCAATAGGCGGTGGCGCTCAGTCGAGCAAGGACTACACAAGGTTGATCGCAGCGGACTTTACGCAGCGCGCTGGATAGCTAAAAAAATATCGTCGCAGCTGGTCTTGCTAAAAATGTATCGTTCAGATAAGCTACGCTATCGGCGTTGCAAAGCCAACTTCAGTTAGTGTTGATACCATGGGAACTCACGCAAACGGCGTAAATGACGACATGCTTTCACTTGTAAGCGAGCATTTTTCTCTAACACCTCGCTGGATAACAAATAATTTGGTCTTGACAAGCCAAGCAAAGAGACATTTTTATACGCAAAAAGTAGCTGCAAAAAGGTCAAGTGGGAAATGCAAAATACCCTTGGGAGAAGCTTGATGCGGTCGATACTTTCAAGGCTTTACTGATATATATCAAAAAGTGGCTTTTATCTAAAAAGCCACTTTAAATTTCTTTTAAAACTCATCCCAAAATGCTTTTTAGGCTTTATTATCTCACTTTTTGAGCCATTTACACTGTGATAGACCGCTTTATTATATTTTGTAGCGAGATGTTTTATGAGCAGTTTTTGAAGCACAGGTTCGCTACTTGGCACAAACCAGCCGTTATTTGTGATAGCCACGACCACGTCAATCTGCCTTTATAAAGCTCCTCTTTTGTCGCTTCATAGCAGATGACGTTTCTGATTTTTAACTCCATCTATCTCATAGTCGCTAAAATTATCCGGCCTTTTTAAAGTCACTAGCTCCGCCAAAAATAGCTTATTTTACCGTATCTTGCATGAAAAGTGGCAGAGAATTTTCTTCTCCAAATGGCACTAAAAATTTCTTATCCATTCGCCTAAGATTGCCATCTTGAAACAAAAATGCAGAGTTATAAATTTGCTTATTTTTCATAGGCAAGCGCGCCAGCTACGATGGTTATCTTCTTTGAAAGCTCTTTTTAACTCATCAACAAGCAGTGGCTCATTTGTCATAAATAGTGGAAATGCACCTCAGGTAGCACAATGAGTCGTTTTTTTGCTCGGCTATGGCGTTACCTATCAAGTCTAAATTTCCATTTGTAAATTCCCATACGCAAGCTTTTTATCCCAGCGCACCCTTTGAGCGACATCGGTGTTTACTAGCTCCACGTCAAATGGCAGAGTTTTTGCCTCGCTACTTTTAAACTGCAAGGCGGCGATGAGGCAGATAAAAGCTAGGCCAATCTACAAATTTATTATTTAGGCTTAAAGAGATGGTCTGCTAAAAATATAAATATAAGCCCCTTGTGCTTTGGCTCAAAAGCGCCTAAAACAAGCGTGGCTTCAAGGTTAAACCAGTTAAAGCCAAATGGGATGAACGTAGCTTACTAAAAAAATAGCAAATGGCTCTTAGTGCTACAAAGCTTGGGAAAAGAGGCCACCCAAAATAAAAGTCCCGTAAACAAGGGCTACAAATAGGATAACAAATGGTATAAGCCAGACTAGCTCGTAGTAGATGAAGCTAAAGCCGATCCAGTAAAACCACAAAATTCCCAGTGAAAAATCCAGCCGCGAAAAATCCAGCCCTGCTTAGTTATAATGATGATAAATTCCAGCTAGCGTGAGAAAAGGGCGAGATGAGGTAGAGTGAGTTTTTCGCCATAGCTAAAAATGAAAGTTGAGAGCAAAAAGCACCGACAAAGGCTTTTTATTATAATTTTAGTAGCTAAAATGTCCCCGTTTAAAAATCTTACAAATAAGGAAATCCATGCAAAACGCTGATTTTTAACATCACTACTACCCTCTTGTTGTGCTTTTCGCCATATTTTACTTTTTGGTTATCAGACCTCAACAAAAACAACAAAAAGCCCACGCAGCGATGCTTGCAGCTCTTGACAAAAGGCGATAAGATAGTAACTAATGGCGGACTTATATGCGAAGTGATTAAAGCCGAAAGCGATTTTATCAAAGTTAAACTTAACGATGATGTAATCGTTCGTATAGCACGCGAGTTTGTAGCTAAAAAGATCGAAGATAAATAATGCGTAACGCAAGAGTTAGCATATAGGCTGATTATCTTTAATATTGGCCTTGATTTTTGGTTTTGGCTTTTCGGTGCCATCTTTCTTTTCAGACTCAAAGTGGAGCTAAATTCGCTAGGGACTTGACCTTCAAGGCGGTCTTCATATGCTTCTTGGTGTAGAGACCGACGAGGCTATCCACTCTAAGATCAAGTCAATCGCAGGAAGCATAAATTACTACGCTAAAAAGAAGATGTGCTTATTGATAATTTAAGATCAAAGAAGATAGTGTAGACTTTACGCTACTTGACAGCGACGAGGCTCCCAAAGGTTGATAAGGCACTTTAGCTGAGATAAAAGGCCTTGATGATCAAAAAGATGGTCTAAAACTATCACATCACGTCTAAGCAGAGCAAGAGAAGCTTGATACGATCGAGTACGCGATCTCGCAGGCTGTTGAGACCATTAGAAACAGGCTTGATCAGTTTGGTTTGGCTGAGCCAACCGTTGCTAGACAAAGGTAAAGACAATATCCTAGTCGAGCTTCCTGGCATAAAGACTGAAGAAGATGAGCAAAGAGCGAGATCTCATCGCAAAGGCTGCTCACTTGCAGCTTATGGCTGTTGATGATAAAAGGCAAGATCAGGCTAAATACGATGAGCGAGGCTGAGGCAGAAAGCTACGGCGACGTGATTTACAAAAGATGCTAAAAACGACCGCGTAAAATACGTCGTTAAAAAAATATCCCAGTGCTTGATGGCTCTGATGCTAACTGACGCAAAAGGTCGCATTCTCTCAGCAAAACAACCTACCGATCATAACCTTACACTCAATTCAGAAGGCGCTAGGGATTTTTGGTGATTTTACTGGCGCAAATGTGGGTAAAAGGCTTGCTATCGTGCTTGACGGCAAGGTCTATTCAGCTCCAGTTATAAACGAAAGAATAGGTGGCGGCAGCTAGCCAGATCAGCGGTGGTTTTACCTCGATGAAGCTCACGACGTGAGCGATCGCACTTAGAAGTGGCGCACTTTTTAGCACCTGTGAAGATGCTAGAAAAAGAAGCGTTGGCCCATCTTTAGGCCAAGAGAGCATCAATCAAAGCATGGTTGCTCTTGGCTGCTGGATCTATTTTAGTCGTGCTATTTATGCTCAGTTTATTACGGAATTTCTGAGATTTTTGCAAAATATCGCACTAGTTGCAGACGTCGTTATATTGGTTGCCGTCATGGCGCTTTTTGGAGCGACGCTTACCTGCCAGGTATGGCTGGTATCGTGCCAACGATCGGTATGGCTGTCGATGCAAACGTCATCATAAATGAGCGTATCCGCGAGCTTTTGCGTGAAGGCGTGGCGATAAGAACAGCTGTTCAAAAGGGATATGAGCACGCTATGAGTGCGATCATCGACTCAAACTTAACTACTATCATCACAGTTGCTGTGCTTTTACGCTTATGGCACTGGGTCCCAGTTAAGGGCTTTGCGGTGACAATGGCGATAGGTATCATGGCTTCGATGCTAACGGCCATTTTAGGCACTCACGGCATGTTTGATGCGGTCATGGACAAGATAGAAAAAGCGGAAATACCAGACTTTGGTTTGGTTATAAAAAGGAGCTAGAGATGCAAATACTAAAGGCAAAAGTTTATGATTTTTATGCGGTTTAGATTTGCTTCATTGGCACTTTTCTATATTTTTTTATTTGTTGGCTCGATCTTTTTGCTTGCAACAAAGCGGGTCTAAAACTACGGCATTGACTTCTGGTGGTACGCTTATCCAGTTAAAATATGACACTAAAGCGCCACTTGATAAAAATTCGTGACGCTTTTGGTACAAACGAAGTGCTTAAAAACGCCTCTGTTACTGAGTTTGGAAGTGAAGATGAGGCTGTTATTAGATTTTTCAGGATCAAGCTCAATTTAACTGGTGACATCGGTACTGAGATAAAAGCAAATTTGTAAAAAGATACTGGAAATTTTTGAGGTAAGACGTGTTGATATCGTTGGCCCAAAGGTTGGCGACGAGCTTAGACAAAAGGGCTTGATGGCTCTTAATTTTCACTAATTGGCGTGCTTCTTTTATATCACATTTAGATTTGAATGGCGTTTTGCGCTGCTGCGATCGCAACCGAAAATTCACGACATCATCATAACCGTTGGTGCTATTTCACTATTTGATATCGATGTACTGTAGATACTCTAGCAGCTGTTTTAACGAGTGCTTGGCTACTCGCTAAACGATACGATCATCATTTTTGACAGGATCAGAGAGGGGTATCAAAGAGAGCAAGAGGACTGACATCGAGGGCGTTATAAATGAGTCAGTATCTGCTACGCTTTCAAGGACTATCCTAACCTCTGCAACTACGATGATGACGGTTCTTGTGCTATTTTTATTTGGTGGAGATATGATACATGGATTTTCATTTATCCTTATCGTTGGTATCGTTATAGGAACGATCAGCTCGATCTACATCTCTTCGCCGTTTCTTATCTGGTTTAAATTTAGTATTGAGCATTTTAGGGCTAGAGAGACTGAAAAACAAAGGATCAGAAAAGAGCGCGAAAAAGAGCGCGCTATGTTTGAAAAAAAGGCGTTGTGTAAGGAGTGGATGAATGAACTGGGGAAAAGGTTATCTACATATTTTTGCGTTGATGAGTCTTACGACCACGGCGGAGTTTTTATATGATAAAAATGAGATCGCCCTTTTTGTGGCAGCCTAGTATAAATTTAGTTTCTACGCTACTTAAGATTGGCGTTAGTATCTACTTCAGCTGAGCTTTTTGCGAGCTCGCTGGTTGCTGACTTTGCACCTTATACCAGCCTTTGTTATATTGCAAGTCTCTGAAAATATGACGCTTAGCTACTCACTAGCCATTGGCGCGGTCATCGCAAATATATTTTCACTAGCCTTGGTTTTAATAGAGTCAAGTAAATCACAAGAAGAATTTTAGGAGAAAAATGGCTGAGAAGATAAAAATATGAGCCTTTAAAGATAGAAAAAGTGGCAAGAAAATTTGGGATAAAAATGATGAATCGGAGCCAAAAAGATGATCTAAGCTTGCCAAAAATATATCCTCATATGTTTTCCATATCCAAGCGGACGCATACATATGGGGGCATGTGAGAAACTACTCTATCGGCGATGCACTGGCTGGGGTCATATAGAAAAAGCGGCTACAACGTGCTTCATCCTATCGGCTTTTGATAGCTTTGGTATGCCAGCTGAAAACGCACCATAAAACATAAAAATCCACCCTAAAATTTGGACTTACGAAAATACATCGACTATATGAAAAAAGAGCTTGCAAGCCTTGGCTTTTCATTTTCTAAAAAGAGAATTTTAGCCACATCTGATCCCACTTTACACAAAGTGAGCAAAGCTTTTTATAAAGATGTTTGAAAAAGGGCTTGTTTACAGAAAAATGCCATCGTAAACTGGTGCGAGTACGATCAAAACCGTGCTTGCAAACGAGCAAGTAGAGGACGGCAAATGCTGGAGATGCGGCAACGAAGTGGTGCAAAAAGAGCTCAGGGATATTACTTCAACATCACAAAATACGCCAGCGAGCGCTTGATGATCTAAAAACACTTGAAGGTAAAATGGCCAAATCAAGTCATCACAATGCAAGAAAACTGGATCGGCAGAAGCTACGGCTTGAGTTTAATTTAGCCTTGATGAGGCTTCAAAAGAGACTTTTGGGCGGTAATTTGATGGCTTTTGAGGTATTTACAACAAGGCCTGATACGATTTATGGCGTTAGCTACACAGCTCTTGCGCCAGAGCATCCTATCGTAAAAGCACTGCTTGAAAATGCGTAATTTGATGAAAAGTAAAAAGGCAAAGATAAAAGCAATACTTAATCAAAGCCCAAGAGAGCGTCAAGCAAGCGAAAAAGGATGGGGAATTTTTAGAATTTACGTCGTTCATCCACTCACAAATGAAAAATCCCAGTTTGGGTTGTACTCATCCTAGCTGACTACGGCAGTGGCGCTATCATGGCTGTACCCTGCGCATGATCAAAGAGACTTCGAGTTTGCAGTATCGAATCTACTCTATAAAACCAGTCGTAAAGCCACTTGAGGGCGAGAGTGATGGCTCTAAGGCATACTCGGAATACGGCGTTGCTGTCAAATTCCTGAGCTGATAAACGGACTTAATTCAGAAGAGGCTAAAAGCTTTTATAATAGAGAAAAATTTGAGAAAAAGATGGTCTTGGCAAAGAGGATCACAAACTACAAACTAAGAGACTGGGGAATTTTCTCGCCAAAGATACTGGGGTGCGCAATACCCTGTCGTGCACTGCAAATGCTGCGGCGTAGTGCCTGAAAAAGAGGAAAAATTTACCTATCGCGCTGCCTGAAGATGTTGAGATCACAGGTGAGGGCAAACCCACTTGATAGACATCCAACTTGGAATGTACAAAGTGTCCAAAATGCGGCAAAGACGCGATCAGAGAGACTGACACGATGGATACATTTGTGGAGAGTAGCTGGTATTTTTGCTAGATTTGCAAGCGACGAGAAGACGTGGGAGCAAAAAGCGCTTGAAGAAAAATAGCGTGAATTATTGGATGAATGTAGATCAGTATATCGGCGGTATCGAGCATGCGATATTGCACCTTTTTATACGCTAGATTTTTCCAAAAAGGTTCTAAGAGATCTTGGCTATCTAAGAGACGATGAGCCATTTGAAAATGTACTAACTCAAGGCATGGTCTTGAAAAGATGGCAAAAGATGAGTAGAAAGCAAGGGCAATGTCGTAGATCCCTGATGATATCATCAACAAATATGGCGCTGATACAGCAAGGCTTTTTATACTTTTTGCTGCCCTCCTCAAAAAGAGCTAGAGTGGAACGACAGCGCGGTTGAGGGTGCGTTTAGGTTTTTAAATAGGGCTTTGGGAGAAGGCACAAACTATCACAAAAGATGGATAAGATCCCAGCTATAAATCACGGTAATTTTAAGCAAAGATGAGAATGGTAAGGCTAGCATTTATGAAGCACTTAAAAATCAACAGAGGTCTTTTGGTGACACATTTGCTTTTAACACGTTGATAGTCTGCTATGCTGGAGGCACTAAATGCTATAAATGCGCAGGATAATGACGATGTAAATGCTGAGGGCTTTTTCATCATCTTAAACTTTACTAGAACCTATCGTGCCATATCGCAAACGAGCTTAGTGAAGAGCTATTTGGACGTAGTAATCTTACAAAAGCTAGAGATGAGAGAAGAGGTTTTTGTAAAAAGATAGTATAAGCTTTGCTATAACGGTAAATGGCAAAGAAGAGGGCTGAGTTTGAAGTGGCAAAAGAAGCGAGAGTGAGAGTGAATGTAAAACTAGCTACAAAATGTGGCCAAATGGCTTGAGGGCAAAGCAGTTTTTAAAAGAGATTTATATAAAAAGGCAAATTAGTAAATTTGTCATCAAAGGATAAATTTTGAGGTACTTTTTAGCATTTTTTATAGCGATATTTATTTGCGGATGCGGCTACAAGCCAGTTTCAAAGATCACGCAAGATCTTGTCGGTGAGAGAATTTACGTCGATGTGATCATCAGCAAAGAAGAGCCAAAAATAGCGTTTGGATCAAAGACGCCGTAAAAGAGGGCATGGTTGCAAGGCTAAACAAGAGCCTTTCAAGCAAAGAGAGCGCTGATACTGTGATAATAGTCTCTGTAAAAAGACCTAACCTACGACGCGATCATACTACGATCAGTATGGCTACATCACATCTTACAAGGCCTCTTTACAGCTAAATTACAAGACTAAATGTAAAGATGGAAGCGTGGTTGACGTCCCAGCTAGCGGAGAGTATGACTTTAGCGTTGCAAGACGTCAAAAAGATGTGAGATTTGCCGATAGTGTCATCAGTGATACTCAAAAATATGAAGCTATAAAAGAGGCATCAAAAGAGGCCTTTGATGAGTACATCACCGAAAGCCGTAAAAGGATATAAAATGGCAGCAGTAACCGTTAGTCAGATAGTCAAGGAAGCCTTAAGCGAGATCAAAGAACGCCATTTGATGCTAACGCCTGAGAACTACACTGAGGTCTGCTAAACGTCCTTCCAAAAATACGGCTTTTACCACCGAAGAGAGCAAAAAGATAGAAAAATATATCTCAAGGCTTTAGCGACGAGTATAAAAATCAAGCCAAAACCCTTCATATAAAGACGGTTGATGAGTTTGTCGCTTTTGACGACAGCTAGGCTTATCTAGGGGCGGGCGCAAACAGCTAACGCTCAGCCAGCAGATGATAAAAAGCTAAAGTCTCTAAATGCTTTTGCAAGAAGAATTTACAAGCGATATCTATGCTTCACAACAAAGAGGCAAAATCTTAGCTGAGCAGGGCATGCAGCTACTTGCTAGAAGGTATGATGAAAAAGATGCTTGATGATATGTGCCACAAGTGGTTTGACTTTGTAGGCGCCCTATGACACCGAGTTTTTGGACTTTTGAAGTACTCACGGAGTTAGGGTTTTGAAGATCTAAAGACTATGAGCGCCGAGCTTGAGAAATTTTCTACTCATGAGGGTAGCGATGAAAACGCGCTAGTTGAGCTTTTTACTTTTGCTCCCTTGAGCCTTCTATCACAAAGGAGCTTAGCGAGGAGCTTTAGCAACATTAGAAGTGTTTTAAAGCAAAATCCACAAAAGTCTAAATAGCAAAGAATCCAAGATAAGATAAAGACCTTTGTTGATCGCAGGATAGAAGAGGATAGAAGCGAGATCATCGAAAAAGTGGGCTCTGATAAATAACATTTTGCAAAACATAGGCGATAGATTTTTCTGACATCGCAAATTAGCTCAAAAAGCAAAGCTCAGCTAAGGTGCAAAGCATCAAAAACGATCTTAAAAAGTGTAAATTTAAAATGAAAATAGCATAGATCAGTGTAAAAAGTATGCTTGATTGAGATCGCAGTGCTTTGAGATCGAGAGCAAGGAGCTTGGCCTTGAGATGAATAGCAAGCAAGCGACCATTTCTGAGCTAGCAAAATAGGGTTATTAGCCTCAGAAAAAGAGCTGAGGTCGCTAAACTTGAGAGCAAAGAGGACTTTTGACAAAAGTTGCGCAAAGCGTGCATTGATGACTGAGATGCAGCGTATCGAAGAGGCTTATAAGCGCCATGGCACGGACTATTCTATCTGCTTTGTTGATATTGACTTTTTAAAAAGATAAATGACAGCTACGGGCATGAGGCTGGCGACGTGATACTCTCAGCCGTGGCTCAGGTGCTTAAGAAAAATGCTAGAAAAGTGGACTTTGTTGGCAGATATGGCGGCGAGGAATTTGTTGTTTTACTACCAAGCACGAGCCCTCAAAGATGGTGTGAGATTCGGTGAAAAAGCTAAGAAGCTACGATAGAAAAGTACTCAAATTTATCTATAAAAATGAGTGCATCAGTTACTATTAGCTCTGGTGTGGCGACAAGAAGTGCAATTTAAGCGACACGATGACACTTGAAGCGGCTGATAAGATGCTATATCTTTCAAAAGAGGGCGGCAGAAACCAAGTCATGCCAAAGATAATCGAGGAAAAATGAGCCTAGCGAAATTTCTTGACGGCAAAGCCACTTTACTATAAAGAGATAGATTACGGTAGGATCATAAGGGCGCTTATGATACGATCAAAGGGCATCTAAAGCCTTTTAAGATAATCCACATCATCGGCACAAACGGCAAAGGGTAGCACGGGCCGCTTTTAGCGCAATTTAAGCCAAAAATGGGGCAAAAGTAGGCCACTGCACGCTCCACATATATTTAAATGTAATGAGCGATTTTGGCTAAATGGCGAGGTCGCTAGCGATGAGTCTAGAGGTGGCTCACGAGCGCTTGCAAGCTCTTTTTGAGCGACGAGTACAAGGTAAAAACGAGCTATTTTGAGTATATGACGCCGCTTTCTGCAGTGCTTTTTGAGGGTTGTGACTACTTTTGTCTGCGAGGCTGGCATGGGCGGCGTGCTAGATGCAACAAATGTCTTTTGAAAAAGAGCTAAAGCATCTTTATCTCGATCGGCTTTTGATCACACGGCGATACTGGGAAATAGCATAGAGGAAATTTCACGCACCAACTGTAGCCATGGGCGCAAGAGCGGTTTTGAGTAACGATATGAACGAGAGCGTATCGCTATCGCAAAAAGAGATCGCAAGCGAAAAAGGCGCTACTTTAAGTTTTCCAAGAGAAATGTTTAACCAAAGACAGTACTTTAAACGAGATCGCAAATTACGCAGATACGACCCACCAGAGTTTTTTGCGCTCAATGAATCCCCAGCCTACGCCGCGACTGAAAATTTTAGATAGCAGCATAGATATCAAAAAGCTTGGCGCTTTATCGCTTCGTGGTAGATGTGAAAAGATCGATTCAACTTTATACGTTGATGTCGGTCACAATGAGCTTGGCGCAAAGGCTGTGGCTAAGAAATTTTAGCTCTAAAGAGTTTAACGGCAAAAAGACTAACGCTAGTTTATAACTCATTTTGGATAAAGATTTCGTCAGGTCTTCGCAGCTCTAAAGCCAGTCATCGAGGGCGTGCTCGCTTTATCACTACCACCGCGAGGGCAGGGAGCTTTGGCGGAGAGCTCATAAACAAAGCGCTATAAACGAGCTTGAAACTCGCATAGAGAGTTTGAATCAAGCGATATGAACGATATAAAAGAGGCAAAAACGGCAAAATTTACCTAGCATTTGGCCTCGTTTCACCCTAGTCGAAGCCTTTTTAAAAAGAGTACTATGCAAGCAAAGGTCTATGAGTATCTTTTAACGCACGCCCCACAATTCTCATCTGCGAAGATGATAAAAGAGGCGGCGTTTGCGCTGATGCGGCCAGTTTTGCCGGCTTTTAGCGCCTTTAAACTCACCTGATTTTAGAGCTAAAAAGGGCGATGATCTAAGAAGCTTTTAACGAAGAGCTTTTTGAAACTCATCCGTCCTTAGCAAATACTACAATTTGATGGCAAAAAGATCATCATAAGCCCATTTAGCACGCTTTTTAAACCCACTTCCCAACGCAAAAACCTAGAAAGCTCAACGATCAAGCTTAAAAAGACAATCTAAATTTGAAAGCGATTTTGCTGACTTGCTCATACGCTTTGGCTACGAGTGCGTCGATATCGTTGAGAGCGTTGGTGAGTTTAGTATACGTGGTGAAGTCGTGACATTTACGGCGTAAATATGGACGATCCTGTTAGAATTTTGCTCTTTGGCGATGAGGTGGAGAGTATTAGAAACTACAACACCGCCACGCAAATTAGCAACAAAATGAGCTAAGCGAGGCTGAGATCGTGCCATTTATCGCAAATCTTAGCAAAGATGAGTTTTGAAAAAGTGAGTCAAAAGATCGAGGATATGCAAAGCGATGCCTTTGGTGAGCGATCTAACTCACTTGGATTTTTGGGCGATAGATAGCTTTAGCGACTATTTAAAGATTTGACTCAAAGGCTTGTTAAAGAAAGATAGATTTTTGGTATGACGACACGCCTGAGGAGAAATTTGAGGGCATTGAAATTTTTGCCTGAGCCAAAGGTCTATAAAGACCTAGAAGTTACTTTTAGATTCTGACTTTTTGAGCTAAATAAGAGCAAAAAGCATAACCGTTCTTTTCAAGAAATGAGGGACTTTTTAAGGGCTATGAGCTTGATGTGCTTTTGCCAACGTAAAGCTTGAAATTTTCGCCTTTAGTAGTAAATCTAACTTCAAGCGATAAGATCGTAGTATCACTAAATAATTTGAGAGGCGAGTTAAGCGCTCAAGCCTCGTGGTGGACGAGCTAAAAAGTAAATGACTATGTCGTGCATGAAGAGTATGGTATAGGTACGGTTTTTCAGGGCTTGAAAAGATCAAAGTTTTGGGTGCGACGAAAGAATCTGTGGTCATCGCCTATCAAAATGACGACAAGCTTTCTTTTGCCAGTTGAACATCTACATTTGATAGATCGCTACATCGCGCAAAATGGCTCTATGGCGGTGCTTGATCGCTCGGCAAGGGCAATTTTGCCAAGATAAAAAGAGAAGGTTAGAGAAAACTTCGCCATCGCCTCAAAGATCGTGGCAATGGCGGCAAAAAGGGAGCTAATCGCAGGTGATGTACAAAAACGAGGATATCTCTTATCTGGGACTTTGTCCAAGACGCTGGTTTTTCATACACGAGCGATCAGCAAAAAGCGGTAAATGATATAAAAGATGAGCTAAAAAGCGGAAAAAGTTATGGATAGACTGCTTAGCGGCGATGTCGGCTTTGGCAAAGACAGAAGTTGCGATGAATGCCATATTTACCCGCATAAAATCAGGCTTTTAGTGCGCTTTTCTTCGTGCCAACGACACTTCTTAGCTCGCAGACACTACAAGACGCTGAGTCAGAGATTTAGCAAATTTGGCATAAAGGTCTTTAGGCTGGATCGCTTCTCAAGCGCCAAAGAAAAATCAAGCCTGCAAAAAGCGCTAAAAGAAAATGAGCCCATAGTTTGCGTGGGTACGCATGCACTTCTTAGCGTAAAGGCTGAGACTTTAGGGGCTTATCGTTGTTGATGAGGAGCATAACTTTGGTGTTAACAAAAAAGAACAGCTAAAAGAAATTTCTCAAAACTCACACATCCTAAGTATGAGCGCCACGCCGATACCAAGAAGCCTAAATATGGCGCTTAGCAAGATAAAAACATATAGCATTTTAGCCACTCCGCCAAGCTCAAGGCTGGATGTGAGAACGAGCGTGAGAGAGTGGGACGAAAAGGTTGTCAAAGAGGCGATCATGCGTGAGCTAAGACGTGGTGGGCAGACCTTTTTACATCCACAACCACATCGCAGACATCGAGCAGACGGCAAATGATCTAAGGAAAAATTTTGCCAAAGCTTAGATTTCTGATACTTCACTCAAAGATAAATGCAAAAGTCACTGAAGATGAGATGATGAATGGAGCGAGGGCGAGTATGACTCTGCTACTTTGCACCAGCATCGTTGAAAGCGGCATCCACCTGCCAAAATGCAAACACCATAATCGTAGAAAAATGCTAATAATCGGCATGGCTGACCTGCACCAGCTCCGTGGTCGCGTGGGTAGAAGCGACAAGCAGGCCTACTGCTACTTTTTAGTGGAAGATAAAAACGCCATTAGCAAAGACGCTCTAAAACGACTCGTGGCACTTTGAGGGCAACTCATTTTTGGGCGCTGGCTCGGTGCTAGCCTATCACGACCTTGAGATAAGGGGCGGTGGTAACATCATCGGCGAGGCGCAAAGCGGTCACATCGAGGCTATCGGCTACTCGCTATATCTAAAAGATGCTAGAAGATGAGATAAACAAGCTTCTTAATCAAGACTCCCGCAAAGCTTGACAAGATCGATCTAAAAGCTTAGTGTAAGCGCATTTTAAATCAAGAATTTATGAGAGAAGATAGGCTCAGGCTTGAAATTTATAGACGCCTTAGCAAGTGCAAAGAGGTGGTGAAGTCTATGAGGATACAAAGCGAGCTTGAGGATAGATTTGGCAAGATAGATACCTTTACAAAGCAGTTTTTAGACGTCATCATCATCGTAAATCTCTAGCCCCTAAAGCTAGCATAAAGACTATCTCAAACAGCGAGCAAAACATACTAATAACATGACGACGAGAAGATCAGGCTAAAGTCACGTAGCAAGGACGACGACGATGTTTTGGCTGAAATTTTGGTCTATCTAAGAAAGGATAAGAGATGATAGATTGGGGTGTGAAGTACGCAGCGATTTATAGAAGCACAAAAAGGGATGTTAAAAGCCGGTTGAGGATATCGATTTTGTCGATATCGACTCACTTATGGGCTAGAGAAACAAAAAGAAATTTTGCTAAAAATACTGAAATTTTATAGCTGGCGACGAGGCAAATCATGTGCTTCTTTTGGGGTGAGAGGGATGTGGCAAGTCAAGCCTTATGGGGGCTGTTTTTACTAAACTTTATAAAGAGGGACTTCGTATCATTGAGATTGGGCGCGAGGATCTAAAATATCTTGGCGACATCATCGATGAGATCAGAAAAAGCGAGTTTAACTTATCATTTTCTGCGACGATCTAAGCTTTGAAAATGGCGAGCAATGAGTACTAATTCTAAAGCCTATCATGGACGGCTCTATCCAAAAAGCCGCCTAAAAACGTCCTTTTGATACGCCACTTCAAAACCGCAGACATCTAATAAGCGAGTTTAAAAGTGAAAATGAAAAACTCAGAGCTATATAGACGGAGAAATTCACTACAGCGACGCAGACTCAGGAGAAAAATTTCTCTCTCAGACCGCTTTTGGCCTTTTGGATCAGCTTTATCAAGGCAACCACGATGAGTACCTAAAAATGGTCTGATTTTTACTTTAAAGACTACACTGGCGACAAAGATGAGCTTCATACGCTTGCTAGACTCGCCACCCTAAGAGCTAGCAGAAGTGGCAGGGACTGCAAAAGCAGTTTTATCTAACTTTTAAAGAAGTGTAAAATGAGATCAACTGATCTATTTTTAGCTCTGCTAAATCACAAAAAGTAGAAATTTTGGACGAGCTAAAATGGCCGGGCGAGGGCACTTTTGAGGTTGTTTTGAGAGCTATTTTAGTGCAAAACACCAACTGGAAAAACGTAGAAAAAGCACCAATAAATCTATGCCAGCAAAGATAGCCTGCGCGCATTTGCGCGCTTGAAAAACAGCGAGCTTGCCATGCTTATAAAGCCAAGTGGCTTTTTATAACACAAAAAGGCAAAACGACTAAAAACGCTTTAGTCTTAGCTATAAAAATGAATTTGTGACTTTGAAAACTTTAAAGAAAAAACGTAGGCCGCGAGTGGCTCATAAGCATAAGAGGGCGTTGGCGCTGAGACTTGCGACGCGATACTTGCTTATGCTTGCGGTGCAAAGCCACGCGGTCGCTGCTTATGCACGCCCTAGGATAATGGCATATTTTTGACTATAATTTCGAGTGTTACGACGAGGGCGGCTGAGTGGTTTTAGCTCGTTTGAGTATGATGAATTTATACCTTCTTTGATAGTGATAATCGGATGAGGTTGAGGTTTTAAAGGTCTATCATGCGCTTATTTTGAGTTTTTGCAAGGAAAATTTCAAAGGCGTAATCTAAGCCAAAGTGGGACAAGAGGTGCTTGATAGCATTAAAAGACTTTGAAATGATTTTAATTAGCGCAAATTAGGACTTTTTATGTTTTATTCAAATTCTGCAGCTAATTTACTGTGAAAATCGAGTATTAGGAGAGGCAATGATATACGACAATATCGTTAAAACGATCGGTAATACACCTCATTGTAAAGGTAAAAACAGGTGCTGATGAGGCTGAATGCATGAAAATTAGAGTTTTTAACCCAGGCGGCTCTGTAAAAGATAGGATCGCATTTAATATGATCAAGCTAAAATGCTAGCTGATTTGGCACGCTAAAAAGAGGGCGACACGATAGTTGAGCCAACAAGCGGCAATACCGGCATCGGCGCAGCTATGTGCGGTGCGGCGCTTGGCTTTAAAGTGATACTTGCATGCCTGAGAGCATGAGTATCGAAAGACGCAAGATCGTGGCTGCTTATGGCGCTCAGCTTGAGCTCACCTCGCAGCTGGTGGTATGAAAGCAGCGATCGCAGAGCTACTGAGCTAGCTGCCCAGCCAAATCACGTAATGCTAAGCCAGTTTGAAAACAAAGTACAACCCACAAGCTCACGAGCTAACAACAGCTGCTGAGATCGTGGCTGACTTTAGCAAGCTTGATGCCTTTGTAGCAGGCGCGTTGGCACGGGTGGCACGATAAGCGGCGTGGCAAAGGTTCTGAAAAGAAAAGGCTATGACACAAGATCATCGCTGTGAGCCTGAGGCATCACCGGTTTTAAGTGGTGGCAACGCAGGACCACATAAAATCTAGGCGCATCGGAGCCGGTTTTGTACCATACAATGGATACTGAGCCTCAGTTAGCGAGAGAGAAAAGTAAGCAACGATGACGCACTAAACGCAGCTAGAGCGATCGCAAAGAGCGATGGCTTGACGATAGGCATAAGTGGCGGCGCTTCTTACGTGGCTGCAAAAAGAGTGCGGGCTAAAAAGACTTGGCGCTGGCAAAAAGTGCTTTTCATAGCTCCAGATAACGGCGAGAGATACTTAAAGCACAGAGCTTTACGGAGCGTAAAAAATATGTGGGAGAGTCTAAAAGAGCTAGTTCAAACCGTCCGTGAAAAAGACCCATCGGTGCATGAGCTGTTGCTTTTGGCGATACTTATAAACACGCTGCATCCATGCGGTTTTATTTCATCACAAAATTTCTCATTTTTATATGAGTGGTTTTCTAGCTAGACTCATCTCAGCAAAATAGCAAGATTTCTAACAGGCATCGAGATCCACCGCGCAAAAGATCGGTAGGAGATTTTTCATGATCACGGCATGGGCGTGGTTATCGGCGAGACGGCTGAGATCGCATGATGTGATGATGTATCATCAAGTCACACTCGGCGGCACTGGCAAAGAGTGTAGCGCAAACGCCATCCAACTATTAAAAATGGTGTCACTATCGCCGCTGGCTCAAAAGATACTTGGTGCCATAACGATCGGTGAAAAATGCGAAGATCGGTGCAAACTCGGTCGCTAAGAAATATCCCTGCAAACGCAACCGTCGTTGGCATACCAGCAAGGGTTGTTAGGGTAAATGGGACAAAGGTTTGAGCCAGATTTATCATTTAAAAGCAGAAATTTGATCTCCCTGCATAGCAAGGAAAGCTAAAATGCAAGCCTTTGATACGACAATTTAATGGCCAGCATGCTTCAGGCTTTTGCAAGCTTTGCGATACCTATAATAATATTTGTCGTGTTAGTAAATTCGGTGGTGAATTTACTAGACAAAATGCTTCATAGAGGTACTCACGTGTAATTTAGCCAAAGAAATATAGCTGATACTTTTACCGCAAAAAGAGATAGCGAAAATTTGACAAAAACGCAAAAGATGGGAAATCTGGCTTTGCCATGGGTTTTATAAAAATGTGACAATAGCTAACTGTAACAGAGATGTCAGCAAATACTATGGTGGCATGCAAAACTACTATATGGGTAGGGCGAGCGTTAGGTGGGATGAGAGGATACTTATAGCAAAATTTTATAGATGAGATAACAAAATCGGCGTAAAAAGTAGCTAAAGAAGAGCAAAAAGAAGATTTTAGAGCAGGATTTAAAGCAGAATACCGAACAAGCGACGGCCACTATGTAAGAAGCAGACCGAGTTAGTCATTGCAAACTGGCTTTTTGTTGAGGGGCATAGCCTATGCCTATGAAAAGAGTGCCTATAAAAAGAGGATATCTATTACGTATTTTACATACCAAAGGGCAAGGTTTACATTGAGTTTTTGGGCTTGGAAGATGATGAGACATATCTAAAAAGAAAAGAGAAAAAGATAGAGCTTTTATATATACAATCTCCAATTGAATAGAAATAGACAACAATACAATCAACAACATCGAGTGACTATCTGCCAAAAGAGCTTTTTGAAAATCTGGTGTGAGTTTAAATTGTAGAAAAAGGGGCGAGCGCCTGTGATTATTTTAGTGTTTGGATATATTCTGCAACTGCTTTGATGTCGTCATCGCTCAGTGGAGTAGCGATAGGTTTCATCACTAGCACCAAGACCAATTATTTTCTCCTGTTTTGTAGCCTTTAGAGCTGCTTCGATAGCTGCCGCATCAAGTGATGTTAAAGCTGGAACTTTGTTATTGAAAACTTTTTCAGCTTTAGCTCCATGACAGGCGATAGCATGTAGATCGTAGCGCCATCAGCAGCAAAGCGCAGCAGTTGAAAGTAGAGCTGCAACGCTAGAAACGATTAGTAATTTTTCATTTTTCATCCTTTTTAGAAAAGTGTCGGCATTATAATATAAAAAGGTAAATTTGCAGAGGCTAGTTAAAATATTTTGGTTATAATCACCAAATGAATAAAAATATAGCCACTAAAGCACTTTTTCTAGACCGCGACGGCGTCATAAATGAGACGCTGGATATGTTTGTGAGATTGAGAACTTCAATTTATTGATGGCATCTTGTCGCCTAAGAGACTAGTTGGGGCTGACTACAAGCTCTTTGTCGTGACAAATCAATCAGGCATCGGCAGGGCTACTACACGCAGGAGCAGTTTGACGCTCTAAATAAATTATGCTAGAAAGCTTTAAAAAAGAGCAATTTCATCACCAAAGTCTATTTTTGTCCGCATGCTCCAGAGCAAAAATGCACCTGCAGAAAGCCAAATCCAAAAATGATACTCGATGCTTGCAAAGAGTTTGATTTAGACCTTGAAAAACTCGCTCATGATAGGGCGATAAGCCAAGCGACGTCGAGGCTGGCAAAAAGAGCAGGTGTTGGTAGAAATCTCTTTCGCTTGATGGTATAAATTTAAAAAATGTAAGAGATGTTTTTAAATAAGCTAAAAAGGAAAGATCACTATGAATTTAAACGGAAAAAAAGATAGTTATAACTGGCGGCGCTGGCTTTATCGGCTCAGCCTTGGCGCACTATTTTGACGAAAACTATAAAGAGGCTCACGTGCTTGTCGTGGATACATTAGAAACGACGAGACATTTAGTAATGGCAACCCTAAAAAGCTTTGGTCATTTTAGAAATTTACTTGGCTTTAAGGGCGAATTTACGCTGGTGACATCAACGATCTTAGCACGCTTGAAAAAGATAAGAAACTTTGCTCAGACGTCATCTATCACGAGGCGGCGATCTCGGACACGACCGTAAAAAGAGCAAGACGAGCTAATAAAACAAACGTAAATGCCTTTGTGAAATTTGCTTGATATATGTGGAGCCCTAGGCGCAAAGATGATTACGCTAGCTCAGGGGCGACTTACGGCAACGCAAAGAGCCCACAAACCGTCGGCGAGTGCGAAGCGCCAAATAACGTCTATGGCTTTAGCAAACTAAGCATCGGATAATATCAATAAAATTTACGCTAAACGTGGCGTGAGCGTGGTTGGGCTAAGATATTTTAACGTCTTTGGCAAGGGCGTGAGTTTTTCAAAAACAAGACCGCCTCGATGGTGCTTCAGTTTGGACTTCACTGTAGCCGGCAAGACCCCAAGGCTCTTTGAAGGCAGCGACCAGATCAAGCGTGACTTTGTCTCATATAAAAAGATATCATTGACGCAAATATAAAAGCACTTGACGCACCAAGTGGCGTCTATAACGCAGCTACTGGCAAGGCTAGAAGCTTTTCAAGATATCGCTGACATCTTGCAGACGCGAGATCGGCGTAACTGGGCAACGAATACATAAAAACCCATTTATCGGCTCATATCAGTTTCACACAGAGGCCGACGTAGCTCCAGCTAGAGGGCATTTGGCTTTTAGTGCGACTTGGAGCTTGGAAGAGGCGATAAAAGACTACTTTGCCAGAGATAAAGGAGAATTTATAAGGAAGAGATAAATGGCTAAGAGAGTTGAGTTTTAGTCGTTGGCGACCCTCATGCTGGACCACTACATCTGGGGCAGTTGCGAGCGTATCTCGCCTGAAGCGCCAGTGCAGTTGTTAAGATAAATAACGAAACCTATACGCTTGGTGGCGCTGGCAATGTGGTGAGAAATTTACTCTCTTGGCGCAAACGTGAGCGTGGCTAGCGTCTTAGGAGATGATGAGGCTGGCAAAAAGATAAAAGAGAAGCTTGCTGAGCTAAAATGTAAAAAGATGAACTGATCCTCACCGAGAAAGGGCGCGAAAGCTCGATAAAAAGCCGTATCATGGCATCTCATCAGCAGGTTGTCAGGATCGATAAAGAGAGTGTTGTCAAGATAAATGAAGATGAGCTCGTCTCAAAAAGTCAAAAGAAAATCTCTCAGTTTCAAGGCCGTCTTGCTAAGCGACTACGGCAAAGGCGTGCTTAGCGAAAAGGTCTGCCAAGAGATCATAAACGAGTGCGTGAGGCTAAATATCCCAGTGCTCATAGACCCAAAAAGGTAGCGACTACTCAAAATACAAAACGCGACCCTGCTCACGCCAAATAAAAAGAGGCGAGCGAGGCTACAAATTTAAAGATAAAAGATAAAAACCGAGCTTGAAAAAGGCGATAAAAACAGCTAAAAAGACGAGTTAGATTTGACCTATTCGATCATTACGATCTCAGAAGAGGGCATCGCGCTATATGATGATGACAGGCTACACATCTTTGCGGCAAAAGCAAAAGAGGTCTTTGACGTCACTGGCGCTGGAGATACGGTGCTTGCGACACTTGGCTATATGCTAGCAAACGAAGCTGATATAAAAGAGGCGATAAAGATAGCAAACCTCGCAGCAGCCGTCGTCGTGGCAAAGATCGGCAGCGCAACGGCTAGTTTTAGCGAGATCGAGCAGCTGCTAAATAGCTCATTTGAGGACTTTCGAGCATAAACTAAAGAGCCTTGATGAGCTAGAGGAAATTTCTGAGCCAAAAGGGCAAGAAAAAGGTCGTTTTCACAAATGGTCGCTTTGATATCTTGCACGCTGGGCACGTAAAATACCCTAGCGCGCGCAAGGGAGCTTGGCGATCTTTTGGTCGTTGGGCTAAACTCAGACGCTTCAGTTAAGCGGCTAAAAAGGCGATGAGCGTCCTATAAATTCGCAAGATGATAGAGCCTGCGTGCTAAGTGGGCTTGGATTTGTTGATTATGTAGTCATTTTTTTGACGAGGATACGCCCTAATTTGATTACCAAAATAAAGCCTGACGTGCTTGTAAAAGGGGCTGATTACAAGGGCAAAGAGGTCGTTGGTAGCGAGATCGTAAAAGATGTTAGGCTTATTGATTTTTGTCGAGGGCAAAAAGCACGACAGGGATAATAAAAAAGGATAAAAGATGTTAAAAACGATGATAAAAATGAGCTCGAGGCTCACCAAAAAGACCTTTAACGAGCATGTGACGTGCTAGGGTAGCTCTAGAGCGTGTTTGCCAAATGGTAGCTGATACGCTAAAAACGGCAAAAAAGGTGCTGATATGTGGCAACGGCGGTTTCTGCAGCGGACGCACAGACACTTTGCAGCCGAGCTAACTGGCAGATATAAAAGCGAGCGTCAGCCACTACCAGGCATCGCGCTAACTACCGATACTTCGGCGCTTACGGCCATTGGCAACGACTACGGCTTTGACTATGTTTTCTCACGTCAGTTTGAGGCTTTTAGCTCAGGAGGGCGACTTGCTCGTGGCGATCTCAACAAGTGGCAACAGCAAAAACGTCCTCGAAGCGATAAAAAGTGCTAAAAATGGGCGTTGCAGTGCTTGGACTTAGCGGTAAAGGAGGCGGAGCGATGAATGAAGGATGTGATCTAAATTTGAGTCGTTAGCTCAAGCGATACTGCAAGGATCCAAGAGTCGCACATCTTTTTATACACACGATCTGCCAGGCCGTAGACGAGGCTTTTAGGGGTTAATATGCAAGAAGCGATGGATACTTAAAATGAGCCTAGCCAGCAAAATGAGATAAATTTGATATCGGCTTTGAAAAAGGCCACATTTTTGCTCCGGTGCTTTTTAAACCAAGCGCTTGCAAAAGCCTGATGGCGGCGTTGTTTATGAAGAAGAGGGCTCAAATATCAATTATCCTCCTTGAAGATGAGGGCGAGAAGCTTAGCTATTTTCCGGCATTTACAAGCAAAGAAGCGATGAAACTTTGGCGAAACGACAGCGAGCAAGAGAGCATAGAGATAGGGGCTAAAAGAGTATCTTGCAATGCTAAAAGAGAGTAGCTACGCAGGCGTCGTGGTGGACGCTTTTAGCTATGACTTTGTGCTAAAAAGAGAGCTGATAGAAAAATCCTAGCCTAGTGCGTAATAAAAATTTATAAAACTTTTACGCATTATTTTATGCAAATGGCTTTGATGAGGTAAATTTAAACTACTGGCTTGTTTAAATTTGTTTTATGGGATAGCATTTTTGCTGTAAGCTTTGCTACAATTCTATTTTGCACGTTTTTCTAATGGCACAGCAGACGAACTCAGGCTAAATTTAGACCCGTGTTTGATCTTAATAATCTGTAAATTTCATTATCTCTTTCGCATAATTTAGTTGCATATATCAAATGTGCGCTTTTATCATTTTGTTTAATGGCTTGTAGGCGATGTGATCAAATTGCGGCTTTAGTGCCATATTTTGCTAAGGTTAGAGCTATAATTTGACCTTAATTTTATAGCTCTTGCCACTCCAATTAACTTTAAAAAGCAGCTACGACAAAGCAAAAATAGCTAAAACGAAAATCTGCAGTCTAAATACTAATGTTTGTGGGCGCTTGCTTGAGAGTTGGAGTAAAATTTTAGTTTTAAATTAGCCTTTGGTAGATCAACTTTATAGCCTAAAAACGCTCTATTTGCTAGAGAATTTAGAAAGATTTTCTATTTGAGCGTCACTTTTAAAAAGATAACCCCTATTTATCGCTGGGAGCCTTACAAATTCTAGCTCTTTTCTTTTAAACCTTTTGGCATTATAGCCTTGCAAAATGGCGTTACTAAGATGTATTCATTAGCGTAGCCAACGGCGATCTTGCCACTTAGCACCACGCTTGTTTGCCTTTTGCCAATTTGGTAGTTTAGCTCATCTTTTTGAGCCTTGCTTAAAAGCACATTTAGCTCTTTTACTGCTATATCGACGCCCCTCGCACAACGTTGCCATCATTTTTTACAATATACTTTTCATCGCTCATTTTTCGTGATATTTCTGGCAGTAGAATTTTGCCTATCAGCCTCCAAAAACTCAAAAGCTTTTTTCACGCCGCTAAAAGTATTCGTCCAAAAATGGCTCGCTAAAATTGAGTCTCACAAAAGCTTTCTTTTTAAGCTTGCCTTCTAAATTTGTTTCATCGACAAAGTAGCGCAAACTTCGTTCGTCAAGATAGTTTTGTAGCTCTTTTTGCGTAAATTTAAAAGCGGTCTAACCAGCTAAAAGTGATTTCTTTTCTCAAGCTCGCTCATACCAAAGAGCTCTTTTTAGCCCAGCGCCCTTGCCAAGCTGCATCAAAAACCACTCACATTTATCGTCAAATTGATGCGCTAGGATCACTTCATAGCCATATTTTGGTACCATTTCGCTAAAAACTCATATCTTGCTTCACGCGCATTTTTCTGGATTGACCCAGCTAAATTTACACTTTTACGTAGATCTTTTTGCCAATGGCTGGCAAGCTCTTTGGCGCTTTCTACTTCAATTGCTCTCTTTTCTGGCGTTGTGATCGACTATGGCTAGATCAAACTTGACCCCAGTCTCGTGTAAAATGTAAAAAAGTGCGGTGCTATCTATGCCGTGCGAAAAGGCTAGCAGGTTTGGCACCTGCGCTTAGCCTACCAAGCACATTTTGGCTTATCATTTTGCTTTTTGATGATTGTTGCGACTAGTTTTTGATCAACCACGTCAGTGACCTCCCGCAAAGGTAGAGCGAGCCGATCTCAAGCTCTTTTACGTCGCTTTCATTTATCAAAGTACTCGCCGTCTATATCTTTTGTCCCAGATATCTTTTTGGCTAGCGTAAAACATCTCACCCTCGCTGCTTATGCCCTCAAGCGATGCGTAATTTGCTTTGCTAAGCTCTTTTGCAAGCTCTCATTTATCGCTTTTTAGTGATCTTTTCTATCTTGCTTAGCCTTTTTGAGATGATCTTGGCTTGGGATTTGCTCCATTTCAAAAGAGGCTGTGTCCTCTTCTTTTGAGTAGGCAAAGGCTGAAATTCTATCAAATTTAAACTCTTCTAAAAACGCGCAAAGCTCGTCAAAAATCCTCCTCGCTCTCGCCTGGGTGTCCCACGATGACGCCAGTTCGCAAGAATGAATTTTCGGCATTTCTCATCAAACGTTTAAAAAGCTCTTTTATCTTTTTAGCGCCACTTCCACGCTTCATTATCTTTAGCATATTTTTCGCTGATGTGCTGGATGGGCATGTCAAAGTAGTTGTGAAAAGATGGGCGAGGCGATGATACGCTCTATTAGCTCCTTGCTGGTCGTGCTTGGGTAGAGATAAAAGTATCCTAGCGCTTCTTACGCCCTTTTATCTTTTTCTATCTCGCCTATTAAATTTATAGTCCGTCGCTAACGCCATGATCACGCATATATGAGCTTGAGTCTTGGGATAAAAAGCTAAAGTCGTAGTAGCCTTTTTGACTCAGTTTTTGACCCTCATTTACGATGTTTTCAAGCGAGCGTGATTTTTAGCTTGCCCTTTAAATGTCGGTATCGCGCAAAAGCTACATTTTTGGTTACAGCCCTCGAAAATTTACGATGTAGGCGTGGTAGTTTGAGCCAGTTATGACGCGCTCTTCGTTTGCCCTGCAGATAGGTATCTGGGCTAAATGAAATTTTGCCTTTTTCAAGATGATCTCATCGATCTTGTCATAATCAGCCACGCCGGTAAAGAGATCGACCTCTGGCAGTTCTTTTATGAGCTCATCTTTGTATCGCTGCATAAGACAGCCAGTTACCACGAGTAAAGAGCCATTTTTACGAGCTTCGTGCATCTCAAGGATGGTCTGGATGCTCTCTTCTTTGGCAGATTTGATAAAAGCCCTGCGGTATTTACGATGATGACGTCTGCGTCGCTGATATCGTCCGTGATATCGTAGTTTTGCAAGCGTCCTAGCATGATCTCAGAATCAACTACAATTTTTATTACAACCAAGCGAGATTAGATGAAGTTTTGGCATTTTTAGATCCAGATGTTGTCTATTAGCCTAGTTTTGCCTACAAAAGGCGGCTACTAAGATGATGGTGTTGCCTTTTTCTACCTTTGAAATTTCATTTGAAATTTCTATCCGTAACCGCGACGTAATCGACCTTTAAAGGCTCAAGTACCTCAAGCATGCTTTTGCCTTGATCTCGCTTGCATCTTCTTCGCCGTTTTGGATCACATTGCGCTTTGTTTAGCGATCTTGAAAGCCTTAGTGCGTTGCACTTATCTTCATCGCAGATATAGACGTTTCTGCTTGAAAGTGCTAGACCATCTGGCTTTCTAACGATATCGCAGGCAACTAGCTCGATGTTTAGGAAAAATGTCTTTATCATATTTTGCACGATGATTAGTTGTTGCGTATCTTTTTGCCCATATAGACGCTATTTGCACGAGTTAGGGCGAAATAGCTTATTTAGCACTCTTAAGACGCCGTCAAAGTGTCCTGGCCTAGTTTTTGCCCTCTAAAAATGGTTGAAAGCTTCTTTGGAGCGACGATGAGCGGCTCGTCTTCAAAGTAAAGTTCATTAGCATCTGGGTATAAAGATAGCGCTAACGCCGTTTTGCTCGCAAATCTGGATGTCGCTTTGCTCTTTTCTTGGGTATTTGTCTAGGTCTTCGCCTGGTAGAAATTGAGTTGGATTTACAAAGGTTGAGACGATGCTTATCTTATTTTCACTCACACATTTTTGATAAGGCTAACGTGTCCGTTGTGAAGTGCGCCCATTGTTGGGACAAAACCGATCTTGCCACTTGCATTTGAGACGATCCTCAAGCTCTTTTATAGTTCTTATGATCTGCATATTTTGACTCTTTTTTTGTAATTTTAACCTGCCATTTGTAACAAAAAGGATTAAAAAGGGGTAAATTTAAAAATGTAAAGCAACTTTTTGGCTAAAATCGGCAAAAATTTATGGAGAAAAAACTTGGATAGTTACGAATACAACGAGCTTTTTAAAGAAGCTACAAACAAAAGTTGAAAAACATAGGGCTCTATCGTAAAAGCCTGATGATATCAAGGCTAGGCTAAAAGAGATCGAGGCCACAGAGCAAGACCCTGACTTTTTGGCAAGATATCGCTAGGGCTGGGGCACTAAACAAAGAAAAAGACAAAAATTTCAAATATGCTTACTAAATTTAACGTGGCAAATCAAGCAGTTAGCGACGCTAAGGAGCTTTTTGAGCTAGGCAATTCTTGAAAATGACGAGGAGACATAAATTCTCTCTTTGAAGATGCTAAAATTTAGATGAAAAGATAGTAATTTAGAAATTTCTATGCTTTTAAGTGGCGAAGATGACGGCAAAAACGCGATCGTATCGATCCACCCTGGAGCTGGCGGCACTGAGAGCAACGACTGGGCGAGCATGCTTTATAGGATGTATCTTAGATTTTTGCGAGAGAGAGGGCTTTAAGGTCGAGACTCTGGACTTTCAAGAGGGCGATGAAGCTGGGCTAAAGGGACGTGAGCTTTATCGTAAAGGTGAAAACGCTTATGGGTATTTCAAAGCAGAAAATGGCATCCACAGGCTCGTTCGCACAAGCCCATTTGACAGCGCAGGACGCCGCCACACGAGCTTTACAAGCGTTATGGTGAGCCCTGAGATAGATGACGATATCGAGATCGAGATAGAAGAAAAGATCTAAAGATAGACACTTATAGAGCTAGCGGCGCGGGCGGTCAGCACGTAAATAAAACGGAGTCGGCCATCCGTATCACGCACATACCAACAGGCATCGTCGTGCGTGCCAAAAACGACCGCAGTCAGCACAAAAATAGAGCCACAGCTATGAAAATGCTAAAAGTCAGCGCCTTTACGAGCTTGAGTTGATGAAGCAACAAGAGGCGAGCAACAGCGTCGAAAAAGAGCGAGATCGGCTGGGGACACCAGATAAGATCATACGTGCTTTTCCCATATCAGCAGGTCAAAAAGACAACCGCAGCGGCGAGGCATACTCACAAACTGACGCGATACTTGATGGGTGATATCAAAAAGATGATAGAGGGCGTCTTGATCGCTCAAAAAGGCTGAGGCGTAGTAAAAGCCTAAGTTTTAAGATTTGATTGTTTTTATATGTAGTTTTTAAAACTTTTCAATTTTTAAATACTTTATTAAGTGATTTTTTTACTACAATTAATTTATTTTTATATTTTATTTTTAATTTAATATTTTTAAATACTACTATTTTATTTGAATATTACAAGGAGTGTAATAATGGTTAAATCTAGTAATGATATTAAAACTACTAAAAATCACATGAGAAGGGATAACTTATGCGACTAAAATTCCTATCAATCAAGAGTATTATAGATATAGTAAATGCTTTGCTTGAGGATGAAAAATGCTTGCAAGACACTTCTTTTCAATATATCTCGACACAAAAAGTGAAAAATACTATAAATCGCTATTATGAAGCATATGAGAATTAGAGAAAAAGGGGGCATTTTGATCCAGATGAAAAAGCTTTTTGGAATATCGTGGCACTGGGGCCCTCTTTTTAAGTGGATTTTTATGGTATAGAAAACAATATGAAATGATGGTTTATTCTATGCTTGCTATGTTTTTATTTCCTAGTTTTATTTTTCTGGAGCCTTTGGGTATTTTGCGGTATTAAATGGTTTTTGCTTAACGATTGCAAAAAGGTATTTCAAAAAGGCATGAAGCAAACATCTTTTGAAGAAGTTAAAGAAAGACTTATGATAAAAGTTTAAGTGACGAACAAATATTATTAGCATTTGCCTATAACTGTGGAAAAACGAGCTTAGGAAAATATGGCGGTACAGATAATAAGCCGCTTTACTTGGCTATAGCAATAATTATTGGAATTATCTATTTTTGAATCATTAAAAAGGAATATAAAAATATGAGTATCTTGTACTCTATTGGTTAAAAAGATGACTTGATGAACGATACAGAAGTTTTGGCGATGGTATTGTGACAAAGGAATTAATATAGATTTTTAGAAGACAAAATGTATATAAAATACTGTGAAGATGAAGGTCGTAGTTTTATAAAATATGAATCTTTTTAAGGATAGTAAATATTTTAAAAGTAGACAGTAAAATTTTCATAATTTTTGTAGTAAAAAGTCCAAAAACAAGAATGTGATGAATTTGAATGATGTTGGAGATAAAAACTTTTTTACTATAGAAATATGCGAGTTTGATTTGGTTAATAGATGACATTGATGAAGTCTTGCACTCTTCTTTAAAAAGCTTCCAAAATTTATTCTTACAACAATTGCCAGTAATATTTAATAGAACCGATTTTAGTTTTTCTAAAGACATAGCTGAACTAGAGTATTTATTGTCCTTTTGTAAGGCTTTTTATAGATCCAAAAGAAGATGAGAGTGTGTAATGAGTGGTGTAGCACTGCTTTAAAAATACTTGAGATGTGAATCCGATGAAGAAGAATTGATCCTGTTTTCGCATACAGATAGAGATAATATGAAAGAAGGATGCATATTTACTGTAAATAGTAATGATGAATTAGAGAAAATTGACTTTAATGAAATAACTTTTTAAAAACAAATATTGATAACAGCTGCTATATAGTTGCAACCAATGAATTGATAGTATGTATTTCTAATTATTTTAATGATATTGAGAATTTGAAGAAGATGTAAGACAGCGGTATGCTTAGCAAAAATAATAAGGTACTTGGATTTATATTTAAAATATTAATGATTTTGCTTAATTCAGAATTGTTTTTTGCTTTGCAGAGATAGAATGATTTAGCGAAGAGAATATTTATAGTGTTGTGGCTTCAGATGCTGATGCGATTGAAAATATAGGAAATAATTTTGGTGACCGGTTTCAAAGACTGCGTCAAATTGTTTGGAAATTTTCTTTTGGAACTATAAAAGATGCTGTTAGTTCTGTTGTCAACACTGTCTGTGATAAAAAGCATTGGTGCTTGTAGAAAATAAAGTATTGTACGTGAAATTTAGATAAAGAAGATAGTTCTGAGTTTCAAATTAAAAAGAGGTTGGACCAATCATAAAAAGGATAAATATGTACCTAATACCATTGATATTTACGAAAAATGGATTGGATGATGAGCCTTTTATGAATAATGTATCTATGGATAGCTATAAAAAGATTTGTGGCCGAACTTCGACTGGTTGCAAACTAGTAATATCGAAAAATCATATTGTCGAAGATAACTCTAAAAACTAGATAAAAATCAAGACTTCTTGAGTTAAAAGAGCTTTTTAATGATGGTTTGATTGATGAAGATGAATATAAAGCCCAAAAACAAATATATTTAAATGAATAATATAATAATGATTTTTAAAACCAGAGTCCAATAGCTACACCATCATCTTTTAGCTTCGTGCAGGCTTCTTCTTTGCCGTGATAGCAAGCCCCATCAAGATAAATTCTCGCTTTTTGTAGTCATTTTTCCTAGGTAGATGAGCCCCTAGATCGTAGCTAGCCTCGCTTGAGCCAAGAGTTGTGGCTTTTTCATAAAAATATATCGCTTTTTCTAATCTATTGGACCCCAAGGCCGTATTCGTAGATATATCCAGCGCTTCTAAGACCATCTATGTTGCCGTATACTGCCAGCTGTCTCAAACCAAAAAGAGTGCCCTTAAGATATCCTTGCTAAAGCCTTTTGCCGTCACGAAAACAAACGCCAGTTTGTCTGCATGGCTAGGACATTGCCATCTTTTGCGTAGTCGTAAAAATCTCTTGCAAGCCTTTGAGTAGGTGCCCTCGTTATATAAGTAGATAGCGTCTGCTATCTGCTCTACTTCAGGATCAAGTGGCGGCTCGCTTAAGACCCCAGATCTTTCAGCGAATGGCTTCAGCTGAGCAGCCCACAAAATAGCAAAATGCTAAATAGAAAAATGATAAATCATATTTGTCCTTGAAAAATGTAGGGCGATTTTTATCGAATTTTATCTTATAATGCCCGCAAATTTGAAAGCAAAAAGGAACGATATGGATCATAATGCACTTTTTGACACAGCTTGGACTACAACGTAGATGAGACGACCACTGAGCATATGCGTGAGATTTTAAATAACACCGACGGCCTTTTGCCAAAAGAGTGTGATCGAGCTAAATGACCATCTAAAAGCCGCACCTTTGCTTTGTTGCGATGAGTGGCAGCGAGGATAGATTAAAGATAAAAACGTAGCGACTATCCAAGAGATAAAAAGAGAGTCGATGAGATCGCCCTAAGCTGGGCCAACAAATACAAAATGGATATCAAAAAGATAAACGATACCACTTACTACATCATAATAGAGAAAAAGGTTAAAATGAAATACGACATCATTATTATAGGCTTTGGTAAAGCCGGCAAGACGCTAGCTGTAAAAGGCCGCAGCCCTTGGCAAAAAGGTGGCTTTAGTGGAGAGGTCACCAAAAGATGTATGGAGGCACTTGTATAAATATCGGTTGCATACCGACAAAACGTCTGATCACAGCCGCAAAAGAGGCTAAATTTGTAAATAACAGCGTTGAGAGCGAGTATTACACGCTAAGCGTTGAGAAAAAGACAAAGCTAATAGCAGCGCTAAATGCCAAAAACTACGCGATGCTAAATGATAAAGAAAAATATCGATGTTATAGACGGCGTTGGCTCGCTTGAGGGCAAAAATAGCGTCATGGTAACTACGCCTAGCGGCGAGAAAAAGCTACTTGAGGGCGATTTATCATCATAAACACTGGCTCAAAAAGAGGCAAAAGCTCCGTTTGAGATAGCAAACTCAAACGTTTTTTTCAAGCACAAACCTTGCTTGATCTAAAAATATGCCAAAAGCATCTTGTCATCGTTGGTAGTGTTTCATCGGCATCGAGTTTGCATCAATGTTTGCAAATTTTCGGCTCAAAAGTGACCATTGTTGGACGCTCTAGAAACTGCTAAAAAAACGAAGATGAAGACATAGCTAAACAGCGTAAAAGATGCGCTAAAAAGTGCAGGGGCGTCGAAATTACTAGAGGGCTGCGAGATAGAGAGCCTAAAAGACAATGCCCTAAATTTCAAACAAGATGGCGAAGACAAAGAGCATCAAGGCAGATGCGTTCTTTGAGTAGCGCTTGGCAGGGTGGCAATTTAGATGATCTAAATTTAACAGCAGCTGGCGTCGAGCTAGATGAAAAAGGGCTTTATAAAGACAAATGACCGTCACTTCAAACAAACGTGTCAAACATCTACGCAGTGGGCGACGTGCGTGGCGGAGAGCTCTTTTTACATACATGAGCTTGGATGACTTTGGGATAGTTTTTCTCCAAATTTTCGGCGATAAAAACGCACCACGCAAAAACAGAAGCATCCACGCAAACGTGCTAGTTTACCGACACTCCACTAGCAAGAGTTGGCGTGAGTGCAAAAGAGGCTAGCAAGCTTGACCAACTTTTCAAAGAGTTAAAGCAGCATGGCAGCAGTACCAGGTGCAAAGGTGCTAAATCACGATGTTGGGCATGCTCAAAAGCGATCGTTGAAGCAAGTAGCGGCGAGATCATTGGGGGCGAGCTTTCACTGCATCTACGCAAATGAGCATCATAAATGAGATCGCCATCGCTATGAATTTAAAAAGCAAATGCACTTTCTTTAAAAACCAAATTTTTCACTCACCCAAGCATCAGCGAAGCACTAAATGACTTGTTTGGACAATTTTAAAAAGGACAAAAATGAAAAATATCTACTACTTTTTAACTGCTCTATTTTTTTCACAGGCTGCTTAAAACGTCATCGGCATCGGGGAGACGCCAAGACAAGACGACTCATGGCAGCAAGCAAAAGGACGAAAAAGGTGGTGCAAAAGCAAAGAGCAAATTCAAAAATGCTATTGATCTTTTTAACACCAAAGTGCAAAATGGCGATGCTGAAGCATGCAACGATCTTGGCGTAAATCTACGAGCTAGTGAAAGAGTATGACAGCGCCTTTATGCTAACTATAAAAAGGCTTGCGAGGCGAAAAGTGCAGCTTGGTTGCTCAAACCTTGGCACGCTCTATGAAAACGGCCTTGGCGTAAAAAGAGATCCAGCGGTCAGGGAATTTACAAAGATAGCTGCAACAGCGGCGGCACAGGCTGCTACCACCTTGGCAACGCTTACAGAAAGGGCGAGATCGTCAAAACAAGACTACTACCTAGCGATGGAGGCCTACACAAACGCTTGCAACGCCGGCGATCTACCAAGCTGCGCAAATATCGGTGCTATGTATGAGCTAGGCCCTTGGTATGAACAAAGACGAAAAAGAGAGCTTATGGAATTTACAAAAGTCGCTTGCTTTCGCGGGTCTAAACAAGGCGTGCCCGCAGATGAAAAGACTAGGCGCAAAACTGAGCGGAATATAAGTGAAAAAAGTTTTAAATTCTGGCCTTATTGTGGCTATGGGCTTTTATGCTAAGTGGCTGCTGGTCGTGGCAAAAAGATGGTGAGCTTTGGCTTTTGGCAAAAGTGAAGAGGAGGCTAGGGCAGAGCGGCTTGAGCTAGAAAAGAGAAGATGGTGCAAAACTGCGAGAGCGGAAGCAGTATCGACTGCAACAACCCTAGCTGTAAAATTTTAGCAATGAAAAGGACTTTGTAAAAGCAAAGGCTACTACGAGAAGGCTTGCAACGCTGGGCTTGCAACGGCTTGCTCAATTTAGGTCAAATTACGAGACAAGGGCTGGTTGAGGAGCAAAAAGATCATAGAAAAAGGCTCTAAAGCTTTATAAACTAGCTTGCGATAATGGTGACGGTGTTGATTGCTACAACGAGGCCATGGGGCTAAAAGTCCTACATCGAAAGCGAAGTGAAAAACTCATAAGATAGATAGAAACTAAGGCCGAGGCTAGAGTCTTAAACGCCTTTTGGCAAAGAGCTGCGAGCTTGAGTATGCTCAGTCGTGCTTCTTGCTTGCAAAAGCTAAGCGGCGATGAAAGCAAAGGCAAATGCACTTTACAAAAGAGCCTGCCAACTTGGCAAATGCGTGGATAAAAAGTAGAATGACATGTAGCTTAAATTTAAAAGCTACACAAAGGCTAAACTGAGTTTGCCACGCTAAGTTTATATCCCACGCCTGAGATGTTTTTGATGAGGTCGGCGTCGGTTTTTGCCCTTATCTTTTTGATAGTCATTCTAAGCGCTTCGTTGCTCATCGACTTTTCTCACCCCAGACGTAGTTTTCTATCACTTCATATTTTTAAATATGTAAATCTTAAAGAGCAAAAAGTATACGTAGGTGTGGGTGTTAATCGAAGGATCAGTTTAGACCAAAAACTTTTTATGTTAAAGGTCTGTGGATCTTGTCGTTCTCGCCCTTCATAACGATAGGAAATTCGGCTTTTATGATGCTATCGTAGCTACTAAGCGCGTCTAGGAAAGTCAGTAAAATTTCTGCGGGAGTTTTTAAGCGAGCTAGTGACGTTTAGGCGGTATCTAAAGAACTTTTCAGTTGCGTTGTTTTCGCCTTCTTCTATCTTACTAAGGCTAACTTCGCTATTTAGAGTGCAAAATTTATAATTTATCTTTATCAAAGCTGTATCAAACGCCGAAATGATATGTCCGTCTTTTCTCTTTTGTCGCTTCAAGCGCTTTCAAATTAGCTTCAATTCGTTTTTTACCTTCGTGTATGATGAGGTTTGCGAGTAGTTTTGTCTTGAGAGGCTTTTAAATCTTTTATATTTGGCACGATAAAAGCCAAATATCATTATGAAGCAAACTATGATAAAAGCAAATATAAAAAGTAAAAAGCTTTACAGGGTCGATTTTTCTAAGCTTGTATCTTTTTACTCATTATATCCCTCAGAATTATCAATCTTATTTGTGCTTATAAAAGCCGTACCAGCCGTTTTTGCTCTGGTAAAAGCTAGTGTTTGACGTGGTGAAAATCGACCTTAGCGGCGATGCCAAAGAGCTGGTTAAAGACATCTTTTGTCGGCGTTATACCGCGTATGATAAGCGAGTTTTTATCCATAAAAGACCTCTTCAAGCGTGATGCTATCAGGCACAAGGTCAAAAAGGTTGTGCAGGCTTTGCTTTAGGATAGAATTTGACGTGAAAAATATCATTTGCTGAGTCTATCTGCACGCCAAGTTTGGCTGTAAATTTTCATCCGTAGTCAACTATCTTTTGACTAAGCTCTTTTTGCTCATTTGCTAGAAATTCTATATTTTTCTTGGTTGAGTAGTTTTATAAACGATAAAGAAAATTTGCCACCAAAAAGCACCACAAAAACAAAGCCTATGAGCGTTAGCTAAAGCTTACTAAAGATAGAAAGAAGTGGTCTTGGTTCTGGGAGTGATGAAGCCAATTTATAGTGTTATCTCTTCTTGCATGATCTCATTCATGATGTGATTTGTGTTGATCGGATAGCTTGAAGTCTCACAAAACAGCTCAGATTGCAGGTATTGTAAAAAAGGTCGCGCTTGTCTTTGTGTTTTCAAAAACGATGATCTGCTCGATAAAATCGCCGCGTAGATTGGATTTTCATAAAATTCTTTCATAGCCTTTGCGATGTAGTCAAACATCTTCATATCACGCCCAAAGATCGCCACTGACTTTCTCGACGTTTGTCGAAGTTGGCATGTTTAGCTCGTAGTTTAGATCTTCAATCTTTTGGCTTGTCGTCGCTTAAAAAGTCATCCAAAGCTCTTAAAATCATCAGCGCTGTTGCGCCATCTTCTTCTTTGACGATGAGGTTGTCGATGTCTGTTATATCCTCTTCTTTTTAGGCTTTCGATCTCTTCGTTGCCCTCTTCAGCGTCGCTCATGTTTAAAAACGTCGAGAGTTTCATCTGCTGGTCTTTAGATCGCAAGCGCAAAAGAGTGCGAGTGGATGTAGAGATATAGCGTGGTTTTTAGCGAAATTCTCTTTTTAGCAGCTCGTGAAAGAGCAGGGCGATAGGCGAATAGATAAGATCGACACTATCTTGACCAAAGAGGTTTTGTATTTTCTTACAGCCTTAAATTTGCATATATGCTCCAGCTATCTTGCATAACAAGGCTGGTTCAATTTTGCGTGTTTATGTTAAATTTTCTTGTACTCATCAAAGCTAGCAGCTAGGCAGCGCACCTTGCGAGTCGTCGTTAAAAAGAGCGAAACATAGACGCCAAAAGTAGGCCTTTTCTTGCTCTTCTATGTATTTTACGACCTTTTCATCGACATTTTCGGTGCTTATGTCGGTAAATTAGCATTTGTAGTTTTTATAGAGCTTGCCGTTTCTAAAGACCTGACCGTAAAATATGCACTCGTTGCCCTCGATCACGACGCTCAAGAAAAGGTTTGAAAAAGCTTTTGATGCTAAAAGACATAACTCTCCTAATGTAGTGCATATTTTGTTATGTTAGCTAAAAAGGGATTAAATAAGTTTAAAACAGCTCATTTTTGAGCTTAACAAAAAGCCTCTTTTGTGCTTAGCGCTTCGCTCTTTTTAGGGCGTTATCGAGCAGGGCAGAATTTCTTAAGCTCTCAAAATCCTCTATCATCACATCACACATCATTTTGATGCGCTCTCTATCAGCCTTGCTGACGCCACTTTGGCTCATTTTTGATGCGCTCCACATACTCTTTGCCGTTTTTATGTATGAGCTAAATTTATCGCTGCCTTGCTTTTGATTAAGCGTGGTGGCGGCCATTTTGTTGTAGACGTCAAGATCAAGGGCTTTTTGGCTTCATTTAGTAGCCTTTTTCATACTCTTTACTCTCGTAGTAAATTTCGCTTCAAGAGCGAGTTTATAGGAGTTGTCGCTGTATAGCCCAAACAAAGCTATTATAAAAATGGCTATAAAGATAGAACTATTTTTCATACATTTCGTCCAGTAATTTCTTTTATTTCGTCGCTTATCTGTGGATTTTTATGCGCATATTTTTCCACAGTACTCTAATTTGGACCTAAAGTCCTCTCTGTTTTTGCTCCACGCTCTTGCTGCATCATTTTTGTGAGGCTTGCCAAAGCTCGTTTTGTATCTTCTCTTTTGCCTCTTTTTGCTCTGATTGCCACACTAAAAGGGGCTGAGAGGCTTAATTATAGTTGAAAATGGCTTTGAAAGTATCATCTTATCCCAGCTTTTAAACTCCCAAAATGAGTTTGCTTTGCAGGTAGAGCATACATTCACAAGATGACTTTTTGCGCGATCACCGCAGCTCCGTCTGCCACGCTATGTCTTGGTCCGCGTGGGCCATCTGGTGTGATGATGACGTCGTGACCTTGCTTTTATCTCTCTTAGAGCCTCTATAAGCGCCCTTGCACCGCCTTTTGAGCTAGCTGCCTCTGATGGTACCGATGCCGAGTTTGATTACTTTTGGTGATGAGCTCGCCATCTTTGTGGTCGCTTATTATCACCTTGCCTTGTTTTCTATTTTGCCTGCTCCACCACTGCCTGTAAGCAAAGCTCATAAAGCTAAGTCTGCCATGCCAAAAGACGACGACACTGCCATTTTGTGGTAAAGAATTTGGAGTGTAGCTCTTTTTGCAGGTTAGAAAAATGAGCCACATCAAAAATGTAGATGAAAAAGACGCCCAACGTTTTAGGGCGAGCTTTTCAAGGGTGCTTTTAAAGTTTGCAGCTCGCCATACAAAACCATTCGTTTTGGATTTGTGATCTTTACTTTTTGCGTAGTGCCTAGAAGCTCTTCGCTACCATCAACTGAACTAAAAAGTTGTTAAAACTTCGCCCAGCAACGCCAGCCATTTGCCCTTAGCTCTTCAAAATATACATCAAAAATTTTCATCTTTTTGCGCAGCCACGATCTCGTCTAGATACTCGCTGTGGCGATTTTGCAGGCGCGTAAGCCTTTCTGAAGCGGTTTTATCATCTATTTGATTTGTAAAAAGTAGCTGCCTTTGTAAGCGGACGAGGTGAATACTTGAAAGCTAGTATTTGCTCAAATCTAACTTGCTCCAAAAAGCACGTCCATTGTATCTTCAGCTCGCTATCGCTCTCGCCTGGAAATGCGACGATGATGTCAGTTGAGATGCTCACATCTGGGCACATCTTTCCTAAGTCTTAGTGCGCGGTCCAAAAACCACTCTTTTTGTGTATCCGCGCTTCATCTCGCGTAAAACTTTGGTGTTTCCACTTTGAAGTGGCATGTGCATAGACTCTGCAAATTTCTTTTGGGTTAGAGGTGAAAAATTTCCCCAAGAAATTTATCATCCATGTGAAGTGGGTGTGGGCTTGTAAATCTTATCCTCTCAACGCCTTCTATCTCGCTTATCTTTTACTAACAGGTCGCTAAAAATCGATATTTTTCTTGCACGCCTGAAAAATCTTTTTGCCGTAGTTATTGACATTTGCCCCTAGTAAAAATATCTCTTTTGCGCCGCTTTTGCGGCCTTTTTCTACCTCTTTTAAGATGAGGCTTGAAGGGATGGAAATTTCATCGCCTCTGGTGTGTGGGACGATGCAGTAGGTGCATTTTTTTATCGCAGCCGATTGAGATGTTGATATGGCTTTTTATGGCGAGCCTCTAAACTCGCCAAATGCGTATTCGCTCTCGTCGTGGTTGATGTCGGTTGAGATACCGTAGGCGTATTTACCGCCTTTTGTGATCTGCTAACATTTCTTTGCGCCAAGGACAAAATCAACATAAGGTGCGCGCTACTCACTACCGCAAATGGCTTGCTGTGCAGCGCAAAGCGCCTATTTTAGCACCTCTTTTTGGCTTTTTCAAAGGCTCCGACCTCGCTAAAGAGCTTATGCACCGGCTTTTCACGAACCGAGCAGGTATTTATAAGGATTAAATCAGCTTCTTCGATGTTTTGTGTTAAGGAGTAGTCTTCTTTTTGGAGAGCTCGGCTATGATATGCTCGCTATCACGAACATTCATAGCACAACCTAAAGTTTGGATAAAGAGTTTTTACTCATTAAAGTATATGCACTTCATACATATAATCGCTATCATCAAGGCCGTATTTTTACGGTTCTATGATAAACGCTTAGCCCTTTTTCTTCGAAAGTGCTCGACTAAGGCGATTAGTTGTTTGTGCGTGTTTTCTTTATCAAAATAGAAAAATCTTTCTGACCCTCTTTTTCGACAGCTGCCTCTATCTTTTCTAGTGAAATCGTTTTTGGTTTTGCGTCTAATTCGGCTCTTTGCAAGTTTTAGCTCCATTTTAATCCTTTCAAAATCTTACAATTTTCTAATCGGTCAATATACCCAAATCATCATAAAAACGGATTAAATAAAAGTTAATAACAAGCTTAAAGTTATTAAAAAGTATGAGCTATGTATAATTTCAAAACTTCACGAAAAATCCCCAGGATTTATCGTCACAATGGAGAAAAATGGAAAGAATATCAGACATTACAGAGTCGATTGCAAATGAGAAAAATGAGATATGAAGATGTAAAGAGCGCGTCATAGAGCCTTGATAAACACTGCAAAAAGGGTTTATGGCGAGAAACTATGAGTATGACGTGAAACATTGATGCGAATAAAAATTTAAAGCTTTATCAAAAATTTCAATCGTCGCAAAACGATGACGAGACTAGTGAAGACAATGAGCACTTTTTAAAGCTTAAAAGAGGCTAAAAAGATAGATAGTGGCGTAGAGATCGGAGATGAGCTCACTTACGAGCTAAGTCTTGATAATCTTGGCAGAACAGCCGCCCAAACGCTTCACAAAGAGCTTGAGTACCACATCCAACGCCTAGTTGAAGAAAAGATGTACAAAAAATATAATGAAATGTGCAGGACACATGGTCTTTGGTCCAGTTGTTAGAGTCGATAACGATGAAAACACCTTTATCGAGATAGACGAGCTTCGTGCCGTATACCACGCAAAAACCGCATAAAAGGGCGAGAAATTTGAAAGTTGGCGACGTGGTAAAAGCGGTCATTAGAAAAGTTTTTACAGATAAAAAGTGGCATAAAAGGTCGAGGCTTTCAAGGACTTCGCCCTCAAATTTCTTGAGGCGCTACTAACTTCAGAGTGCAGAGATAAAAGACGGCGGTATCATCATCCAAGGAAGTGCGAGGATCCCTGGCGAAAGGGCTAAAGTAGCGCTCATCTCAACCACTCCAAACATCGATCCAGTCGGCGCAACAGTTGGTACAAAGGGCGTTAGGATAAATGCCGTAAGCAAAGAGCTTCACGGCGAGAGCATCGACGCGATCGAGTATGCACCACCGAGCCAGCGATCTTGGTCGCTCGTGCTATGGGCATCCAGCGATCATCACATCTGTAAAGATCGAGGAGAAACAAGGCGATCGTGACACTTGCGAGCGAACAAAAGAGTAAGGCGATCGGCAAAAATGGCATAAATATCCGCCTTGCAAGCATGCTAACTGGCTATGAGATCGAGCTAAACGAGCTTGGCTCAAAACCCAGCAGTGGCGCGAAAGTAAATGGCGAAATGGTTAAAGATCTAAAAGCACTCTTTGGTGACAACTAATGAAATTTCAAATAAGAAAAAGCGACCAGAGGCGATATAGACGTGATCTGCGAGCTCGTAAGAGAGCTTGCGAGCTTATGAAAAGATGAGCGATCAAGTCACTTTTTACAAATGAAAATTTTTGCAGACTCCATCTTTAACATCACGCAAAAGCCCTTATCTGCGAGAGTGAGGGGCAGGGCGATAGGATATGCTATCTATTTTTATACGTTTTCTACATTTTTAGGGGCTTGGCGGGATATATCTTGAGGACATCTACGTCAAAAAGAGTTTAGAAATCAAAGTATCGGCAAGTCTTTTTAAATTTCTAGCTCAAATTGTAAGGGATGAAAAATTTAAAAGAGACTTGAGTGGTGCTGCCTAAACTGAATGAGCCAAGCATCAGATTTCATGAAAGCATGGGTGCTAAAAAACCAATCTCTTGAGTGGAGAACCTACCGCTTAGACAGCGAAAGTTTAGAAAAGCTGATAACTTAGTAGTATTTCTAATAAAAGCTCAATTTGCTTTTGAAATTTGAGCTTGTGGGTGATCATTATATGTATATCCCATATAAAAGACCGATGTTTGTCTCTTTTTCATTTATTTGCATTATCATATTTTGCTATCGAGCGATATTTCTGTTCTATCAGCTTTTAAACCAAACTCAACTGCATTATTTTTCATTGATGAGTATTCTGCACCGACTTTTGCACCTAGTATCCAGCCAGTTGCGTTGCGTTTTTCAGAACCATCATGTGTCAGCATCGCATCTCATTTTTAAGTTTTGAAAAACCAGTGTAGCCACCAAGAATTAGTTTAATATCTTTGCTACGCTCGGAGTGTAGTCAGCTCCAACTATACACTTTATGTATTCCATTTTACCACTGTGCCATCTTCATCACCAAGTGACTTTTTTTAGCTGAAAGTCATATATATAAGCACCATAAACTCTAGCTACATCAAAAGTCATAACCAGCTTTTTAGACCAAGACCTGGTTGCGCTTTTTAATACTATCTTTTGATCCATCACCTCTTTTTACTTTTAATTTTGATCCAAAAGAGTAGTCTCCTCAACTCCTACAAAGGCTCCTTGCGCTAAAGCAGCTGGCACTAGCTAGGCTTAAACCTAAAGCAACTTTTAAAACTACATTTTTCATTTTTACTCCTTATTTAAAAATGTTACGTAGCTATTTTAATTTTTCTTATATTAAATAAAGTTTAAATATTCAATGAAATTATACATAAAATAATTCAATTGTTTTCTTATCAGAATAAAATTTATAAAATCACTCAAAAAGGAGTGTAAAGTGGCTAAGATGACAAAACGTGATATGGCTTATCATTTAGACGTTGATGTCGCAACGCTTTACTAACTGGCGAAAAGCACAAGCCAAACCTTTATCGTATCGTGATGCTTGGATTTAAATTTGATGAGCTTATCGAGCAGAGCAAAAAGACTTGCAACGAGCTTTGCGAATATGAAAAATTTGATCAATCAAGACATAGTATTAGTAAAGTGATTTATAAAGGTTAGAGAGATGACGTAAGTTTTTGAAGGTGGTTTAGCCCACCTTTTGTTATTTTGGAGTTAGTTCTGTATCTTTCGGTTTAGTTTTTATTTCTTCGCCTTTTATACATATGTGGGTTTAGCGTTTCTAATGTTGCTAGAAGTCTTGTCGCATTTTCGTCACCTATTTCGCCATATTTTTGTTCACGCGTAATAGTAAGGTGTTCCTTGTGCTATGCTGTTTTTATAACCTCGTAACTGTCTGATTCTTTTTCATTAGGTATCTAGATCAACCTTTGTATCTTTATCGACTCATCAGATAGCCTTTTCCATTTTTCTTCTAGTCTTGATTCCTTTTATATATAGTCGTATTTAGTTGTCATAACTTACCCTTTTTATGAACTTTTACTTCGCCTTTAAAAATGTCTTGATACTTCCCATATCAGCTTTGCAATTCTCAGCCAGAGTTGTTGGCTCGCACATCCAGTTAGTGCAAGTGCAAAGTAAATGCCGTAATGCTTGAGAAAAGCGACTTTTATTTTCATATTTTTCCTTTTTGTAGAGTTAGAAATTGAATTTCACATAAAACTGATTAAATTAGTATAACTATGAAAGTTTTATTGAGAAATTTGATGTAGTGAGCTCAAAGCAAGCGCTTTAAGCTCAGTTCAATTACTCGTTTAGGATGAGAGAGGCTCTTTGTTATCTTTTGTTTTTAGCATTTTTGCGTATAAGAATTTAAAGCGCTTCGACGTCGTCCATAGTGGCAATCGCAGAGCGAATAGCCCAACTTTTTCGAAGCTCATCAGGCTTTTTGAAGTAGCTCTTCTTTTTCTGGTGCCTGATTTTAGCACGTTGATAGCTGGGTAAACTCTGCGGTCTGAGATGTTGCGATCAAGTACGATCTCGCTGTTTCCAGTGCCTTTTAAACTCTTCAAATATCACTTCATCCATACGTGAGCCAGTGTCGATTAGTGCAGTTGCGATGATGGTTAGCTGAGCCGCCGTGCTCGATGTTTCTAGCTGCAGCCAAAGAAGCGTTTTTGGCTTATGAAGTGCGTTTGCATCCACGCCGCCTGTTAGCACCTTGCCGCTTGGTGGGGTCACTGTATTGTAAGCACGTGCTAGACGGGTTATGCTATCAAGCAAGATGATGACATCTTTGCCCATCTCAACTAGACGTTTTGCCTTTTTCGATGACTAGCTCTGCCACGCGGACGTGGTTAAGCGCTGGCAGGTCAAATGTCGAGCTAAATACCTCGCCTTTTACGCAGCGCTGCATGTCTGTAACTTCTTCTGGTCTCTCATCGACTAGAAGCACCATTAGCTGGGCTTCTGGGTGATTTTTAGCGATGCCGTGAGCTAGCTCTTTCACAAGCTCAGTTTTACCACTTCTTGGAGGTGCGACGATGAGGCCACGCTGACCCTTGCCAATAGGCGTAAAAGGTCAAGCACACGGCCAGTTAGCTTCATCGGATCATACTCAAATGTAGCTTTTTCAGTTGGGAAAAAGCGGGGTTGGGTGTCAAAGGTGGCCTCTTTTTGCGTCTGCTAGAGGCATATAATTTACCGCCTCTATCTTTAAAAAGGGCGTAGTATTTTTCCTGATCTTTTGGCTCTCTTACTTGGCCATGTGATGATGTCGCCCACACGAAGTTCGGTACCGGATCTGAGAGTTTGAGACGTAGGCGTCGTTTGAGCTGTCGCTTCAAATTGCATCAACAGCCCCTAAAAAGCCGTATCCCTCGTTTGTTATCTCCAAAATTCAGTAAAATAGTATAAATCCGCCTTGTTTTGTCTGGGTTTTTAGTATCTCAAATATCAAATCCTGCCTGCGAAATTCGCGTGGATTTTTCGACGCCAACGCCATTTGCGATCTGCACTAGCTCGTCTAAGCTAAGCGTTCTTAGCTCTTCGATCTTGTGTCCGTCGACTGGTACGTGAGTTCTTGATGCTTGATGTTTTTGTAGTTTTTGTGCTTTTGAGCGACACTTTGCTCGGTTTGATTGTTGTTTTCCATTTTTCCTCTTTAAATGCGGGGATAAGATTGTAGATTCTGGGCTCAAAAGTTTTTTTGAAAGTTTTGGCATTTTATAAAAATAAAACTTTGTTGTCAAGAAATGCCACAAGCCAAAGTCGCTAAAATAGAGCAAATTGCAGGCAAAATGACCTGCAATTTAAACAATGCTCGCTTTTAGTCCAGCGCACACATCGAGATGATGCTTCTGCCCTCTATCTTGTGTGATTTTGCGTGGTTGCGTAGGTCAGCATAGATGGCCGCTGTGGTGTGCTCTACGTAAAACCGCGGCTGCTAGGAGAATTTCTGGCTGGCTCAATATCATCTTCTTTTTATCGTGATCACCTCACGCTCGCCAGCGTATCGGTTAGCTAAATCTCAGTGCCACGAGCAGGTTTTGCGATCGCTATGCCCTCAGCCAAAGTTGGCTTGGCCTTTATCGCATAGTGGCTCGCTTGTTGCCCCTAAAAATGGCGCACAATTTTCACTTTGAACGATGAAAAAGTCACAGGTAGTTTTTGATCGCTCCAGCCTCAAAAAGCTCTTTTAAAGCGATCTTGCAGCCTGACTAGCAGGTACCGTTGCCAACTGGCGAAATAGATTTTTCAGGCACAAAGCCAAGTTGCTCATACATTTCATATATATATGTTTTTGGTGCCTTGGTAAAGAGCGGGTTAAACACGTGGTTTTGCGTAAAATATGCCCTCATCTTTTTGCCCTTTTTCACTGCAAAGCATCTGCCGTCTCGTCGCGAGTGCCGTCAAAAACGACCGCCTTTGCGCCGTAGTACTCGAGCATCTTTATCTTTTTCTCGCTAGTGCCTTTTGGAACGTACATTCACACTCAATGCCAGCTCTTGCAGCGTAAGCGATACTGAGTTTCAACGTTTCCACTGCTATCTTGCAAGATCTTTTTGATGCCGTGAGGTTTTGCAAAAACCAAATAAGCATCACCGCACCCCTATCCTTAAAGGAGAGCGTTGGCATCGCATAGTCCATTTTAATATAGAGTGAGTTATCCATTCACGCTCTTTGTTAGCCCTTCGCCAAGGCTGATATCGCGCCAGAGCTCATTTTTGATAGGGAAAAACTCGCGGTATCTAAATAGGCTAAACTCGTGCTGATCGATCAAAATTAGATCAGTTGACTGGTCTAAACTCCAGATCATAAAGCCCGCCACACTCGCACGCAAATATAGGTGTCTCGAAATCTGCGCTTTTGTCGCACTTTGAGCAGATAAATTGAGGCATTTTAGCTCCTTTTAAAGTTTTTCTATCAAGTATGGCTGTAGCTTCGATCTCGATGAGGCGAGCCAAAGTGAAGATTTGTTTGTCGGCACTACGACGCGAGGCTGGCTTATGCTCGCCAAAAATAGCGCATACTCGTCATCTATCTCGTCCCAAAGTCGATATCTGGCGTATAAACACGGCACATTAAAAATGTCGTTTCTTGTCGCATTGCTAGCTTTTAGCACGTTATCAAGGTTTTTAAAAGCCTGTCTTGTTTGCGCCTTTAGCCCTTCTGGGATCTGCCTAGTCTCTGGGTCCATGCTAAGCTGGCCTGAGATGTAGAGGATGCCGTTGTGCTCGGTCGCCAAAGCGTAGTGAGCCTTTTTCTTTTTGAAATCTCGGTCTCACTAGATACCATATTTTCTCCTTAGAAATTTTTCAAAATTATAGATAAAAATTATTATTTCTACTTAAATTTCTACAAATTTTCATAAAAATTATATTTTTCTTATCAAGTAGTACAAAAATATTTTTGGCTAAACTTAAGCAAAAACAAAAAGGCGCCTTATGCACCCATATATTAAAGGCATTTATCCCAACGGCAAAATCTCATACAAAAAGCTCGCCATTTGCCTGCGAAGTCGTGCTACACGATCTCTCAAACCCGCGAGCGCTCGGTCGTCTACGTAGCTGGCGACGTCACTGGCAGAAAAGGTCGGACAAAGTTTTGACCACCTTGTAAGCGAGGTCTTAAACAGTAAAAATTTCAGGAGACGACTACGTGGCAAACTACTTTTTACAAAGGACGAAAAGCTAGTGAAGTCCTCAACCGCCTTTTATCAGAGATGAAGCAGGTGAGATCATAGGGGCGATATGCGTAAATGTCGATGCGAGCGTGGCAAAGAGCCTTTTTGAAGTGGCTAGGGAAATTTCTTAAAAACGAGTGAAAATGAGCCAGATGGCGAGCAAAATGACGATGACAAAAGATCGTCTGAGCTTGATCGACAAGATCATCGCCAAAAACGAGGGCAAGAAGCTCAAAAAGAGCAAAAGCTAGAACTCGTTGGCTTTTATGAACGAAAAGGGCATTTTTAACATCAAAGGTGCTATCGGGGTCGTAGCAGCCAGCTAAATGTCTCAAAGATCACGATATATGGCTATTTAGATCAGCTTAAAAAGAAGCGTCCGTGAAGTGTAGGTGCTCTCACTGCAAGCAAAGCTTTGATGAAAGCGCGATGATAGAGGCTAAGGGCGGGCTTAAATCTTTTGCTGTGTCGGTCGCAAGGGCGTCTATGAAATTTTAAATGAAAGTGGCCTTGGCGAGTTTTTACGAGGACTTGGCAAAAACACGCTAATGCCAGCAAAAATGGTGCAAATGTCAAAGTATGTAGCTGCAAATTTTTAGTGAGCTGGTGACAAAGAGGGTGAGTTTTCTACATTCGCTTCTGATTGACGGTATCACCTGCTCAGCGTGCATCTGGGCTACTTGAAAAGGCACTTTTTAGTCTGCCTGGGATACTGGAGGTAAATATCAACTCGCTTAGCCAAAAGGCGGTCATCGTTTTACGACGAGCAAGAGCTTTGAGTGGAGCAGATAGTTGAGAAAATGTACGCCGTTGGCTACACTCAAAGGCCTACGCAGCGAGCCAAAAAGAGGACGAGCTAGTCAGGCGAGATTCTCACGCAAAAAGCGCTTGTTGGCGTCTTTTGCCACGATGAATATCATGTGGCTGGCGATCGCGCAGATGGCGGCTACTTTAGCGGTATCAGAAGCGACGTGAAGGACCCTTACTAAAGCTTCGCGCAGTTTGTGCTGGCAACGCCTGTGCTTTTCTATACTGGCAGCGAGTTTTTCAAAGGGGCGAAAATAGCCATTAAAAAACGCCTCGCCAAATATGGACCTGCTCGTCATCACGGGGAGCTAGCATCATATCATCTACTCGATTTTCTGCGATGTTTACAAGAAGCGGCGAGCTATTTTTGACTCGGTAGCGATGATCATAACCTTTGTTTTTATCAGCAGAATTGCAGAGAAATTTTCAGGCAAGAAAAAGGCGCTAGAGACATCACATTCTTAAGCGACATGCTACTTGCAAAAGTCTGCGTTTTAGAGGATGGCAGGACATTTTAAAAAGAGCCAAAGGATGTAAATTTGGGCGAAAAGATCGTGCTAAGAGCTGGCGAGAGGCGCTACTTGATGGGACGGTAGCTTAGCGGTGAGGCGAGCATCGATAGCTCAAGCTTTAACAGGCGAAAGTTTGCCACTTTTGCTAAGCTCTGCAGCGAGGTAAAAAGTGGCGTCGTTTGCTTAAACGGGCAGATCGTCTATGAAGCAAGGCAAATTTTTAAAAACTCATATCTTAATAAAGCATAAATTTACTCCAAAACGCAGAGCTAAAAAAAGCCAAATATCGAGCTAGCAGTCAATAAAAATCGCCTCGAATTCTCTCTTAGCGTGCTTACTCTAGCATTTTTACATTTTTGGTTTTGGTACTTTAATTTAGCTTTTTCAGAAGCGGTCGTCACGGCTGTGAGCGTCATCGTCATCGCTTGCCCTTGTGCGCTTGCCCTTGCCACGCCAGTTAGCAGTGTTTGCGCCCTTTGGGGTTGCCTTTAAAAACAAGGTGCTTTTTAAAGAGGCGAGATTTTTGAAAGCCTTGCAAAGTGCGACGTGGCGGTCTTTGACAAGACTGGGACGCTTACAAAGGCTACATTGAAGTGGGCGAGTTTTTGATAAAAGAGGGCGTGAGTATCGATAAAATTACTCGCTTTGCCTCATCTCAAACCACCAAATAAGCGTGGCGGTGGCGAGTTTTTAAAGCAAAAGGGTGCAAAAAGATCGAGCTTGAAAATGCAAATTTAAGCGTGGCAAAGGGAGTTAGCGCTGATATTATGGGTGAGCGTTTTGTGGCTGGTAGTAGGCGCTTTTTGGCTGAAAAATGGGGTCAGTTTGATGAGAGCGAAGAAAATGTGAGCTTTTTGTAGCCAAGCAGGGAGAGCTGGTGGCTAAATTTTTACCTAAAAAGATAGCGTAAAGCCCGAAGCAAAGGCGCTATAGATCGAGCTAAAAAGAGCGCTGGTATGAAGGTGTGTATCCTAAGTGGCGACGTGCAAAATGTAGTTAAAAACGTGGCAGATGAGCTTGGTGTGAGTGAGTTTGAGAGCAGGGATGCTGCCTGATGAGAAAAGGCTAAATTATAGCTGAGTCTTAAGCGAGCAGGGTAAAAATGTGCTGATGGTGGGGGACGGCATAAACGACGTAGCCGCACTTAGCCTTGCTCACGTGGCGATTTGCATGGGAAGTGGCGCGGCCGTGAGCTTAGAAAAAAGCGACGTTGTGTTACTTGATGATAGCCTCAAAGCCTTGCAAAAGCGGTGAAAAATTTCAGAAATCTACCTATAAAACGATAAAAGCACAAATTACTCTTTTTGCCTGCTTTATAACGCCCTTAGTCCTGCCATTTTGCTGTCTGTGGCTACGTCATGCCGCTATTTGCCGCACTTTTTCATGTCGGCAAGCTCGCTAAGCGTCATACTAAACTCGCTTTTTATAGTTAGAAACGATTGGGACATAGATAGTGGATACAACGACTCTTGCGATGCTTGTTTTGGTCTCTGTTTTGATGGGGCTGCCTTGCTTTTTGGCGTGCTTTGGGGATAAAAATAGGCAGTTTGAAGACTACCGCAAATTTCTTTTAGACGGAGCAATTTGAGATGGCGAAGATGCGCTAAATGAAGCTTATGCGCTAGAACTTCGCAAAAAAGAGGCTCTAAAAAGAGGCTAGAAGCTAGCAAAAATGAGCATGAAGGCAAGGAGCGAGCATGATGAGACCGACAAAAACTCTAGAAATTTTCCAAGAGATGGGCCTTGCAAGATGGGCGCTAAAAAAACCCTAGCCAGATAGCCAAAGTGAGAAGAAAAAACAAAACGAGGGGCAAGACTAGCTCCCATGCCAAAATATCAAATTACTCATCTTTAAATTGGTAGAAATCGAGCCTATTAGATCATCGTGTCAAGATAGACGTGAGGATTTAGCCAGGTAAAATGCGAGAGTTAAAATGATGTTTTCTTTCATTTGATCTAGCATTTTCAGCTGCTGGTATCCATACTAAGATCCTTAAAAAGCACGCAGTGAAAGCTCTTTAGTGCGTAAAATAGTAAAAATAAAAAGCCGCCATATGGGGCGATTTGCTTGATGATGGGAAGCTTTTGCACGAGGCTACCAAGCCCAAAAACTCCTGCAAAGATCAAGAGAGCGTCGCTAATAGCGCAAATAAGGCAGATGATAAAGATATTTTCTTTTTGATGCCCTGTTTTTAGCACAAATGCGTTTTGCGCGCCTATGGCTAAAATGAGCGATAAAGAGGTGAAAAATCCAGACAAAAAATGCTTGCAATTATCCTTTTCGCTAAGTCTGTAAACCCTAGAAATTGGCAGTAACTTTATCATAACCATACATTATGCCTTTTTATAAAAATCAGCAAATTAAAAATTGCAAAAAGGAAAGCAGTTGCAAGCACTAGCCCTAAAATATCGACCAAAAAGATACGACGAGCTCATCGGACAAGAAGCCGTAAGCAAGAGCCTAACCCACGCACTTGACGAGAAACAGAGTGAGTCATGCCTATTTGTTTTTCAGGCCTTAGGGGGAGCGGCAAGACATCGAGTGCTAGGATATTTGCAAAAGGCTTTGGTCTGCGAGAAAGGGCCAACTTCTAGGCCTTGCGAGGTCTGCGCGCAGTGCGTGATGGCAAAATGAGTCGCGCCACATGGATATCATCGAGATGGACGCGAGCTAGCCATAGAAAGATCGACGACATAAGGGAGCTTATCGAGCAGACAAAGTACGCTCCTACGGCTGCTAGATATAAAATTTTTCATCATCGACGAAGTGCATATGCTAACAAAAGGAGGCGTTTAATGCCCTCCTTAAAACAGCTTGAAGAGCCGCCAAGCTATGTTAAATTTATCCTAGCGACGACCGACCCGCTTAAGCTTCCAACGACGGTGCTTTCAAGGACGCTGACATTTTAGATTTAAAGCAAATAAGCAGATATGAGATCGTAAAACATCTTGAATTTATCCTTAGCAAAGAGGGCGTGAGCTACGAGAGGAGGCGCTTGAGATACTAGCTAGAAGCGGCGGCGGCTCGCTAAGAGATACGCTAACAGCGCTTGATCAAGCTATCATTTATGGCGCTGGTAATATCACAAAAATCAAGCGTGGCGAGCGATGCTCGGATCTTCTTGATCCAAGTAGGATCGAGCAGATCATCGAACGCGTCGCAAATGCCGATAAAAACGCTATTAGAGTGCTTGTAACTGAGCTTGAGACCTATGAGCCAGAGATGATCATAGATGAGAATGCAGCAAATTTAAAGCAGAGATTTTTAGACAAATGACCCAGATTTTCACTTCTTATATATGAGAGATTTTTAGGATTTTGGCGCAGGCAAAGTCGATGTTAAGCGTATCAAGCGACAATGGCTTTGTGCTGATGCTTATGCTTTTTATTATGATAGAGGCGCTAAATTACAAGATATCGATGAAGCATAAAAGATTGCTAAGAGCGAGCCTAGCGTGGCTATGGCGCCAAAAAGCTGGCGTGAGTGAGCAAATTTACAGCCGTAAAAAGAGACGCCAAAGACGCCATACGAGCAGTTTGTGGCAGGTATGATAGAAGCTTTGAGCTTGGAGAAAAGTTTCTAAAAATCACATAAGTTTTAGCTTTTTAAACGAGAATGAGCTGGCTTTAGTCGTCAATGCAACTGGCGATGAGCTGGCATTTTTCAAAAAGCTGGGGCGTAATGCATGAATTTGTACATACAATTTTTGGTAAAAATAAAGATCGTAAATGCCAAGACGCAAGCTCCTGCCGCAAAGCCTGAGCCTCAAAACTAAGCCACAAGAGCCACAGGATAAATATAGCTACCTTGACGAGGAGATCGCCAAGATAAAGGCTAGACAGCAAGACGAGCAAAAAGATGAGCCAGTAAGCAAGCCCGAGGTAGTGCCTGAAACTAGCGTAAATGCGCTATCTCAGCCACAAAAATGACTTTGCAAAAGAGCTGATGTCGCTAAGTCAGAGCAAGAGCCCAGAAGAGCTTAAAAAGCAAAGAAGAGGGCGTGATAAAAGAGGCAAATAGGCTTTTTGGACAGCCTGAAGTGCAAAATAGCTAGGGGTTTGACTCTTTTGTAAATTTGCTTTGATTTAGCGCTTTCAAATTTGACTTTTTGGCGTAAATTTCTAAATAAAAAGTAATCAATTTAGCTTTTTAATAAATTTATCTGTCGCTATCCTGACTAAATGAAATCTCAAATTTATGTTGTCAAAATTTAAAAGAGCTAGGGCTTATTAAATTTGAACTTTTAATGAGGCGATAAATTTAAAAACTCTGGCAATTACTCCCTGTCTGCAAAATAAAATGAATTCTATTTTTAACCACCGTAGGATTTTATATTTCAAATTTGAAGTTTAAAATTTATCCGATGCAGTTTTTGGATATAAACCTAATTTCTAAATTCATGAACTTAGGCATTAAGTTTAACCTTTCTAATGCAAAATTTCTAAATAAAATTAGTCAAATGTAGCTTGTTGTTTTGTTTTGATGCTTAATTAAAAGCCAATGTATCTGCTATGACCATTTTTGCTAGGCAAGTACCTTTCTCAAACTAAAAACAAATTACAATGGCTATGACTTGTTAAATTTACAAATTTATCCTTTTGGACAAAATTTCTAACAAAAAGTAGCCAAAATTTAGATAGGGTGTTTTTGTTTTTATGTTTTAAAAGCTTGAAGTCTTAAATTTATCCGCCATGGCTTTTTGGATATGAGCTTAAATTTCAAATTTGCATGAGTTTGGACTTATTAATTTCAGATTTATTCTTGTGTGTAAAGCTAAAATTAGCTCAAATTTAACTGTATAGATTTTATATTTTAATTTGATTAAAAATCTCAAGCCCAAAAAGAGCTTGGAAAGTATGTTTTAGCAAGAGAAGCAAGTCTTAAACTCATAAGCGGTTGGGCGCGCTTCATAAAAGCCAAACCTGAGTTTCAAATTTCACGTGTTGATATGTGTCGATAAATCTCATCGGTCATTATCGGTTTTAGGTATTCATTGTCGCGGATAAGTGCTTCAAGGCCGCCACGAAGCGTGTGCGGGAGCTGCTCGATGCCACGTCTCTGATCTCATCAAGGTGAAGTTTAAATAAATTCTCATCCATCGGACCAACCGGCTCGTATTTGTGTTTTACGCCGTCAAGGCCTCGCCATCAGCATCGCTGAGAAGGCTAGGTAAGGGTTTGCCGTGCTATCTGGGAATCTCATCTCAGCCCTAACTGACTTCTCGCCAGCGCCGTAAGGTATGCGTATGCTAGCTGAGCGGTTTTGGCTCGAGTAGGTGAGGATAGATGGTGCTTCAAAGCCTGGGATTAGGCGTTTGTAGCTGTTTGTGCTAGGGTTTGTAAAGGCTGCGACACTTCTAGCGTGTTTTAAAAACTCCGCCGATGTAATACCTCGCAAAGTCGCTTAAATTCGCATATCCGCCCTCTTTGTAAAAATAAATTTTTTTGCCATCCTTCCAGACTGACTGGTGCACGTGCATGCCGCTGCCGTTGTCGCCATAAAGCGGTTTTGGCATAAATGTAACTGTCTTGCCGTTTAGGTGAGCCACCATGCGAACGACATATTTTGTAAGTTTGAACGTTATCAGCGGCCTCAACTAGGGTTGCCATATTTCACGCCAAGCTCGCCTTGACCCTGCGCTACCTCGTGGTGTCCTAGGAAAAACTTCAAGGCCAACTTGCTCTAAAACCTGCATCATCTCGGCTCTTAGATCGACCATGCTGTCGATTGGCTGAGTCATCAAGTAGCCGCCTTTTTCTACGTGGGCGGTGGCCTGTGTTGTAGCCATCTTTAAAGTCCGTAGCGTCGTTCCACCTCGCCTTCTTCGCTATCTACTTGATACATTGCGCAGTTTGGGCTGTCGATGATCTTGACATTGTCAAATACGAAAAAATTCATTCTCAGGGCCAAAAAATGCCTCATCTCCAAAGGCCGCTATCTTTTACGTACTGCATCGCTCTTTTTGCGATCGAGCGAGGGCATTTTTCATAAATTTGACCTTTGTAGATGTCGAAAATATCGCAGAAAACGACGACCGTGATATCTGAGGTAAATGGGTCTAAAAACGCAGTTGTCGCTTCTGGCTTCATTATCATGTCGCTTTTTATCTATCGGTCGCCAGCCATGCATCGAGCTAGCGTCCATCGGAATGCCCTGTATAAAATGGTCTTTCGTGACAGCCTTGATGTTGTAGCTTATGCTGTGCCATGCGCCGACTAGATCAGTAAATCTAAAATCGACAATTTGACCTCATTTTCTTTACAAAAAATCAAAAATGATCTACGCTTTGGACAAATTTTCCCCATTTTTCTCCTTCTGGTTTTTAATTTTCGTATTCTATCATAAAACTTAATATTTAAGATTAAATTTATATTTTATTTGACCCCTAGCTAGAAATTTTTACATAATTCTCTATCTCTATTTTTTTAAAGATAACGCACTTTGTATAGCCTACATTCTAGCTATCTGCTCATGCATTCGCTGTTTTTTTGCCGATGTCCTCTTTTGCGTGAGCGTCCGAGCCAAAGGTGATAGGTATATCATTTTGGGCGATGAGCTCTAACAGAATTTACGCTTGATACTGCTCGCCGACAGGTTTTCTAAAAGCCAGCTGCATTTATCTCAACGACTAATCTGCCTCTTTTATCGCTTTTATAGCGTTTGCAGCCAAAAATCTAACGTCTTTTTGGTAGAGTAAAGTATCTAAGCAGATCTATGTGTCCCATGATGTCAAATTTACCAAGTCTAGCCGATCTTTCCACGTGATCAAAGTACTCCTGCCAATGTGATCCAAGTCTTTGCCCTCATAACCGCCGATAAATTCAGGATTATCAAAGGCCCAGCCGTTATGGACAGAGCCTATTAGGGTAGTCGACCTTTTCTAGCAAAAAACTCGCTCATCCATAAAGCCATCTAAAAAGTCCATCTCATATCCAAGCAAAATTTCTATCTGTCCGCTAAATTCCATCTCTTAAGCGTACTTTCGTTTTTCGTAGCTTTGCATCTCCCTCACATTTCATCCTATAAGCTTCATCGTAGTTCATCGGCGCGTGATCGCTAAAGCCAAAGTATCTTGTGCCAGCTTTTATGGCGCATTTTTACAAATTCTAGCGGTTCGCCAACTGCGTGTTTGCAAAGAGGTGTGTGGTTGTGAAGATCGACGGTCATTTTTAGCCTTTAAAGTCGTTTATTTTTTTCAAAAATCCTATCTAGAAATTTGATAAACTGAAAGATAAAAAAGGCGATTTTTAAACTTACTTTTATTTAAATCCTATATAATCAAGCCAATTTATTAGGAGCTTTTATGACCCAAGAGGAACTTGACGCGCTTATGGCAGGCGGACTGGACGATTTAGAGGATACTAAAGACGACGCTAGCCAAGAGACCGCGGACGTCAAAGAGGATATAGACGAGGTAGCAGAAGTTGCAGAGGCAATTAGTGCCAAAAGCAGACGAGCCACAACCAAAAAGCAGAGAGCAGCTCAAAGCAGCAAGAAAACTACAGAGTGAGTGCGGACGGCGTTTGGCCACCACCACCACCGACTGAAGACCACAAAATGGTACATCAGCTTGACGACGTGACAAGAGATAGCGAAGGAAAGCTACTCAGATGTTTGACAAGCTTGAGACGATAAATAACTTTTTTTATGGATGCCGAGAGCGACTCAAACAACCTAAAAGACGCTATAAACTCAAACGTTGAGCTATTTACGACGCTAAGTGAGAAATTTCCAAAATATCGCCGCATTTAGCGAAGCTTTGAGAAAAAACAACGCACTTCTTGGTACGGTTGATAACATCATCTCAAATTACAAATGGGACAAGATGAGATCATGATGGCTATGGATATGATGCAGTATCAAGACATCCACAGGCAAAAAGATCGAGCGTGTTATCAACGTTATGAGAGCGCTAAGCAAATATATGAATACATTGTTTGAAGGTCGTATCGATGATGATAAGCGTGTTGGCTTTGCTGTTCATATCGCAGGCGATACAACGACTGAAAATCTTGTCAGCAACGACGACATCGAAGCCTTGATAGAAAGTCTAGGGTAAAAAAATAGTGCTAAAAAGGCCTGAGCTTTTATCTCCAGCTGGAAAATTTAACAAAACTTAAAAATCGCCCTTGAATACGGAGCCGACGCTGTTTATGGTTCTGTGGCTAGCTTTTCACTAAGGACTAGATCAGCAAGGGAGTTTAACCCTGAAACATTCAAAGAGGCGATAGACTACACACATGAAAAGGGAAAGAAAATTTTCATGCGACCATAAATGCCTTTCCTTTTAACTCTCAGATAGAGCCGCTAAAAAGGCACTTGCAAACCATCTCAGCGATGAAGCCAGATGCCTTTATCATCGCAACTCCAGGCGTCATGAGCCCTAGCAAAAGAGATCGCTCCAGATATCGAGATACACCTCTCTACTCAGGCAAACGTTATGAACGTGCTGGATGCTGTAATTATCACGACATGGGCGCAAAACGCATTGTTGTGGCACGCGAGATGAATTTAAAAGATGTTATAAAAGATAAAAGAGGAAATTCCCAACTCTTGATATCGAAATATTTTCGTCCATGGCTCGATGTGTTTTGCCTACTCTGGCAGGTGCTTGGTAAGCTCAGTGCAAAGTGGGCGTATGTCAAACCGCAGCAGCTGTGCAAATGACTGCAGGTTTAAGTATGAACTCTACGCCAAAAACGAAGAGAGCGGCGTACTTTTTCCGCTTAGAAGAGGACGAAAACGGCACTCACATCATGAACTCAAAGGATCTTTGTCTCATCTCGCACATCAAAGAGATCGTTGATAGCGGTGTCATTGATAGCTTTAAGATAGAGGGTCGCACAAAGAGCGAGTACTACGCAGCCTGCACAGCAAGAGCCTATAAAAATGGCGATAGATGACGCCATGAACGACAATTTGACGCGCAAATGTATGAAAATGATAAATACGCTGAAAAAAATCGCGGCTTTTACAGATGGCTACTTGGTGCATAGACCTTATGAGCGAACCGATACGCAAAATCACTTTAGCGACCTAGAAGAGGGCACTCATCAGGTAAAATGCCATAAGTGAAGACGGTGAGTTTTTAAGTGTAAATATAGAACCTTTTCCCAGATAAGAGCTACGAGATCGTGGCGCCGACTGGCTCACATATAGATGATAGTGAAAAATGAAATCTCAAAGGTCTATTCGCAAGATGGCAAGAATGTATCAAAGTTAGCAGCTCATCACCAAAAAGGCAAGGTCATGAGTGAAATTCACAGCGGTAATGAAAATGAGATAAACCTCGGCGTTAAAGTCGCCAAGTAGTTTTTTTAAGGGAGAAAATATGAAATTTGTTTCTATTATAATGGGAAGTAAAAGTGACTATGAGATCGTTAGCGAGGCGGCAAAGACTCTGGAGAAATTTGGCGTAAAAATATGAACTGATAATCAGCTCAGCCCATAGAAGCCCAAAAAGAACTAGCGAATACGTCGTAAATGCCGAGAAAAAAAGGGGTGCAAAAGTCTTCATCGCAGCTGCTGGCATGGCGGCCCACCTAGCTGGAGCGATCGCTGCAAATACAACAAAACCAGTGATCGGCATACCAATGGCAGGCTCAGCTTTAAGCGGCGTTGACGCACTTTACTCAACCGTGCAAATGCCAAGTGGCATGCCAGTGGCAACTTTCAGCTATCGGCAAGGCTGGTGCGATAAATGCGACCTATCTTGCGGTGCAAATTTTAGCCCTTGAAGATGAGGGGCTAGGCAAATGCGCTCAAAGCCGACAGAGAGGCAAAGATAAAGGCTTTAGAGGAAGACTCTTCAAAGGTTGAAGTGATACTATAAAAGGAGAAGCGGTGCAGACCTATCTTGGAGTTGATGACTTTTGCAAACTTGTGCACTTGGAGCGCGAAGTTATCGAGGATATGATAAATCGTGGCGTTTTGAAAACCAAAGAGGAAAATGGAGAAATTTTGATAGAAGCGAGCGAGGGAACGATGAGCGTGGTGCCCTAGTGTTTCGCATAAATTTATCTTTGCGACCGCAAAGCCAAGATGGTTTTAGCTTTGTCGAAAAAGACGATTGGCACGATACTAAATTTACACGAAAAAGGTGCTTGACGCAAAAGATGAGACGCTTGAGACCTTAAGAAATGAGAATACCTTAAAAAGAGGCGCTCATTTCTATGCAAGAGCTCTATGACGAGGATAGAAAAACGGTCGAGACGCTTACAAAAACAGCTTACATTCACAAGATGAAGTTGAATTTTCAAAACGAAAAATACAAGCTCATGTGGAATCAAGCGGTTGAGAAAATTTCAACGGACAAAGGTAGTTTATGAAGATTATAAATTTAGAGGATAGCTTTGAAATGTACGGAGTAAAAACTCGCACTAAAAATGAAGATGAAATGGACGGCAACGGCAAAATCTCAGCTTTATGGTCCAAATTTATGAGTGAATACTATGATGGCAAGAGTGAAATGTATAGTGTTTACTGTAACTATGAAAGTGATTTTAATGGACATTACGATAACTTCATCGGCACAATATCAGCCAAAAAGATAGTGAAAACTTTAAATATACAAAGCGGAAAAATACGCTCTTTTTAGCTTTTGCAAATGAGCCACAAAATGTTGTACAAAGTATGGGGTGAGTGGAGATATTTTGAAAGTAGTGAGCTGGAAAGAACCTATAAAAACAGACTTTGAAAAATACCTAAAAAGATAAAAATAGAAATTTATATATCAATAAAATAAAAGGCAAAAATGACATTTTCACAAATAATACTAACGCTTCAAAACTATTGGCAAGAGCAAGGTCGCGTCATACTTCAGCCATACGATATGCCAGCGGGTGCGGGCACATATCATCAGGCGACATTTTTAAGAAGCCTTGGACCAAAGCCATGGGCGACTGCCTACGTGGCTCCAAGTCGCCGTCCGACTGATGGTAGATACGGCGAAAAACCCAAAATCGCCTTGGCGCTTACTATCAGTTTCAAGTGCTCATTAAACCAAGCCCAGAAAATATCCAAGAGCTTTATCTAAAAAGCCTTGAAAGACTTGAGTCTACGTTGAAAAATCACGACATCCGTTTTTGTCGAAGACAACTGGGAGAGCCCGACGCTGGGCGCTTGGGGACTTGGCTGGGAGGTCTGGCTAGACGGCATGGAAGTGACACAGTTTACCTATTTTTCAACAAGTGGGTGGCATCGCATGCGAGCTCATATCTGGCGAGATAACATACGGTCTTGAGCGTTTAGCTATGTATCTACAAGACGTAAATAGCGTCTACGATATCGTTTGGGACGACTCTAATGGCAACATCGTAACCTACGCCGATGTTCACAAACAAGGCGAGTATGAGTGGAGCAAATACAACTTTGAAGTGGCAAATGTTGATATGCTTTTTAACCAGTTTGAAAAACGCATTTGGCGAGTGCAAACGCTGCTTGGAGGCTAAAATTTCACTGCCAGCCTACGACTACTGCATGCTTGCTGCTCATACATTTAACGTCCTTGACGCGCGCGGAGCGATAAGTGTTACACAAAGGCAAGACTACATCTTAAGAATTCGCGAGCTTGCAAAAGAGTGCGCGCTAACATATAAAGAGAGCCTAGAGCAAAAAGTAGAATTTGATGAAAATAGCTGAAATGTATAAGAATTTAGATGAATGTGCCCATTTGCGAGTCAAGAGTCTTGGGACAATAGTGGCTTGCAAGTTGGCTCATTTGATAGCGAATTTGAGCGGGATTTATCTAAGCCTTGACCTTGATAGTGAGCTTTTTGCAAAAATGTCTTGCCAAACTCGCTCATCATCACCCATCATCCGCTCATTTTTAAAGGTCTAAAGAGCATAGACTACAGCTTTTATCCAAGCTCGCTCATAAGAGAGATGATGATATATATCTCGCTCATCTCGCTTCATACAAAACGCCGACCTTGCATTTTTAAATGAAAAACTGCGACGCAGGTTTTGGGGCTTGAAAAATCTCAAGCAAAGAGGGCTTTTTGATCTACGCTGATGTGAATATGAATGTAGCGAGCTTTGTAAATTTGTAAAAGAAAAACTTGGGCTAGAAAATTTAAGAGCAGTTCATGCAAAAGATGAAATTTCCATAAATTTGCATCTGCACTGGAAGCGGCGCAGATCTCATACAAGATGTCAAAGCAGACGCCTTTTTTTAACAGGCGATCTAAAGTATCACCAAGCTCTTTACGCAAAGGAAAAATGGACTCAATTTGATCGACATAAAACCACTATGAAAGTGAGCGTTATTTTAGTGATTTTTAGCAAAAATATTTGCAAAAATCTAAAAATTGAAGTTATAATAAGCAATTCTAAAAACCCATTTACATATTGCTAACAAAAAGGAAACATTATGAATAAATATTTGCAACAATTAGTTGAATTATCTGATCTTGACAAACAAATAGACGGTTTCACACCGCGCATACAAGAAGTGAGAAAAAGCCTATAAAAAGCATAGAAGAAGAGTGTGAAACTATAGCGGTTAATGTAGAAAAGACTTGACGAAGAGGTAAATGATCTAAAATCACAAAAATCAGGCACAAACGCCCATATCGCTGAATTTGAGCGCCAAGATCAAAGACGTAGCTAAAAAAGCTCGAGCGCTAAAAAGCGAAAAAGAGATAAAAAGCGCTAGGTCTTGAAGAAGATATCGCAAAAGAGCAACTTGAAGCGACAAACGAAGAGATCGCTAGACTTGAAAAACTAATAGACAATAAAAATGCTCAAAAAGATGAGCTAAATGCTAAAAACAGAGCTTGAAGGAAAATTTAGAGAAGATAAAGAGCGAGGTTTCATCTGAGCTTGAAAAAGATCGAAAAAGAGCGCAAAAGATGTCTATGCGAAAAAGATAAACTTGTCGCTGCGATGAATCAAAAATCTTAGCATTTTTACGAAAAGATCAGAAAATGGGCTCACAATACAGCCGTTGTGCCAGTTAAAAAAACAAGCTTGTTATGGTACGCTTTATGCAGATAAATGATAAAACTTTCTCTGCGGTTGTAAAAGGCGAAGACATCGTCACTTGCCCGCATTGTGGCAGAAGTATGTATAAACAAGAGCAATAACATACTTTTCGTGATAATAATATATTATTTTTAGCCTCAATACTCTATTTTTGGGGCTATTTTTTTCTACTTTTTATTAAGTTTCATATCATAGATCAATCCCAGCACGTTTTTTCTATTTAATAACCCCTACATGAAAGATGCAGATGTGCATTTTTCACGCTTGCTCATTTGGCGAGGTGCAAGCGCTTAAGCCCTTGATGCAAAAATTGATAGCAAAGCCATTAGCGTTGTTACAAATACGGGCTTTGAAGCGGCAAGTAAAGAAATTTGTTCTAACACAAGGTTTTTTGCCATTTGAAATTTTCTTGCCATTTTGGCTAAAAAAAGAAAAGATTTAGTCATTTTTCGAGGCAGAGCTTTGGCTAATGCTAGTTTTTATGGCAAAGCTAAAAGGTAGCCGAGTGATCCTGATAAACGCTAGAATTTCAGATAGAAGTTATAAAAAGCTACTTAAATTTGGCTTTTATAGATATCTTTTAAACTTTGTAGATAAAATTTACGCCCAAAGTGAGCTTGATAAAGAGAGACTAAAGTCGCTTGGAGCAGGGCGAAAATAGAGGTCGTTGAAACATAAAAGCTGCATTTTTGCCAAGCGTGAGTAGAGTTTATGAAAAGCCAAAAGCTAGAGTGATCGTGCTAGCAAGCACGCATGCTGGTGAAGAAGAGATGATTTTAGATAATTTAAATTTGTAAAAAGAAAAACGATCTATTAATCATCGCACCACGCCACCCTGAGAGATTTGCGGAGGTTGAAAAGCTAACGAGCGAGTACGCTAAAAAGCATGATTTTAGCTTTGCTAATCGTAGCCAAAGGCATAAATTTGAAGCAGGTAAATTTGTGACACTCTTGGCGAGCTTGTAAAATGTCTCATGCTATTAGCGATATAGTCGTGCTTGGAGGCAGTTTTGTGCCAAATATCGGCGGGCATAACCCAATCGAGTGCGCGCAATTTAACCCAGTGATAATTAGCGGTGAGTTTATATTTAACCAAAAAGGCGCTATTTAGCCTAGTTGAAAACATATATATCGCAAAGGCAAGCGAGATCGGCGGCATAATGGGTAGTGAGGCGAAAAAGAGCAAGATCGCCGTGCAAGCCAGCGCTGATGCGATCATAGAAGATATAAGGAGCACTTTATGAGTGAAGAAAAAGCGTATAAAATTTCAGCTAAGCAAAAATATCTCAAACAACGAGGCAAAAGGAGCTAATAGATAGCGGACTAGTCTATGCCAAGGGGCAAAAAGGTGATGATAGCTCGTGCCTTGATGAGTGAAAATACTAAATTTAACGTCGAAGAGATGCCAAAACCAAGCGTTATCTTTGAAGATGGTAGTGTAATAGCAATTAATAAACCAGCTGCCGTAACTAGTGAAAAATCAGCCAAATGTATAAATTCCACTTCTTCACAGGCTCGATAAAGACACAAGCGGCGTGCTACTTCTAGTAAAAATGACGAATGCGAGCCTTGCCATAAATGAGTTTAAAAAGATGAAGGTTGAGGAAAAATTTACGTGGCTGCAGTTAGGGGTATCATGAGCGAAGAAGTGGTCGTAAATGAGCCGATCTTAACGATAAAAACAAAAATGGCGCCTTTTCAAAGATCTCAAAAAGATGGCAAAGAGGCGATCAGTGAAATTTCACCGCTCATGGTTGCGAGGCAAAAACGCTGGCAAAAGTTGCCATAAAAACAGGTAGGACGCATCAGATAAGGGTGCATTTGACTAGTTTAATGTACCGATAGTTGGCGATGAGAAATACGGCAAAAAAATAGAGCAAATAGAATGTTTTTACATGCTTACTCTATCGCTCTTTTAGACTATAAATTTAAAGCGCCGATTCCAAGAGATTTGAACTCTCTTGGATTTGAGCTATCTAATAAATCGAAATGTAAAGAGCAATAAAGAAATTATTTAGTAATATACGCCCTTTAATAACAACTTAGAAAGGTGATTAGTGTTCGAACAAATTAGCGAGTCTTTTAGATTAGCCGTTAGCAAAGATACGTTTTGTAGATGACGAAAAAGCTCTAAAAAACGCACTTGACGTGCTTAAAAAGCTCTTTTAAAAAGCTGATGTTCACCATAAAGTCACCAAAGATCTACTCGCGTCTATCGAAAGCGAACTAAAAGCAAACTGGCGTTGGTCAAAAGAATTTCCTAGATGCGATCAAGTCAAATTTAACGACTATCTTAACGGCACCTGGCAACCAAGGCTTTGTCTATGCGCCAGTTGCACCGACCATTGTTTTGATGGCTGGCTTGCAAGGTAGCGGTAAAACAACGACAACTATCAAGCTTGCAAACCATCTCAAAAACTAAGAAAGAAAAAGTTTTAGTTGCGGCCTGACGACTTGCAAAGATTAGCGGCGGTTGAGCAGCTAAGACAGCTTTGCGTTGCAAATGAGATAGATCTTTTTTTATAGAAAATGAAAGCAACCCTATAAAAAGTAGCTAAAGAAGCGCTAGAAAAGGCAAAAAGTGGCCTTTTACGATGTACTTTTTAGTGGATACTGCTGGTCGTCTTGCGATCGATGAAAAATTGATGCAAGAGATAAAAGATGTAAAAATGCGATAAAATCCACATGAAAGTTTTCTACGTGGCTGACGCCATGAGCGGCCAAGACGCCGTAAAGACAGCTACAAGTTTTAATGAAATTTCTGGGGAATTTCTGGAGTTATCCTTTCAGTTTGACTCTGACTCAAAGGGCGGCGTAGCTATTAGTATCGCAAAACAGCTAAATATCCCACTTAGATTTGTCGGTACTGGTGAGAAAGTAGCTGATATCGAGAGTTTTATACCAGACCGCATCGTAAGCCGTATAATGGGCGAGGGTGACTTAGCCACTTTGGTTGAGAAAACATCGACTATTATCGATGAAAAAAGAGGCGAAACGTCTAAATCAAAAGATAAAAAGGTCAGTTTAACTTTAACGACTTTTTTTAGATCAAATGGAAAGTGTTAAAAAGCTTGGTAGCATGAAATCTTTGATGGGGATGATACCTGGACTTTCAGGACTTGCAAATCAGATAAAAGATATAGACCTTGATAATTCAAAAAGAAATTTTGCATATTAAGGCTATGATAAATTCTATGACGCAAAAAGAGCGTGAAAATCCAGACCTTTAAACAATAGCAGAAAAAAAGGCGTTTGGCGACTGGCTCTGGACTATCTCAAGTAGAGGTAAATCGCTTTTTGAAGCAGTTTGAAAATGCTTCAAAAGCTTGCTAAGAGTTTTTCGAGAAAAGGCGGAGCAAAAGGACTTGCAAATATGCTTTTCACAAGTAATTAAAAAGACCTGTTTGATAAAAGGGTTTAAACCCTGGATATTTGTTATCTAAATTTAAGCTTTATTTAAAAAAACAAGAGGAGAATATAATATGGCAACAGTAGTAAGACTAACAAGAATGGGACGTAAAAAGACCTTTTTATCGTATAGTTGTTACAGATAGCAGAAAAAGACGCGATAGCGGTTGGATAGAGAGCATTGGTTATTACAACCCTATGGTTGAGCCAAATGTTATAAACTCAACAAAGAGAGATTGGATTACTGGAAAAGCGTCGGTGTTAAACTTAGCGACAGAGTTGCGCAAATTACAAAATAATGGTTGAGTAAATTTCTTTATACGAATATGCCAAGCTGATAGCTGATTTTCCTGAAAAGGTAACTATCGAGCGTAAAAGAGCTTGGTGAAAGTACTTTGTCGAGATTATTATAAGTGCCGATAAGGTTGATACTGGAAAACTTATCGGTAAAGACGGCAAAATGATAAATGCTATAAAAGACTGTTATTATTGGCTGTAAAGCCAAAGACAATACAAGTTATAGAGTAACGGTAAAAAGCTATTGAATAGTGATATTGTTGAAGTCGCTACCATTGGGGAGATGTGTTGGCTTAAAGGGCTATTTAAAAGCTTCACAACAAGAGCGACTTCCCAGAACAATTTAAAAAGGCGCAACCTTTTTGATAAAAACAATGATCAGCTCATCATAAAAGACTATAACAGGCAAAAAGAGCTGGTTTTATTTGAAAAATTTTGATGACTTAGACCTTGCCAAAAACACTTGTAAATAGAACCATCTACACTACAAAAAGAGCTCACTAGAAAAACTGCAAACTAGATGAATTTTTTTCAGTTTGATATTATTGGATTAAAAGTTATAGAAAGTGGTGAAAATTTTAGGTATCGTAGAAGATATCCAAGATAATTTTGCAAACTCACTTTTTATACATAAAAACTGATGAAGAGCTTATCGCGGGTGGCAAACCAAAGAATTTCTACATTCCATATTTGGAGCGCTTTATCGAAAGCGTAAACTTTGGAAAAGTGGAGAGATTTTAGTAAAAGGTGCTAGAGATATTTTAGAAATATCATGAAATTTACGTTTATTACACTTTTTGAAAAATTTAGTCAAACCTTACTTTTGCGATTCTATTTTAAAAACGTGCGATTAGTAATAATTTATTGAAATTGATTTCATAAATCCAAGAAATCTACCAACGATAAGCACAATAAAGTTGATGATTATATGATAGGAGGTGGAGCAGGGCTTTTGATGTTTCCATGCACCTTTGGATGAGTCGATCAAATTTTTCAAAAGAAAAAGACAAAAATGCCCATGTTATTTTCTTGACGCCAGCTGGTGTAATGTAGTCAAAAATGACGCGAAAAAGGCTCTCTAAAAAGATCATATTTGTTTTGTCTGCAGTGATATGAAGGTCTTGATGAGAGAGTTGTTGAACTTTGGGCGGACGAGGTTTTTGCATAGGTGATTTTTATTTTAACTGGCGGAGAGCTTCCAGCACTTTGTATGAGTGATGCGATATCAAGAAACGTGCCTGGTGTTTTAGGAAACGACATGAGCCTTGAAGTAGAGAGCTTTGAGGATAATCTGCTTTGAAGCTCCATCTTTTACAAAAACCTGATAATTTTAAAATCCCTCTTTTGTGGTTTCAGAGTTTTTAAAGGGTAATCATGCTAAAAATCCACAACTTAAAAACAAGATGGCTCACTGCAAAACAAGGTACTTTCGCCCTGATTTATATCAAAAAGCTAAAGCCACATAAATAAGGAAAAACATGAGAAATAAATACATTGAAGCGTTTGAAAATGCTCAAATTGCTGGTAAGAATATCCCTGACTTCCGTGCAGGTGATACATTGCGTGTGCTACTCGTATTCATGAGGGCGACAAAACAAGGATTCAAAATTTTGAAGGCATTTGTATAGCTAGACGTGGTAGCGGTACTGGCGAAACATTTATTATCAGAAAAAATTGGTGCTAACAGTGTTGGTGTTGAGAGAATGTTTCCCAATATTTAGCGACTCTATAGAAGAGATAAAGGTTCTTAGAAAAGGTCGTGTTAGAAGAGCTAAACTATTCTATCTACGCGAACTACGCGGTAAAAGCAGACTAAGATCCGCGAACTTAGAAAATAAAACTTTTTCCCTGAAATTTTTCAGGGATTTTCTCCTATAAACTATATTTAAAAATCATTTTTATATTACTCAATGTTTATACTTCATTAATCACTCTTTGCTAGATTTTCACCTCAAATTTACTTTTTAAGGAATGGAAAATGAAAAATATTGGTTTCACTTGCAGCTATTGCATCTTTGGCTATGGCAGACAATCAATCTAAACACAGCTACAAAAGAGGAGCTTATGAGCCTTGATGGCATTGGCGGTGCAAAAAGCAGATGCTATCATCGAGTATAGAAAAAGCAAATAAATTTAACTCAATCGACGATCTCAAAAATGTAAATGGCATCGGCGATAAAACTTTGATAACCTAAAGGGTGAAATTTCTACTACTGGCAAGAGCGAAGTAAGCGAAAAAGCAAAAGCTGGTAAGAAGAAAAATGGATGAGGCAAAAAGACGAGATGAAAAGAAAAATTTCTGATAAAAAAAGATAAAGTAAAAAAGAAAAGCTTCTAAAAACTAAAAGAAGAGCTAACTTCTAGTAAAAAGAAGATGAAACTAGTATGAGTGAAAAAAGCAAAAAAGATGAAAAAGATAAAGTTGTTGATAAAGTAAAAGATAAGAAGGAAAAAGCCACTTCAAAAAGCTAAATCTAAAAAAAGAAAAACTTAAAAGAGAAACTAGAGAAATAAAATATTTTAAAACCTGCTTGTCTTTACAAGTGGGTTTTTATAAAGTCATATTTTTTTCTTTTTAATTATAAATGACAAAAATTTCATAACCTTCTTCAAATTTTTATTGATCCGATAATTTGCTTAATTTTTCATCTTCAGCCAAGGTGTTTTGCTAATTTGTCTCAAAAATACCTGCCATCTAACTTACCAACTAAAAAAATTGTATGGAATTGCTCCAAAAAACGACTATCAAAAGAGTGATTGCGGTTATCATCAATCATGTTCGGCGAGTTTCAAACTCCAACAGAGTAGATTCTAATGAGCCGCCGACCTTCGGGTTATGAGTGTTGTGGGCTTTTTTATAAGTAGCCATTAAGCTACATTTGTTAAAAATCTGCCCTATGAAAGTATTAAAAAGTTCTACATTCGATAAGTGGTTACATAAGTTAAATAATCCTATTGTCAAGGTTTCTATATTAAGAAGATTGGAGCAGATAGAAACAAAAGATCATTTGGGGGATTATAAATTTATTGATAACGATTTATACGAACTTAGGTTTTTAATCGTGGTGGGTTAAGGATATTTTTACTTTTAATGGCGATGAAATAATTATATTGTTAAATGCTGGTGATAAAAGATAGCCAAAGCGATGATATTAAAAAAAGCAAAAAGAAATTTTAAAGGATTATAGATGAAAGAAGAATTTACTAAATTTAATTTAGAAGACTATTTAACAACTGATGAATTAAGAAAAGAGTATTTAAATCAAGTCTTAGCCGATGGCGATATTGAAGAATTTTAAAAGAGCATTGTTTTTATATAGCAAAAGTCAAAAGGCATTGAAAAACGTTGCAAAGAAAGCAAATTTAAATAGGGAAAGCTTTTTATAAGATGTTTAAAGAGAATTCAAAACCTAGATTTGAAAGTATATTTAAGGTTGTGAATGCTCTTGATATCAAGCTGTTTATGCTTAGTCTATTTCATTATTATTTCTAGCTTCTTTTACTGTGTTTATTGGGGTTTTGGTTTTTTTGAAGTATCTGCATAAAAACTATATTATCATCAGTTTGATATATCTTTGCAAGATAGCAGTTATTATTTATTTGATCTATTATTTAAATCTCTTCTCTGAAAAATCTTTGGCTTTTAAATTTGTCGCTTCTGTGTTGTTTCAAACTCCAACGGAGTAAATTCTAATAGCTCACTCTTTGCGGTGGCACGCCTTGCAGATACATAGTTTCAAACTCCAACGGAGTAAATTCTAATGTGTGAGAGGTGCAAGATCACTGGTCTCTTCAAATTTAAATAGCTTCTCTTCGTGCTTGGCAGATATTTTTCTCTTCGTGCTTAGTGGCTAGCAAGCTAGTAACTAATAAGAGAATGGCAATTAGTGGCTACTTTATCATTTACATCTATCATTTTACTTTTATAATTAAAAACATCTCTTCCCTGCCACCAGTGTACTTTTTGGTTGCAGGCTCTAGCGACATCATTATAAAATATTCTTTAAAAAAAGCAAATAGTTTGTCATTATCTTTGCCTAATTTTTCATCGATAATTTTTATGCCCCAGAGAGTCGCCGTAGAGAATCTTTTTAGTGTCTTTCTCATCCACCAGTTTAAGATAAGCTTCTTGAGCAGCTCTTATATCTTCTTTTGAAAAAGTATTTCTTTGCAAGTGGAGCGTCTGGATAAACTATTGCCATCTTCATAATATTTAATGCTGGAACAAATACCCCTGCTGAACCAACAGAAACTGCGTTTGTGCAGTACTGAGTAAGATCAGTTTTATGTGCTTCTGTAAACATTAAACCTGGGACGTCTGTTGAGCTTCAATCTTAATCTCTTTCTCTGTGGCATTGGCTGTCATAGCAACTAGCAACAATAGGGTTGTTAGTAAAATCTTTTTCATTTGTGTTCTCCTTCTGCTTCTACTCGTTTCATCTCTTCTAACGTGATGGTTTTTATACTTGTCTGTTTTTAACTTCTCATTACAATGTTGAGCTGTACCATTATAAGTGTTAAGACAAAAGTTTTAAAAAGCCATCCTCTTCTTTTTTTGTTGTAAAAATTGATTATGTCTGGTAATAGTGTTGCAAGAACCTCATCCATACAAGCATCCTTGGAGAGTTTCAGATTATAGGCACATTTACTTACATAGTCTTTTTGAACTCTATAAAGGATCGCTGGATTTAAAAAGAAGAAGCTGAATGTTTAGGGGCACGAGCCGCAACGCCTAGAAGTGTCATAAATGGAGCTGTATAATTATCCATTGACGCTCCCTCTCTAGGACAAAAAGGCATCTTTTTTTCTGATATCTCTCCTTTTATTAGCGTCTCTTTGTTTATAGTTCTATAAACACCTATATCCTTCTTATAATATTTAGCATTGTCAAAGCAATAGCGGCATCATTGTAGAACCCTAAGAGCTAGATCATCAAAGGCATCCTTATCTAAGCCCATAAAGTATTTCATACCTTCAGAGCCTGCCTTACTAAATCTTTCGTTAGGTTCTGTTATATTGCCTTCTAATGCTATATATTTGTTTTTCATAAAATCAATCATCTCTCTTGGGAGATATTTATTTGCTAGTTTAGAATCTGGATAAGTTAGTGCCGTAAATGTAAAGCTTCATAATAGGGTATAACCACCAAAGTCGGTATTTTGGTAAACATAGTTACCACAATAAGCTGTGATATCCTCTTTCATATCATCTGATACCATAAAAAAATGGATTAGTTAGTGGCTCTATTTTCCACTCGTCTACTCCAAATAGTGAGCTTAATAACAAGGCTACTGCCAACAATGACTTTTTCATTTGTTTTCTCCTTTATAAATTTCGTTCATGCGAATGTACATCTCTTTGCCGTGGCCATAGATGATATTGCAAGCATCTACTGCATCATTGTAAATTCTCACGATTAGCTTCCTTCCAGCTAAATCACCTCTCGTCTACTCAAAAATACAACCATGCGTCGCTTCAAAAACCTATCATAACTTAACCAACCTTAGCTAACTTCACTAGATTTTTAGATAATCCGCTCTTCGCAAATAGTCCTAAATTGATGGGAGCTACCTGCTGAAGTCCTAGTTGAGCAGTTTCAACTGAGGCTGAGAGAACGGCATTAGCACGTTTGGTTAGTATCTCTTTTACCTTCTCAGCTGAGGTATAGAGATTGATTTCACTATCATATAGACGTGCTAATATATTTATAGCTCGCATTGATGTCAACGTCGTTCCAAACTCCAACGGAGTAAATTCTAATCATATGATTATTTGTTAAAACTGCCTATATATTCATGTTTCAAACTCCAACGGAGTAAATTCTAATACAAGGCAGTTTATGAATATTACAACGGAATACAGCTGTTTCAAACTCCAACGGAGTAAATTCTAATTCAAGAAGATTTAAAAAAATAGATAGAAGTTATAGTTTCAAACTCCAACGGAGTAAATTCTAATCCTGTTGCTATTTGCTCGTTATATCCGTGCATTTTGGTTTCAAACTCCAACGGAGTAAATTCTAATAGATGATCTTTCTTGAGTTTAGGGCTAAATTTGCGCAGTTTCAAACTCCAACGGAGTAAATTCTAATCTTATCATTACCAACAGAAAGATTATTGACATAATGTTTCAAACTCCAACGGAGTAAATTCTAATTATATAGATCCAAAAGTAAAAACTAACACTATCATTAGGGTTTCAAACTCCAACGGAGTAAATTCTAATACAAGCTCGTGAGATTTTGGCTCGAAATAAAAATAGTTTCAAACTCCAACGGAGTAAATTCTAATGGTCTGCCCGTAAAATTTACAAAGCAAACTCCGCTATCGTTTCAAACTCCAACGGAGTAAATTCTAATCGGCAGTGTTATTGTCTGGGCAAATGATCTTGAAGAGTTTCAAACTCCAACGGAGTAAATTCTAATGTGGCACTCATCAAGCACAAATACACAACCATAGTTTCAAACTCCAACGGAGTAAATTCTAATGTCACACCTTTTTAAAAGCTCACATATCGGATTTGTTTCAAACTCCAACGGAGTAAATTCTAATCTACTGATGCCGCGCTTGCGACGATCTCGGTTTTGTTTCAAACTCCAACGGAGTAAATTCAATTGCAGCTTCAGGGACAAAAAGAGCCAACATTATTGCGTTTCAAACTCCAACGGAGTAAATTCTAATACAAGCTTGCACGCTGGCGACGTCACAAGTGCATAGTTTCAAACTCAACGGAGTAAATCTCTAATTTCTTAATACCCTTGTGACCTCTTTGCTGAATTGATGTTTCAAACTCCAACGGAGTAAATTCTAATAGCGGACGTAGTCCACACAAATGCCCCTTGTCAAATGTTTCAAACTCCAACAGAGTAAATTCTAATTTTATTTGGGCTTTTTGTTCTATTCTTGCTTGCTGGTTTCAAACTCCAACGGAGTAAATTCTAATCAGCGTAATAAGTTTTACCACTTCCAGGGTTGCCAACGTTTCAAACTCCAACGGAGTAAATTCTAATGGCACCAAAAAGCTGATCTATAGGCCTTTTTGGTGTAAGAAGTCTATATTTTTCGCCTTAATTTGACTAAGTACGGCCACATACAAATACACTCAAAGCCCTAAATCTCAGGCATTTTAAAATCTTAAAAACGCTTTATCAAAATGCGATTTCACTCCCACCCTAAATCCTTCATAAGGCGCGTCCTCACAGATGCACTTTTTGAGCTTGTTTGCTTCGCGGCGGATCACCTGCCTCCACGTTAGTTCCCTGCCGCTCACCGTGAGCGTCTCGCAAAGGTGCGAGATCATCTTTAGCTCGATCTTTTGTACGGCGTCATTGCTAAATTTACATCCTACCAGCATCTGTTTTGAAAGTCCCTTTTGCGGTGATCTCTTTTTATTTAGCATATTAAATATAAGCGTATCGCCCAAGACCGGCTTAAAAAAATCTCCGCTAGATCGAGATGTAGGCTCAAGGCTCGGTAGTTTTGGCTCGTGCAAAAAGCCGATGCGAGGATCTAGCTCGGTCTTGTAAATTTTCGCTTAGACAGATGTTGTAGATGCGCGTATTTACGTAGCTTATGAAGCTGTTGATTTTATCAGCGGGCGGGCGTTTTTGAGCGGGCGGTAGAAAAGCTTCGCTGATCTGCGATGATCTCGTTCCACTTCTCGTAGTAGAGCTTTTTGAAATGCACCCTCTACCGCCATTATCGCGGGTACGTTGGTGGCTGCATCTAGTGCCTTTAGCGTGGCTGCACGTCACATTCACGCCATGCCTTTTGCAGTTTGCAACGTCATTTTATGATGTGGGCTCTAGTTATCTCGCGCGCTATATATGCACGTTTGATCGGATCATCAAATGAGCGGAGCTGACAAAGCAACACAAAGCCGCTTTTATTTACAGAGGGTGGCGTGTTTGGGTAGAAATTCCGCGAAAGCTCTGATACGGACTAAAGATGTGCAAAAAGGACGTTATTATCCGCCAAAAACGCGATGGTGTAGGTATCGATCTGCACTTTTGCCAGCACGTACATTCATCGATCGCGTTTATCGGCGGGATCTTGCACGAAGCTCGCTCGCCCGTCTCGTCAAATTTTTCAAAATAGATATTGTTATCTTGCCTATAAAGTCTGCCTGGACTAAGTATAAAGTGCGTCCTGTCGCTCTTTTGCATATTTGCTCCTTAGCTAAATACCGGGCTATTTTTATCTACGCCGATGACGATGCGCTCGGAGTATTTTAGTGAGTTAAATGTGTAGATCACGATGGAGTCAAGCTCGTCTACGCACTCTTTTTGTAGCGTCTTGCTTAGCTTTTTAAAGTCGCTCTCGCGGATCTCGCCCTCATAGACCGAAAAACTGCACGCGAGGTAGAAACTTTTCAACCGCTTTTCTGATGCGATTTGCGTTGTTTCGCTCTTTTTGCTCGCGCCCTGCGATGTCGTAAAAAAAGTATCACATACATCTTGTCGCCTAAGCAGTGCAATAGTCGCGATATGCGCAGTTTTCGCAAAATTTACAGCTAGTAAATTGGGTGGTTTTTCTAAAGTTGCAAGTGCGCTTATCTCGCTTAAAATTTGCTCTATCAGAGCGAGTTTTCGTTGCTATCCTCCACTAATATCACCTTTTTACCGCTTATTAGTTTGCCTTTTTACTTCTTTTTAAATTTAAGCCCGTTTTTTTAAAAAGATAGATGTAAAAAGCAGCTGCATCTTGCCAGCTAGCTCGTTTTTAGGCTTTTCTTATACTCAGTGATGAGGTAGTGGCTGCGTCTGCTTTGAGAGTTTGTCACATTAAGGTTGCCAAAAGGCACATTCTTGCAGATCTTGCTCTTTGATATCAGCCAAAAGCCTTGCCCATTAGCACGTTCTCATCCTCTTGATCTGCGTGGATTTGATGCGCGTAAAGCCACGCCTCGCGCTTACAGGTGACGTAATAATTCACAAGTGTGCCGGTGATCTGATCTTTTGAGAACATTAGTCAAAGACCTCGTCGGTCGCCGTTAGCTCAGGCAAAAAAATCCGTCAATTTATTATAAAAAAATCGCTAGGAGCCAAAACATATCTGCCAAAAAAACTCTCTAGTATAAGACTTAATATCGCTAAAGCATATTTTTTTGCCAACCGCAATGGTATATAGCGCTAGCTCTTTTTCAAGCTCTTTTATATTTGCTAATATGATAAATTATCTTTGCCTGAGGTCAAAAAGAGCCTCTCGTTTTCTAAAATTCATTGAAATGACCATTGTATTGCTCTATAAAAAGCGATACTTTGTAGTCTTGCTTTGGCATGAAGTTGTCATTAAATTTATCAAATAACGTTTGAGTATCAACTCTTTAGCAAGGCCTAGTAGATCTATGCTTGTCGTTTCGTTTTTGGTACTTTGAAAATAGCTTTCTAGATTTGATACATTCGCTCTCTTTTATGGAGCGAGCTAAAGATATCTTTTTACCTTCTCTTCTTGCAGGTCTATATCGTGGTATGGAAATGACTTGCCGTTTAGGGTAGTCAAAAAACCACGACTTTTGCCAGTTTGCTAGATGTGGCGTTGCGATTTACTCTACCAGCGGCCTGGATGATGGCGCCAATGGGTGCAAATCCCGCGAAATCCCACGTCAAAACTAAGATCAACCCCAGCCTCGATGAGCTGAGTGGCAATTAGGGTGATTTTCTCGCCACCTTCAAGTTTTTCTTTTATCTCGTCTATTATTTGTACTCTATGAAGTGGGATCTGATGCGTCGTCAAAAAGATAGACGCCTTTTTGCTGCTGTTTTTTTAGGGCTTCGTATAGTTTTTGGCTTTTGAAATGGTATTTACGACGCAAAGCGTGCTTTCATTTTGGTGCTTTAAAATTTTCATTTACTAAGTCGCTAAAAGCCATTTATATTAGGCTCATAGACGATCTCGTATCTATCTTTTTCGCGTTTATATAAAAATAGGCTCAGAAAGCTCAGTAAAGCTCTCTAGCTCAGCTGCGATATGAGGCATAGTTGCCGACATGATTATAAAATGGATATTGTATCTTTTTGAGAATCGTTAAAAAGCGGCTGAGATGGATTTTTAACAGTACTCGCGGAATATTTTTGTATCTCGTCTATGATGATGACGCTATCTCGCAGAGTTTCAAGTTTGAGATTGTCTTTATTATGGTTTGAGAAAAAAGTAAAAAAATAGCTGGTTAAAAGTCGTAACTATGAATTTTCATGCCAGATGTCAGCTAAGAATATCTTTTGCATAAACTGCTCTTGTTCATCGTTGTTTTGGTTTTTGTAGCTTGTTAGATGGTGATACTTTAAAACGTCTTGGTCTGCTATTATTTTTTTGATACTCGGCATGAGTTTGATCTATAATGGATGTAAAAAGGGATGGCTGTTATGATGCGCCTTTTGTTGCCCTCTCTAGCTATCTCTAGTGCTATCGTTAACGCTAAAAGTGTTTTGCCAATGCCGGTTGGTGCTTTTATGAGAAAAGTTTTCTTGTCTTTGTTTGCGTTGTAATTTTTAAAAATGATCTCTCTTGCTTTGTTTTTATAATCATCTTGCTTTTTTTGTCGGCTATTAAGCTCTTTATGCGGTCTATGTAAAGATCTATTTTTAGCATTTAAAACGGCTAAATTTTGATAGGTTTCTGAAAAAATAGCTTCAATTTATCGGCCAAAAATAAGCCTTGAGTATCTTTTTAAAGATAAAAAGCTTTCAAAACCATAATATTTTTGATAGTTCATTTTCTAGGTATAAGAAATAATCCACAAAGTCGTAGAGATCCGTATTGATACCTAAATTTGCTCTTTTGAGCTATCTCGTCTATCTTTTTGAGCTTGTCTGCTACTTTTGCTTTTGTAGATCCCTATGTTTGAGACAAAGGAGTCTATATCAGGCAAATCAGAGTGGTGCTTTTAAGATGGCAAAAATTTGCTATGAAATGTATATCTTGTTGGCTCTAGCAAAAAAAGTATATAAAAGCGCTTTCTAGTGTGTGTAGTTTTTAGCTTTTTGCCGTGTTTTTCAAACTCATCTGCCGAGTTAAAAGTACTTAGCATCTAAAGTATATAGTCTTGAGATACTGTGAAATTTTAGCTAGATCGTGAAAAAGACGTGGCCTCTATGCTCATCGTCATCGAAACTAACAGCTATATTTTTTTGACGTGCGAGTTGTATGATTTTTGGATGGGAGTTAAAAGTATCTGAATTTGCATCATACAAATATGCTGTGATAAGTTTTTGGGCGCAAATCACCTCATAAACCTCTATATTTTTGCTCTTATTTGATCGCTTGAAAATATCAAATTGAGTATGCGTTTTTGGAGACCTGTCGCTGTCTAGGCTTCCCTGCAAAGCAGATGGGTGAGTATAAAACATTTTCGTCAAAGCATATATTTCGTGCCTTGTCTTGCAGCATAAATGAGTCAATGCCTATCTCATCAGTAATTTCTTGTTTTGAAAAAAATTTATTACCTCTACAAACTCAAAATTTTTCCAGCAAATTCGCTATTGCCAAGATAAAAAGGGAATTTAGAAATTCTATTTTTAAACTATCTATCGCTTCCTTTTCAAATTTAAATCATCGATAAAGATAGTATATTTTGGATCGATTAATAGTTCTCTGTTTATAGGTTTTTGCAGTGCGGATTTATCTCTTAAGCCATTTGAGATCTTTTTGCATATCTAAATTTTTAAGGCTATTTAGATGAGTTTTTGTCTTTTTGTGTAGTCGTTTATGTAGTTTTGCGAAAAGGTTTTTCTTTGAAATGGCACCGTCCAAAACGACGCTATATCTAAAATCCATAAAATCATCATCACTCAAATAATCATCCACGCCAAGCAGCGCCGCTAGCATACCGCCTACGGCTGTTTTGGTGGTAGTGGTAAAGTGATATTTTTGGCTTATAGAAAGCGGATCTTTGAAACAAAGCTGAAATTTACTCCCAGATTTTAAATGCAAACATTATAGCTCTTTTGCCTCTATTTCTAGTCCTAGCTCTTTAAACTGATCTATATATTCTTTAAGAGAGTCATCGTAAAAGATCACAACCTTTTTCTATTTTTGGCTCATGTTTCTTAGTGATCTAGCAAGGGCTGTAAAATTTAACTCGCACTCGTCGATGCTTCTAATCTGATCGGAGTCTTTGTTATCTAGCTTCACAAGCTCATCAAGTAGTCCTATCATATAAGTGTCTTTGTAGATCACTCTAATGAGCATTCTTGGCTTTTGACCGACCTTGCTTCTTGTGTTTAGTAGCTTTGTGCCTTGCCACATCGAGTCAAGCATCTGTGCGACATCTTCTTCGCTAGCGTTTGATTTGGTGGCATTTAGTGAATTATAGTGCCATACATGGCAAATAAGCCATACGGTATGTAGTTGTCGGTTCTAAATGTTTTTATTGCCAGCGCCATCTTTGCCAAACGCGCCGGTTCCTTGAGACATTATAGTCTCTGTCTCGTTTAGTGATTTAGCCCAAGAAAAATTGCACTGCGCCTATGATTTGGATATTGCTTTTTGGCGCTACGCCTCAAAAAAAGTCTATTGTCTATGCAACTCAAAAAAATGCCTTTTTATCATCTGCTTCGCCTAAAATTTTCTTTACTTCGGCAAATCTAGTTTCTGCTGACTGTACTTGTTCGGCGTTATTTACAAAGATTGTTTGAGACTTTCTGTATTGCAGATCATCTCTAATGGTTCGCTTTTACTCTTACGTCACTCACGATAGCTTTTCTGTCGCTCTCATCGTATCTTGGCGCATTGTCGTTTAGCATATCTCCGTTAGGATTTGTCATCTTTGCATCCCATAAAAACAAAGATTTCACTATGTTTTGCTATCTCACTCATTATTTTCTCCTGATTGTTGATTATCTTTTTAAATTTAACGTAGTCGTTCATACCTCGTATAAAATGCAAATGAAATTTCATAGCGAGAAACGCTCTTGCTTTTTCATTGCAAAAATGCGTAGTTATCAGCTGCGACAGATCGCTATTAGTTGCGCTACCTAGCTTCAGTTTTCTTTCAAACTCATTTGCTTTATTAAAAATTTTTACTTCAAATTGGCGCTATTGGTTTTTGATTTGAAAGCCACTTTTCAAATGTCTTATTTTTCTTTAGAAACGTCTGAGGCAAAAGAACTATTTATAATACTCTTTGAATAAGCTCCTATCAAATAAGCACCTTTGATTAGATCATCTTTAAAAATAATCTGACTGCTTTTCTAGCGAGCTCCTTAAAAATAATCAGAAAAAGCTTCATAATCACATCCTTATCGCTTTTATCTCTTGTAAGAATCTCGAAATTTTTATTTTCATTTTCTATAAAATTCTCAGGAAAAGCTATCTAGTCTTTGACGCCGTCCTTTATCTTTTTTTCTTATTTTTGGCATCAAATTCTCTAAAATGTTCAAATCGTTTCAAAAAGCTCAATATATTTTTACTTTTGCATATCCAAGTAACAACCTTGCTAGAAAAGTACTTTTCTCCTGCATGATTTTATTATCAAGTCCTTTGACTTTTGTAGCAACAGCATATTTTTTTCAATAACGCCAAAATAATCTTTGAGATAGGCAATTGATATCATCATCTGTATCTTGAATTTGCTTTGAAGAGTCGGTGATATGCTCGCTTTTGCATTAGTTTTACAACCTTTGCTATCCTGCTTGGCAAAAACGTCTTCAAGCGTAGAAAAATATCTTAACGGATAAATTTGTCTGATCAACCTCGGTGAATAAAATATCAAGCGTAAAACTATTTATATATTCATAATTTTCGATTTGTTTTCGCAATTTTTCTTATAAAGCTCTCTCTTTTTCGGATTCTTCTTGCATATTCTTTTGCGGTTTTAAGAAGAGCTATCAATCCTTTGAAAACTTTCAGCATCAAAAATTCTACCATAGAAGGGATGATTATATACTCTGGACCTTTGTAGTAGATTTTAAATGATTTATCGCAAACATCCAACTTTTTATCGTTTTTGCAGTTTCTAGAGACATTGGTAGCTTGTTAATTTGTTGTATACCGTAGCTATCATCATAATTATCCATGGTGAAAAACTTTAATATCAGGATTGTATCCGCAGGCTATTTTTCTCTTTTGTGACGACATCGATCAAACATTTTAACTGGGGTTCGTTTCTGCTATTTTTAATATGAGAGCGGACAAATTCGTTAAGATAGTTTTGCAAAAACTTCGGGCATAAGTTCGTAAAAGCTTCTACCATTGATGAGTAAAAATCAAGAAATAATCATCTTGTTTAAAAATTTTTAATTCAAGTTCATCTTTTTCGTAGTTTTTAATGTATTCAAATACCAAAGTAGCAATATGTTTATTGGCTTCGTTTGCGTAGACCATAACAGAATTTTGTAGTGTGTGGGAGGTGGCTTTTAAATTTTCGTATATATCCTTTTCATTCTGATACTCAAAAATTTGGATAAAGATAATATGAATTGCTCGTGCCGCCTATCTTTTTGGTAAAAAAAGTGTTTTGATATTGTCCAGCGAGGCTCTATAAATTAGGGGTTTATCGACGAGTTTTAACTTCTATTTTAAAGTCGATAACTAAAACAATATGTTCGCTATCTTTAAATTTGCATTTTTATCATAGCGATAGTATCGTCATCGCTTATTAAATCTCCGATCACATGCAACTTATGAGCAAGTCCCATTTTAAACTGACCTTAAAAAATTTTTATTAATGCTAGAACAATCCGCCTTAAAAATTACTATAATTTTATTTTTTTCTTCCACTACTTCTAAAAAACCCAAGTCCGCAGTTCATACATCCACTACCAACACCCACATCAAGGATCAAATGATAAGTTCTGACTTTGCTTTGATATGCCATTTTGCAGGCCAAGCTTTGACTGACATATTGTTGTTGCCGTAGTAAAAATAAAATGGTTTTTGTAAATTTTTGCACAAAGTAAATTTAGCCCAAACTCGCCCTCATATTTATACCCCATAAGTGTTTCAAATCTTTGAAGCGCGTTGGTTTTCATCATTTCAAGATGTCTAGAGTCTTGCGGCTCAAGATGCACTTTGTATCCCAAAAAGCCCAACAACTGAGCACGCAACACATCCTTGAAAAAGTAGCTTCATTTTGTGAAATCTATGCTCTTTTACCGACACAGATGTATCAAGCAAACAAATGCCGCTAAGTTTTAATCCATCTTTTAGCACAGCAAAAGTGATCGTTTTTTCAAATCCCTGGCACAAATGAGCTAAATCTTATCTCTAAACTTAAGCCATTTAGCTTAAAATCAAAATTTGATCTTTTAAAATTTTTCCGCTTTCTATATGCTTATAACCATCATGTTCAGCCTTTGGCAAATAGCTATAAATATAGCCTTGTATCAGCCTAGATAGTGATTTTTTTCTATTTTTAAATTACGGGTAGGAAGGCGTGAACTTATAATGATCATTTTTGCTCCTTTTGCTGGTAGATAAAAATGAATTATAGCTCAATAATTTACAAAAAGACAATTATATAAAATAAATTTTTTTAGATTTTTAAATTTTTATATTAAGATAATGTTTTTAGAAAAAAATCAAAACTTATTCTAAGAATTTAAATGCTCTTTTCTTGACATATAATAATGTTTTTGTATAATCTCAATTCTTTTTAAATAATCATGTCTTGCTAGCTCAGTCGGTAGAGCATCTCACTTTTAATGAGGGGGCCGTTGGTTCGAATCCAACGCAGGACACCATTTTTTTGGGTTTATGACCCTTTTCGTCTAGTGGCTCAGGACTCTACTTTCTCTGTGTAGGAACAGAGGTTCAAATCCTCTAAGGGTCGCCAGATTTATAAATTTTTAGGTCGCTTAGCTCAGTTGGTAGAGCGCCACCCTTTACAAGGTGGATGTCATAAGTTCGAGTCTTATAGCGACCACCATTACTTTAGGTGCAGCGGTAGTTCAGTTGGTTAGAATGCCGCCCTGTCACGGCGGAGGTCGCGGGTTCGAGCCCCGTCCGTCGCGCCATCTACTTTTTACCCATTTTTATTTTTATTTAACTTTTTCTTAAGCTAAAAAAATATTTATTAGAGAAAATTTTCACGCAAAATAGTATGTAGAAAGTGAGCAACAATAGTCTTTTTGCCCCTTTTTATAAATATTTTCAGGTTCAAATTTTTCTATGTAAAAAGCCAAGTCAATTTAATCAATATCAAATATTAAAAATTTATAAATTTTAAATAAAAAGTGTGCAAAATATAAAGAAAAGTTAATATTTTTATCTCATAGTTATTAAAAATCAATATAATCACGTAAAAATTAGCAAAAAGGAAAAAAACATGGCACTAGAAAATGTACTAAGAGCGATTGAGGATATAAAAATGGAAAAATGGTCGTTATGGTCGATGACGAGGACCGTGAAAATGAGGGCGATCTAGTTTTTCAGCAGCTAGCAGCGACATGCAAAAGGTAATTTTCGCTATCACTCATGCAAAGGGCGTGCTCTGTCTTGCGATGGACGAGGCGAATGCAAAAAGGCTTGACCTACCGCTAATGGTAGCTAAAAACACATCGAGCCACGAGACAGCTTTTTACGGTTACGATCGACGCAAAAGACGCAACAACGGGCGTTAGCGCATATGAGCGCGATATGACGATCAGGCTTTGCAGAGAGGCTGGCTCAAAAGCCTGAGGACTTTGTGCGCCCAGGACACATTTTCCACTTATCGCCAAAAATGGTGGCGTGCTTGTTCGCACAGGCCACACCGAGGGTTCGGTCGATCTTTGCAAACTTGCTGGCGTTAGCCTCGATGGCTTCGATATGTGAGATCGTAAAAAGAAGATGGCACAATGGCAAGACGTGATTATTTAGAGGAGTTTTGCGAGAGATCGGGCTAAATATGATCAGCGTTTCTGACTTGGTTGAGTATAGACTGAGCCATGAAAGCCTCATAAGGGTTGGTGAAAAAGTGGCGTGATGATCGCAGACTGCGCTGCAGCAAGATACGATATCACCGATCACAAAGGTAAAATCCACTCAGCCTATCTTTTTGGTGAGCCAAAGAGCAAAGCAAATGTCAAATTCAAAAAATTCTAGCCGATCACGAGCTTTTGAGCTGTCCAAAAATACGACGAGCTTTTAAAAACCATCACTTTCTAAGCCAAAAATGGTGGGAATTCTTGATCTTTTTTAGATAGCGACAACTCAAACACTAGCAAAGACTACGGCATTGGAGCGCAAATTTCTAAATCACTTTTGGCGTAAAAGATATCGAGCTTTTTAAGTTCAAATAAAAATAAAGAATTTGTAAGCTTTAGCTGGTTTTGGGGCTAAATATAGTAGACTACAAAAGAAAATTTAAATATCACCAAACTTTAGCCAGTCCAGCTTGGTTTTGGCTAATTAATAATACTTCAAAGATCAAATTTTTTACATTTACTCATACTTTTAAAAATACCATTTTCACATCAAATTTAATAAGTTTCTCTTTCGTTTAAGTTTAACTAGCATAAATTTAATATATAAGCCTATTTTTAGGCTAAAACTAAATATTTTTGTTTTAAGTATATTTTTAAAAAAATAAATCAAATTTGAATTAAAAATTTTCTAATATATCGCTAATTTACATTATTTTTATAGACTTCATCATTTTATAATATAAAATATTATTTTAAATAAAAAGATTAAATTATATTTTTAAATTTTATAATTTCACCAATATTTCACAAGGAGGATGAAGTGAGGTCTATTTCAAATAAGATCGCATTGATGCTTTATAGTTCTTTTTGAGTGTTTGCTTTGCGGCGATGTCGGCTGTTAGCTACTTTAACGCAAAAAGAAAAGGTGGTGAAGCTTATCAGCCAAAAACCAAGATCAAACTCTATCTGACATCAAGTCTGTCACGCATAGTTTTGTGAGTGACTATATGGAGGATTCGCAAAAGCTTGCCGACAAACTAACGGGCGGCGTTGGCAACGAAGATGAAATTCTTGCCCGTTTAAAATCCACAAAAGAAAATTCTAAAATCAATAGTCATAGGCGCCTATTTTGCAGCGCAAAGCAACGGCTATACTTATGGCTCAAAATGGTAAAACTTTAACACCAGAAAAGGACAAATACGACCCACGTGGCAGAGGCTGGCATATCGCCGCAAGGGGCAGCGGTAAAACCATCTTTACAAAGCCATATATCGATATGGTCGCCCCAGAGCACGACCTATGTATGACTTTTTTTCTACCCCGATAGTGGAGGGTGGCAAAGCTTTATGGGTGCTATATTTACTGATGTTAATATCAGGCTTTTAAGCCAAAAAGCTTCTAGATATGGGCAAAACCGAGTTTGGCTATGTCTATTTTATGGATAAAGAGGGCGTTATCTTGCCGCATGAGGATGAAAGCCTTATAAATCAAGCCACAAACGCGACAAAAGATGCTGGCTACGAATGTGCTAACAGCGACTTTTGACGAAAATGAGCTGATCTCATGCCAGAACTCAAAAGGCGTAAAATGTTTCGGCTAAAGTACGCCACTAAATGACGATGGCTGGCTAGCAGTTGTCATGCGATAAATGCTGATACTTTTACTAGTCAGACCATGCCACTACTAAAGATCCAACTAGCTTTAGCGGCGCTATTTATACTTATCCTCTCGGCATTTGTATACTTCTTGCTCAAAAAGTCTCTTAGACCGATAAAAAACTATCCAAGAAAAGCTTGAGGATCTATTTAAATTTGTAACTTACGAAGCAAAAGCACCAAGCAAGCTTTGAGATAAGATCAAATGATGAATTTGGCGTGATGAGTAGGGCGATAAACGAGAACATAGATAAAGTCGTAGCTGGTATCAAAAAGATAGCACGATGATAGATGAGCTAAATCAAGTAGCAATGAATGATCAGAGAAACCTTGGAGCAAAGATAGGGCTCAACTCCAAAACAACCCATCACTAAATGAGCTAAAAGAGCTACTAAATACATTCTTTGCTTCTATCTCTGAAAACCTAAAAGGCATTACAAATGTCCTTAGCTCATATACCAAAAACGACTTCACAGCAAAAGTTGAGGTAAATGATGAGCTTGAAGCCGACCTAAAAGATATGATACTTGGCGTTAAAAACATGGGCGAAGTAGTTTGCTCTATGCTAAACTCAAATCTAAACCAAGCTCAAGTCCCTAGAAGAAAAAGCAAAACTTCTAGCTAGCTCAGTATCAAAAGTAGCAAAGCTCAGCAAATACTCAAGCAAATAGCTTACAAGAAAGTGCAGTGCAGTAGAGCAAATGTCAAGCTCAATGAATGCCATCTCTCAAAAAGACAGCTGATGTCATAAGACAAAGTGATGAGATCAAAAACATCATAACTATCATTAGAGATATAGCAGATCAAACAAATCTTCTAGCACTTAATGTCGCAATAGAAGCGACCAGAGCAGGAGAGCATGGCAGAGGATTTGCAGTTGTTGCTGATGGAGTAAGAAAGCTAGCTGAAAAGAACACAAAAATCTCTAGGTGAGATAGAAGCAAATACAAATGTACTTGCTCAATCAATAAATGAGATGAGTGAATCTATAAGAGAGCAAAGCGAAGGCATAAATATGATAAATGAATCAGTTGCTCAAATAGATCACCTAACAAAAGAAAAACGTAGCAATTGCAAACCAAGCAAACGAAGTAACATCTGAAGTAGATGAGATAGCTAAGAGCTATAGTTGAGGATGTTAGGAAGAAGAAAATTCTAAAAGGCTTATTGTAAAGATAACCAAAGACCACAATAAAACACAGAGCATAGCTCTCTAAAACATTAGAGGGCTATGTGAATTTAGACTACTTGTTTTTCTACTTTAAGCTTTTCAAATTTAACACTCAAGAAAAATTCAAGTAAATTTTAAAACTTTACTCACTCGCCTTAGCAGACTACTAAATTTGAAGTCGCACTTCGTTTAACACTAAATTTAGAGCCGTGATATGCTAGCTCTAATTTTTAGAAATTTGAGAGAGTTTTTAACCGCATGCGGTGCTTTAGCACTGAAGCATGCACCTTGAACGTGCGAGGGTTTTTACTTGGGATTCGTCTCTGTAACTGCAAGCAGACGAGGGATTTAAAAAGGTGGATAAGGGGACGGACTTCGTGTCTGCCCTGCAGTTGAGAGCCTGCGAAGCAAATCTCAAGTCCCCTTGTCTCCCTCTTTGGATAAAAAGAATTTCACAATGAATCAAACTATTGTGCAATCTAAAATCTCATTCACTAGCAAGAGTTGACTACTAGTATCTGGCTTCGCTTAACGCTTAGCTCACTCCAGAGCCGAAATTACTCGTTCATGGAATTACTAGATACACTTTTGACACTTATCTGACTTACTAAAGCTATTTTTGTAAATTTTAAAAATATTACTTACTCGCCTTAGGAGACTACTTTCAATTTCAGAGCCGTGGTATGCTTGTTCATGAGATTCTGTAATCGCCTGACGCTCTTGAATTAGGTTAACGTGAAATTTTTAGCTACCTATTCTTTGCTTCGTGCTCCAGTAGCCAATTTCTCGTTGGCAAGCCTTCGCCGCCTGAGTAGCCGCCAAGCCCGCTGTGAGAGAGCACTCTGTGGCAAGGGATGATGATAGGCACTGGGTTTTTGGCATTTGCTGAGCCTGCTGCACGGTAAGCGTTTTTATGGCCAGCAGCAAGTGCTAGAGCTGCGTAGGTAGTCGTTTCGCCGTATGGCACTTTTTGCAAAACGTCATACCTTTGGCTCTAAATTTGGTTGTTTTTACATCAAGTCTAATCGCTCAAATTTTTTAAGCTCGCCCTTAAAATAGGCCTCCAGCTCATCTAAACAAAGCTTTAAGTTTTCATCTTTTATCGCAACTTTTTCACCGATCTACAAATAATTTATCTCACAAATTCCATCTTCGCTAGCAACGATCTGTAAATTCCAATGGGCGATTTTAGGTAGGCTTTTGACACATTTACTCCTTGGAAATTTTGAATTTTGGGTACATTTTACTTTAGATTGTTTTGCTTTTTGATAAAATGCAAGCAAAATCAGCGATTTTAGACTAAAAATGAGCAAAAAATCACAAAGAAATGATGAGCTTTTTTACCGACTACGAAAAACACGTGAGTGAGCGAGAAAAGAGGGCGTGCCACCGCTTGCGCTAAACGCCAAACAGACAAGCGAAATTTGCGAGCTAATGAGACTTACTGGCAACTCTAGTGGCGATGAAAAGGCGCAAAACGAGCTGTACCTTTCTTATAAACTTTGTCTCACAAATCGCGTAAATCCTGGCGTTGATGACGCGGGCAAAGATAAAGGCAGAATTTCCTTGGCGAGGCGATAGACGGGCTTAAAAATAGACGGACTTGATGCGGTTCGTGCCATTAAAATTTTTAGGCAAGATGCTTGGCGGATACAACGTAGGGAATACTGGTGCGAGCGCTAAAAATAGCGATGAAACTATCGCACAAGCGAGCTGCAAACGAGCTAAAAAAACATCATTTTGGTGCATGAGCATTTTGACGAGATCGCAAAGCTAGCAAATAGCAATAGCGTGCAAAAGAGGTGCTTCTCTCTTGGGCGAATGCAGAGTGGTTTAGGCATAAAAAGCCGCTTGATGAGTGCATAAAGGCAGTGGTTTTTTTAAGGTGGCTGGCGAGACAAATACGGATGATCTAAGCCCAGCTAGTGAGGCCTATACAAGGGCTGATATACCGCTTCATGCAAAGGCTATGCTGGTTAAAAAAGATGCCTGAGGGGCTAAAAGATATTAAAAGAGCTAAAAAGTCGCGGCAAGAGCGTGGCATACGTTGGCGACGTGGTCGGCACTGGCAGTAGCAGAAAGAGCGGTATAAACTCTATCCAGTGGCACTTGGGCGATGAGATAGAGGGCGTGCCAAACAAAAACAGGTGGCATCGTGATCGGCACGACCATAGCTCCGATATTTTTAACACCGCTGAAGATAGCGGAGCACCGCCGATAGTTGCAAACGTAAATGAGCTAGAAATGGGCGATGAGATAGAATTTGGCCATTTAAAGGCGAAATTTACAAGCTTGTAGGCAACGAAAAAGCTTGTCAGGGTACTCTAAACTTAGCCTCAAACACGCTAAGCGACGAGATAAGAGCAGGCGGCAGGATACCGCTGATGATAGGTAGGCAGGTCACCAAAAAGGCTAGAGAGGTCTTGGGGCTTGGCGAGGAGCAGATATTCATAAAGCCAGATCAGCCAAAAGAGCTAGGCGGTGGCTATACGCTCGCTCAAAAGATGGTCGGCAAGGCTTGTGGCAAGGCTGGCGTGAGAGCTGGGGCTTACGTGGAGCCTGAAATTTCTGACCGTTGGCTCGCAAGATACCACTGGGCCGATGACTAGAGATGAGATAAAAAAGAGCTTGCCAGCCTTTAGTTTTGGGGCGGATTTTGTCTTGCAAAGCTTTTGCCACACGGTCTGCTTATCCAAAGCCAAGCGACCTTGAGATGCAAAAAGAGCCCGCCAAAATTTGATAATTTACGTGGCGGCGTGAGCCTAAAACCAGGTGACGGCGTCATCCACTCGTGGCTAAACCGCATGGTCTTGCCTGACAGTGTTGGCACTGGCGGCGATAGTCACACGAGATTTCCTATTGGCATCAGTTTCCCTGCTGGCAGCGGTCTGGTGGCCTTTTGCGCTGGTGCTTGGCATGATGCCTCTAAATATGCCTGAGTCGGTTTTGATCAAATTTAAAGGCGAGCTAAAAGAGGGCGTGACGCTCGTGATCTAGTCAATGCGATACCTTATTTTGCGATCAAAAAGGGGCTTTTTAAGCGTTGAGAAGAAAGATAAAAAGAACATTTTTGCGGGTAAATTTTAGAGATCGAGGGGTTAGAGAGCCTAAAAAGTGGAGCAGGCATTTGAGCTAAGTGACGCTTCGGCTGAGCGCTCGGCGGCAGCTTGCGTGGTAACGTAAGCGTTGAAAAGCGTCGCGGAGTATGTTCGCTCAAACGTTGCGCTAATAGAGGCAATGATAAAAGCAGGCTATGAGAGCCATGAAACGTCGCTTAGACGAAAAGAAAAATGCAAAAATGGCTTGAAAATCCAACCCTTTTAAGAGCCGACAAGGACGCAAGCTACGCTGAGGTACTAGAGATTGATCTATCCAAGATAGATGAGCCGATCCTCTGCTCGTCAAACGACCCAGACGACGTGGCGACGCTAGGTGAGTACTAGCTGATAGCAAAAAGAGCGCAAAAATATCGACGAGGTTTTTTGTGGGTAGCTGTACTGACAAATATCGGCCATTATAGGGCGCTGGCTAGAATTTCTGGAGCGTGAGAGCAAACTAACTACTAGGGCTTTGGATCGCACCGCCAACAAAAATGGATAAAAAGACGCTCGAAGATGAGGGCGTTTATGAGATATTTAAACGGCTAAAATGCTAGGACAGAGGTGCCAGGCTGCTCGCTTTGCATGGGCAATCAAGCAGGGTGAACGACAACGCCGTCGTCTTTTCGACCTCGACTAGAAATTTTGACAACAGAATGGGCATGGGTGCAAAGGTCTATCTAGGAAGTGCCGAGCTAGCCGCTGTATGCGCGCTACTAGGGCGTTTTGCCAAGCGTTAGTGAGTATAAAAAGATAGTAAGAGATAGCCTTAGTTTAAACAAAGATCAACGTTTATAAATACCTAAATTTTAATGAAATAAGCGAGTTTAGTATATAAATTTGTTACAATGTCGCGAAATTTTAAGGAGCTTTGATGAAAAAGTAGCTTTTTTCTCTTTTTAGCAGTTTGCTTTTTGCACAGTTTACATGCACTAGAGTGTGGCGATTTGGCTAAAAAGAGAGCTTTAAAACTACTCCAAAAGAGCTTGCTTACGTGAACGAGGGGATATTTTATTGTGATGGCTCGCTTTTTAAATTAAAAAGATGTAAAAGAGCTTTTGACGCAAGCGTGTCTGTGAGGAGTGAGTCTCAAAGCTGCGTTGGAGAGGGCGTTTATAGGGAGTTTAAATAAATTTAGATGGATCTTGCTAAAGGCTTCATTTGCCCCTGACATCTACGCTAAAGAGCTTGAAAAGCCAGAGGTCGCAGAAGCCCAAAAAGATGCTCAGATGGAGTACTTTAGATACTGGGGCGAATGAGAGCTTATTTAACTTTTTAAAAATATAAAAATTCAGCGAAGCTTATAAAAATGCTCAAACTCCGCTGGTTAAATTTTATGAAGGGCTTGGTCTTGATACTGCAAGTCGTCGCATACTATGCAACTAGTGTAGTAAATGAGTTTTTAAGCTTTAGCGTCGGCAAAAATGTTAATAAAGCTAAAATTTTAACCCAAGAGCAAAAGATGATGGCTCAAAAAGATGAGCTTTGATGAGCTAGCAAATTTGCTCTACTCGAGTATCTCACCACCGCAGAGCTTACGGAGCTACTAAACATCGCACTTTTAAATGACAAGAGCAAAGAGATGATAGCTGAGATCATCAGGCGTGGGGCGGATATAGTTTAGGCGACGAGACGCCGCTATTTTTGCCCTAAAAATATAGAAAACGTTAAACTTTTGCTAAAAAAACAGAGCAGACGTAAATCACAAAAATTTCTTTGGCAAAAAGCGCGCTTTTTACGCTGTGCAGTTTGATGATAGGGCACTTTGCGAGCTTTTTACTAAAGAGTGGGGCAAATGCGAACGAGAGCTACATAGATGAAAATACTAAGATGAATATGATAAGTACGGCCAAGCGCAGGTTGAAGATACGTGCGGCCTAGAGCACACAAATAGAAGCGTTTTTCATGCATGCGCAGCTCATGCAACGCCCGAGAATTTTCAAAAGCTTTTGATAGATAGCGGCGCTGATATAAATGCGACTGATGATGCTGGGTTTAACGCGTTTGACTATGCCATGAAAGAACAAAAACGAGAAGACGATCAAATTTTTGAAAATCTGGGTTTAAAAACCACTTTCAATTAGGAAAAACCATGAAAAAGACAGCTTTTGTAACCGGTGCAACATCTGGATTTGGCGAGGCGATCGCCAGAAGACTCTCAAAAAGAGGGCTACAAGATAGTCGCTCTTGCAAGGCGCGAAGATAGGCTAAAAAGCTTGCAAGCGAGCTTTGGCGATACGCATATCATTGTAGCTGACATACGCGATAAAGAGGCTGTTTTTAAGGCGGTAGAGAGCCTGCCTGATAAATTTAAGGACATCGAAGTGCTTGTAAACAACGCTGGCATGGCGCTTGGCCTTGAAAAGACGATAGATGCGAAGGTAGAGGACTTTGAGGCGATGATAGATACAAACGTAAAGGGTCTTATCTACTCTACAAAGGCCGTTTTACCGCTACTTTACAAGCAAGAAAAAGGGCTATATCTTTAACCTAGGCTCGACAGCTGGCTCTTGGCCATATCCTGGCAGTAACGTTTATGGTGCCACAAAGGCCTTTGTGAAGCAGTTTAGTTTAATGTAAGAAACGATCTAGTTGGCACTAATATCAGGGTGACAAACATCGAACCAGGGCTTTGCAAGACTGAATTTAGCGAGGTTAGATTTAGAGGAGATAAGGCGAAGGCGGATAGTCTTTATGAAAATACAAATTTTTATCACGTCTGAGGATATCGCGACTATTTTGGTAAATTGTCTAAATATGCCCGGAAGTGTCAATATAAACAGGGTCGAAGTCATGGCAAATACGCAGACTTGGGCTGGGCTTGCGATAGAAAAATTTTAAGGAGTTCTTGTGAGACAAATTTATTATTACTAGTGCTCACGCTTTTTGGTGTTGATCCAGAAGTGGCAAAAGAGAAACGCTGAAATTTACGGCGTATTCACGCTTATACCGCCTGTTGTGGCAATAGCACTAGCTTTTATCACAAAAAGACGTTATATTGTCGCTATTTATCGGTGTTTTTAGCGGAACGTTTCTCATAAATATCATCAATGAAAACATCTTTATGGGCATCGTAAAAGGCTTTACCGGTATCGTCTCAAGGGTCGTAGACTCGATGGCTGACAAGACTGATTCTGGTATCTTGCTTCAAGTACTTTGTATCGGCGGCGTGGTCGCACTCATCACAAAGATGGGCGGTACAAAGGCGGTTGCTCTTGGCTTAGCAAAAAGGCAAAGACTGGCGTCTCAGCTCAAATTCAACTTGGCTCATGGGTATCTTTGTATTTTTCGATGACTACGCAAATGCCCTAATCGTTGGCCCTATCATGAGACCAATAAGCGATAAATTTAAAATAAGCCGTGAAAAAAACTAGCCTTCATCATCGACGCTACCGCAGCTCCGATCGCTGGTATCGCTATCATATCGACATGGGTTGGCCTTGAGGTTTCGCTCATCGAAAAGGGGCTACGAGCTAGTTAGCGAGACTGGTATCAACGCATATTCGGTATTTATAGAGACTATTCCATATAGATTTTACAACCTATTTATATTATTTTTTTATCATTTGTACTGCCTTGATGCGCGCGTGAGTATGGTCCGATGCTAGCAGCTGAAAGACGCGCTAGAAATGGCGAGCTTCACTCTGGCAAAAACGCAAATTCAAGATCTTGAGGATGAGACACTTGAGCCAAAAGAGGGCGTGAAACTAAGCGCTTCAAATGCCGTAGTACCACTTCTTGTGCTAGTTATCGGCGCATTTACTAGCTTTTTATTTTAGCGGTCTTGCCGCACTTGAGGGGCGATACTTCAAAAATGCACTTGCAAATCCGCTTTGCATTTTCAACATTTAAAGATACCTTTGGCGAGGCAGACTCTGCTACATCGCTATTTCAAGCAGCATTGCTAGCTAGTATCGTAGCTATCGTCATGGGTGTTTGGCGCGTAATTTTTGATGTAAAAGAGGCTATTAGCACGTGGGTAAAAGGGCTGGAAAAACTATGATCATCACGGTCGTCATCTTGCTTCTTGCTATGGAGCCTTAGCGCGGTTATAAAAGAGCTTGGCACTTCAAGATATTTGGTTGATTTGCTAAGTGATTCAACGCCTCAAATTTATCCTGCCGGTGGCTGTTTTTATCCTTGGCTCATTTATCAGCTTTCTCAACTGGCACCAGCTACGGCACGATGGGCATTTTGATGCCTCTTGCTATCCCGCTAGCTTTATGCAGTCGGGCAAAAACTACGGCCTAGATGGGCGATGCGATGCATGCTTATATGATCGTAAATATCTCAGCGTGTCTAACGGGCGCTATCTTTGGTGACCACTGCTCGCCGATCTCAGATACTACGATACTTTCATCAATGGGCGCAGGATGTAACCACATCGACCACGTCTCGACACAGATGGTCTATGCGCTTAGCGTTTGTGCGGTTTGTGTGCTTGTTGGCTACTTGCCGGTCGCACTTTGGTCTTAGCGTTTGGATCGCACTTCCTTGCGGATTTTTAGCGATCTGGGCTTTAGTTAGATTTGTCGGCTAAAAAGTCGAAGAGAAAGCAGTACAATTTGGACTGCAAATACCTAAAAGAGTGCGGATCATGCACTCTTTTTACCCCTTTATAGTGAGCACATTTATTTAAAACTGATCTTATCAAGCAAAAATTTTCTCCCACTTTTTACGAGAGACAATTTGATCTTTTTAGCTCAAGCCCAAAGCACTACCGCACGAGGGCCGAGTTTGGCATCTGGCACGAGGGCGCGAGCTTTTAGCTATACGATGCACGCAAGCGAGAAGGGCAAAAAGGTCTTCATAGATGAGTGCCCAAAGGTCTGCGAGGAAATTTCACATCTTATGCCAAGGCTACTTGAGAGCTTGCAAGATGATGAAATTTTACGCACAAAAGCTCTTTGGAGTGAGCTTATATCCTGTAAAAAGCGGCATCTTAGTCACGCTTCTTTATCACAAAAAGCTTGATGGTGAGTTTGAAGCGGCGATGAAAATCTAGCTAGCAAGCTTGATGTCACGATCCTAGCTAGATCACGTGGTCAAAAGCTGCTAAGTGGCGAGCTAATTTGATAGATGAGCTAAATGTTGATGGGCAAATTTATAAATTTAGCCTGAAGCTGAAAATGCCTTTATCCAGCCAAATAAAGCGGTAAATGAGAAGATGATAGCTTGGGCAAAAGAGTGCGTGCAAAGTGGCGCTGACCTGCTGAGCTTTTTTACTGCGGACATGGGGATTTTACCATCCCGCTTTCGTTTAAATTTTCAAAACGTCCTTGCTACTGAAATTTCAAAAAGCTCGATCGCAAATGCCCTTAAAAAACTGCGAGCTAAATGGGGCAGAAAATATCAACTTTTGCGAATGGACGCTGATGAGCTGATGAGCGCATTTGCTGGTGTTAGGGGAGTTTAACAGGCTAAAAAGATATAAATTTGAGCGACTTTAACTTCTCGCACGTCCTTGTTGATCCGCCACGCGCAGGACTTAGTGAAAGCGTCATAAATTTTCATTAGAAATTTTCAAAAACATCATCTACATCTCGTGCAAACCCAGATACGTTAAAAGAAAATCTAAATGAGCTTTGTAAAAAGCCATAAAGTGATACATTTTGCCATTTTTGATCAGTTTGCAAACACTCATCATATAGAGTGTGGCGTGCTGCTTAGGGCAAAAAGAATAAATTTAAAAAGGAAAGATCTGAAAAATGGTTTCATTAAATAAAAATCATACAAGCAAAGATAACGATCGGTCATTTCGTGACCAAGACCCCATTTGCGCTAAGTGCGAAGCTTTAGTAAAAATTTTGGGCGCAAATGTCTATTTGAAAGAAGAAAGAATTTGACAAAAAGAACAGGCGCATATAAGATAAGAGGCGCATATAATAAAATAGCTAGTCTAAGTGACGAGGGAGAGAAAGCGTGGTGTCGTGGCTGCAAGCGCTGGTAATCACGCTCAAGGTGTGGCTATAAGTGCGAAAAGAATCTGGCGTGCACGCTTGTATCATCATGCCAGAGTCTACGCCGCTTCTAAAGGTCGCTGGCACGAAGGACCTTGGCGCAGAGGTCATTTTAAAGGGCGATAACTTCGACGAGGCATACGCTTTTGCGGTCAATTACGCCAAAGAAAAAGGGCATGACCTTTGTTCATCCATTTAACGACGAGTACGTCATGGCAGGGCAGGGCACTGTGGGTCTTGAGATGCTTGATGAGATAAGCGACCTTGATATGGTCATCGTGCCTGTTGGCGGCGGCGGGCTAGCTAGCGGCGTAGCAAGCTGTATAAAAACAGGTAAATCCAAAGACAAAAAGTGGTCTGTGTTGGTGCAAAGGGCGCTCCAGCGATGTTTAATAGTTATGGCGCTAAAAAAAGCATAAACTCAAAGTCAGTCCGCACGATCGCAGACGGTATTGCTGTGCGTGACGCGAGCGAGATCACGCTAGCAAATATCGTAGAGTGCGTGGATGAGTTTGTACAGGTCGATGACGAAGAGATCGCAACTGCGATTTTGTTCCTTTGGAGACGCAAAGATCGTGGTTGAGGGGCTGGCGCAGCTGGCGTGGCAAAGACTTATGCATGATAAGATCACACTAAAAAGGTGCGAAGATAGGTGTGGTGCTAAGTGGTGGAAATATCGACGTACAGGTGCTTTCTATCATCATCGAAAAGGGGTCTTATCAAGTCTCACCGCAAGATGACACTCACAAATCACGCTTTGTAGATAAACCAGGAGCGCTCGATGAGCCTAACTGACAGCCTTAAATCAGCCAACGCAAAACATCGTTAAGATCGACTACGACCGCTTTTTCAACAAAAGCTTGACTACGGCGATGCAAGCATCACTATCACGCTTGAGACAAAGGGGCTTGAGCATCAAGAAAAGATCAGGGAAGTGCTTAGTAAAAACGGCTTTTCTTTTACTCAGTTATTTTAAATTTTAGTCTTGCTGTCTTTTGAAAATTTTTAAGGCAAAGCAAGACCTTACTAAAATTCAACCATTCTTATTGCTTTACAAATTTAGGGTTAAAAATAGCACGCTTTAAAGGAGAAAATATGAGTGAATATGTAAATTTGATATTAGCCCTTTTGCTTGCGGTCCTTGCATTTGCGTTTTTATAGGGCGAGCAGGGCTTTAAAAAGGCCAAAGACGAGAGCCAAAAATGTATCCGTTAGCACCGAAATTTCGGCAACTAAAAAAGCATAGGCGAGCTATCTGTTTTTCAGGTATATAGCAAAGAGATCGTCACAAAACCGACCATGCGTTTGGAGATTCTGGCAAAAGAGTATCTAAGGTGGCTGGTAAGCGAGAAGAAGCTTTCGATGATATTTGAGTTTGAGATAAATTCTCATCTACGATCTAACTAGCCCAAAGCTCGAGATCATGCAGATCGCAAACTCTAGCTACAAGATAAAAATGCTCCCCATGTAAGTATAAATTTTCAATCGCCGATATGAAATTTACGATGAGAAAAACGGCAAATTTATACCATTTTTTTGTCGCTTGACTCACTAAATGGCTTTTTGGAAGCACATTTACAGAAGAAGATAAAAATAGACTAATCCAAGAGGCTAGAAACGAGGTTAAGAAGATGAGCGTTAGACTTATCTCGCAGCTTCAAAGTAGAATCCATAAATCAGCTCGCGATACGCTTGAGGCGATAGCTAAGAGCTTTAGCGCAAACAAGGTTGAGTTTGTCTTTGACGATAGCGACGAGCAGATAAACGAGCAACTAAATTTAGAAAATATCGCATACATTTAAAGGAGAAAAATGAGTGGAATTCACAAGAGGTTACACAAACACCTGGTAACAACACAGTCTTTCAAACATGGGTTTTAAAAGGCGACAAGAAGGCATGTAAAGAGGGTTTTGCTAGACTTTGTGCTTTGGTTGTAGATTCAAACAAAACTGCCAAAGTTAGATTTGGCGCAAATGAAAATGTAAATTGCGTCCCTTGGCGTGGGTCATGATGCTTGGAAGAAGCTTGACTTTCAAAAGAATTGCCAAAAGAGCTTGTAAATTTCTAAAGCGATCAAAGGCGATAAACATGAAGCCGTTAGCACAAGGGCGATATCCATCCACATCCGTGCGCTAAATGCGGCTGATTGCTTTTGATATGGCGCAAAGCGTAAAGGGCGTGCTATACTCATGTGCTGATCTTATTGACGAGGTGCAAGGCTTTAAATACCACGACGGCAGGGGCGATCATCGGCTTTGTCGATGGCACTGAAAAATCCTGACGGCGAAGATAGGGACCATTTTGCAAAAGTTGGCGATGAGGACGCTAAATTTAAGGGCGGAAGCTACGTTTTTGTGCAAAAATACTTCCATAAAATGCAAGAGTGGAACGCCACAAGCGTGAGCGAGCAGGAAAAAGTTATAGGCCGCTCAAAAGAGTATGACATCGAGATGGACGAGAGCGTAAAACCTACAAATTCACACTCAGCTGCCGCAAATGTAGGCGACGATAAAAAGGTCGTGCGTGGCAATATGCCATTTACTGAAGGTAGCAAAACAGGCACTTACTTCATCGCTTATGCTAGCACCTTTTCAACGGTTGAACTTATGCTTAAAAAGATGTTTTATCGGCGAGCCAAAAGGCAACTCAGATAGGCTCGCTTGACTTTAGTACGCCAGTAACTGGTGCGCTATTTTTTTGCGCCGACAATTGATATGTTAAGCGAGTACGAGGGCTACACTAGAGTGGGGCGAAAGCACATGCCCCTTTAATGTTAAGAGGATAAAGATGCCAGAGTGGTTTATCTATGCAGCTCTTTTCGGCTGTTTTTGCGTGCACTTACCGCGATCTTTGCAAAGCTTGGTGTAAAAGACATCGACAGCGATTTTTGCGACATTTATAAGAACGATCGTTGTCGTTTTTATGCTTATTTTACTTCTAAGCGTGGCTAAAAAAATGGCGACCGCTTGGCTCACTAAGCTCTAAAAACTGGCTCTTTCTCATACTAAGTGGCATAGCTACTGGGCTATCTTGGCTTATGTATTTTAAAGCGATGCAAGCTGGCAAGGTCTATCAAGTAGCACTGGTTGATAACTTAGCGTTGTGCTGGCTATCATTTTTGGCTGTTGTCTTTCTTGGTGAGAGGTTAAATTTAAAAAGAAATTTTCAGCCCTCTGCCTTATCGTATCTGGCGTGTTTTTTTACTCATTTTTAAAATAAATTTTTCTGCATTATTCTTAAACTATATTTTTAATTTTAATTTGTAATTAATCAAAAAGCACCCTAAATTTGAACGATTTCATTTTAAAGGGAGAAATATGAAAAATTATTCTTTCAGCCATCGTGGCTTGTGCTTTGCATTTGGTGCAGGTATGAACTACACAGATGTCGTAAAGGACGTATATGCTGATGCAAACTCAGCTAAGAGCATAGGCAGACTACCGCCAACCAACGCAGTTGAGTTACAAACAAGTGGCGACAGAGCGCAGATCAAAGTAAAAGGCTATCAAAACCCAGCTGTTAGCAACGTAGTTTATTTTGCTGATGGCGCGAGGATCATCTCGGTAGCGTTTGCAAAAACTGCACCCTTTTGACATCAAAGTGACAAAAAGAGGGCAAAAATGGCAAATGGAACGAGGTAGAGACAACAGTTTTTGTTCAAAAAGATGGCTTTAGTACTGACGTAAATGCGATGTTTGCAAAAAGCTGATAAGATGTATAAAGAGAGCTGTGGCGTTTGCCATGCGTTGCCCTCAAACTACGCACTTTAACGCAAATCGAGTGGCCGTCACTACTAAAATCAATGATCGGCAGAACCGCAATAGATAAAAAGACGAGTGGCTTGTTATCGAATACCTACAAAAACACTCATCTGATGTAATGTAGGCAAATAAGGAGAAAAATGAACGAGAACAGACGAGATTTTCTAAAAAGGTGCAACAGCGATTGCAGCTACACCTTTGCTCAGGTGTAACAGCTCAAATTTGTTTGCTGATGAGGTTAAAAAGGGCGTTGTAAAAATGGCGAAACTCTTACAGCTGCTCACTGGGGCATGCTAAAAGTGACAACTAAAAACGGCATCGCTGTAAAGTCAGAGCCTATCCAAAAACAAGTGAATTTACAACCCACTTCAGCACTACACACCAGATATGATCTATAAAAGTCGTATCAAACACACAATGGTAAGAAAGAGCTACCTTGAAAATCCAGATAGCCCAAAACCAGAGCTTCGTGGCGTAGATGAGTGGGTCGAGGTGCCTTATGAGGACGCGATCAAGCTAGTTGCTAAAGAGCTTAAAAACAAGAGCGCAAAAAGGGCTTACAAAGCGTTTTTGCAGGTAGCTACGGCTGGAAATCAAGCGACAATGTGCATAACTCGAGAATTTTGCTTCATAGATTTATGAACCTTAGCGGTGGCTTTGTTGGCTCATTAGGCGATTACTCAACAGGGTGCTAGCCAGATCATCATGCCTCACGTTGTAGGTAGCATCGAGGTCTATGAGCAGCAAAACTAGCTGGCCAGTGGTGCTTGAAAACTCAAAAAGTCGTGGTCATCTGGGGCGCAAACCCACTAGCTACTCTTCGCATAGCTTGGACAGCGACTGATGAGCAGGGGTTTTAAATACTTTGAGGAGCTAAAAACAAAAAGATATCAAGGTTATCGTGATCGATCCTATCAGATCTGAAACAGCGCAATACTTTGACAAAGCCCAGTGGATCGCTCCAGTGCCAAACACAGACACAGCGATGATGCTAGGGTATGATACACTACCTATATGAAAGTGGCAAATACGATAAAGAATTTATCGAAAACTACACTTATGGCTTTGATAAATTCTCTCATATCTACTTGGTAAGACAGACAACACTCCTAAAAATCTAGAGTGGGCGAGCAAAATTGTGGCATCGACAAAGATACTCTAAAAAGAGCTAGCTGATACATTTGTAAGCAACCGCACAATGCTAATGAGTGGCTGGGGCATGCAGCGCGCTCATCACGGCGAGCAACCACACTGGGCGATGGTAACACTTGCAGCTATGATCGGTCAGATCGGACTTCCTGGCGGTGGATTTGGCTTAGCTACCACTACTCAAACGGCGGCGCACCAACATGCAAGGGCGCAGTCATCGGCGGCGTAAATAGCGCAAGTGTGGGTAAATTGAACGAAAAAGGCGAGTTTATCGGCACTGATACGGGCGATTGACAAACGCGGTCGCTTCGTCGCAAAAAGCGACCGCAGTAGCGGGCACAGGTCAAAAGCTGGCTACAAAAAGCAACCAACTACGCTTTCCCAGTAGCTCGTATCGCTGATGCGTTGCTTCACCCTGGAAAAAGTGATAGATCATGATGGCAAAAAGATCACCCTGCCAGACATCGACTTTATCTACTGGGTCGGCAGCAACCCACTTGTGCATCACCAAGATACTAATACAAATTTAAAAGCGTGGAGAAAGCCAAGAACGGTTGTCGTTCACGAAGCCTACTGGACACCAACAGCAAAAGATGGCTGATATCGTCTTTCCAGTCACTACAGAGTATGAGAGAAACGACATCACGATGACAGGTGATTATTCAAACATGAATATCGTACCAATGAAACAAGTCGTTGAAAAATACCACGAGGCAAAAGATGACTATCAGATTTTTCACTGATCTTTGCAAGGCTTATGCTGTAATGTAGTCGTTGCCTATACAGATAACGGCAAAGATGAGTTTGACTGGATCAAAGAGTACTATGACGCAGCCTACGCTCAGGTCAAGGCTGTGCCAGAGCTAACTACTGATATGAAGCCATTTGAAGAGTTTTGGAATGAAAACAAACCAGTCACATTTGCCTCATCTCAAGATAGTGATAATTGGGTAAGGCTTGGCGAGTTTAGAGAAGATCCTGTGCTAAACGCTCTTGGAACGCCCTAGCGGACTTATCGAAAGTACTCTGAGACTATCGAGAAAATGGGCTATGACGACTGCAAAGCGCACCCAATGTGGTTTTGAGCCGATCGAGTGGCTAGGCATGAAAGATAAGCCAGCTAAATTTCACATGATAAGCGCTCACCCAACTGACCGCTTGCACTCACAGCTAAATCAAACTTCACTTCGCGACAACTACGCTATCGCAAACCGCGAGCCAGTGTGGATCAACGAAAAATGACGCAAAAGAGCTTGGCGTAAAAAGCGGCGACTTGGTTTGCGTGTTTAACGCTCGTGGCGAGAGTGCTAGCAGCGCTCATGTGACTAAAAACATCAAAGAGGGCGTTGTAAAAACTAGCTGAGGGCGCTTGGTTTGACGGCTTTGATAGTGGTATCTGCAAAAACAGCGGCGCAAACGTGCTTACTATAGATATCCCAACAAGTAAGCTAGCAAACGGCAACATAAAAGCCGATACAGCTCTTGTAAATATCAGAAAATATCAAGGCGATGAAGCGCCAAAACTTACAGCATTTTCTGAACCAAATTTCTCTAAATAATCTCAAAAGCAGGAGTGATCTCCTGCTGAAAAATTCTATCATTTGCAGAAAAATTTTTAAAGAAATTTTATTAACTTTTTATTATTTATATGTAATCAATGATCATATAAAATCCCTAAAACACCAAAAATGCTACTGGAGCGTGGTTTTTGATCGATGGTGAGAAATTCAAAATAAATAACCTAAGTATAAAATCTAAAAGTATTACTTATAATTTTTGTGAGTTTGTTTTGTCTAAGTGTAGCCCTTAAAAGGCATTTTTAACAGCAAAAAGCAAAGCCATTCTTATTCGTATTATTAGATACTGTAGCTTTTTATCATCCGCTTTTAACTATCCACCCTATCTGCTAAATTTCCATCTGATCTTAAAATATTAAAGAGATTTTTCCATGTCTTTTGTTTTGCTTGATAGTGCTAGGTTTTAAGGCTTGCCATTTTTGTCCGAAGGGACTGCTCTCGTTCTCAAAACTAGCTTCTATTTCGTTTTTGTAAGATATTGCCTAGCGTTTGCATTAGCGGTTTGGTTTTTCTCGATATTTTGCAGAGATTTTAGCTTAGCTTGCAGCTCTTCTAAGCCTTTAACTTCTATCATTGTATTTACTCCTTGAAAGTGGTATACTTTTATTAAAGTAGATAAGAGATGGCCCAGATTTGGCAGGGTTCCAGTTGCGAAAGCAAACTGTATATGACTTTGGGTTCGATACCCGGCCTTATCTACTATTAACATAAAATAAAGCAGTAGATGCTCTCAGATTTGGCAGAGAGGTACTCGCACTTTGCGACTGCAAATGACTTGGGTTCAATGCCCGCGCCGCTTTTACTTATAAAAATGAGACGATAGATGCTTCAGAGTGGACAGATGACAGCCGAAAGGGTGTGGATGGCGGATTTCGATTTCCGACGTCGTCTCATTTTATCTTCTTGTATCTCTTTTTGTTTTTAAAATTCCTTTATAATTCATAGCAGGTATCTTACTAATAGTTGCTATAAAATTATCCGTTCTAAACTTTCTTTAACACATAATCTAAATGTATCGCTGCATAATTTACCATTTTGTCATCTTGTAAAGAGTTGTAAAAATACAATAATACCTTCTCTTGTGTGTCGTAAAATACGCGTTTAGCTTCGTCAAATACGCCTACTACGGCTTTTATTCATCGATACTGAGCTCTTTTCCTTCGACTTACTATCTCTTGTAATATGCGATATGGTGTTTTTGATAAACGGCTATACTTGATGCTTTAGGCTCTACGTCGATGATTTTTAGATTTTTCTTGATACTTTGCTTTAACTCCCCACTTGAGCCACTTGGTAATTTCTATCTTTGATGATTTTACCGCCAATTATAGCATTTACCATATCATCTAAGCTTTTTTTGCCAAACATAAATGTCTCGCTCATGCTCGAAGTTATCCATGGATTGTTTTTAATTTCTCTTTGTAAGGCTTGACATAACGGCATCTAAAACCTTATCTTGCTTGTCTTTTAAATTTCATCCGTTTTTATCAACTTTGCCCGGATTATATGCAAAGTCCTTTTTCTGCAGCTTGTGTAGAAAAAGAGCCATATGCAAGTGTACGATACCTCTACCTATACACTCAGCCTTTGTAAGCACCTGTACCTTGCAGCTGACACCCCCAGCCATTTGGCGGATAGTTGGTATCCCAAAATTCTATCAGTTTTAGGGTAGTGTCTTGCCGTGAAGCCTTCTATGAGCTTCTCTTGTTCTGCTATCAAGCACTGCAGTATAGCGGAAGTATTCGCCTAGGCTTTGCATCTGGCTTTTCAATATTGATATAAGGTTTGAATGATAAAAATAAAAAAATTAATATTTTTATTGTGCAATGACGATATAGTTCAATTATTAAATTACAAAGGACAGAAATGACACAAAAATGAGAGTGTGCCGGTTTTGTATATGCAATGGTGCAAAAATAATAAAAAATATATTAAAAATGAAAGGCGTTGATAATCTTGATGATATAGCAATTGGCTCAATGCCGATGTATTTTCAAGAGTATATTTTTAGAACTTTTCAAGATGAAGTTAAACATAAAAGTATATTTGTCAAAAACATCTGCAAAAACAATCCAAAAATATAGTGAATTTAAAGAAGTAATAATTGACATAAAAACAAAGCAGAAAATGGACAAGATTTAACTTGTTACCTGTCAAGAGGCATAATAATTTAAAAAGAGCCAGACAGATTATTGAATGATTGGGGTGTTGTTCATTTACATTTGTCTAATGATATAGAAAATGATGGTTTTTCTAAAAGAACAAATGAGTCGCTTTTGTATATAGAAATTTCACAAATCCAACCGATCTATATAGACATATTTGAACATGGACATTGGAGCGAAAAGATAATTTTTAGAGACTATTTGCAAAAACTGGCCGATTGTTACTAAAAGCCTTTTAAGGTAGATTGTGTAGATATATCATATAGTCCAACAGATAATGATGTTAAATCTATAAAGAAGTGCAAATATTAATACTGCCATAAAAATTGACGATGGAAGTGTTTATATGGCAGTAGGTGGAGAGTATGACTATGGCTGGCACAAATATACATTCTATTTTAAAAACAAAATGAGTGTTTGAAATTCTTCACAAATATAGAAAAAGAGATGATTGATAATTTTAAAGTTCCTGTTGAAGCTTTGTCATTAGTTTTTAGAAGATAAAAATTAGTCATTAAAATAAGAGATGAAAAAGATAGAGCATATTAAAACTCCGTATGATAATATTTTTAAACAGCTATAAGTTCTCATTAGTAGTTGAGAAAAAGCATTTATGGCTGTAGTAAAAAGTTTAATTTTTGTATTAATGTTAGCTTTGACTTTGTGCAAGTGAATGGAAGATTTAAAAAGAGAAATAAGGGATGAATTTTACTTTGCAAGTTTGTAACTGCAAGCAGATCATAATTCATGCCTCTTTTTGAATAAAAACTTTAAATTCTAAAATCAATTTTTGTAAATTTTTCAAATCTTACTCACTTGCTAGTGGATTACTAATTTTTAAAGTAGTGATATGTCAGCTCTAAAATTGAAATTTGCTCGAGACACTTGAGATGTTAAATTGATAAAAAGCTTATCAGTATATAGATTATATATATTTATTTGTAGAAATTCACAGAAATTTCAAGTCTTGCGCTGATGTCAGCAACGCCTTTTGAGTACATCGCAGAAGTGACTATCGCATCGGCGACCGCAACTCTTTTTGCGTTTGATAAATTACGCCTCAGCTGCTAGGATAATAGTATTTGGTGAAATTTTCATCTCTTAATGCTAGAACATTTTTAATAAGCTCTGGGCTACAATTTATCACACTGCACGATATCGCACTTTGTCCTTAAAAGCTTGCTCGCTTCGTCTAAATTTCTTTCAGCCTCTACGCATATCTTTCTCTCGACCATTTTTGGCTTTAAATTCTGGCAAATGTGAGATAAATTCATCAAAAACTAGCATAGGCTTTTATGTGATTTCTAAAAACAAGATGCTATCGCTAAGCCCCAGTCTATGCATGCCACCACCGCCTTCAAGCACAGCTTTTACACAGAACTCTATTCTGCAAATGGAAAGCTCTTTCTGGTTGCTAGCACCTCGCATTTTTCATTGACACTTTTTGCAGCCTTTGTCATTTTGTTTGTGTAGGTTGCGATGGCGCTGGCGTACTCTAGCGCGACTTGAGCCAACTTCCAAGCCTTATGTACGCTCTTGTAGTCGCCATAAATTTTGATAATCACATCGCCAGCCTTGCAAATTTGAGAGTTTTGCACAGTACTTTCACTCTCACACCCAAGTAGCCTCGCCACACTCGCTGCCACATCTACGCAGCTTACGCAAATTTCATCACGCGAGTAAATTTTCCAAGTGAGGCGTTTTTATCGATATTTTGAAGCGACGTTGTGAGGTCAAAGTAGGGTAGGTCCTCGTTTATGTGAGTCTAGTATTCAGCGTCGCTTAGTCTCATTTTATGCCTTTTTGAAGCGGTTTTGCTTTTACGATCATCTTTTAAAGATGCCGTTGTCGTAAAGTCCAGCATGGTAAAGCGCAAAGCATGTAAATGCGATGCCAGAAACTACGTGGATAACAGATCTATTTTTCATAAAAAGTGCGCATAGGCAAAACAGATGCCAAAGTGACGCTCATGCCGACCTTTGCTACTTGTCTATGAGTGTTTAGATCTAGTGGTTTGCCACTTATCTTTATATCTTTTCGATACTTTTCCTTTTAGTTTTTGCTCCAGCAGCTTGTGTTTTTGATACCCTAGGGCTCTCTGGGTCACACTCTGGATTTAGTCCGGCTCTTCTTTGAGCTTCAGTCTTTAACCGCTATTATCACCACTTTTTGAAAGCAAGAAAATAGCGATGATGTTGATAGTTGCCATCGCGACCATCGTGATATCAGCGATGTTCCAGGCGAGTTTTAGATTCATCTGGGCGCCAACAAATATCATAATGACGGCCGTTATCTTAAATAACAACATAAGCTTGTGGTTTTTGGTTAGAAATTTCATATTTGCCTGCGCGTAGTAGTAGTGCCAATGAGTGAAGTGATGGCAAAAGCACAACCGCAAGGGTGGTAAAATGAACCCCAATTCACTAAAATACTCTTTCATTGCAGCTTGCACGAGTGGGAGCGCCGTTAGTAGTTCGCCGCTTGAGCCAGTCTGCTTTGTAAAGGTAGGCCTGCGAAAATAGCACGATCATGCCAGAAGCGATACATATCGTCATATCGATAAAGACCGCCATAGCCTGAACTAGGCCTTGTTTGACTGGGTGACTCGTGTGCGCTGCAGCACTGTCGCGTTTGGCGCTGAGCCCATGCCAGCTTCGTTTGAGAAAAGGCCTCTTTTTATGCCTATTACGATCACAGCCGCCTGCAAAGCCGCCAAATATCGCTTTAAAATCAAAGGCGTTTTCTAGGATCATCTTGACAACATCTGAATTTCTTTGAATGTAAGACGATAGCAATAAGTGCCAGCGAGATATAAGCAAGCGCCATGAAAGGCACGATATATGAGCTTACTTTACCGATGATATGGCTTTTACTAAAGAACATAACCGCCGCAAATGCCGTTAAAAATAAGGCCAATGCCAATAGGCAAGCCACTTTGCGCAAAGCTCACGTTCTCGCCAGCCTTGTCGTAATCACTCAAAAAGCAGAGGTCATGGTGTAGCTTTGAAGGCCGTTAAAAGCCGTATGCGTAGGTGATGATGAGAATTATCGCAAAAAGCGAGGCCAGCCACTTTATACCAAGGCCATTTTTTTGATGTAATAGGCCGGTCCACCCTTAAATCCAAAAACATCTTTTGTCTTATAATTTGAGCTAGCGTGCTCTCTATGAAGGCCGAAGCCGAGCCTAAAAACGCCATCAAACACATCCAAAAAGTGCTCCAGGGCCACCTGCGACGATGGCCGCTGAAATTCCCAGCTATGTTGCCTATGCCAACGCGTGAAGCAGTCGATATCATAAGCGCTTGAAATGGCGTTAGATGGTGCTTGTTGTACTTGTCTTTTTTTCTCTACCAAGACTCTGCAAGCTTCAAAAACATCCTAAACTGCACAAAACGGGTCAGATAACTAAAGAAATAAATTCCGTAGCCACGAGAACGATAACTAAAAATATCCATATAAAAAGTCGTTGGCTACGTCCATTTTGCCATTTAAAAAGGTCTAGAAACTTTTCAAACACCATTTTCCTTTAAATTTATTTTTGATTTGAGCTTTACGCCTTTCATTGAATTAATAAAAGCCAAATCGTTGTGCCATTGTGAAGCACGGCAGTTGCTATTGATTTAGCATGCCAAGCGTTGCGGCACTTAGTATAGCTGTGTTTACGCCCACTGTTGAGCGGAGGTGAGCTTATTAGCTTCATCGTCTTAGTTTGCGAGCTCTTTTGCAAGCGCAACGCTCATCGATATCGTCTTTTTAAAAAGGCTTTATATCAGCCGTCGCTTTGGCGATGTCAGCGCCTTTATGCATGCTTATGCCTACATTTGCCTTTAGTTAGGGCTTGGTGCGTCGTTTATGCCGTCTCCAACAAAGGCTACCTTTTTGCCCTCACTCTTTAGCTCCTCGATGATCGCTGCTTTATCTGTCGGCAAGCACTCAGCATAGACCCTGTCAAGTCCTAGCTCGCGCGCTACCTCTTCAGCCTTACTCTTGATGTCGCCACTTAGCATAACGACCTCTTTGACGCCAAGACTTCGCAGTTTTTCCACCATATCTTTAGCGTTTGCTCTCATGTCATCTTTCATAGCGATCACACCAACAAGCTCTTTGTCGTATCCTACATAAAAGCAGGGTTAGTCCGCTTTGTAATGCCTTGCTTATGAGCGCTTCATGAGCTTTAAAGCTTATCATCTCGTCATCTTCCAAAAAGTGCCTGCTCGCCGATGACGACCTCTTTGCCGTTCATAGCAGTTTTTACGCCGTGAGCCACGATAAATTCGACCTCGTCGTGGTGAATATGGCTAAAATCCACGCTTATTGGCGACTCAACTATCGCCTCAGCCACTGGGTGGAAGTAGTGCTCCTCGGCACTTGCTGTTAAATTAAGATATCATCCTCTGAAAAAGCCATCTTTAAAAGAGTAATTCAACCACGCTTAGGCGTCCGTGAGTTAGAGTGCCGGTTTTTGTCAAAGACAAAGGTATCTACTGAGCCAAGAGCCTCGATCGCCTTTGCACCTTTTGTGAGGATGCCGTTTCTACCAGCCTTTGAGATGCTTGATGAAAAGCAACTGGTGTAGCAAGCTTAAGCGCGCAAGAGTAGTCAGCCTGAAGCACGCTTGCAACGCTGTTCATATTTTTATTTATAACATACGAAAGCCCAGCAAAGAGAGCGTGACTGGCACTAGCTTATCAGCTAGTTTTAGAGCTTTTACGCCGATGGCTGATTTTTCATTAAGTGAAGTTTGGATGTACTCTTTGATCCTTGCGGTTGCGGTGTCGCTACCTACGTTTTTCAGCCCAAAGTTTGATCCTGCCCTCATCAACAACAGTGCCGCTTATGACGCGGTCGCCTCTAGCTTTTGCCACTGGTTCTGCTTCTCCAGTCATTGAGACTTGATTGACATCAGCATTACCCTCGACGATGTAGCCATCAACGCCTATCGTCTCGCCAGCTCCCACGACTACGATGTCGCCCTTTTTAAATTACTTTCGGTTTTTACCTTTTCAGCGTCTTTTCACCGTTTAAACTTTCGCTCGACCCATACCTCTTCGATGTTTGGTTTGGCTAGCTCTTTATTAGATCATCACTTCTGTGGCTAGCACTTTCCTCCATGTATTCGCCGATATTTATCATCAAATTTGTGCTATTTGCGCAGCCAAATGATCGCCCATTGCAAGGCTAGTGCCAATAGCAGTTGCCTCAAGCACTTTTGAGGTGATGCCCTCGTGCCTTAGCTCTTTTTGCACCTTCTATTAAACTGGAGCTGTTGCGTAAAGAGTTACGGCTGATTTTAGAGTTTTGTTACTCATAAACGGCGTTACGCCAAAGTCTGCTGACAGCTTTGTAGATATTTGCTTTGCTAGGCAGGCTCTCATCTTTTTGGCTTGGTTGGAAAAATCATAGCTCTTTATAAAATCTAAAATTTTTCTCATAGCTCTTATCAAACTCGACGACGATGCTTTTTGCGTATTTAGTTTACACGCACGCTTCTTGCATCGGTTCGCTCTGAGATCGCAGCCTCGATAGCGCTGACATCGCTTCTGGCATTTAGGCTCTCGCAAATAAACCTCGCTCTGTTTTTGCTCTTATGAGCTAGAGTGATCTTATTTTTGTGAGTCAAGTTCTGCTTTGACATCTTCAAAACGCTCTTTTAGTTCTTCTATACCAGCATTTATTAGTTCGCCACCTTTGATTATTGCCTTAAATACGCACTCTTGTGCTTTTGGATTTGTTAGCACATATCTCTGCGATCCCACCAAGCACTAGGCCTTTTTACAAAGCCAGCTGTGTTGAGATTTTATCAGGGATAAATGGCAGATCTTTTGCTTTCGCGTTATTTATCGCATTATCGATCGCACTTGGTTGAGTTGTTGTAGCATTGTTTACCGCACTTGCGTTTTTCTGCGTTTTTCTTCGTTGATATAAGGGTTGTTCATTATTTACTCTCCAGTTTTATAAGTTTTTCAGCTAATAAAGACCGCCAACGCCCACTGCCGTAAAAGCGACCCGCATGGATATATCTTTTTGTGCTACTAACTTTGACGCATGTATGCCAACAGCGCTTAAAAGCCGCCAGTCACTGCCAAAATTTAACTATCTTTTTAGCGACATCTTGCTTGGTCGCTTTTTTGTTTAGATAGTCGTTGAAAGCCAAGTGCCGCCGCACCCATGCCACCTATTAAAGCACCGCTTAAAAAGTGATCAAGCGGAAGTCTTGTTGATGAAAGTGTTAAAAAGATTTCCTTGCATGCTTTAACCTTTTATGCTATATCATCTGGAGTGATGATGGCTGGTTTAGCGACCGCTTTTGGAGCAGACCTTTTTAGCGCGTGGTTTTCTGGTTTTTTCACAGCTTCTTCGGTTGCTTTTTCTGCTTTTGCGCCACGTTTTACTTTTTCTCTTCTTTTTACTACAATTCTTTTTAGCGTCTTTTTGCAACACTTTTTGCCTTTTTGTAAAGGTCTTTTTTCGCCTCTTTGCCTTTATCTAGGCCATCACTCGCGATCTCTTTGATCTTATCTCTCTTGCTCCATGCAACTACTGCTAAACCGCCTACTGTTAAACCTGCTAAAAATGGTAATGCCATTTTAAATCCTTTCGTTGTTTGATTTTGTAAATTATTCATTTTTTCTTCATCCTTATTGAGATTTTTTCCTACTATTGAAATGCCTAATGCTCCCAAAGTGCAAGCCCGCTACGAAAGGTGGGTTGTTTGTGATCTTTGCCAACTCGCTTTTTATCAGCCTTGCCACTTACGATATTTTGCAAGCTTTTAGTTATCTCATTAAAGTCATTTTTGATAGCTTTCTAAAATGTTTGTTATGCCATTTTTGCTCAGTACTGTAGAAATTTCATTTAAATGTAGCTCATTTTTGCTCCAACTTTGCTATACATTCTTTTAAGCAGTGCTTTAAAGAGGCTATGTATTCGTTATTTGAAGTAGCCCAAAGTCTAAAAAATAGATCTCTTAGCTCCTCATCATCTAAGCTTTCATAAAATTTTTCATACATTTTGTTTAGCTCATTTTCATAGTTTAGTGCCTCTATCAGTGCATCTTCTTTATTTTTGCTGGCAAAAGATAGCTTCATTTTCGCAAACAAGCTCATACTCATGTGTGCTTTGCACATTTCTCTATCAAGATGATCGCATTTTTCTAACATCTGCGATCTCTTTAAAAACCTCACCAAACGAGCAGAGATTTTCATATAAATTTAGAGCATTTTTCGCTTGTATATGAAGCGTTTAAAAAGTTCGTTAAGCATATTTTTACTTCTCTTGCCACTTCGTTTACTCTAGCTGAAATTTTCTTCTACTTTGCCCTTTTTAAAAGGTCCTCCCAGAGATTTTTAGGGAAAAGTCTCGTGGTCGTATTCGATCGTTACAGAGCCTATTATCTTATTCAAATTTGACATTTTTATGCCATTTATCTGAGCGATCACATCATCTAAACTAGCTACAATTTACTACCACTTAGCTCTTTTATCTTTGGGCTAACCCTTACTCTTAGTCTGCCATTTGTATGAGCTATCATAGAAAAATAGCTTGCCACTTGGGCTAAAGTTTGTGTTTTATATCCATTTGTTTCCTTTTTAGTTGATGGCGTATTATCTATTATCTAACTTAAACAAATCTGAAATGTCTTTCATTATCAAAAAGCAAAATGAAATGATAAAATCAAATCTCATTTTTAGCTTGACAATCGCCGCAAAATCCCATAAAAGTATCATCGTATGTGACTGCTCGCTGAAATTTCTCTCTTTGCACGGTTTGCTCCTGTCTTTGCTCTATCATCTCATCTTCAAAAATCAACTATTTTTCCGCACATTCGCAGATCAAATGATCGTGAGAGGACTTTAATTAGCTCAAATTTTCTTAATGCCATTTTCCTCAAAGCTATTTGCCAGATGGTGACTCTCAAGAAAAATTTTAAAAACGAATATATCGACGTCATCGACACATCGCTCTTGTAGTTTTTCATAAATGTTTGCGTACCAAAATTTTCTTGAGCGCTTATGTGAGAGTTGCTAGTAAAAAGCACATATAAAATTTGCTCTTTTTATATCTGAGCTCTTTTTGATCTAGGGCTTTTAAAAACTCATTAAAGTGCTTATAAAATAGTTCAAAGTTATCCACAAATCTCCAGCCAAAATGATAATGAAAATAGAGATTTTACAATCTTACATATAAAAAGCATAAATTTTCTTATGAGTGGGTAAAGTATTTTTATAAGCTTCTTTTGGTATAGTGTCGCATTTTTAAATCAAAGTTAAGGAATAAAATGACTTACGACGAGCTTGAATTAGACGCCGTTTTGTTAGAGGTTTTTGGAAAACAGAGGGAGTTTGACTCGATGGACGACGAGGAGCTTTTGACGAGCTTATAGAGCAAGTTGCTCAGTATACTGACGGCGACTACGAAGAAGCTTTTGAATACATGACTCAATTCCTCCGATCCCTAAAAACGCTTTGTTTCACTATTTATGGTTTAGCAAAAACGCTAAGCCATAATTCCCCTATTTATCAACTAAAATTTTCAAAAATCACTTTATGTCACAGCGTGACATCTTGACCCAGAAAAAGAGCCAAGATGCGAAGTTATTATAAGAAGTATTTTTGAGATTATCTCTTTTAGAGTGATTGTGTATTTGCTAGCTTTTTGGGCTGTTGTTGTAGATGTCTTCAAAGTCATACATTCTCTCTCATAGTAGTCGTTTGTATCTTGTGCGTTTATCTTAAGTCTTGCCACATCTAAGCTAACGCCCACGAAAGCTCCACTTGTCTTGCCACGCTCCTCGACAAATGCTGAAATTTCAGGCAAATCACTAGCTATCGCCACTTCGTTGCCAACGCCGCCAGTTGCTTCTGCTTTTAGACTGATTGTATCTTTGCGTTAAACAAGCTTGCGTAGGCTTCCGAGTTTTTAAACAAAAATGATCATATCAGCCGAGCTATATCCTAGCTGAAGTCCGATGTCGCCAGATGTGTAATTTACAAAAATGGGCTTGACCACTCGCCATTGTCGTTTTTAGCGATAAATACGCCTCTGCCTTTGAGCCAGTGATGATCGCGCCTGCTTTTTGTCACGTCTGGGATGATAGCGATGGCTTTAATGCCTGTAATTTGGTATTTGGTTTTAAATTTTCTAGTGCCAAAAGCGTTTAAAAATGTTTATCGCATTTTTTTAATTTTTGGTTTTTGAATCACATCAGCGTTTAAATCTAACGCAAAAATGAGCCGATCAAAAAGAGTAAAGTTAGAATTTTTCATCAAATTTCCTTATTTAAATTTTGTTATTATAGCCTAAAAATAAACTATTATTTAAAAATGTATTAATGAAATTTTATGAGATTTCATTATAAAATGCCCATTTTTAAGGAAAAAAATATGAGCTTAATACTTTTTGTGGAGTACGTTGGTATCGCATCAGCTGCGCTTAGTGGCTTTTTGTTTGCAGTAAAGAGGGAGTGCGACTGGCTTGGCGTCTTTTTGTCCGCATTTTTGACCGCACTTGGAGGCGGTATCATGCGTGATATGCTCGTTGGCAGGGCGGTTTATTCATTCACTCACTACATGCCAGTAAGCGTCGTCATCTTTATGCTTGTTGTATCTAGGATCACAATTTACATATAAAAAGAGATGGTTTGGAGAAAGAATTTGTCTTTATCTTTGCCGACGCGATCGACGTTATTTGCTTTTCTATCGTTGGAGCGATGGTTGCCATCGAGTACGGCTACAACATCTTTGGCGTTATGATGATCGCCTTTTTTTAACGGCGTTGGTGGCGGTATCTTAAGAGACATCTTGCTAAATGAAGTCCCATGGTTTTTGCGCACAGGACTTTATGGCACGATAAGCCTTGGCGTGGGGCTTGCTTACTTTATCCTCTATCATCTGGGCCTTACCAACATATTTTTACGATGCTCTTTGCTAGCTGCTGGTATCACGGTCGGGATGTTTGCATTTTACAGAGGCTGGAAAGCTGCCTGATCTATGAATGTAGCGAGTTTTTGATATCTGGGTCAATGAAAAACTACTATAAATTTGGTGTGGATATCGGCAAGAAGGGCGATTTTTACACAAATGTAAGCGTTGGCTACCTCTTTGGCGCCTGCCTTGCAAACTACTTTATAAAGCTACTTTAAAAACGGCGAAATTTCTAGCTCATGCAAGGTCGTGAGATCGGCGCAAACTCAGGCGATATGCTGGCTGATTTTGCGCAAGGCATCTTTACACTGAGCCAGAAATTTCTGCCAAATGTAGAGTTTATCATCATCGAACCTCATGAAATTTTCTACGCAAAAAAACAGCTTGAAACATTTAAAAACCGCTTTGGTAATGAGATAAAAATAAAAACACTATGAGTAATTTAGGTGAGTGCTCGTTTGATGAAATTTTTGTCATATCAAATGAATTGCTTGACGCATTTAGCTGCGAGGTGATAGATGCAGATAATATGCTTTTTGTGGATGATGAACTGAAAATCTCACTGGCAAAAGGCAGATCAGAAATTTGCTAGCCCTTGCAAAGAATTGGCATAAAAAGGGGTGAAATCTCAACTAGCTACGCTAAATTGCAGGCTCCAGCTTGCAAATGCGACTAAAAAGGTGAGATTTTTAGCTTTGACTACGGCGACTGTGAGCCAAAAATGAATTTAGTCTAAGAGTTTTTAAAGATCATCAAGTTTTTTCTTTGTTTGAAAATTTCAAACCTTGCACCATATTTTAAAAGCTCGGATCTAACTTATAGCCTTTTGCTTCAAGCAGGTAAAAGAGGCTTTCTCTCTGGCTGGCTTTTTGATGCTTCAAATTTAAAAACAAAAATGATGCCTTACTTAATGATCTTGGCGTGGATGAAATTTTTATCTTTGGTGCTTGAAAAGCGTGCAAAGCAAGCCTATGAAAATGTCACCAAACAGGCGAATTCTACCTCGCCTGAGTTTTTAGGCGAGAAGTTTCAATTTATAGAGTTTTTAAAGAGCTAGCCTGGCGATATCAGCGTAACTCGCCCTCACAAGCCTTCAAAAGGGTCATTTGCGCTATCTTTATCTGCTTGCCTCTTACTCCAGCGCTTACTAGCACGTACTCTTGCTCGCTAGCTCGCTCATCTATAAATGTGGCAAAGTGCTTTTTCATAGCAAGTGGCGAGCAGACCCACCTCTAATGTAGCCGGTGATCTTTTTCTAGGTCTTTTTAAGTTTATGAGCTCATGACGTGTTTGGCTTCGCACGCATGAGCAAGTGCCTTTAGATCAAGCTCCAGATCGCCTTGCAAGCAGGCAACGACAAAATATCAGGCTCACACTGGCAGACGATAGTTTTGTAAATTTGCTTTATATCTTGCTTGGTGCTAGTTGCTACGTGAATGGCTGAAAGATCGTTTAGATCGACTTCGTATTCAAGTATCTCATACTCTATTTTTAGCTTGTCTAAAAGCCTAGCGGCGTTGGTTTTTATGTATCATCTTTTCTCATTTTTGCGAATTTTTTGTATAATTATAGCCAAAACTTAAAGGAGGAAAGATGGCTGAAGAAGTTGAAGAGAAAAAGCAGAGTTAGTAATGGCGCTTTGATGATAATCATCATCGCGATATTTGTTTTTATTACTAGTTATCGGAGGGCTAGTGGCGTTTTTGATGCTTTAGTTCAGACGAGCCAAAAAGAGGCAAATATGGCGCAAACACCAGCTCAGACTCAAACTCAACCAGCACCCGCTCAAAACAAAGCAAAAACGCGGTGGCAACGACTATTCGAACATGGGACCGATATATCCGCTTGATCAGTTTGTCGTAAATTTACTTAGTGAAAATGGCTCGAGATTTCTTAAAACAAAGATCGATATGGAGCAAAGTGACGAGATATTAACTGCTGAGCTTGACAAGAAAAAGCGCTTTTAAGAGATATCATCATAAGAACGCTCTCTTCTAAAAACATACGAAGAGGTGAGCACTGCAAAGAGGCAAGGATAGACTAAAAGATGAGATCGTTGGCAAGCTAAATGAAGTGCTAAACGACGGCTACATAAAAATATATTTTTACTGATTTTGTGGTGCAATGATAGGCATTGATATCGTTAAAATAGATAGAATTTCAAGACTGAAGGCTCGTCACGGCGAGCTTTTTAAAGAGATTTTTAAGCGATGATGAGATCGCGCTTAGCAAAAATGATGCGACTTTTGGCTGGATTTTAGGTGCCAAAGAAGCAGCTAGCAAAGCCACTGGTGTGGGCATCAGCAAAGAGTGTGGCTTTTTAGACATTATGCTCAGCAAAGACGCAAAAAATGCGCCAAAGATAAAATTTAGCCCAAGAATTTATACAAATTTTTAATATCAAAGAAGCAAGCCTTAGTATAACTCACGACGGCTGGATTTGCCGTAGCTGCGGTGATGATAGTGTGAATTTATCTGTTTTAAGAATGATTTAATTTTTGTATGCTTGAACCGCTAAATACTTGCAAAGAATTTTAAAGAAGTTTTTTTACTAAAAAGAAATTTGAAAGTTAATGGAGGAACTTAAGTGATAGTTAGATGTGTAAAAGTCGATGACGAACAGTGGGGTTTTAGACTTTATAAAAATATATAGTTTTATGCTATTTGCTTTAAAGATGAAAAATGTTAGCTTTCTTATTTATGACACCAATAGGTGGTATCCATTTTTATGATTCAAAATATTTTGAAATTTTAGATAATTTTGCACCAAGCTCTTGGAGACTCTCAGAAGGTGGTCGTACCACTATTGTTGCATACGAAGAAATGGCGTCTAGCTTTGATAGTTATTTTTGATTTGGTAGATATAAAACCATCTGTTATAGAAATATTCATGCAAAAGAAAAATAGAAATTGATAAAGAAGTTGTGCAAAACAAGCTTTAAATGTGGTATAGAGTTAAAGCTAAAAGCCATAAATAACTTTCAAACACTAGGTAAAATATCTGACTTTAAACTAAATTTCGAACATCAGCTGAGTTAAAATAAACATAAATATTGACAATAAAACAAGATATGAATATATAAAAATAGCGGTCAAAGCTGGTGCTATATAAAAACTAGATGACGGCAACTTTGAAGCGATGACAAGTATTGATAGGCTATACATACTTAAAAGAGCTATTCAATTTATTGAGGCGATATAATTTAAGGGTAAATTTGAAAGTAAAACTAAAAGCAGGCGTTGATGTTAATTTGTGTCCCATTGTAGAATGTTTGGACAGTAATTTAATAAATATTTGAGACCAAACATTTTATATGAGGTAGTTCAGATAAACTTTAAAAGATATAAAAAATAAGTGTAGTTGCATATATGATCATTTGTAATGATAATAAATACGGAGCATATTTTAGTGCTGATTTGTTTGATATAGTGGATGATGAAATAGACAATGACTGGACTATAAGACATAACAATAGTGAAATAATTATGGCACCGAGTGTTATAAACTATCAGGATTTTTGGAACAATTATGTTGATGGTTGTTTAAAAGAAGAGAAAATATACTGTGAGCGTTTTGGTCACATTGTGCAAAAATCAATTTTTCAAAAATGGTTTAGAAAAATCTTTAACGACTATCAAGACCCAAGTATCAAAGCTATCGGAGTAGATACGCAAGCAGATGGCTACGTAGTTTGCCCGCATTGTTATAATGCAGAGCAAGCAAGTGTAGAACTAGGTGTCATAAAATGCGAAAAATGCAAGCAAGAATATAACAACCCACTTGCAAGAAATTTGTCCAAGCGGTGTATCGGTACTTGATGAGTAAAATAAAAAGCCTTAAAAAGATGAGCGATGATTTGCAACATTGTAGTGGTAGTAGCTGATAAATGTCACTAAATATAAAAATATAAATTTTTATCATTATTAAATAGCTATATTGTAAAGGTTGGTTTTATTTTAGGGCATCTTTTGGTCGGTATTATAACGTTGTTAAATGCAATAAATAGGAGTAGTTTTTGTGATTTATAATAATTTTTGACTTTAATGAAAGATTTTGTCAATGATAAAATAGATGCGGGCATTTATCAAACTCATAAGTTGTTGCATAAAGATGACGGTTTTTAATAGTTATTATGACGTCATGCAAAGTTTATTCTATGATGTGGAAGAATATAGTCCCATTAAAAACTAAGAAACATCGGCGAAATTGATGAGATCGCATTAAAAAGATAGCACAATAAATGCACTAAATCAAATACAGCCGTAGACATAAAAATGTCTTTTTGAGCTAGCATGGCTTTGCCTTATTTTTGTATTTTTACTAAAAATATTTCTCAATCTTCTTATATTGTTCTTTATTTGAAACATTTTTGTATCGTCTCAATAAAGCCAATTAAAAATGCTGCGCTAACATAGCTCATCGTTATTAATATTTTTCTCAACTAAGTCAGTAATTCTACAAGCTTATCTTGCTCGCTTAGTTGATCAGATTTCTCCACCAAAAATGACCGCAAAATCGACAAGCAATAACTCTAAGCTAGGATAAAGTGGTACATTCGTGTGAGTTCTTTTTGATATTCACTAAAAATCTTTTATCTTTTGACACAAAAGTATAAATTATCTCTTTATGGTTTTGTAGATCATTGCCATTTTGTGTAAAAATCATCTTTCAATCCCCTACATCCACTCAAGCACTTGCGTGATATCTTTGGCGTAGAAGCACTTTAAACCTTTGCGTGTCAAGCGGTTTATCTGGGATGATGGCGTTTTTAAATTTTCGCGTTTTTGCCTCTTTTAGGCGCTGATCAAGGTTAAAAATATCTCTTATCTCGCCATTTAGGCTTAGCTCGCCGATGAAGACGCTGTCCTTGCTGATAGGGCGGTTTTTGAAGCTGCTTATTATCGCGGCGATGACGGCTAGATCGGTCTGCGAGTCTCGCTTATCTTAACGCCACCCGGAAACGTTTATAAAGACGTCAGTGGTGCCCAAGTGGAGCTCAAGCTTTCGCCTGATAGTGCTAGCGAGCATATCTCAGGCGGTTTTTCAAAGCCAGTCGAACTTCGCTTTGGATAGGCGCTTTCGCAAACAAGCGCTGAATCTCGATGCTAAGCGCCCTTGAGCCCTCCATTATGATAGTGATCGCGCTACCACCATCGCCCCGCCACGTGTGAAAATTTACTCGAGACCTCATTTGCGCTCACAAGTCCATGCTGGCTCATCTCAAATATGCCTACCTCGCTTGTTGAGCCAAAGCGGTTTTTGAACCCACGCAGGATTCTTAGCTCTCTACTCGCATCACCTCGAAATAAAAGCACCACATCGACCATGTGCTCAAGTACTCTTGGCCCTGCGATCGAGCCCTCTTTGGTGATATGACCGATGATGAAAACGCAGATATTTTGACTTTTTGCAAGCCCTCATCAGCTCAAATGTGATCTCGCGAACCTGTGATCGGAGCCTGGAGCGGAGCTTATATTTTGGCTATAAAGCGTTTGAATGGAGTCAATGACTAGCACCTTGTAGTCGCTCTTTTGCACTTCTAGTAGGATATCTTCTAGGCAAATTTTTCAGTTAGCAGGTATACTCTATCCACCGCATTTAGCCTATCAGCTCTCATTTTTATCTGGCTTTGGCTCTTCGCCGCTTACATAGAGCGTTTTTGCCGTCTTTTGCTAAATGTGAGCCGATTTTTAGAAGTAGGGTTGATTTGCCAATGCCCGGACTGCCGCCTATAAGCACAAGTGAGCCCTCGACCACGCCACCACCAAGAACAAGGTCTAGCTCGCTATCTTTGGTGCTAAATCTCGTGACTGACTCAACTTCGTCTATGCTATGGCTTTTGCTAGGTGTGCCACTGCTTTTTGCTATCTCTTTGCTTATCTTTATCTCTTGCTGGCTAAGCTCGACAAAGCTATCCCAAGCCCCACATTGTGGGCATTTGCCGAGCCACTTGCTCTGCTGAGTCTCCGCAGGCTTGACACTCAAAAACTGGCTTTGCTTTTTGCCATAATATATCCTTTTAAAAATTTCAACTACTATCACCCAAAAGCCGCTCCGATCATGTCAGCCACGATGTCAAAGCAGGCTAAAGCTCCTATTTGGCAAAAATGCCTGAACGAGCTCTATTTGCACGCCAAAGGCTAAAAGTAGGGCTAAACTTGTACAAATCTAAAACTCATAGCCAAGGTAGAGCAGTATATAAAGGACGAAAAGGCTAAAAAAATGGTTTGCTTTTGTCCCACGAGTTTTCAATGATCGCAGGACTTTTTGGAGTAAATGCAAGAAAATCAATCGCCAAAAGTGCAGCTGAAAAAGCAATTTACTAAGAATGACCCTACTCAAAAATGGCGTCCATCAGCTCGTCTAAAAACTCGTCTGCTAATTTGATGATATCGTCCATGCTTTCGCCAACGCCTATATAAAATAGGTAGTTCAAGCTCTTCTGCCACGCCAAATCAGCGCTCCGCCCTTTGCAGTGCCATCAAAGCTTTGTGATGATGACGCCATCAAGCGAGACGATCTCGTTAAACGCCTTTGCCTGTGCGACACCAGCGTTGCCCTGCGTGCCATCAGGGCGATGAGAATTTACGGTGTGGCGCCTTCGTAGGCCTTTTGCTGATACGAACGATCTTATCAAAGCTCGTTTGCCAATCGGTCTGGTTTTTGAAGCCTACCAGCCGTGTCTAAGATGACGCGGTCGATGCCTTTTGCAAGGGCAGAGCTGATCGTGTCGTAGGCCACCGCCGAAGGGTCGTGACCTTGCTGGGCGGCGACTATCGGCACATTTCAGTCTAAGTGACCACTCGCGTAGCTGCTCGATCGCTCCAGCTCTAAATGTATCACAAGCGCCCAAAATGACGCTTTTGCACGTTATTTTTATATAATTTGCTAGCTTTTGCGATAGTCGTCGTCTTGCCAGCGCCATTTACGCCAAGGATGAGATCGACAAATGGCTTTGTCAGGGCTCGATCACGCGCTCGTTTTCATAGATAAAATAGCTACTCATAACGCGCTTAAGATCAGCTCTGCTCACTTCATCTTGTGGCGCGGGTAGTATGTACTTCCTCCACGATCCTCGTAGGCGACGTCAGCTTCTGTGATAAATTTCTTCCAAGCCTCTTTGTCGATCTTGGTTGATTTTTAGCCAAGCTGATCGCCCCAAAGGTCTTTTTCAAAGCCTTTTTAGAAAAATCAAGCATTATTTTATAGCCTATTTATGTCAGTTTCTAGCATCTCTTCAGGCACTAAGCCAACATATCCTTGCGCAGAAGTTGCCATTTGCTTTAAATAGCGCAGATGACGGAAGTCCCGTTTTATGCCACCCATTGCTTTTTCTGAATAAAAGTTCCTCGCCAACTGCTACGTCGTATTTGATCTTATATTTTGTGCACTCTTTTACTCATCCTCGCTCTTGTCCTCAAGCAAGACGCCAACGATGTTTAGCTCGTTTTAATTTTTTCACTTAGGTTGTTTAGGTGTGGGATCTCAGCCTTGTGAAAGGCGGGCACCAAGTGGCGAAAAATACGTAAAGTGTCGCTTTTTGCCATCTTTACGTCAAAAGCCGTTGCTTCTTTTTAGTTACTTGCATCGTGTCGCCACTTATGAGCTTTAATTTATCTCATTTTGCCTCTTTTGCTTCGCTGTTTTGGGTGTTTTGAGCATTTTTGCGTGTTTTTCGCTAGTTTTTACAGCTGGCGTCTCTTTGCTCGTGTTTTCATCTTTGGTGATGTTTTCTGTTAAATTTTACTTTCTACGGCTTGCTCACTTGGCTTTTGCTCGCTTTACTCAGAATCATCGCCGCATCCAAAAATACAAATAGGCAAAGTGATGTTATAATTGCTCGTTTTAGTGTCATAAATTTCCTTTTGGGATAAGATCTCGGGATTATACAAGAAAAGAGCATAAAATGAGCGTTAATTTAGAAAAATGAATTAGATGCAAGAGCAATGATGAGGCTTGCCAAATCTAAGGCAAAATGCTCACACTACCAAGCTGCAAAAACGCTTTTAATTTGATAATTTACAAAATTCTAAGAAAGTTTACTCTATTTGCCACTTGATTACGAGGTCGATGTGCTTAAAATGAGAAGAATTTATCACGAAGATGTAATGTCGCCCTTTTATGGTAGGTCTTAGTTTAAAAATGGTAAGATTGCGACCGCCATTTGTCACTTATACTACGTCAGACAGCCATCTGGCAGAAAAATGGATAATGTAAGACTTGATATGGCGGTAGTTCCAGCGATTGGGGTTGATGGGGCTATGGCGAGGATAGGGCACGGAAAAAGGATTTTTACGATAGGTTTTTGACACTTTGCCCGTCAAGCCAAAACTGATAGTTTTCTTAGAGATAAAAGACTTTTTACACCAAAGATGTGCTCTCGCAGGCGCACGATGCGGTGGGAGCTTTATATAACCCCAAGCAAAAATTATATAAAAAGAGGAATAAATGATAGAGGTTTTAATAGGCTTTAGGAGCCAGTGCCGCGGGCATTGGAGCAGGGTATCTTTATGCAAAAAGATAAATGACGCAAAACTACAACATAGAGCAAAGCAAAGCAAAAGCAAAGCTATCGAGTACGAAGCTGAGCTAACGCTAAAATCCTGTAAAAATCTCAGTCCAAGAGGCTGGAATCGAAGCTAAAAGATATGACGACAAGACAACAAAGCTACAAAAGAGTACGCAAGTCAATTTGATGAGCTAACCAAAAAGAGAAAGAAATTTACTAAATGAACAAGAGATTTTAAGCGAAAACAAAGAGCTTTTTGAAAAAGAGAAGCAAGACGCAAAGATCACTTATGAAGAGGGCTTATAAATTAAGCTACCTATAAAAATAAGGTAGAAGAGGCGATCAAAGTCCTTGAGCACGCAGCTGGCCTAACAGAGGAAGAGGCTAGGGAGGTCGTGCTTAAAAGGTCGAGGAAAAAGTCACGTGCAGACATCGCTCATATCGTTAGAAAGTACGAAGAAGAGGCCAAGCGAGAGGCCAAAAAGAGGGTTAATTACATTTTTGGCGCAGGCTACATCGAGATTTCTGCTGGAGAATTGCAGCAGAGCGCCTAATAAACGTAGTAAATATCAAAAATGACGAGTTAAAAGGCAGGATCATCGGCAAAGAGGGACGCAATATCAAGACCCTTGAAATGCGTGCTTGGCGTTGATATCATCATCGACGATACGCCACACGCGATCATACTAAGCAGCTTCAACCTTTACAGACGTGCGATCGCTACAAGAGTGATCGAGCTTTTTGGTGGAGGACGGCAGAATCTCAGCCTGCGAGGATAGAAGACCTTCACAAAAGTGACTGCAGCACTTGAGCAAAGCACACAGAGAGAGGGGCGAGAACATCGTCATGGACCTTTGGTTTAAAATAAAAATTCATCCAGAGATGGTAAAACCAATAGGCAAGCTTAACGAGCCAGCTACGGTCAAAAACGCCCTTGCTCACAGCCTTGAAGTAGCTCACCTTGCTGGCATCATAGCAGCTGAGACTGGCGGAGATGAGAAGCTAGCAAAAAGAGCTGGCATACCCTACGACATCGGCAAAGCGCTAACTCACGAGTACGAGGGCAACCACGTCGATCTTGGTGCTGGAAATTTGCAAACGCTACAAAGAACATCCAGTTCGTTATCAATGCTATCTACGCTCACCACGGCCACGAAGAGGCGACAAGCATAGAAAGTGCCGCTGTTTGCGCAGCTGACGCACAGCGCAGCTCGTCCAGGAGCAAGACGCGAGGTGCTTGAGAGCTTCCTAAAACGTGTCGAAGAGATCGAAAACATCGCAAAAAGCAAAGAGGGTATCAAGCAAGCCTATGCGATCAACGCTGGCCGTAGATCCGCGTCATCGCAAACGCTAAACTCATAAAACGATGATGAAGCCGTGCTTGTGGCAAAAGAGATCGCTCAAGAGATCGAGAGGCGTAGATACCCTGGTGAGATCGGATAGCGTTATAAGAAACTCGCGCTGCTGATTTTGCGAAATAACGGCTAAATATGAAATTTCTTTTATCATTAATATTTTTCCTCGCTTGGCTTTGCCAGCGAGGAGCTCGTGTTAACTCGGCAACTGTTTATAACGACGGTGAGAGGCGCTAGAAATGCCTCTATAAAAGAGCTCATCGAGCAGTCAAAAGCGACGATCATCTTTCCAAGTGTATAGGATTTGTAGTTGGTGCATGGGTGGCGACGGCATAATGGTCGTTGGCAACCCACCCTCCAACTGAACTCACCAGTTAGCATAGTGGCGGCAGTATCGGCATACAGCTTGGCTACGAAGATAGCCTCGCTTGTACTTTTTATATTTAAAGATAGCATCATCTACGACATAAAAGATGCAAAAATCATGCACTTGATACGAAGCTTTTCGGTGGCGTTTGGCGATATTGGACGCAATTATAGTAAAGTAAAGCGACTTTCAATTTTCAAGCGACATCTACGCTTACGCTGCAAACGACGGATTTTTCGCTGGGGCTAGCTTTGGCGGAGCAGTCATCAGCGCAAAGGATGAGATTTAAACAAAACGGCTACGCATTTGAACAGCTAATCGGCGCACCATCTAAACTTCTAGGCCAATAATGCAAGATATTATAAACTCAATTTCTACATACGGCCATATTGTGCTCTTTATAGCCTTGGTGGCGGCATGGTCGCGTTAATCGCTGCTGGGATATTAGCTTTGCTGGCAAGATGGACCTAACTCTTAGCATAGCAGTGGCTCGCCGTAGCAAACACGATCGGCGATACGCCGCTTTTTATGTTGCGAGATTTAACAAAAGCTCGCTCATGCCATATATCAAAATCACACAAGAAAGCTTGCTTACGCTGAGATTTTAGCTAAAAACATGGCGACAAGATAATATTTATCGAAGAAATGTTATCTATGGAGTAAAGACACTAGTGCCAGTCGCTCTTGGTCTTACGAAGTACTCTTTTTATACGTTAGTGTTATAATTGATCTCTTCATGTACTTTGGGCGGTGATCGTTGGTCTTGCTAGCTATAAAGCAGGGATTATTTCATGAGTGTGAGTGACTATCTTGGCGCGCATGGATATCATGCCACTAGTGATGTTTAGTTTTGCTATTTGAAGTTGGTATTTTTACAGCATATTACAAAAGGAGAAAAGATATGAAAAGTTGATATCTGCCCTAGTTGCAGTTATCGTGGTTGCAGTTAGAGCTGCTTATATCGCTTCAAACAAAGTGAGAGGAACATTATCTAAGGACTGTTGACAAAGCTAAATGACATAAAAAGGTTTTAAGGTTTCGAAAACAAGTATGAAAAGACTTTTGGCTCCAAAATGGCTCGTTTGATCTTGCTGTTTCAAAGATCTTTTTACAATATCACTGGCGAAGAGCTTGATGAGGATTTGAATAAAGTGGGAGCACGATAGTCCACACTCAGTGCTTGCCTTTTTAAATGGCTGAGATCGACTCAAAAGTTTCTATCAAAATGATATGATCAAAATATCGTCTGCTACATTCTTGGGCTCAAATGTCATTTGCAACCGCAAGAGACAAAAGGCAACTTGGCTGGTGATAAAGATATAAATGTTACGATTAGCGATGTTGATTTTAATGACAAAAAGACAAATAATTCTCACAAAAGATTTTCTAGCTGGCTTGAAAGTGGACAAAAATATAACCTTAATAGTGGCAATATCGAGATAGCTAAGATCCTTTAAAAGCTATGGCGAATATAAAGATAGTATTGAGGCCGAGGGGATTATATAGATACAGCCCTATACAACGCCAGTTGAGCTTTCAAAAAGATATTTGAAAGCAAAATATCTCCGATGTTGCAAATGCCAAAATTAAAAAGTAGCCCTTTTTATCTGAAAGCGAGGGTGATATCGTGGTTGATGACTTTTGCTATAAGTCGAAAATTGAATATTCAAACGATCTTGGCGGCTCAAATGACGTGATAAAAGATAGGTGCAGTGACTGTAAGCAAGCTAAAATATACAGATTTTGCCTTTGAGAGTAAGCTATCAAATATCAACGTCCCTGCGATAAATAAGGTGCTTGATAAGTTAAGTAGCACAAATGGCGATAAAAGAGTGCTGACGAGCTAGAAATACGATGAGATATTTGGTCAAATTAGAGAAAAACCCAAATTAAAGTAAAGTAATCTCAGCTTCAAAAATGGCGACAAGAGTTTAAAACTAAACTTAGACGCAGCTGTTAATGTAAGACAAAATAGCTCAACTCAGCTTGAGGGCACGTGACTTTCATGAAGGCAAATTAAGCGTGGATGAGAGCTTGGCTAGTCTTCGATACGGCGATTTCCTGAGATGGCACTTTTTGAGCCAACTCTAATATCTACTGGATATCTTAAAGAAGAGGGCAAGAAAGTTGTGAGCGATTTTTAAATATGATCCAAGAAAAAGACGTTATTTTCTAACGGAAAAGTCGGACTTAAAATTCTTTAATGGGCATTTTATAGCCTTATTTTTATTCTACATTTAAGTATCTTTTCTATATACTTCACTTTCTGTTTTGCAAGAGCGAGACAGAAAGAGTTCTTTAACCTACAAATTGTTAAACTATTAGTCAATCTTTGAAATCTAAACAAGTGATCGATTGAGCCAGTCTATGCTATGATTAAATAATAGATTAGACAAACTAATATAAAAACTAAAAAGTTTTTGATTAAAACTTCATAATAAATACTAGCAATTTTAGTAAAAACATTATTACTAGATTGCATTGCAATCTTAGTCTTTAGTGTTGCTTCTTAATAGCTCTGCTTTACGCTAAAGAAGGATTAATATGGAGAGTTTGATCCTGGCTCAGAGTGAACGCTGGCGGCGTGCCTATCATAGCAAGTCGAACGGAGATTAAGTAGCTTGCTATTTAATCACCAGTGGCACGGGTGAGTAATGTATAGCTAATCTGCCCCTACACTAGAGGACAACAGTTGGAAACGACTCTAATACTCTATACTCCTGTCTTACATAAGTTAGATAGGAAAGTTTTTCGGTGTAGGATGAGGCTATATTGTATCAGCTAGTTGGTGAGGTAATGGCTCACCAAGGCTATGAACATAACTGGTCTGAGAGGATGATCAGTCACACTGGAACTGGAGACACGGTCCGACTCCTACGGGAGAAGGCGGCAGTAGGGAATATTGCTCAATGGGGGAAACCCTGAAGCAGCAACGCCGCGTGGAGGATGACACTTTTCGGGCGTAAACTCCTTTTGTTAGGGGAAGAACAATGACGGTACCTAACGAATAAGCACCGGCTAACTCCGTGCCAGCACGCCGCGTGAATGCGGAGGGTGCAAAGCGTTCCTCGGAATCACTGGGCGTAAGGGACGCGTAGGCGGATTATCAAGTCTCTTGAAATCTTATGAGCCCAACCATAGAACTGCTTGGAAACTGATAATCTAGAGGAGGGAAGGCAGATGGAATTGGTGGTGTGGGGTAAAAGTCCGTAGAGATCACCAGGAATACCCATTGCGAAGGCGATCTGCTGGAACTCAACTGACGCTAATGCGTGAAAGCGTGGGGAGCAAACGGTTAGATACCCTGGTAGTCCACGCCCTAAACGATGTATACTAGTTGTTGCTAAAGCTAGTCTGGCAGTAATGCACTAACGGATTAAATACCGCCTGGGGAGTACGGTCGCAAGATTAAAACTCAAAGGAATAGACGCGGGGACCCGCACAAGCGGTGGAGCATGTGGTTTAGTCGAAGATACGCGAAGAACCTTACCCGGACTTGATATCTAACAAATCATCTAGAGATAGAAGAGTGTCTGCTTGCAGAAATCGGCAGACAGGTGCTACGCACGGCTGTCGTCAGCTCGTGTCTGAGATGTTGGGTTAAGTCCGCAACGAGCGCAACCCGTCATTAGTTGCTAACAGTTCGGCTGGGCACTCTAATGAGACTGCCTTCGTAAGGAGGAGGAGGTGGCATGGACGACGTCAAGTCATCACGGCCCTTATGTCCGGGGCGGCACACGTGCTACAATGGCATATACAATGAGAAGCAATATCGCGAGATGGAGCAAATCATAAAATATGTCCCAGTTCGGATTTGGAGTCTGCAACTCGACTCCATGAAGCCGGAATCGCTAGTAATCGTAGATCAGCCATGCTACGGTGAATACGTTCCCGGGTCTTGTACTCACCGCCCGTCCACCATGGGAGTTGATTTCACTCGAAGCCGGAATACTAAATTAGTTACCGTCCACAGTGGAATCAGCGACTGGGGTGAAGTCGTAACAAGGTAGCGTCAGGAGAACCTGCGGATGGATCACCTCCTTTCTAGAGTACGCATATGGGATATTCTCTCACAAGATATCTATAAGGAAAGATATTCTCAATCATCCTTGTTTAGTTTTGAAAAGATTGATAGACCCTATAGGGGCCTATAAGCTCAGCTGGTTAGAGTGCACCCGATAAGGGTGAGGTCACAAGTTCAAGTCTTGTTGGGCCCACCAGAGAGAATGGTGGGGAATTAGCTCAGCTGGGAGGCGCCTCTTTGCACACGCAGGAGGTCGGCGGTTCGATCACTATTCTCCACCATAAAGAAATAGTTTTAACTACATTAAGTCTAATTAGAGCTTAGTGAAAACTTTTCTAATTAGACTTTTGTCAAATGTCTTTTTAATTAATATTGTTAATAGTCACAAGCAAGTTTTAAAAACAATTTTGGTTAGAAAGTTTTAAAGTTTCTAATCTCTTTTGCATTTTAATGCAGTTTGACATCACAATCTATTTAGGATGAAAACCTCTAAATAGTAGTCAATGCTTTCCGTCTTGAGAGCTACGACTTAAATGTAGTAACATAAAGTTATCTTTAACAGGAAGTGATGCGAATTAGAGATAATCTAATATAGAAAAGGTAAGCTACAAGAGCAAGTGGTGGATGCCTCGGGCTAGTAGAGGCGATGAAAGACAGTGCCAGGTGCGATAAGTCTCGAGGGAGCCGTCAGGGGCTTTGATCCGATCCCTGAATGGGGCAAACCAACTAATAGAGATAGTGGTTACCGTATAACGGAGCGAACGAGGAATTGAAACATCTTAGTACCCTCAGGAAAAAGAAATCAAAAGAGATTACGCTAGTAGCGAGCGAGAACGCGTAGAGGGCAAACCACTGGTTTACTAGTGGGGTTGTGAGACCACAATATAGACTAAACTTAGCTAATAGAACAACCTGGAAAGGTTGGGCGTGAGTGTCACCCGTATATGAAAGCTTTGTTTTTACTTAGCAGTATCCTGGTAGGGCAGAACACGTGATATTCTGTCTGAAGCTGATCTCATCATCCAACCCTAAATACTACTAGACCGATAGTGCTAAGTACCGTGAGGGAAAGGTGAAAAGAACTGAGTGATCAGGTGAAAATAGAACTGAAACCATTTTCACTTAACTCATTCAGAGCTATGATTTATCAGGGTGATGGACTGCCTTTGCATAATGAGCCTGCGAGTTGTGATGTCTGGCGAGGTTAAAGAAGCCGGAGCCATGCGAAAGCGAGTCTTAATAGGACGTTTAGTCAGACGTTACAGACCCGAAACGAGTGAATCTATCCATGAGCAGGTTGAAACCGGGATGTAAGAGCCGGTGGAGGACCGAACCCGCTAGCGTTGAAAAGCTATGGGATGACTTGTGGATGAGGGGTGAAAGGCCAATCAAACATCGTGATAGCTGGTTCTCTCCAGAAATATATTTAGGTTATGGCGTCATGTAGTAACACTAGGGGGTAGAGCACTGAATGGGCTAGGGCATACACCAATGTACCAAACCTATCAGAGCTCGAATACCTAGTGTGTAATCATGGCAGTCAGGCATGCAGTGATAAAATCCGTCGTCGAGAGGAACAACCCAGACTAACAGCTAAGGTCCCTAAATCTCATTTATGGAAAACGATGTAGGTTACTTAAACAACCAGGAGGTTGGCTAGAGCGAGCCATCCTTTAAAGAAAGCGTAATCAGCTCACTGGTCTCAGTGATTCTGCGCGGAAAATATAACGGGGCTAAAATGAGTACAGAAGCTTTTAGACTTGAGTTTTACTAGTGGTAGGAGCGTTGTATTTGCGTTGAGGAGGTATACCGGTAAGGGGTGCTGGAGCGAATACAAGTGAGCATGCAGGCATGAGTAGCGATAATTGGGGTGAGAATCCCCAACGCCGTAAACCCAAGGTTTCCTACGCGATGCTCGTCATCGTAGGGTTAGCCGGGTCCTAAGCAAAAGTCGAAGGGGTATGCGATGGAAAAATTGGTTAATATTCCAATGCCAACTATAATGTGCGATGGAAGGACGCTTAGAGTTAGAGGACCAGCGGATGGTAGTGCTGGTCGAAAGGTGCAGGTTGGGTTCAGGCAAATCCGAACTCCCTTTAAGCCGAGACCTTACAGGTGCGTGAAGTTCTTCGGAATGAATCGTAAATCCTTGATACTCGTCGAGCCAAGAAAAGTTTCTAAGTTTAGTTACTAGTTGCCCGTACCGTAAACCGACTGCAGGTGGGTGGGATGAGTATTCTAAGGCGCGTGAAGAACTCTCTTCAAGGAACTCTGCAAAAATAGCACCGTATCTTTGGTATAAGGTGTGCCTAATCTCGTGAAGGATTTACTCCGTAAGCATTGAAGAGTTACAACAAAGAGTCCCTCCCGACTGTTTACCAAAAACACAGCACTCTGCTAACTCGTAAGAGGATGTGATAGGGTGTGACGCCCTGCGGTGCTCGAAGGTTAATTGATGACGTTAGCTCTGCGAAGCGTTTGATCGAAGCCCGAGTAAACGGCCGTAACATAACGGTCCCTAAGGTAGCGAAAGTCTCCTTGTCGATTAAATATCGACCTGCATGAGATAAGCGTAACGAGATGGGAGCTGTCTCGAGGATCAGGTAAATTATGAGTGGAGGTGAAAAATTCCTCCTACCCAGCAGCCAAGACTGGAAAGACCCGTGGACCTTTACTACAGCAGCCTACTATTGGGATAAAAATGTGCAGGATGGTGGGAGGCTGATCCATAGACGCCAGTTTATGGTGAGCGGTGAGATACCATACACTATTCTGATAGCTAACGGCAGGTTATCCTCAAGTAGGACCAATATCTAATTAGGTAGTTGGCTGGAATCGCCTCCCAAAATGTGGAGCTACGAGGTTGGCTCAAGGAACAGTTTGGAAATCGTTCACCAGAGTATAAAGGCATAAGCCAAGCAACTGCAGACATACACGTCAAAGCGAGACGAAGAAGTCAGTCTTAGTGATCCAGTGGTTCTGTGTTGGAGGGCCCATCGCTCAAAGGATAAAATTACCCCAGGGATAACAGGCTGATCCCTCCCCCAGGCTCACATCGGCAGGAGGTTGGCACCTCAGTGTCAGCTCATCGCATCCTGGGGCTGGAGCAGGTCCCAAGGGTATGGCTGTTCGCCATTTAAAGGCGGTACGCGAGCTGGAGTTCAGAACGTCGTGGGACAGTTCCGGTCCCTATCTGCCGTGGGCGTAAGAAGATTGAGGAGAGTTGGCCCTGGGCGAGAGGGACGGGTCAGACCAGCCACTGGTGTACAGGTTGTCCTGCCAGGGCACGCTCCGAGTAGCTATGTTGGGATGTGATAACTGCTGAAGCATCTAAGCAGGAAGCCAGCTCAGATGAATCTTCTTTTGGGGAGCTCATATAGACTACACCTGTGTTTGATAGGCCCAAGGTGTATAATGGATGAAAGTCAACTGGCTGACCAGCACTAATTGCTCGTCTGCTTATCTTTTTAATAAGCATCACTTCCTTATTAAGGATAAAACTTAATAAGATATATTTTTATAAAACTTTATTTATATTTAACTTTATCTAGTAGTGGTAAAGTAAGAGATTTATATAATGTATCTTTTATTTAACTTGCCTTATATATTCTTCTGGACGAGAGCATGTACTCCATCTCAGACCAAGGCTAAGCTCATCCTGGCTGATGATACTCTCCTTACTGGGATGTTGGAAGAAAATGAGTCGTTGCGGGCTTTGTTGTTAATCTAGCAATTCTTAAATAATTAATCATTTTTATTAGTGTTGCTTTCTGTCTAAGTACAAATATTAGTTTTTCAGTCTACTTCTTTTTAATCGGTTTTGATTTAGCAAGTAAAAGCTTTTATCTATTGGTTTTATGTTATATGCAGATAAAATAGGTGACACAACATAATTATTAACAAGTGAATAATTATGTTGTAAAAGGCACTTTCGGTTATTCGTTATCTTACCACTGCTTGGCTACCAGTGTCAGCTATATTACTAAAACTCTCCTCAGGCGCGGAAACCTTCCTCATCTCATTTTTAAAGCAGCTAGGTTCATCGCTATCATCAACATACTTTTTTACATTCACCCAAAAGCCGCCTCATCGTCAATGGCAGGTTTATTGGCATTCCTATGGCTACCGAGTTTGTAAGATTGCTAAAATTGTCGCGTAAGCTCGCCTAAAAGGTAACTTTTGGCTCCTCTCTTGTTGGCTAGATAGATTTGACAACCTAAGGTAACTTGTCTAAGATGTTATGGCCTTTTTTGGCTTCTGCTATCTTACCTTTTTAAACCATCAAACCCTTTTTAGCTCTTATATTTTATAGCCCTTTTCTGCTAGACCAATACCCTTTTCAACTTTTTGCATTCTCATATCTCCTCTGTTTGTCTCTAGCCCGCCATACTTCCGTTCAGTACAAAAATCAATGCTCACAAAACACCGTTGTGTAATTTAAAATACCCTCGTTAAACTGTGTGATACTTCGCAACCGGTTATTAAGTTGTATTATAATCCACTTTTAAAAAGTTTAAAATGGCTTTAATCATTCCTATTTTATCATTTTATTCTTCTTCGTTTCACCAAGTGGTTTTTGAAACGTTTGTACATAGTTTTGGCTTGGGATACTTAGCGTGTAGTAACTTCGAAAAGCCCAGCGTTGGGTAAAACCAAAGAGTTTATAACTCGCTCTTAGCCTTTTAAGATCTTACCGAAATTTACTACTCACTAAAATCACTCAAACTAAGATTTATTAACTCGCTATATCCATAGCCTAAAACGCATGAGCTATAAAGGGACGGTATATTTTCGTTATTTACCCGCCCTGCATCTATCAAAAATCATTTAACGCCTTTGTAAAGACATAAATTCTTTAAACCCAGATTTACCAACTTCATCTTGTGTCTTATTGCAAAGTGCAGCTATCATATAGATAGTCTTTGCCATATCAGCTACCACCATTTTTCGTCTGCCATCTACTTTTAGTGTGTGTTTGTTGATTTTTATTCCATATAATATAGTAGAGTTAGCGACCGTTCAACACTCACAAGCGTGATCAATAGCAAACAAACCCACAACCAAAACACAAAACAAAAACCAACCACCCACCCACAAAAACAAAAAAACCCACAGCTCATTAACAGAAACTATGGCATACCAATGTAAAGCAGGGTAAATGGAGTATATTTTACAGTCGCACTGAAAGCAGGGGAGCAAATGGCTCTAAATTACAAAGAAGCTCTTTGAGGGCAGATAAGACACAAACGATCCACTTTATCATGTGATCTTCACGCCATAAAACGCACAGCAGTGAACAAAAAGCTTCTAAGTATGATGCTAAAAGAAACGAGTATGGTCACGCAGATAGGTTTTGCGTGAGCACTAGCTTGTCGTAAAATAGAGGCATGTAAAAAGAAAAGTACGGAGCAGTGACTATTAAATAATTTATAAATTAAAGTTACATATAAAACATCTTTTCACAGCAAGTCTAGAACGGTCTCTCTTTTTGCTTTTCATGTCCAGCACCTGAGATATCACATCATCTATCGAGGGTTACAATTACCATCCCTCGATTAGCTAATCTTATAATAGCTTCAAAGTTCCTTTTGCCACTCATTCTTATCGCCATCAAAGGGCTATCAAATGCCAAAAATGGAAAAATCTTTTCGTTTGATACATCTAAACAACAACAGAAAAACAAACAACAATTTCTTATAGTATTTCCTTTGTCTAGGAGAGTCATTATCAAAAGCTATATCCTCATTTTTCTAGCTTCGACCAATTCTATATTATCTTGATTTATTAAGCCAATATAAAAGGTAGCATCTTTTTGAATGTAAATATTGCTATGTTCATTAATTTTTATTTTGCAATGTTTCTATAAAAATTGTCATATGGATTTTATTCTTTTATTGACTTTTGTTTTAATGTATCTTTTTGAGAATTAATCCTTTTTTCATCTATTGGAAACCAAATTCTTTAACTTTTCATTTATAATTCTATACTCAGTTTTTCTCTTAACCACTTCTTCTTGGAAGCTTTTAAATTATCTATACTATCTGTACTCTCAGAATAGACAATATTTGCATTCTATCAGCATTTAATGTTTGTAGCGCCGATTCTAGTTCTTCTGAGTTTTTCAAAAGAGCGAGACTTTATTTTCATTAAATGTTTTTGTTCTTTCTTCTGCTATCTGCTTAGCAATTATAACCTTTCATAATTTTCTTATCATCGAAATCTTTCATTTCTCTAAAAAAGGATCTTTGATTAACTCTTTATTTATTATTTGTATCTTGTTTTATAAATTATCAATATAACTTATCTCTACTGGCTTGAATTTTTTTTATTTAAACTTGATATCTTTGTTTCTATGTAAAACACTAATGTTTTTCAGATACAAAATAAAAATCAATTTAAATATAAGTCTCTTCCTTTAATTTTGTTTATCTTGCTAAGCTCCCAGCCCTCAATTTGTCCCTTTAGTATTATATTCTTTAAGATCCTCTTTAAGCAATAAACTTATTTCCCTGCTCTATTTTATATTTCTTCTACTTCATATTTTTCTTTAATACTTTTCCATCTATACTAAGTAAATTGCACCACAACTGGCTTAAAAATATGTCTCTTGAGATCTAGAAAAAGAATTGTTTAACCTAAAACATCACTTTGGTTATCCTGATCTCTTAAGAAATAAGACAAGTAGTTTCTAAAATTATCAACTCTAAATTGTCTTTTATTTAAATGCTTTTTCATAGAATCAAGACCGCCAACTCTATCAAAACATTCAATGAAAACTTTCAGTTTCTTTTAACCTATATTGCTTTTTCTGGTGAGTCTTTTATTGATATATAACGATGTTTCCTAGTTTCAACTCTAAATAAAAACATAATCTTTAAATATTGTTCTACGAAAAGTTACTTCTATCTTAATAGAGGCAAAAGTCTAATAACGAAAATATTGCTTTTTTTCCCACCTGTAGTCCTTTCTTGTACTCAAGACATGTCCATTATTAAAATTTATGCCTAAAGGTTTTCAATATTTGAATATATTTTAGAAAGCTTCATTTTTCTCTTATAGGTTCATCGTTTTCTTTTATACCTAATTTGTCTAAGATATATAAAATTAAGGCATAAACAAAGTCCATCTCTGGATGTTGTTTTGTTTTATCTCTTCATAAAAGTGCCCATTTTGTACTACTCTGTTTTCTAATCGTTTTGGAATTTCTTTAGCTACAACCAATGCACTTCTTTTTAGATCTACTTCCTTTGTCTTTATATATCTAGTTTCCATTTTTACTCGCCTATATAGCAATATCTATATAAATAAAAATTATAAGTTCCATAATTTCTTTATATTTCATCATTTATTTTATAGCTTGGTGCTTTGACATATTATTTGGTTACAAAAAATCTAAGTCAATGTATCTGTCATCTCTATTTTGTGAAAAATTGACATCATATATGTTTTGTGACTTTTTTCTGTTGTTTGGTTAAATTGACTGCCAGAAAATCTATCTATACTTTATTTTGCTCTCGTCCTCTTTTATATAAATTACCATAAAAGATTCAGGACCATTTTATTACATTTTCTTTTCTATCCCAATATCTTATTATCATCGTATATCTTATTTTTTTGTTCATTGTCACGTCTAATTGCTCCAAAAAGACTTACAGTGTAGCTACTATGTTTGTATCGCATATGTGGCTAATCTTTCTATATTCAATGCTTATATTTGACTATGATATGTTGTTTGTTTGAGATTGCCCGTTACTGTGTTGCAACCAAAATTACCTGAAATATCATTATTATTTGTCATTTTTATTTATAGTTTGATCATAGTGCTATGTTACAATCAGAATTATTTGAGATAATATTATTATTTAGCTTTTTATTTTTATGTTGACTTGCAACCCAATAAAAATACCAATGATCAGCTATCAAAAGACCCAGCAGTTGAGATCAATTATCAATCCGATAATCCACCAGACACCTTTCAATGAAGGTAACTACTGTTCGAGTATATATAACATTTTATAAAAACTTTATAAGAGAGGCTGTATCCTTAAACATGATCTTTTATATCTCTTACCACTTCCTCAGCTCATATCGCTAGCTAACGTTTGCTCTTTTGCCTTTACAAAGCCTATCGCTGCTACATACTCGCTAAAGCTTTCTCAGATGCTCGAGGTTTGCCTTTGTGCCAGAGTGATTTACGCTTTTGCCAGGGTGGTACTTTCATCGTTTGCAGAGCCTTCATCTTTTTGGTTTTTATAACATGTGGCTTTGTGCCAAAATATACAAATGGCATAAGGTGCAAGCTTTGTGTGCTTCACTTATCACGCTACAAACTATCTATCCTCATCAAACAAAGAAAACGTATGTCACTTTAAGGTTGCCAGTTTTATATGGGTGCTACTTGGCTTCGCTCTATCTCACCCCTGAGCCTGTGCAGAAATAAAAACCTTTTTAAAAAGCACTATTAAAATTCGACTAAAACCTGCTAGGCTCTGCTGGCTACATACTCTGCCTCCTCTGATTCTCCAGCTAGAGTACGCCACCATTATCAAAGATCATGCTCACTTCCATCATCTATTGCAGTTTTACGCACTCTGTAAAAGCTAGCAGAATCCGCCTACACATGAACATACATCAGCACTTTTATCCTTTGAGGCTTTTTATCACTTGTTATAATAAGTTCTATGCCACTACTCGAAAACAGAAAATGTTTAGCATGTCTGCACCCATCTCTTTTATGACTTCGATTTTATCCTTTTTGGCATAATTTTTCAAAAGTATATGCTGTGAGTTGTCTTTTGTAGGAAATATAAGTATCTATTTTATCGCTCACTTCAAAGAACTGTATGATATAAGCCACTTTTGTGTTTTGCTATTGATGCTCAACATTTGCATATGGAGCTATATGTGTGTTGATAGGTTAAGCGCTGAAATTATCTCTTTCTTTACTTGATGCTACGTTGTAGTAATTACTTTGCACTGTGTATCATTTGCATTTGCAAAAGTTAGCACTCTTTCCACGCCATTTTATCTATGTGTCGTATGATCTCGTCTTTTGCCCGGTGCTACGCTAAGCTCTCATTTGTCACGCCATCATTTTCATATTCATCAACCCATGCTGGCACGATCTTGATTTTGTGTTTTAAAATATATAGTGGGTGAGTGCATTTACACTTATTGGAGTTATTATTGTGTAGAAATCGAGATATCTGTTATGAAGTTAAATGGGTGCCTGAGGTCCGGACTCGAACCGACACAAGGTTGCCCTTACCAGATTTTGAGTCTGGCGCGTCTACCAGTTTCACCACTCGGGCTAGATTAAGATTGAGTACTAGGTTGTGAGCAGAAAGAAAAAAGGGAGACTTGCTCCCGAAAAAAGAAAAATTATTTCTTTTTGCCTTTTTAGCAGCGCCAGCAGCAACTGCTTCTTTAAGTTTTTGCCAACTTTGAATTTGACTGCTTTGCTAGCAGGAACGTCGATTACTTTTTAGTTCCTGGAACTCTAGCTTTCCTTGCAGCTCTGTCAGCAGTACTGAAAGTACCAAAGCCGATAAAAGCTAATTGTATCGCCTTTTTCAAGAACCGCTTGGATTGTCTCCAAAGTAGCATCAACAACTTTTTAGAGTATCTTTTTGAAAGACCAGCCTTGTCGGCAACAGCTTGAATAAATTCAGCTTTTTTTCATGAACCATCCTTTTTAAAGAAGTTATGCGGCAATTCTACACTCTTTTATTACAATACTTTTCCCTACGTTTAGCTCTTTTTGCATTTTTTAGTAAAAAGACCAATTTTAAACTCTCACTCCTACTTTCAAACGTAAGCTCGGTTTTTAGCCCTATCTTTTTCATATCCACAAGCTTTCAGTTTTACAGAAATTTCAGAGCCATTAGCTCATCTTTGTTTTTACTCCAGCCGTTTGCGATCTGGCGCAAACCTCACCTCTATAAGCTTTTTGCATGGTGGCTTAATATCTTTTTATTTTTCAAAAAGCAAAAATGTCAGTAATCTTTTTGATCTCATAGTAATTTTCTCATAAAATTGGCCCTAAGATCCAGAAATTTCATCATTTTCTAAAAACTGATCGACCGCTTTGCTGAAAATTTTGCTCATACATTTAGAAATTTCAAAGCCAGCTAGCTTTTCGCCTTGCTTTAGTTTGTACTCAAATATCTCATCTTTTGCCAAAATAGGCCCAAGTAAATTTGAAAATATCAAAACATTATTATCTATATATTTTTGAGCGTCATCAGCTTAGTCCGCGGTAGTTTAGGTGCTTTATACGCCACTCCGTCATATCTTAAGATGGCTCTTTATGCACGCCTTTGGTCAAAGAGACTGGCTCTTAGCTCTTTGCTATCTTCAAGCTGCTTTTAGTCCAAAAAGCTTCTTTATCTCGTCTAAATTGCACTTTTTAAAAGTCATCATATCTATTTAAATTTACCAGCCCTTTTGCTAAAAAAGCTCAGGGAAGATCAAATTTTTACCATCAAATTATCGCTTGTGTTTAGAGAATTTTACTCTCGCTTGGTGAGAAGAGGTACTAATGCCATTTTCTTACCTATTTTATATATAGATACTGCAGATTATACAATAAAACTTTTTGCTCTAAAAAAATCAATACTCACCGATATGGTAAGAAGCGGAATCAAATTTGCTTAAACAAAAATGATCAAGTTTAGGGAAAAATTATGAGAATAACAAATCAACTACGCTTTAATCAGACATTGCATGACTATCAAAGAAATATGGTTGGCGTAAATAAAAGCTATATGCAACTCTCAAATGGCTTGAAAATCCAAGACCCATACGATGGTGCTGCGGTTTATAATGATGCGATGAGGCTTGACTATGCGAGGCGACTACGCTTACTCAGGTCGTTGACGCCACTGGCAAATCTGTGAAATTTTGCAAAAAATACAGACAATGCACTGCAGTCATTTGAAAAACAACTAGAAATATCAAAACAAAAAGTCGTTCAAGCGGCTAGTGACGTGCATAGCACGACATCTCTTGAGGCTTTGGCAAACGACCTTCAAGGCATCAAAAACCACCTTGTAAATATCGCAAACACATCTATAAATGGGCAGTTTTTATTTTCTGGAAGCGCCGTAGATACCAAGCCGATAGATGGCTCTGGCAAATATCAGGGCAACCGCGACTATATGAAAAACTTCAGCCGGCGCGCAGGTTGAGATACCTTACAATATCCCAGGGATTTGACCTATTTTTGGGTAAAAGATGGCGACTATAATAAAATTCTAACCACAAATGTTCGCTTGGCTGATCAAACTAAGACCGACATCGCCTATGCGCCAAAATATCTGGACGAAAAATAGCAAGATAAAAAAATATGATCAGTCTAAACTACGCTACTGACTCAGTCGTGGGAAACGACGGCTCTTACAAAGGCACGATCAACCTGACTACGACTTTTTGGATAGCTCAGATTCAGTTACCTGATACTTACTTTTTATATGCAGGGCAAAAAGCCAGACGGCACGACATTTACTAGTAGTTTAAGATGAGTGCGGACACTTCAATGGCTGGTTTGATGGAGAAAAGATCGGCATGAAAGTTTGGTAACACAAAGACGACAAAGGTTGTGGACGTAAGCATAAATAACGACGGACAATTTAATATAAAAGACCTTACCAAAGGCAACCAAACGATAGACTTTCACATGGTTGCAGCCACTTCTGTCGCGGCCAATCGTGATACTATCGCTCCAAGCACGGCGCTTGATACTGTAACATTCGCTAGAGGCGCTTGAAAACATGGCAAATGCTGTGCCAAAAACCATCCATATCACTGAATTTACAAAAGAGCAAATATCTTGATAAAGATGGAAATTAACAAACGCATTTGACTATGACAAGGTTAGATTTGAGCGAAAAGATAATGAGCTAGTAGCTGATTACCACAAGTTGCTAGAAAAACTGGCGAATACGCAACTGATCAGACAAAGCTAAGCGAGGTCTCTGGCACAAAAGAGGCTACAATAGAAATTTATACCCAAGAGATGTTGACGCTAGAAAGAGGAGCTTTTAACATCGATGGCCAAGAGATAGGGTCTGCAGTCAAAAAGTCGATTACTGGCATAAAGATATGACATCAGAAGTCAAATATGGGCGACAAGCAGGTGGCACAAATACACCCAGTGCAGTTTCAGATAACATCAACGACGACGGCTGGCGTGGTTTCCAACTAGAGTGATAACAGTCTATAACTCAGATGAGTTTGGCGGCTACAGAACCTATGCTAGCGACTTTACATACCGCCAGCTCATGGATATCGTCGCAATGGCGGCAAGCGACAACATCCCTGATCCCTCAGAAACGTAGAAAATGCAAATTTATTGACACAGACATCGAAAAAGCTCAGAAGAGATCAAAACTACAACGCCTACAAAGACGCTTTTGATCAAAGACTAAGGGTGCGGTAGAGGTAAATTAGACGATCGTGGCAGGATGGTGCTAACTGATAAGACAAAAATCAGTCACAAACATCGAAGTTACTATGTATGACGCAAAAATGGCGATAATTTGACGGAGATAGCACTGGTATGAATACAGCTGGCGTTGCTGGTCACGCTCAAGGAAAGGGCTCTGTTTTAGCTTTAATGAAAATAACGCTTTTAACGATCGATGAGCCAAGCACTGAGCGTCTTTCAAGACCTTGATGATATGATATATGCTGTTAGAAATGGCTACTATAGAGCTGACTCTGAGAACCACGATCCGCGAAATACCGGCATGCAGGGTGCTCTAAAAAGGCTTGATCACCTTATAGACCACGCAAACAAAGAGCTTACAAAGATCGGCTCTCAAACCAAGCTTTTTGACATCGACAAAAGAGCGCGCAGAGATAATGAAAGTAAATGTACTAAGCGTTAAAAAATGACGTCATAGACGCAGACTATGCGGAGTCATATCTTAAATTTACACAGCTTTACACTCCTCATATCAAGCGACACTTCAAGCAAGCGCGAAGATAAATCAACTAAAGCTTGCTAAACTACTTAAATTAAATTTAAATCAGCAGGCCTGAAAGCTTTGCTGATTTTTAAAAGATTAAACTCTGGCGTGCTATAATAAGCCTTTTTATAAAGGATCTAAGATTTTACGACATATATTATTTACTATTTTTGTTTGCATTTTTGTATATTTTGGTATCGCTACGGCTGCTCCGACTGCTGACTTTGTAGGCTCGCTTTGGACAAAGTCTTGGCGTTTTTAATATCAAATATTTTGCCTTATAGCCTATGTTTATCCATTTTTACTTATCGTTTTGGGCTATTTTGTATATAAAATTTTAAGAAATTTGACTTTAGATTTGCCCAGTTTGTGATGGGGATTTTTGCTATTTTTATCGCGTTTTTGATGTTTCAAGCCCTAAGCACTTCTGGAGCAAACGGCGGCGTGATAGGTGGCTTTATAGTCTCAGCACTAAAAGAAGTCATCGGCGCCATCGGCACTGCTGTTTGCTATACTTATGGTATTTATCATCTCACTTGGTCTTGCTTTTTAGAAGAATTTCATCATCGTTTTAGAGAAGGCCTTTGTCGATGAGAGCCAAAAAGCTACGAAGAGAGTAGAAAATGTAAAGAGGTAAAAGCCAAAGCAAATTCAAAGATCGAGCGTAAAAAGCCAAAAAGTAGAAGAGATAAAGAAGAAGAAGAGCTTATAGACGCGCAGGTGCTAAATGACGATGAGCCATTAGAGGCCCAGCCAGAGCCAGAGCCTATAAAAGAGAGCAAGGTCTCTACGATCGGCGGTGTGGAAATGTTTTCATGAAGTGGCTGAAAACAAAAACTTCTTGATCAAATAGAACGCGGCAAGGTCGAAAAAGCCAAAAAGACTTTGTTCTGCCGCCACTTAGACTTTCTAAACGATCCGCCAAAAGCGCTCGCACAATATAAAATGAGGCCGAGATCGACCAACAAATTCACGATTACTCGATAAACTGCGTAAAGTTGAAGATAGATGGCGACGTGGTGCGAACTTACACTGGCCCTATCGTCACGACATTTTGAGTTTCGCCCAGCCCCGCACATCAAAGTAGAGTAAAATTCTCACTTTGCAAGATGATCTAGCGATGGCGCTAAAGGCTCAAACGATCCGTATCAAGCGCCGATCCCTGGCAAAGACGTCGTTGGCATCGAGGTGCCAAATCAAATCGAGACGATCTATCTAAAAAGTAAAATTTTCTAGAGGTAGAAGTCTTTAAAAATGCTAGTAGTCCCGCTAACTCATGGCTCTTGGCAAGGATATCGTGGGCGCTCCTTTTGTGACTGACCTTAAAAACTTCCGCATTTGCTAATCGCTAGGCACAACGGGGATCTAGGCAAGAGTGTGGGTATAAACGCGATGCTTTTAAGTTTGCTTTATAGAAATAGCCCGCAAACTTTGCGTCTAATGATGATCAGATCAAAGATGCTTGAATTTAGCATATATAACGACATCCCGCATCTTTTGACGCCTGTTATCACAGAGGCTAAAAAAGGCGATCACAGCGCTTTCAAATATGGTCGCTGAGATGGAGCGAAGATATAAGATAATGAGCCAAACTCGCACAAAAATATGAGAGCTACAACGAAAAGATGAAGAGTGAGGGCGGCGAGCAGTTCCATACATCGTCGTGATCATCGATGAGCTGGCCGATCTTATGATGACTAGCAGCAAGGACGTGGAGCTTTATATGGGTCGTCTAGCGCAGATGGCGAGGGCTAGCGGCATACACTTGATAGTGGCGACGCAGCGCCCAAGTGTCGATGTCGTGACTGGCCCTTATAAAGGCACGTTACCAAGTAGGATAAGCTATAGAGTAGGGGCAGAGGATCGATAGTAAGGTCATCTTAGACCAAATGGGAGCTGAGAGCTTGCTGGGGCGTGGGGACATGCTGTTTACGCCTCCTGGAAGCCCTGGAGTGATCAGGCTACATGCGCCATTTGCTAGTGAAAAAGAGATCGAGACGATCGTAGAATTTTCTTAAAAGAGCAGACAAGACGTGATCTATGATGAGAAATTTCTAGCAGAGGATGAGCTCTAGCGCAGGCTCGGCCGCTGGCGTGCTAGGGCGAAGAAGAGCTTGATGAAGCTTTATGAAGAGGCAAAGAGATCATCTTAAGCGAGCAAAAACCTCGATCAGCTACCTACAAAAGACGGCTAAAAGATAGGCTACAACAAAGCTGCAAATATAATCGAACAGATGGAAAAAAATGGGCGTTTTAAGCCCTGTAAACGCAAAAAGGTCAGAGGATATTTTTGGTTTAAATAAGTTGCATTGTGTTTTTAGTTGTTTGTAAGTCCAAATAAAAATAGAATAAGATCGAAACAATGGATATGTGGAGTAAAAAAATGGCACAACAGGTCGTATTTACTTGGGGAAAAAGAATGTGAAACTAATATTAAGCAAGTTGATTCAGAACATAGATATTTGGTTGAAATAATCAACTCTTTTAGGAAATAAACTTGCTAAACAAGACGCTACTTTAAGTGATATTTCGCCTTTTTTTGAAGAACTGCTTAGTTATTCAAAATATCACTTTTCAAATGAAGAAGGGTTGATGCTGGAAGCAGGCATTGATGCTAGACACGTCAAAGAACATCTTAAGGCTCATAAGTACTTTTATCAAAGAAGTTACTTCAAAATATAAAAATTAAATTCAAATAATATAAAGGTTGAAGCAAAGGAGCTGCTTGACTTTTGGTACAGTGGCTGACCTTTCATATACTTGGTATTGATAAAATTTATCCGCTCAAATACGACTCATAAAAATCAGGCTATACTCCTGAACAGGCATATGAAAAGTAAGTGGAGTAAATCACGAGCAGCTCGACACTTTGGTTAAATCATTTAATGGTGTTTTTGGCGTTTTAATGAAATATAATGAAGAACTTTTGATGCTTAGAATTCACTTGAAGAGAAGGTTAAACAGCGGACAAGAGAGTTGCTTGAAAGTAATAAAAAAACTAGAGTATATGGCGATGACAGATCAATTAACAGGGCTTGCAAATCGTCGCAGAATGAGTTACGAGCTTGAAGCCTGTTTGCAAAAATATGCCGATAGTAAAGTGCCTTTTACGATCATAATGTTTGATCTTGATAACTTCAAAACTATTAATGATACTTTTTGGACACGAGGCTGGCGATACTGTGCTTGTGAATTTTTCAAATACTCTTAAGTTTAATCTACGCACCGATGATATAATATGTCGCATAGGTGGAGATGAATTTTCTGGTAATATGTCCTGACACTGATGCTAATGGTGCATTAAAAATAGCTACAAAAATGTATAAAAAATAAACAAAATCCGTATCGAGATTGCAAGTGCTTGTTGGATAGGATCTGCAAGCATCGGTGTTGTTACAGTAAATGACAAGATCATGACAAAAGGATGAAAATTTTAAAAAGCTGCTGATAAATCAGTTTATGATGCTAAAAATACAGGCAAAAATAAAGTTATTTATTTTAAGTAATTCCTTTAGATTTTTCAAGTTTAAAATTATATTTAAAATATAGTTGTATGTGTTTTTGAATTCTTGGGTTCGAACACTCTTCTTTAAAAATATTTTATCCATTTTTACATTCAATGGCTGATATATTTTACTGTGGAAGCAAAAAGCTATTGAGATTTTTATTTTGGTTCAAAAAATAAGATGCTTATTAAAGGTGTCAAAAACGACAGGATGTATGCATAACTCATTGCTAACAGCCCTTATGATACTTGAAGGTCTTGGAGCAGTTAAGTTTAAAACTAAACCAAACTTCAAAGAGCTTTCAATAGGCAAGTGGTAGGCAAAAAGACCAGCTTTTAAGAGATGATGAGCTACTTAGTGTTAAAGAGTTTCTATATAACAGAGCTAAAAATCTAAAAGCACTGTCTAGCGTAGAGCTATATGAGCTCTTCATAGTGTTATCTAATCTTGGGCTAAGACCTGCTGAATACTTCGCTATTGAGCTAGGAGATATCAGCTTTGAGTATGATACTATCACTATCTCAAAGGCAGTTAAGACACACAAAGGTGCTGGTACTATCATAGGAGCACCCTAAGAACGGACACAGCAGAACCTTACCTTGCGGAGAGAATCGTTATGGAGGTCTTTAGAGCTATTAAGCAACGCTTAGAAATAGCTGAGAGTGTAAGTAAAGTAGAGGCTAGAAGGCTTTTACAGAGACTAAAGACGACCAAGTGCTTAAGATGGCTTACTATTGGGTGTCTCAAGGAGCTTATGATAACTGCAAAGACCTACCCTTAGATAAGTGTCCTATAACTCACCTAAATCACGATACAGCAAATCGTATATGGTGGGTCTGTGAGAAACCATCTTGGATATACAGGGGAGTAACAACACTCACAGACTATACGTATTACGCCATACAGTGGCTTCTAGGTTAGTGAGTTTGAAAGGTTTAATGCTCATAAACTGATGGCTTTTATGGGTCATACAGATATTAAAAGTAGCCTGCATTACGTGCATCTAAATGTTGATGATATACGTGATGGTATGGGAGTTGGCGTTTAGTTAAAAGGTGGTAAAAGTCCTTGGTATTTGGTTGCGGAGGACGGATTTGAACCGCCGACCTTCGGGTTATGAGCCCGACGAGCTACCACTGCTCTACTCCGCGATAAGAGTTTTTGGGATTTTTAAAAAGTGGATGGGGTAAGAGGATTCGAACCTCTGAATGACTGGACCAAAAACCAGTTGCCTTACCGCTTGGCGATACCCCCAATGTTTAAAGAGTTGTAATTATATAGATTTTTAACACGTTTTGTCAAGGTTTTTTATATCTATGCTTTTTACACATTAAAAATATAAAAATTTTTAAAGTTTCAAAGCCAAAAATATTTTAAAAATAAGTTGGCTTGAGTATAAATTGACTATTTTTCTTCTTTAAATTACAAAAACTTTAGCGTAAATTCATCTTTTTAGTTTTAGTTTTTCTTTTTAAGGCATCAAGCTCTGATGACTTTTTGCCAGTTTTGTTATCTATTTTTTCGTTTAGCTCATCGTGTTTTTTTGCAAAGAGCTGCAAAATGAGCATCAATCTTTTTAACTCGTTTATAAGGTCTGTGTATTCGTGCAACATACTTATCTCCTGTAAAAAATTTGAGAGATTTTATCAAGATTTTGTAAATGCTTGGCTATCTAAATTAGAATTACAAAATGCTCCTAGCAGAGCAAAGCAGTCAAATTATGCTGTAAAAACCAGATTAGCTTACGTATTTAAATTCTTCTGGCTTGTGTTTGCTCTTTACGACGCGCTTGGTTAAGCGGATGCCATCAACTGTGCCGATGACTAAAAAGTTTTGTGCCAGTGCCGATTAGTGTGTCGCCATTTGGCATAGGGATAAATTGTTATTTATATCTCTAATGCCGACCACGTCAGCGTTCGTGATATTTCTTAGATGCGTCTCTTTTTTAATCTTTTTAAACCTTATCCAAGAATAATCAGGCACTAAACATTCTTCTATGTCGATCGGTGAGCTTTTTGTATATAAAAACTGCTCGAGTAAATTTTTCCATATCAGGTCTTACGCTCATGGCACTTAGGCGCTGTGCGACAAGGCGAGATGGGCTTACGACGTTGTCTGCGCCAAGTTTTTTTAGCCTTTGCGTGTCGTCTTCGCTGTCTGAGTTTGTGATGATGTGGTAAGGTTTTTGCGATCTATCTCTTTTCTCATAAAGTCTAACAGATGCGATAAGCGCGATGTTGTCAGCGATATTTGAGCTAAGAGTGATAAGTCCTTTTGCGCTTGAAGGTGTGTTTTTAAAAAGGCGTTTTTGCGTGTGTGGCTGGGCTTTTATGTAGTATGGATACTTGTAGGGTTGAGCCAGCTCTGCGATATCTTCTCTGTCGTCAACCACCACAAATGGTATGTGGTTTTCACGAAACTGAGCGCTAAAGCTCGATCGTGTAGAGGTTGTGATAACAAATAACGAAGTGATTTTTAGTCTTGCGATCTTATAAAGCATGCGCCTTTCCTTTAAAATATTAATTAACGTGCCTCTTTTTAGAACTTCCACCACGATACCGATCGATAGCGTAAAAAAATGATAAAGCCAAAAAGGATAAATGTAATGGTAAAAATTCGCCCCTTTGGGTTATAGGAGCAACTTCGGTAAAACCAACGGTTGTAAAGGTCATACCAGCTTGGTAAAAGGCGTCTATGAGAGTAAAATTATCTATAAAAACATAACCCAATGTTCCAAAAAGAAGCAGACAAAACGACTGCGATCAGTGGAAATCTAAAGGTTTTAGTTGTTCGTAGAGCTCTGTATCTAGGCTTATCTCTGGTTTTGTGGAGTTTGACCAGTCGAGGGATTTTCTAAAAAGTCTTGAGAGAAAAGACATAATTCCTCTTCATTTTATCTCTTAGTTTGATTGTTTTTCATCGTTCTTAAAGTAGAAGCAGCAACTTTTGATCTTTCTTGTAGTGCCGTCTTCTAGCGTAACGCGGATCGTTCTAAGATTTGGTAAGAACCTTCTTTTTGTCTTATTGTTGGCGTGGCTAACGTTGTTGCCTACCATTGGTCCTTTGCCTGTTATGCACATCTTCTTGACATATTTTTTTCCTTATTTACAAAAATTCTGCTGATTTTATCTAAATAAAACCAAAGTATTGCTTAAAATAGATAATAAAATTTTAATAAGTTTTTGTTGATTTTTTTATTTATTAAAAGGCTAAAATGGTCCGAAAAATTAAATCGGTAAAAACAAAAAAATGCTTGCAAAAAATCAAATAGATGAGATTTTAAATTTTATTTATTCAATGCCTGAGAGTTTTTATAAAAGCCAACAATATTTGGACAATGGTGATATCACTGCTGCTATTGAGCCTTTTTGGTAGTAGTGAAACATTTAAGGCATACTTTTGTTACGGTTGTAGAGTAGGGTGATTTTGGCATTAAAAATAACTCAAGAGATATCTATGCGATAGCGTATTTGCTTGGTATAGATAATCTAAAAAAATGATAATATGCTCTTACTTTTACCTTTATCAAAATCACCAAAAATATGAGGGAATTTTATGGCGTAAATTTACACTCTATGATAGGGATTTAACGCTTCAAATTTCTATCAGACTGGAGTAAACTTTTTAGCTCATCTTGGGCTAAAAACCAAAAGTATCTCCTTTCTTGCCTCATACGCGCTCATCCTTCTTATCATCTGTGAGATCATCTTTTTTAAAGTATCCGTACTCGTTAAAAGCACATTGTGGAGTTTTTCGGATATGAGCTTTGATAGGATACTTCAGAGAAGGTTTAAATTTTCACTTTTTGAAGTGCTATTAAGGCTTGCTGGCTGGGATGTAAAAAGGCTAAACAGAGAGAAAAATTAGTTTTAGACTACTTTAAAATTTTTGCTTTCATATGAGGCAAGTACGACTAAATTTTTCGACTTTGGTATCGACAAGATCACGGACATCAGCGTTCACGCCTCGGCTGATATGGTGATAAATATAAAAAGGCGCTTAGAAAAATGAAAGTAACATTTACAGGCTCATTAGCCATAGTTAGGCCATTTGGCTTTTTGGAGTAAATGTCACCCCTTCAAGCGTCAGCAAAGCCGATCTTAGGGCACATTTCATCAAGGCAGATCAGCGCCATTTTGCTCTCACTAAAAAAACGTCACATTTTTAGCCCACTTTGGCTAAATAGCACCTGTGAGCATCTTTCAAGCATAGCTAGAGATCGGAGCAGACTTTGCTATCTGCGATTATGATGAAGAATTTTGAGTTTGCGACAAAAGCTTCAAAAAATATTATGAGATTTTCATTTTTGAAAGCGAAAAGATCATAAGACCTTTTTAAGCGACAACATAGACGTTGGAAATGAAACCGTCGTCATTTATAACAAAAATGAGCAGTATAAAGACACATTAGCTCACTTTTTAGCAGCAAAGATACTATGAGTAGATTTGTTAAAAGTTTGCAAGAATTTAATGCTGCAAAAAAGCGTGCCTATAAGTATGTGATCGGTCCGCTAAACCGTATTGTTTTTAAGCAAAAAGATATTGAGATATTTTATCAAAAGAAAACGTAGTTGTTTATAAGATCGAAGGGCTGATAGATAGCTCGTTCGCGCAAAGATTGATCAGAAAATTTCACGAAAGCTGCTAAGGATCGGCTACTCGAAATTCTTTGTTTTTGGTCTGACTCAGTCGGTGCTTTAAATATCATCAGGGGCTGATTTTTGATAAAACTTTCTGAAACTAGCCAAAAATGGCGGCGTGCTGGTGATTTGCGGCTTAAATGAAAACAACATCTCAGCCACTTTTGGCGTTAAATTAAAGTCAACAAATATACTTTTGTATAAGCGCATAGATGAGTTTTTAAGGATAACTCGACTATCTACTTTAAAAAGCGCTTAGTCGATGCGGTGCCAACAAATATTAATAAAATTTGGTTTGAGTACACCAGTGGTCATCTCAAGCGTCACTGACGTGCTCTCGCCGCTAATAGAGGTGAAATTTTCATGCCTTGACGCAAAGGTCAGCAACTTTAACATAGAAAACGAGAGTGGATTTTTGCGTGCTTGTGTGCTATTTTACGGTGATGTTGAGATGCGAGATTTTTGCTTGGCATCAAAAGGACAAAGCTTGATAGTGCTCAATATTTTCGGAAAAATTCGGAGAAAGAGTGCGCTTGTTTTAAGCGGATTTTCGCAAATTTTTAGTATTATTGCAAGCAAAATTATAGCCATTTTTCATAGAAAGAGAGCTCAAGGTCAAAAATGAGCGCTTTTAGAAGTTATGAAAATGAGATGTTTTTGATAGAGCTAGCAGTGGGATACTAGCCACATTAAATTCAAAGAGAGCCAAACTGGCGTGATATTTGTGAGCAAATAAGGAGAAAAAATGTACGTTGCACCTAGTATTTTATCGGCTGATTTTGGAAATTGGCAGCCGAGATAAGAGCCATCTGTGAGGCTGGGTGTGATCTGGTACATGTTGATGTTATGGATGGGCATTTTGTGCCAGATTGACCATCGGACCAGTCGTGGTAAATGCCGTTGCAAAGGCTGCTACAAAAGCCACTTGATATACATTTGATGGTTGAAAATAACTCATTTTTGCTGACCTTTTCTTGCCGCTAAAGCCAAAAGTTTCTAACCTTTCACATCGAAGAAGAGAAACATCCGATGAGGCTAATAGACCACATCAGAAAAAACGGCGTTAGCCCTGGCATCGTGCTAAATCCACACACGCCAGTTAGCGCGATCGAGCATATCATAGATGAAGTCGATATGGTGCTATAGTGAGCGTAAATCCTGGCTTTGGCGGTCGAAAATTTATGCCAGTCGTGCTTGAGAAAAACAAGGGCATTAAGGGAGCTAATAGAGCGCAAAAACGCCAAGTGCCTCATTGAAGTGGACGGCGGCGTGAACGGACTAAATGCACCTGATCTTGAAGAGGCTGGGGCCGATATCTTGGTGGCTGGCAACTATCATCTTCTCATCAAATTCATACGAACAAGCCATCCGCGCCATAAAGCTTGAGTTTTGAAACCAAAAACAGCGTTTAGAAAATAGCATTGAGTACAGCTAGACAAAATTTGAGGCTATCATGAGTTTATTTTTAAGATTTGGCGATATTGAAGAAATTTCATCGCTAATTGACGTACGCTGATCTTGATATGTGGCGAACTCTTGGGCTTGACATTACTAGAAACGAAGATAATGAGATCGAGCTTGGCACGAGATTTCGAGATATTAGCGAGCAGGAATTTTGCGTGGTTGATATCGAAACGACTGGTGGCACGACTAGCGGTCAGATTATCAGAAATAGGCGCTATAAAAATGAAAAATGGCGCTGAAATAGGGCGCTTTGAAAGCTTTATAGCAGCTTCTATGGTGCCTGAAAATATCACAGAGCTAACTGGCATAAGGGTGAGCGATCTAGTCGGTGCACCAAATTGCTAAACGTGCTTGAGCGGTTTTAAAGTTTTTCTAGGAACTAGCGTCTTTATCGCGCACAACGTAGAAATTTTGACTACGGATTTATCTCGCACAGCCCTAAATGAGATCGGCCTTGGCATGCTGCTAAACAGAAAGCTTTGCACTATCGATCTTAGCCGCCGCACCATCGCCTCCCACAAAAATACGGCCTTGGCTCGCTAAAAGAGCTTCTTGGCATAAACAACACCCACCACAGAGCCCTAAATGACGCAATAGCAGCAGCTGGAAATCTTTAAAGTCTGCCTAACTCGCCTACCTTTTTAGCATCCAAACGACAGAGGATCTTATAAGTTTTTAGCAAAAATACCCCAAGCGTAAAACTAAAACCAGAGCCAGTTTTAAAAGCTTTGGAGTAGGGGCAGTTTAAATTTGAAAGCCACTTGGGTGGAAAGTAGAGTGATTTAGATTTGAACGAGGTTGCTCAACTTTGCCTGGTTTGCGATCCTAGTGCTTTCAAAAAACGCCTCGATCTATCCGAGTGCACGCCAATCTTATAAATCTCCTAAAGCAACGTTGCCATTGTGATAAATTCTCGTGAATGCCAGTTTTTGTATGCGCGTAGCAAAAGCCGTCGCCACCTATGATGCAGTTTGTTAGGGTGGTTTTGCTGTAGCAAATTTAGAGCTTGTGTAATGTGAAAATACTTTGTGCAAAAACTTTGCAGTAAGTTGGAGTTAAATTACCCCTGATATTTTAAACGACGATGAGCTTTTTGGCTAAAGTTTCAAAGTGTTGCGCCAAATGTCAGGGAGCTTAGGCGGTTTAAAAACGGAGAGCAAAACGCCTATTTGCGTGGTGAGTGAGAAAGATCGCCCTGTAAAAGAGCTATTTGCCAAGCTTTTTGGCGTGTGATAAATAACATCGACGCCATGCGTGATATTTACATCAATGGCGAGATTTATACGTGAATGCGACAAGCAAGGACGAGCTAGAGGGCTATACGCGTGGCTAGCCTATGCAAACTGACCGCGAGCACGAAGTGGTGGCTGAGCTTGTGAGGCGTGGCGTAGTAAAAGATGAGCCAGAGCTTTTTAGTAAATTGAGATATTTGGGCGGGTTTTGACTGCCGCACTTTATAATTTAGAAAGTAGGCAAGCATATAGCTTGCCTAAACTATCAGCTTTTTGATCGCTTCGATTATGAGGTTGCACTTTTTGACGACTGAGTTTATCTCTAGATACTCGTTTTTCGTGTGCATGTTGCCGCCAGTTGGACCAAGGCCATCTATCGTAGGGACAGCCTGCCGATGCGCTGATGTTGCCATCGCTTAGTCCGCCAGCATCGACCCAGTGACCTTCGTGCCTGTTGTTGCGGCGGCCTCGTCAAAGACCTTTTGATATTTGGTAAATTTACCTCGTCTATCATCGGAGCTTCTTCGTTTATGAGTATGCGCTCACAAGTAACGTCTGGCACGAGCTGGTGAGATAAAATTTCGTCCATTTTCTTACGCAAAAACTCCACCGAGCTGGCGTGACGATATCTCATCTCGAAGGTCACGCTGGCAAAGTCTGGCACGACGTTTTGGGCGTCGCCGCCTTTTGTCATTATGCTATTAAATGTATGTCCCTGCCTTAAAATCAGTGAGTTTTGAGAGCTCAACGATGAGGGTGCAGCCTCCACGACAGCTGAACGGCCACGCTCTGGGTGGTTGCCAGCGTGCGCGCTAACGCCACGTAGAATACATGAAGAGACCATGCCTTTTTCTGGTGGCTACCATCGAGCCATCTTCTCTTGCAGGCTCTACGACTAGGGGCATAGCGAGGACTTTTTAGCTAGCTCTCTTATCGCATCTTTAGCGGGTGAGCCAGTCTCCTCGTGCGAGTTTAAAAAGAGACCGATCTTTAGCTTGCTTAAATCAAGCTCTTTGATGACGTAGAGCGAGAGCAGGCTACCGCCCTTATCGTCGATCACGCCAGTGCATTTTATGCGCTCATCTATCTTAGTAAATGGCACATCAGCCTTTGTACCCACAGGAAAAACGAAAGTGTCCATGTGACCTATGAATAAAAAGTCGTAGCTTTTTGCCTCAAGGTCGTTTGAGATAAAAAGGCAAGGAGCAACTTTGTCGGTGCCAAGCTCTATGCTCCTGCTTTTTAAGCCTAAAATTCAGCTCTTTTTAAACCAAGCTGCAACTTCATTTACGCCGTTGATGCTTGAAGTTGGGCTTTCGATGTCGGTTAGCTCTTTTAAGTCGGCTAAATATTTGTCTATTTCGCTATCTTTCATCTTTGATCCTTATACGAGCAAGCTCATCACAAACATCGCTAAATAGGCATTTAGGATGCAAATCTCAAAAAGTACGAGATAGTGTCTGCCTGGTACTTCAAGCACGCCTAAAACTCGTCCCATGTACTGCACAGTCGAGCCAACTAGCGCCATGCCAGGAAGCAAGACAGCGATATCGTTTGCGTTTAGTGTACCATCTCCCACAAGTGCAACTAGCACACCTGCTGAGCCGCCCCAGCTTAAGAATGCTCGCCATGAAAACGGTTGTGGACTCACCTGGAGAGACCAAGTGGCACCATGATACAGCCTAGAAAATTTGCCTATCACGCTAAGCGCACCAGATACTTTTAAGATATGGATGATGACAAAGGCCATAAGCACGTTTGGGATGGTGTTTTTTACGGCGATGTCCCAGCCTTTTCTAGCGCCCTCTACAAATACGTCGGTTATTAGTTTATTTTCAGTCATCTCTTACTCCTCATCATCTTTGACAAATTCGACATAAAGTCTCATCAAAGATTGCTCCCAAATTTTTACAAAGACAGCAAGCATGGCTATGGTAGCAGGGGCTGTGTTGCCAGCTTTGTCAGTCACTAGAAAACAGGCGCAAATGAAGATAAAGAGTAGTGATCATCGCACTCAGCGCTAAACTGAAACGCTGCAAAGATGAGAAGCTCTTTGTGTGTGATGAGGCCATCTTGACGCAAGTTTAGCCGTTGAGCTACCTGCGTCGGTGCTTTGTGTGCTTGCTATCAAAGAGATAGAGCAACATCCTGGTATACCAATAAGTGGCTTTAGTACAGGCGTTAGCAGTCTTGAAGCTGCGTAAAGTGCATGGTATTTCTCAAAAAATAGCGACAAAACCAAGTGCGAGCATAACGGCAGGGAGCAAGGCTAAGGGCAAATAAAAAGCCGCCTTTTTGCGCTAGTGCCACTTCCCTGTTTTAAACCATTCTGGAAATTGACCTGCTAGTTTGCTAAAAGTCAAAGATGCCACCATAGGGTGTTTTGTAAAAAACCTCCAAAGAAAACGATCGCAATTGCAAGTGTGATCGTGCCGATGATGAGTTTTTGGTGTCACTACTCTCTTTCATAAAGCCTCCTTTGATTTGGAATTCGTTTAAATATATAATCGAAAAGCTTAGGCAATATTTAAAAATATAAAAAAATACTTACTTGATTGTAACTTTTCTTGCCAATTACCCATATTAGGTGCTTTAAAGTGAGCGAAATAATAAATTTATTATTAGAAATTTGTAACTTTTAGTAGAAATTTGTAGGAAAATGGCTCTTAAACTTAAATTTCTAAATTTAAAAAGCCATTTAGTTTTTAGCTCTCTTTTTAAAAAAGCTTGCTCCTAGCATATCGAGCTTTTAACTTTGTCGGTATCTTTTTGACGGATTTATAAATTTCTAGAGATGTAGTTTTCCTAAATCTCATGGCTTGAGATCACTTTTTCTCCGTCGCGTCTAGCGACTTTTTACATATTCGCCGCTGCTTTGTAGCTCAAATGCTAGGTCATTATCGCTTAGCTGAAGCTCTAAAATTTCAAGCAGTCCTCTTGAAGTCTTGGCTCAAAAATAGGCGTCATGAGCTCCAATCGGCGCTCTAAATTCGTGGCATCCAGTCAGCACTAGAGATGTAAATTTTCAGGATCAGCGTGTTTAAAATATATAAATCTAGCATGCTCTAAGTATTTGCCGATGATCAGAGCGAACCCTGATATTTTTCGCTTTTTGCCTTTTACGCCTGGCCTTAGTCCGCACACACCTCGGACGATTAGTCGATCTTTCACGCCTGCGTTTTGAGGCGCGACTAAGCTCGTTTATCACGTCTTCGTCTATTAGTGCGTTCATCTTGGCGATGATCCTGCCTTCGCTACCTTTGCTAGCCTCCACTCTTATCTTTTTCGATGATGCGCTCTTTTTATCTGAAAGGGGCGACATGCTAAGGGCGTTTAGACGGCGGTTTTTGTTATATCCTGAAAGTATGTGAAAAACGAGGTCGTATCTTGGCTAGAATTCCTCTTTGCTCGTAAATAGGGCTAACGTCGGTATAGAGTTTTCGCCTGAGCTGCCATTGTAGTTGCCAGTGCCAAAGTGCATGTAGAGTGAGTTTATCGCCGATCTGGCGGATCACTTGGCTAACTTTTGCATGGACTTTAAAGCCTGTGATGCCATATATCACGTGTGCGCCAGCATCTTCTAGCGCCTTTGCCCAGTGAAGTTATTTTTCTTCATCAAACCTCGCTTTTTAGCTCGACCATCACGGTTACTTGCTTTGCCATCGCTTGCGGCGTCTATTAGACTTTGTATGATCGGTGAGTTTTTATCGACCCTGTAAAGCGTCATGCGTATCGAGATCACCTTTGGGATCTTTGCTCGCTTCTCTTATAAAGCTAACGACTGGATCAAAGCTCTCAAATGGATGAACTAGTAGCACATCCTCTTTGTCTATGGCGTCAAAAGATCGAGACGCCGTTGCCAAATGGAGGCAGGGTTTTTGGGGCGTAGGGTGGGTTTGCTAGGTGGCTAGAGTACTTGCTCCCAGCTACCTCCCAAAGCGAGCTAAGCGTTGGCGGGGTGCTTGAAAAATAGATATCTTTGTGAAAAATTTATCATGTGAAAATCAAAAACTCTAAGATATCAGCGTCAGCATCTTTGTCTATCTGCATACGCACGAAAAGCCCCTTTTTCTGCGAAGCTTTGGCCCTTGCTCAAGTATCATCATAAAGTCATCCGCTCTCTTCTTCTTCGATGACGATATCGGCGTTTCTTGTCACTCTAAAGGCAGCCGAGCTAATGAGCTTATATCCCTGGGAAAAATTCTTCTGCGTGGCGGTGCACGATCGTTTCTATTGGCACGAAAAACATTGCTGCTTGGCTGGGTAAATCTTGGCAAAACTCTTGAAATTCTTATCATGCCGTATTTTTAGAAATTTCAGGGATGCTCGATATCAGCAAGCTTTAACGGCGAGCGAGAAGCTAAGGTTGTTTAGGTGCGGAAATGGATGTGTCGCATCAACAGCGATAGGGCACGATAACTGGCAGGATGTTTGAGAAAAAGTATTCGTCACATTTTTGCTTTAAGCTATCATCAAGCTCGTCATAGTTTTTGATAAAAGACCCTCTTTAGCTAAGCGCATCAACGGTGCTTTTTGTAGTGAGCTTTCGACTAAATTTTGCTCATCTTGAAGATATTTTCTGATCTCTCTTAGCTGATCAAGCGGGCTCATGCCGTCGCTGCTACTTGTCGTCACGCCAGCTGCAAAAGCTGCTTTAGACCAGCAACTCTGATCATATAAACTCATCAAGATTTGTCATATAAATCGCTATAAATTTTTAGCTTTTTCAAGTAAAGGTATATCCTTTTCACACTGAGCGAGCACCCTTGAGTTAAAGCGTAGCCAGCTTAATTCGCGGTTGATAAAAAGAGTTTTCGTTTTCGCTCATCATTTTCTCCTTAATCGTATTTTTAGATCTATTTTATGATATGTGCGGTTATAAAGTTCTTATTTTTGTTAAAAATTTTGGTTACAATAGTGCAAAATTTTTAAACGTAAAGGGTTTGTTTATGTCGGATTACATTATATTAGTTGGCATTTTTGTTGTGGCGGTTGTTGTCTTTGCGCTTATCAAAAAGGTCTCTTTTTTAACCTTTCATTTCTCCCACCACAAGTAGGCAAAGATGAGCCCAAAGCCCTTGACCTTGCTCTCGTCAAAGGCCATTCATCATATCTTCTCGTTTTATAAAAGACTAGCTCGATATCCTCGCCATCGACGCCGCCGCCTGCATTTATCTTTCATGCTCTCATCGATCTTTGCGTAAAAACATCGTTTGCATGTTGCCGCCAAAGCCAAAAGCGCCATACGTCATCGTGATGCGCTCCATCTCTTTTAGCTCAGTATCCGACCTCCTCGACTGCCTCTTCTCTAGCGGTTTGCTCTTCGCTTAGCCCCTTATCCATAAGCCCTCGCGCAAAGCTCATAAAGTAAAAAGCCTTGCTCACTTGTTTTTGATGCCTTCTTTTTCTTGCAGTACCAAACGGCTGGGCGAAACTGCTTGACAAACAAAAATGCATCTTTTTGCTCGTGATATAGACAAAATATGACTAACGCTATTCATCACTTTAACGCAGTCCCATCTCTTTTTCACGCCGTTTTGTTCTACATTCATCTTAAATGGCTTTAGGTACCTTGACTCACCAAGAGGTAAAATTTCTAAATTTGTTATAGTAGTATCCATTTTGCAAGTCCTAAAAAGCTAAAAATCCTATCGCATCGTGTAAAATGTTGTAAGAATGACCGCTGAGCCAACGGCAGGATCAATGTTAAAACGCCTTAGCGTCAGGTATGATCGTGCCAAAAAGCCAGCAAAGAATAAATTTGTAACCATACTAAGGCCAAATAACCACGCCAAAGCATGCCTTTGTCAAACCAAACAGCGGCGATCACGCCCATGATAGCGCCAAAGATGAGACCATTTACGAGTGAGATCGTCACCTCACGCTTTAAAAACGCTCTTTGCATCTTTAAATTCTATCTCGCCAAGTGCCAAACGACGAACCGTAACGGCAAGTGCTTGCGTGCCGGTGTTACCACCCATTGAGGCGACTATTGGCATTAAAAGCACGGCAAGTGCGACGTAAGCTGCGATCGTCTCATCAAAAGTCCCGATGATAGATGAGCTAAAAGAGTCGCTGTTAGTAAATCTATAGCCAAGCCAAACCGCACGGCCACGACCCGCTTTAAATAGCGTCGTATCGTCCTCTTTCTGACTCGATCATCAACACCAGCTAGGTTATACATTTGCTCTGTTGCGCTCTCTTGGATGTAGTCGTGAGATATCATCATCGTGATACGACCGAGCAAAATTCCCAGTGCTGCTAGTAACACGCGATAACGTTTAGATCGTACTCTTGAAACATATCAGCGACATCTTGCGCCGAGATCCATATCGTTTGCCATGTGAGGGCTTGTAGTGGTCGATCTGCGTTGATTCGATATTTTGTTTTAGCGTCTTTGTGCAAAGTCAAATAGTATAAGGTCTTCAAGCGGGATGGCATACTGCAGAAACGCCGTCTTTATCGATGATGAAAAAGCTGCGAGACATTTTCTAGCTTTGCCCTTCTTGCTTCTCTTCGTCTGAGTCTTGCGACTGCGCTGCCAAGCTTTCTCTTCAAGATGAGCTGAAAAATAGCTCTGTTTGCATGTGCGCACCAGCTCTATCTTCGTCATAGCTTCTAAGTCTTAGAAATTTCGTTTTTGATTTTTCTTTATCTAGCTCGTTAAAAAGCTCTCTAGCCTTGTCCTCATCGATATCCTCGATGTATTGAAGTAGGTCTGTCGCATCGTCACTCTCTAGCTCTTCGAGCGCTTCTACGATCTTTTCAGCTGGGAGCGTGTCGATCACGTCTTTTAGCATGTGATCAGGTAACTCTATCGCCACATCACCCAAAATATTCAGGATCTAGCTTTTCAGAGATACTTGAGCAAAAAGCTCTTCATCGTGCTTTTTAAGTGTTTTTAGGTGCTGGGCTAGCTCGTAAGCAGGAGAGCTCGCCATCTTCGTATCTCATCTAAGTGCTGATCTATCAGCTCTTTGCTTCTTCTAGTTCTTGGCTCAATGTCTACCTTTAAAAATCTATTACGTTGAGGAAAAATTCCACCTTTATGATACACTTTGTCCTCGCCTCAAAAGCGCTCTTTTATGAGCTCGTCGTTTTCTGCTAACGACTGCTTTAAATTTAGCTGACTCTGTCTTCTATATTTTTACGACCTTGATAGCGCTTTCTGGATTGATCGGCTTTGCTACCCAGATATAGGCCAAAGTGTAGGTGGAGGGACCGTGCTCATGCCACTTGTGCCAACGTAGGCTGATGAGCGTGCCTTGTTTTGACCTTCATGACCGCCTCTTATGCCCTTTGCAAAGCCGTTTAGGTGGGCATAAGTGTCTCGTAGCCGCCAGCGTGAGAGATGATGACGGTTCTGCAGCATAGCGCTCTTTTTGGCCGACAATTTGACCGTGCCATCGCCTGCAGCCTTGATCGGTGTGCCTTTTGAGCACTGCAATCAACGCCAAGGTGCGCTCTATATCTTTTGAAGATCGGATGCCACCTTTTGGCGTAAAAGCCTGAGGTGATCCTTGCGTTTTGCAAGCGGGCGAACGAGCGAACTATCATTTTTCTTGCCGTTTTTATCATACGTATCTTCGGGCCTTATACATCACGTAGCGTTTATTTCTTTGGTCTCTATCATCGCTCGCGTAAATTTTCAGGCGTACCAAAAAGAGCGCCCCATGCGTCAGTTTTTGGTTATAGATAATAGCGATCGTGTCGCCTTTGTTTATCTTTCTAAAGTCAATCCGCTGCCTTTTAAAAAACCCTCTTTAAAGCCAAGCGCTGGCGATGCCAGAGCCGTGTAGTCGAAGATATCTTCGGAGACCGACTTATCGACCTTTAGAGCTAGAAAATTATCCTGACTTTGATAAGAGATAGGGATAAATTCAAGCTTAAACTTTATCATTATCATCTCTAAAAATGTGCATCTGAAGCTCGTCGCTAACAGGTATGCAGCACCTGTCATGAGTCTCGCCATTTTCATTTTTGTAAATTGATATTTTCGTGCCGGCGATGATCTCTTCTGTTAGCTCTTGATCTTCGCTTGCGAGGTTGTGAGTAAAAGTGAAAGGGGGATTTTATTTGTCTCTAGGAGTAGTGCTACCACTTGGCCAGCTAAGCTCCTCAACGCTGGGCTTTACGGCATATAATTTATACATAATATTGCAAAAATTATAAAGATACGAGGCATTAATGTCCTTTTTAAAAAGCTGGTGGGATTTTAACTAAAAACTTGCTTTAATTTTGCAAAAGATAAAGTATTTTGAGCTATAATCGCTTGTAGGTAATCTAATATTAGGAGATATTTTTGAAACGTATAATCGTGATTTTATCGCTGTTTTTGGCTTTGCTTTTTGAGCTGATTTTTCATTAAATGAGTATAGAACTCCCATCATTAGCGTCGAAGGCGATGGCACAGCAACGATAGTTGATAGCCTGTAATTTGATCGGATCAAGCGGCGTCGTAGCTTCATGAAATTTGACACAGATAGCTCATCATCGCAAGAGTGAGCGTTATCTCAAAGGGCGCTGGCTTTGCGAAGGTGAGATTTGAGGTATTTGACCCACTTGAGCAAAAAGCGCTTCCACTTCCTGGTATCGCGCCTGCAAAACGGCGACATAGTCGTGCTAAACTACCTTTATAACCGCTCGCTAATCGTCGTGCCAAATAAAGAAATGTACGAAGAGATCACAGGCGCGTTTCCTAATATGATATTTATCCACCCAGACCTTATCGGAGCATACTTAGTTACGAGTACAAGCTTTCAAATCCAAGCAGAGACGACTTTAGAAAGATGTGCGCTCAAAGTGCAGCTGGTCTTATCTTTGTCGCGATGGACGGCAGGAGCGTTTTTGCTGATTGTCAAAGCTTTAAAGGTGCTAAAGAGTTTAAAAAGCGGCGAGGTTGAGTACTATCAGCTGCCATTTTACACAGAGTTAGCGACATAGACACTGTATTTTGAAGCTAAATAGCGAGCATATCAACAACTACGATGCTCACTACGAAAAAGCTTTTTGAAGAAGACAACTGATAAATGAGCTGTTTGTCCCTTAAGTAAAGCAAAAACTTAAAAGAGTTTTTACTTACTCCCAACGCTTTTAAGGACAAAGAGCTCTTCTACTACGCATCAAGCCTTAGTTTTCACACGATCTTATCGATCATACCGATACTTCTCATATCGTTTTCTATCTTTACAAAACTGCTCTGCTTTGAGGATTATTACGCCGTATTCAAGATTTTGTACTTTTCAGCGCTGGCACTAAAGCAACCAAAGAGCTCATCTCAAACTACCCGCAAAAATTTCCTCCAAAAACAGCGGAATTCTAGGCATGGTTGGCTTTGTGGCGATGATATTTACCTCTGCTATGTTTTAGCGACTACGAGTATGTCGTTTTGAGGGTCACCAGAGCTAGCAAAAAGACGAGGATTTTGGGCGGCGCTTAGCTCATACTGGACGCTTATAACACTTGCGCCACTTGGCCTTGCTGGTAGCTTTTTATCTATCAAGCTTCATTCAGGATATGCTCAAAGCCCAAACGTGATCACAAGCTCGATCACTCTTAAGCATAGTGCCATATCTCATCATCTGGGCGATATTTTTGCGTCCATATCTCATCTCTGCAAATGACGAGATCAGGTTTAAAAGCGCGCTTTTGAGCTCTTTGTCACCTCGCTCGTTTGGTATCTTGCCAAGTCGGCCTTCGTCTACTACGTGCACTTTACAACAAGACCTATCTAAGCATATATGGTTCGTTTTCGGCTGTGCTTTTTCTTCTTTGTCTGGATTACATCTCGTGGATCATCTTTTATACGGACTAAAAACTTTGCGCCTATCTCTCAAACAGCACTACATTAAAAGATAAATTGAAAGTTTATGCTAGCTGGTAAAGGACGAAATTACCAGCCAGTATATGTATTATTTTATGTAGACTACATGTAGATCAGCGTTTAACGCAAATTTTCTATCTTTATGCCAAGCTCTTTGCGATCCCACTGAGCGGCCTTTTTCAAGCTCATCTTTATCAAAAACAGATGATATCTACGTAAGAGCGCTTGGTGCCAGTCGCTGCGCCCATACTCGCAAAAAACTACTCCCTTCAAGCTCATCTTCTATCTTATTTTTACTATCAACGCCAAACTGCACATCGCCGCCGTGATACAGCACTAAAAAGCGAGAAATTATACCAAGCTCGTAGGCTTCATTATAGATATCGCTTTTGCTGCCGTCATAGTACTCACTAGCAGTGGGATTAGACTCGTATATCCCACACACATCATCTCTTAGTGTATCTGAGCGAGGCTCTAGCTCGTAAAAAGCTAAACTGCTTTAGCGGTTCGCTTGATGCCTCTTTGCCAACATTATCATCTATAAGATCGGCAAAGTCGGTAAGCGCGACGCCTTTTTCTCTCTGGCTCATCCACGATCTCAAACTCCCCAAAGCGTGTTTACCATCGCCGTCTCGCCAATCAACGTTGTCGCAAAGTATGAAAGCTAGCGATGCAGGCCCTTGTTTTTCATCTTCGCTTTTTAGCTTGCTTAGAGCCTCGTTATATAGGCACATATCCACGCTTTTTCTTCAAAATTTGCATCAGACCATGACCTCGTTTGCATCAACACTACGCCACATCTGTATAGTGGCTACGTCGCGTGGTGCGCGTTGTGCCAAGCGTGCAGGTAAAGTTTGTGTTCAAGCTCTTTGGCATGCGTGATTTTGATACCGTGCCAAAGAGCCTATATTTCATCCCTTCTGGAGTGAGCATTAGATCGATCTTATTATCAACAAGACCTATCATAAAGGTTGGATCTACAAGCATAATTTAGCGCCCTCTTTCGGTCATTTTGCTTGCAGATTTCGTAATTTTTATCCTCTAAATTTGCGTTTGATACATCTAATTTACTACCAGCTCTCGCTCCGTAATTTATCAACCCTGCTAGCAAAATCTTGAGCTTTTTGAATGTAAAACTCCATATTCTTTCCCCTTTTCAAAAGACACTCGACATTTCTTTGCGTATAAACTTTTCATCGATGGAAACTCTAACGCATAGCTTTATCAAAACCAACTTCATTAAAAGACCCAGCCTGTATCGATGTTTGCGCTATTTGAGTAAATTGTCAGGCTCACGCACAGGCGTGTGGGCCATACAGACGTTAAATATGCCCTTCTACTTGCCTCATATCGCCCCTACCAGAGAGCAGATGTTTTTAAACTCTTCTTGCCTTTTGAAGCCTCCCTTTAGACCCCCAAAAGCTCACCAACGGCTGGTGTGAGACGACTCAAATGCTCGCCATTTTGCCTTTTTATGCTCTTTAAATCTCAGATAAACTGCCTTTGTTCTAAAAAGTCAATATGCCTTTGTTTTACACTCATGCTTTGGCCCAAGTATGATCTATATGTCGCTTTCACCGCCATTTCCAGCCAGCTCCTCCCATCAAACGGCACTTTGTTGTTTAAAAATCAAGTTGATTGTTAAGTAGCCTTCGCTCGTATTTCCCATGACCGATATCGTAGCCACTTTTGCATGATAAGTTCGACCACGTTTGCGACTAAAAACCCACGATCCATCACGTCGCCAACAAAACAAATTTGAGATTTTTCTTTGTTTGAAACTGCTTTTATAGGCCTAAAAGTGTGTTAAAACGCCGTGAACGTCGCCGATAATGTAATTTGCTCGCTCAAATTTTCTCCTTTAAGCGCAATTTTAGTCTATTAACTTAAAAATAAAGATTGTTAATTGTTGATAATTTAGAAAGAATTTATTTATGAATGAAAGCAGTAGGGAGCCCTAAGCCCCTAAGATCATTGTGCGTAAAAGCCATGACCTTGCCGGTGAGAGTCTATCATGATGTTTTTCATCTGAGTGTAGTGCCCAAGGACGATCTTGTAGTCTCACGGCCGATACCTGAGTTTTTATATCGCGCCAACAGCTTCCTGGGATTTGGTTGTGGGTATTTGATCCAGACTCCCGCCAGTTTCCATAGACCTTGCAACGCGAAATTGCTTTTTGTGATGTCTTGCGTGAGATCCCGCCACCAAGGCCGTATTCGCTGTCATTTACCATTTTGATAAGCTCAGCCTCATCTTTTAACCGGATGACGACGCCAACTGGTCCGGTGACTTTCTTCCTGAGCCACCTCATATCATTTGTTACATCAACTCAGCAGCGTTGGTCGACAAATGCGCCCTGTCGCAAACCATTTGCGGTGTAGGTTTTGCCGCCGACTGCCACTTTTGCACCTTCTTTTTGCCGATCTCGACGTATTCTAGAATTTGCTCGGCTTGTATTGATCTGAGAGCCCATTTGAGTGCTAGGATCGAGCGGATCGCCAACTTTTATGGTGCTACTCTTAACAGCACCTCGATAAATTTGTCATAAAAGCTCTCTTCTACGAAGATTCGACCCCTGCGCAGCAAACTTGGACCTGCGTTAAACAAAATCTCGATTGAAGTCCGTCAAGCGCCTTATCTACAACGGCGTCGCCAAAGAGATATTTGCGCTCTTGCCGCCAAGCTCCAGTGTGGCTGGGATGATACGGCGAGCAGCAGCTATGGCGATATCACGGCCGATCTCGGTTGAGCCAGTAAATGCTAGCTTGTCAAGGCCTGGGTGGTTTTGATCCACTCGCCGCTCTTGCTACGCCTCTGCCTGTTACTATATTTATTAAACCTTTAGCAGAGCCTAATCTATCGGCCTAAATAGCTCCAAGCACGCTTAGACTTGTCTCGCTTGAAGGTTTAAAACACGCTCGCATCGCCTCGTTGCGATCACTGAGCAAGCTTCAGCGCCGCCATTAAAAATGGAAAAATCCCTGGGCACGATTCGACCCATCAACGCCTATTGGCTCGCGCAAACGATAGAGAGTTGCTCTCATCAAACATCGTTTTACTGCCTTTTCGCCCATGATGAGCATACGCAAGTACCCAAAATGCTCGGCTGCAAAAGGGATATCGACATTTAGCGTCTCGCGGATCGGCTTGCCGTATCCATACTCTCGACCTTTGCAGGGTGCTCTTTATTTTCATCGATGATATCAGCGATCTTGTTTTAGTAGCTTTCGCGCTCGCTAATCTGTGGTGTGTGTCGATTATTAAAAAGCCTCACGTGCAGCACGAACTGCGTCATTTACATCTTCTTCGGTAGCGTCAGCGATCTTTGTAATGTGCTCGCTGTTTGCTGGATTTTTGGCATCTGATGTGTAGCGCCGTCTTTTGCGTCAGCCACTCACCATTTATGAAAAGCCCGTATTTTTCAAGTAGTTTCATACTTTTCTCCTTGATTAAGATCTGCAAAAGAATTATAATACTGTAAAGTTTATCAAAAGTACTCGGACACAATAATCACCTATTGTTTAGAATAGGGCAGTGTTTTAATTTAGCTCACGCCAGGAGAGTGAAAATGTAGTCTCGCCATCAAGCTCGCTTGTGCATTTTACTTATGCCATTTTCTGCAGACACTCTTTCATACCATCGAGCCCTATGCCAAAGCCGACTCTTGATCTTCGTTAAATCTCGTGTAGCGACTGTGCACTACTTGTCGCTCTTTACTGATGCCACGTCCAGTGTTGCTTATGCTAAAGAAATGGCTCTAAAATGATGCGAACTTTTGGACTTTCTGGTGACTGCATAGTTTTGAGGCGTTACTTAATAGGTTGTCTACTCTACCTCACATCTTCAAGGTCTGCGTTTATAAACTAGGGCTTTTAGACTAGCCTCTATCTTAAGCCCGCGTTTTGGCAAAAATGGTGAGAAAGTAGCTCTAGTCTTTGCGTGGTTAGTAATTCCAGATCTACAGAGCTCTTTTTTCTGGTTTATCTAGGTTAAAGCTGATGAACGAGCGCGTCGTAGATGGCGCCTTAGGCCTTTGCGGCGAGGCTTATGTTGTTAAAAGCGCTTTTCATTCTCTCGTTTAGAATTATCAAGATCGGCGTTTCTATGCTCATAGAGATGACGCTAAGAGGCGTGTTTATCTCGTGCGTGGAGTCTTTTATGAAGCGGTGTCGTCTCTATCTTTTATAAAGCGGTTTTAGGCTTAGTTTTGCTAGGTAAAGGCGCGACAAAGGCAGGGCAAAAGGAAAAAGAGTGCCTTTAGTGTGGTCGAATCGTAAAGATAGCTTTCAGCCTTGATATCTTTTGCCAACTAGAAAAATATCTGCGCAAAGACGAGCTCGTCCGTGGCGTTATCCTCCATGTACTGGATCTTTTCAAATATCGCGACCTTGCCGTCTATCAAATCTACATTTTTGCTTTTGTCTATCTTTTTGGCAGTCAAAAGTCTTTTGTAATTCTCCTCATCATTTTTACACGATGTAAGCATGTACGCCTCTTTTGTTAGACTTGAGATTGAGTCAAGTCCATTCATTCTAGCTTTCATGTAAATGCCCATTTTTATCTCTTTTGAGCATTGACCCTCGTTTAAAGATGAGCGCATATGTGTCGTTTATGAAAAATAGCCTAGAAAAAGCACGGAACTAACAGGATAGAGGGGATGACTCTAAATAGAATTTTGTGTCTTTCAGACATAGATGTAACCATCTCCACGTCATTTAAAATGGCATCTTGCCTCAAATTGGCGTGATTCTGATATAGACACGGAGGCTAAGCTCGCTTTGGCTCCTCCGTCAAAACCTCGAACTATTGCAAATTTCATCTTTTGGTTAGATTTGCCCTTGTTTTGCAAAATAGGGCGAGTAGGTCGCTCTTTACTTGGGATGCTTATCTTTTCACCATTTTTACTTAATTTTTACTTTTCAGCGGATGAAAGCTAAATTTCGCCAGGTCTCTGATAGTCTCATCGTTGTTGTGCGGAGAAATTCTCTTTAGAAGCGCTTGTATGCGGATAAGTAGCCTTTTAACTCAAAATGGCTTTTTAGATAGTCATCGCGCCACTTTTTGTAGCCTTTTTCAAGATCGTCAATGGTGTTTAGTGAAGTGGTAAAAGATGCTAGGTGCTAACACCCAGCTCTCTTTAAGGAAGAAAGAAGTGAAAAAGCCATCTCCTTGTGGGAGTTTGACGTCTAGTATAAACGCTCAAGTACTTTGCTCATGCGCAAGATCAAGCGCTTCTTTGGCGTTGTTTGAGAGTGGTGACATCGTAGCCATTTTTCGCTTAGATACTCACTTATTAGATCAAGTGAAAAGGTTTTCACTCATCTTCAACCCAGCGTATTCCTAACCATTAAGCACCTTTTACATGCCTTTTCATTTCGTCTTTTTCATGCCCATGTCGTCTTTTTCTTTCATTTCGTCTCTTTCATACCCATGTCGTCTTTTTCATCTCATCTATCATGGGCTAGCCATGTCATCTCTTCATCATCTGCTCTTTCTTCATCATCTCTGTTCAGCTCATGTCGTCTCATCATTTCAGTAGCATTTGCAAGACCACCAAGCATAAACATAGCACCAAGTGCAACTAAGATTAACTTTTTCATAACGTCTCCCTTTAAATGAAATAATGATGAAATCTAGCCTCTAGTGTGAGACAAGTGTGAATTCTACGCAACACAAAATAGATAACTGGTAAAGCGTGATAAAATGAAAAAGCACGCCTGGCCACCGATGAGATCGCTAGCGAGCTGTCAAGTCCAGCTTTTATAAGACCATCGCACTTGGTAAGGGCTGATGTTGGCATCGCAGTATTGAAAGAGACCAACGACCCAAGTTTTATTCATCTGGACTACCTCATTTTCTAAGATGATGAAAAATACGATCAGCTCGCAAGATCATCTTTGCACAAAAGTACGACGCTAACGCCTTTATATGAGCTTGTTATGCCGTCTAGACTAGCCCAACGCCGATCGCAAAAAGTGCGACTGAGTTACGCAACGCCTCAAACATCCCAAAGCAGGGGCAAAGATAAAATCAGGCAAAGGAACCCTTTTAGAACAAGCGCCAAGATGAGTGCGATAAATGGTGGAAGCCTACATTTTCATCGTATTTTGAAAGAGGCGAGACCTCTCTGGGGCGGCAAAAGATAGGATGAGCGGCCCAAGTATAGAAAGCGGGACACTGAGTGGCTATCTGGTCGTAAAAGATGACCTCATTTACCATCTCATCGCCAAAGAAGCCCTGAATGACAGGCATACCGACAAATAGGGTATTACGTAAAAGGCTTAGCATGACCATACGAGCGGTTGTTATTTTGGTAATTTAAAAACCTTACCTACGCAAATGCCAAAACAGCGCTAATGGCGGTCGAGGCAAAAGCCGATTAAAGATCGTATTTACTAAGCGAGGCACTCGACATTTACGTGGTAAATTACATCGAAAATTAGCGCAGGCATTGCGAAAACAAAGGACAAAATCCACAAATGGGATCGAGTGCTTTTTGCTCAACAATGCCGACTTTTTAGCAAAAACCAGTTGCGATTATGAAAAATATTGCAAAGATGAGTGAAATTCATAGCAGTCTCTTTTTAAGTTTAATTACAGTTTGATTATATGCCCCAAAAGATTGAAAGTACAATAAACTTTTTGGAGGTAGTAGCAAAATAGCGTTGTCTTGGTCTTTTCTGTGGTTTGATTAATACATTTAAGCCATACAAAAACGACAACTATCATTGCATAAATATCTTTGTTTAAAATATGTTAAATAAATTAATATTTTTGCCGATATACAAGATATTAAATTACACAAGGAGTTTGTTTGTGAAAAAGGCATAAATAAGATAGCGTCATTATCGTCGCCCTTTTTAGTTGTCTCGCTTGGCGTGTTTTCTACCATAAACTACACGAACACTAAGGAGAATATTTATGATCTAGCAAAAGGAGTCTAAGACTTCAGCTTCAAAAGTTTGCAGTTTTATATGATGCATGTCTGAAGACAAGGTTGCAACATGGTTGAGACTCGCCAAATATCTTGAGTCGCATCCAGGGATCTAGATGATAGAGGCTTTGGAAAAAGCTTGTGCAGGATCACAGGTAACTAATTTTTCTGATTTTTTCCAGTTGTATGCAATTGACGGAGTTGTGTATGATTCTATGCTTGATAGCAAAGGCGTCAAAATTATAATTCTCGATAAAAGCAAAGATTATGATGCTGGTTAAAAGGCTGGTACAAGGATGCAACTGCAAAAGAAAATGATGTAATCTTTTTCGGCTCCATACGCTAGCTCAACTGGTGGCTTAAATATCGCTATTGCTAAAAAGTCGTCGTAAATGGTAAAGTTGTAGGTGTCGTTGGAGCGATATCGCCTTAGATAAGACTTGATGAAGAGCTTGCCAGGATCGAAGCCAACTCAAGTAGTGCAATAGCACTATTTGATCTAGAACATAAAAGATCGTTCATTTTAGAATTAAGGAACTTGTTCTTTCAGACTCAAGTGAAGCTATAGAAGATCATTGATGACTACTCAAACGAGTATAAGAAAAATGGCGATAAAACATTTACTTACAATCTTAGAGGCACAGAGAGAGTTCTTGTTGCCAGCATTATGAAAAAGCAAACTGGCTTGTTTGTTCTGCGATTCTTGGAGTGATTATGATGAGAGCTTACATACAACACTTATATCCTGGTGATATCTTCTATAGTATTTATAGTTGTTGTTATTCTTCTCCTTATTCTTGTTGTTGGTAGATCACTAAAACCACTTCAGCTATATCTGAGTCGATCAGTCTCATTCTTTCAAATTTCTAGACTACGAGATAGAGCCAGTTAAGTCAAACATCCTTCTAAGAACAGATTTGGTCAAATGCTAAACTCATCAACGACAACATCAAAAAGATACAAACAGCTAAAGAAAAAGAGATACCTTCATCCAAAAAGCCAACACTTTTTGTAAACGAGATAAAAAGATGGCAACTATGAAAGCAAACCTAGAAGCTGATACTAATAACCCAACTCTAAATGAGCTGAAAATACATTTAAAGATCTTTAAGCAGTTTAAAAGAAGCAATATCAAGTAATGGTAAAAGATGTAATAAATCTACTTAACACTTATAAGAAACCAAGACTTCACAAAAGACTGATGATAATGGCAAGATAGCAAGTGGTATAAACTCACTAGGTATTGAAATATCTAAAAATGCTAAGTGACAACCTAGCTAAAGCCCAAACCCTAGAAGAAAAAGCAAAACTTCTAGCCATCAGTATCAAAAGTAGCAAGCTCAGCAAACACTCAAACAAATAGCTTACAAGACAGTGCACAGTGACAGTGGGGAGCAAATGAGTAGCTCAATGAATACCATCTCTCAAAAGACAGCTGATGTTATAAGACAAAGTGATGAGGATCACATCATAACTATTATTAGAGATATGCAGATCAAACAAACTGCTATGTCACTCCAATGCAGGCGAGAGCAGGAGAGCATGGCAGAGGATTTGCAGTTGTTGCTGATGAAGTAAGAAAAACTAGCAGAGAGAACACCAAAATCTCTAGGAGAAGCAGACAAATACAAATGTACTAGCTCAATCAATAAATGAGATGAGTGAATCTATAAGAGAGACAAAAGCGGAGGCATAACATGATAAATGAATCAGTTGCCTCAAATAGATCACCTAACAAAAGAAAACGTAGCAATTGCTAATGAAGCAAACGAAGTAACATCTGAAGTAGATGAGATGGCTAAGGCTATAGTTGAGGATGTTAGGAAGAAAAATCTAAAAGGCCTATTGTAAGAGATAACCAAATACCACAATAAAACACAAGCATAGTCCTCAATTTGAGGGCTATGTAGAATTAGACTCACTTGTACTTTAAGCTTCGAGTTAACACTCAAGAAAGATTCAAAGTGATTTTAGACTCTCATGAACGAGTAATTTCGGCTCTGGGATTTGAGCTAAGCTATAAGCGAAGTTACTCTCAGTAGTCAATTCTTAGGAGTAGATGAGGTACTAAAGACCCCAGTGATCAAATTACCTTAAAAGGGAGATAAGGAGGTTTGAACTTACTTCACACTGCATGCAGAGATTTCATTAAAATTAAACTTAAACGTGTGTGTCAGCTTAAATTTTCAAGAGTTTGATAAATACTACAAAAATGGCAGGGTAATGGATCAAAATTACAAATAAAGCATCGTTCCAAGGCGGATCATGTTTGAGCCGCATTTTATCCCTAGCTCGTAATCACTACTCATGCCCATCGAGCAGATGAGTTGCGCCTATCTGGCTTTAGGCTCTCAGCAGCTATAGTATATAGCTCAAAGCTCTTTTGCACCTCTTTTTGGCTCATCCACGATGACGCTCCGATACTCATCACGCCTTTTAAATTTATATTTTTGCACTCGCTTTGGATACGCTCGCATTTCAGCCGCATTTGCCACGCTCACCTTGCTTTTGTGTCCCTCATCAGCCGAGTTTATCTGAAGTAGGGTATCTAGCCAGTAGCTAAGCCTTTTATCGACCTCTACGGCTCTTTTCAGCTATCGCAGCTTTACCAAAGCACAGGTTTTAGACTTATCATTTGATTGATTTTGTTATTTTGTAAGCGACGATCATATGCCATTTGATGTCAGTGAAATCTCTGTCAGCTCTAGCTCTTTTTCGGCTAGCTCTTGGACTCTATTTTCACCAAATTTGCTGCCCGTGAAAAGCTCCCTTTACCTCAGTGCATGTGACATTTTTGCTAACGGCAACTAGCGTCACGTCTTTTGTTTTAAATACTCAGTCTTTTCTGAAAAACTCAGCCAAAACTATCATCATAAACCTCCGCTTAATCTCATAATCTCATTAAAGGTTGCAGGCACCATTATGCCAAGCACAGGCCTGGGCCGCAGTAGGTAGAGGTATGACAAACACCCGCTCATTTACTCGCGTCTAAAACAAGCTCATAGGTTAAAAGTATGTGCGCCATCAGCGCTGGGATAGGGAATAAAGTAATACGCCTAAATTCACGGAGATGAGTGCCGTGATGGCTGACGCAGCACTGTAATGCTGATCTGAGCGGCTTTTGAGGTGACATCGGCGATCCGCACGATACCGCCGACCTCTTTTAGTGGCACGGCTCCGCCCACAAGCTTGGTAAAGCTTTTTAAAAGATGATTTTGAAGCCTCGATCGTCTCGCCAGCCAAAATTTTAGGCTCTCTAAACCTGTGTGATAAATTTATACCACTTCGCCATTTGGAGAGATCCCGATCAATGGGCGTGCACCTTTTCATTAAAAAGGATTTATCGTCTCGCCTATCTTTTGGTGTTAAATTGATGGTCAACGGTGAGCCATTGCGGTCTATCAAAAATGGTGCCACAAGGGGTTTTTGCATTTTGCTGATATCGTCCCATCGGTTATTTTTACGCCATTTTATCTCTAGTTCATCGTTTTTAACTAGACCTGCGCTCGCATGCTGCGAGCCCTCAGCTATGCCCAACACTTGGTGCAAAGCCTCTCCTTTTCCCGATAAATCCAAGCAAAATGTATATGAAAAATGCCAGATAAAGTTAAAAATGGTCCTGCAAAGAGGATGTAAATTCCGCTTTATGGGGGCTTAGCACGTTTGTAGCTGTCCGCGTCGTAGTTTTGGCCTTTGGGTCGGTGTCGTCTTGCCCTTTTTAGCCGCACGCGTATCCGCCAAGTGGGATGGCGCTTAGGCAGTAGTCGGTGCCGCCAACGTTTTGGTGTAAATTTTCTCGCCAGCCGATACTAAAAGGTATTTACTTTTGACGCCAAGCGATCTTGACGTTTGCTAGTGGCCAAGCTCGTGAAAAAATATGAGAAAACTAATGGCTAAAACGGTCACTAGTAAAACGAATACGCATAAAAGCCCAAGGCAAAGCAGAGACAGCAGTGAAGAGAATGCCTTTCAAAACTTACCTGAAAAATTGTTGAGATTTTAGCTAAAGTTTATGATTTACTCTCAAATTGGCTTGCCATTTAGGCGAAATATTCGCTAGCCAAGAGGTATTTTTGGCTCTATTTAGCCCTTGCTGACGCTAAAATAAGTTTTATCTTTATCGTCTAGGGTCAATTACATCAAAACGTGACTTTACTTGAGCTACAAATGGCTTTCGATTTAAAATATCAGGGCAGGGCGCAAAACCTCTTTTGCGACTCTTCGCAAAAAGCTCATGCCTTCATCGTTAAAATTTACTCTAGCCCTTTGGCACAGCGTCATTTCTAAGCTCTATCTCAAGTATGCGGTCATTTTCATAAAAGGGGCAAAAAGGCTGAATTCTAAGTGAGAATTGCTAGCTAGCTCATCATCATCAACCAGTTACTAAAACCAGTAGCCAAAATTACAGCATTTGCTGAGATATCAAAATCATAAGGATCAACAGGGGCTCCACTATATGGCGTAAAGCTCATATATACGTGAGTTTTGCTTGCAAGCCACCATAATAGTCATAAAGCGTGGAAACTAGCGGATGTATGCAATGGCCTTCTCTTTGCAAGCGTAAATTTCAAAGATTGTATCTATGAGCAGAGCGAGCGGTGCGATACCGAGGCGAGTAGCTTGCATATGATGGTCCAAAATATCAGGGGCTTTTGAAAGCTCATCGCACTCAAATGCCGCACAGTCTCTATGTCGTTATCAAACGTATCGAATTATCTGCATGGGTTTTGTCGTATTCTAAAGCGCGGCAAGTAAAAATTCATTTAGCTCAGGGCTGATCAGCGCCGATCTTTTTACATTTGGCATTATGATAAAAGATGTATTGATGATCTTTTGATTTTAGTTTTTGGCTTGTTTTTGCAGTGCTGGCTCTATTTTGCGAGTACGTTTTAGAATAATCTCTTGCAGGTCGCAGCTCAAAATTAGCTCTTTTTCATCGCTTTTACGTAGGCAAAATGTACTCAAACCCAGAATAAAGCGTGAGCACAACAGCTATCAGGCAAAAGCTCGCCGCAGGCCAGCTCATCAGTGAAAATCCAACCGCAAACATCTGCGAGGACGAGTTTTACTTCTGCCAGCCATCAGGCAGACGACCTCGACGCCATCACTTGCCATCACGACACGAAAGCCAGTTATAAAAACTCTCTTACCAAGATAAGATAGACAGCCCAAGCGCTCGCTCTGCCAAGCATCATAAGGCCTAAAATGCAGCCAGTATCAGCATCTTATCAGCTAGCGGATCGAGGATGAGCGCCTAGTTTGGTCTGCAGTTCAGCTTCTAGCGATATATCCGTCAAAAAAGTCAGTCACCGAGGGCGATCCCAAAGATAAAGGGCGCGAGTAGTTTATCCAGCTTATATGGATTGTGTAAAAATTTCTGGCGCATTTACGAGCATAAAAACATAAGCGGAGCTAACAATATCCTAAAAATGCCAGTGCGTTTTGGTAAATTTAAACTCACAAATATGCCTTTTTGCCTGTAAATTTTCCATTCTCATTTTAAATGTCGTGCCGCCGTCTATCACAAATGTATGTCCAGTCACCCAGCTAGCCTTAGACGAGCATAAAAATAGACACGCTCCTGCTAGAGTCAGTCAGATGCCCTCATGCAGTTTTAGCGGGCTAAAGCTTTGCCGTCATATCGCGCACCTCTTCGTAGTTTGTCAAAAGGCTCTAAGTGCGTCTGTCTCTGATAGGGCCGCCACTTACGACGTTACGCGGATGTTTTTCTCGCCAAGCTCGGTCGCAGCGTATCACTGCCCATCGCCCCATCAACGGTCGCTTTTTGCTGTGCCGTGGCCTGCGTAGTTTTCGATATAGACTAAATTTCCAGTAGAACTTGGGCTAATGATACTGCCACCACCCACTTTTTCCATGCGTTTTGCGACTCTTGCGCACCCGACAAAGGCATTTACGGTTGCTAGTAAAGATATTGTTTATACCTCTTGGTTTTTAGCTTCGTCAATTGGTGTATCCGCCAGCTACCGCACATTTATGAGGATGATAGCGATTTGAGATGAAAAAATCAGCCCTGTCAAAGTCCTCATCTATCTTTAAAAAGCTCCTTATAAGTCTCTGGCTCAAGGATATTTAGCGCTAGGCTCTAGCTTTTATCTTGTAGAGCAGCCTCAGCTCTTTTGCCTGCTCTTTGGCGAAGCTCCTCGTTTGAGTTGTGAGTAAATGCTATATTTACGCCAGCTTTGTCAGGGTCTTCGACTATGGCTCTGCCGATGCCTCTGGTGCCGCCACTCATGACTAGCGTTTTGCCTTTAAATTCGTTTAGAGTGTCCTTCGATAAAATCCCTTTATTTCGTAATTTTTAATAACTTCTTCGATCTTTTTGAAAATTTTCTTTTGCTCGGTTTGCCAAGTGGCAAGCGGTACTCAAAGAGTCGATGAGGTCACAGCTAGATACATCATGCTGATCGGTATCGGATTGTCTCTCGCAAAAGTGTTTTTATTGATCGTATAGAGGTTGTCATTTTATCAGTTTTGCTTTTTATACTCTTCGCTCATCGCAAGGTGCGTAAGCTGTAGAGTGATCTGGTAAGAGGTTTGCAGTAACTGAGATAACGCCTTTTGCCACCGTATGATAGGATAGGGTAGTTTATCGCATCTTCGCCGCTGATGACTACTAAATCAGGCTCGTGAGCTAGCAGATCGACACATCTATCGATCGCTGCCTGTCGCTTCTTTGATGCCAAAAATGTTTTTACAATCTTTAAAAGTCTAAAACGGTCGCTGGTAGAATACTACGCCGAACTCTGCCTGGGACATTGTAAAGCACTGGGAATTTCTATGCTGTTTGCGATAGCCTTGTAGTGCTCGTAAAGTCCTTCTTGCGTTGGTTTGTTGTGTAAGGGCGACTGAAAGGATGCCGTGAGCGCCGTGAGCTTGGGCAAATTAGCGATACCTATAGCCTCGTGGTGGCGTTGCTACCAGCTCCAGCGAGCACCTTGACATTTGTGCCTTTTACGTGCCATCTACTGCGATCTCGATGCAAATTCTATGCTCATCGCGAGTTAAGTCGCACTCTCGCCTGTTGTTCCCACTGGTACAACGACATCTATGCCGTGTTTTATCTGTCTTTTTATCAGTTTTTCAAAGCCAGCCTCGTCTAATTTTTGGTTTTTAAATGGCGTAATTAGTGCTGTCATCGCACCCTAGAAGCAGATTTCTCACGTCTATTCCCTAAAGATTATTGTCGTGCTAGTTTTTCATTGAAATATCTATTTGCTATCTCTTTTTAAAAAGCTTGGCGTCTATCTTGTCTATATTTTTTTCAAGTTCATAAGTGGCTTTATATCGTCTCTAGCAAGGTATGAGCCATATAAATTGCCACCTTGCTTTGCGCTCTCAAATGAGTAGATAAAGTCAGTTTTTATCAAATTTCTCAACTCTTAAAACATCCTCTTTGTCGATTGGCTTTCTCTTTAGATCATCTATGATCTTTAAAATTTCGGTTTCAACTGCGCTTGCCTCGACGTCTGGGTTACAAACTGCTAAAAATATAAATAAATTTTCCATCAACGCAGACTCATATTGTAAGCGTAAATTTGATTTACAAGCATGAGCTCATCGATCAAGGCGTTGCTCGCAAAACCGAGCTTTTTGCCAGTGGCTAGATATTCAGCTTATCGCATTTGGTCCCCATGATCAGCATGCCTAAAGTCTGAGATTTTATAAGCGATAGCTAGCATTTTGCGTTGGCTATCTTTGTAGATGATAGCCCTTCTTCGCTCATCTTGCTCAGGCTCTTTGCGGTGAAGTTTTGGGATAGCTCTTTTGTTTTTTACGTTGCTAAAGTTTTTCTTGGCTGACAAGTGCCTCGTCTTTGCCGATGTCGCCGCTTATCATCGAAAATGGCGTTTTTGGCTGATAATATGTAGCGTAAAGATGCTTTTATATCAGCGATCTTCCAGTTTTTCGATATCTTTTATAAATCCTATCGGCGTCCAGTGGTATGGGTGGTAGATAAATGCGTGGTTATAGAGCCTAAAGTAGAGGTATCCCATAGGGTTGTTGTCTGTTCGCCACCTGCGCTCCTCGTGCACCACCTCACGCTCAGGCTGAGTCCTTATCTTTTTGAAACCCCGATACTTTTGCATAAGCTCGGCAAAAGACCAAGCGTTTTTGTCTAAGTTACTTCATTTGAAGCTTTTATAAAGTAGTGAGTGTAGTCAAAGCCCAGTGCTGCGTTATTTACCGCCGAAGCCCTTTACTATCTCATCAAACTCGCCTGCACGTAAAGTTCTGGTTGATTTGAAATTTAGATGCTCTAGCATGTGAGCGATGCCGCTTTTTACCCATCACTTCGTTTCTGGAGCCAACTTTATAAAAACATCGACGCTTATCACCTTTGAGCCAGGATTTACTGGCACGTGATAAATCTCAAGTCCGTTGTCAAGTTTAAATTATTCAAATTTTATCAATCTCTTGCCCTCTATTTTTAACGTTTTGCACCGACTGCTTCCGCTGATAGAGGCAAAGCCATCTCTTTTAAAAGCTCTAAATTTCAAATTTATATCTCTTGCGATCATCGAGCCCTTTAAAGATAAAGCTTATAAAGGTACCAAATTGCTCCCATTTTTATGCGCTCATAGGCGTCGAGCTCCGCTATCTATGCCGCCACATGCGATAAGTGTCGTCTTGCCGTAAAGCTCGTCTGCCACGGCTTTAAATATATCTTTTGATTTTTGAGCGATCACCTTGCCATAGTCCGCCAAAATCTTTTTAGATTGATGAGTGAGAGGCGAGATAATCAACGCTTGTATTTGAAACAAGCACGCCACTAGCGCCGTTTTCTCGCACAGCTACAAAGCTTGATCGCATCTTCGTGGCTCATATCAGGGAGCTATTTTAAGATGATAGGTTTTTAGTAAGTGGCAAAACGACGCTAAAAAGCTCTTTGTAAACTCTCGTCTTGCGGCGCTCTTAAGTGGTGTGTTTGGCGATGAGACGTTTTCATACAAAGGTGTCGCATTTCGCTTTCAGTCTTTTTACTAAAATTCATAGTCTTTTATCGCATCTTCGTTTGGCGTAATCTTGTTTTTACCTATGTTTGCCCATATTGGTATGGTAAAGGGATAGATCTTTTTACTCTATTTTTGATAGCCTCATGACCTTCATTGTAAAAGCCCATCGCATTTTGAATGCTCTCTTCATCTATGAGCCTAAAAAGCCTAGGTTTTGCGTTTGCCAGGTTGTGGTTTTTGGCGTAAATGTGCCAAGTCTAAATGCCAAATCCAAGAGCCGTTAGCGCCTCGAAACATCGTGGCGTTTTATCACGACCGCCAGCTATACCAACTGGGTTTGTGGTAGGTGCTTGAGAATACAATTTTGTTTTAGCGCATTGTTATCGACCACGCATTTGTGCGCTAAAAAGCTTAGCGAAAGCCAGGAAGATTTTATTTGCCCCAACCATCGCGACTTCAGCGATCTTGTGGGCAGTTTCAGGATCAAAGTCAAAAATATAGATTTTAAAGTATCGTAGTTTAAGCTCATTTTTAACCTCTTTAAAATGCCTAAAGATTACGCAAATCTTAGCAAAAAATCGCCTTAAACTAAGGCTTTGCCCTTAAGTTTTTCGCATATTCATTCTTTGCTAAGCTCCTCGTCACTTCCACTATCAATGATCTTGCCATCACTCAAAACCGCGATCTTATCGGCACTCTCAACGGTGCTTAGGCGGTGAGCTATGAGCAAAGATGATCTGTTTCTAAGGTTGTTTATGGCGCTGTGATCTCTTTTTCACTATCGTTATCAAGTGCAGAGTGGCCTCGTCAAAGATGAGGGTTTGTGGGTTTTGATGGAGCGCTCTAGCTATGGCGATACGCTGTCTTTGACCGCCTGATAGGTTTGTGCCCAAAGGTCATTTAAGATGGTGTTTATGCCGTTATCTGACTTGCTTACAAATTCGTAAAGCATTTGCTTGTGTTTAGTGCGTTTATCACGGCATCTTCGTTCGATTCTCTGCCGTAAGCGTTTTTAGCTATCGTGTCGTTAAAGATATATACGCGCTGGGTTACAAAGGCCGATATTTTTGGCGAAGTGGTGGATTTGATATCTTTTAAATTGTGTCGTTTATCAGAATCTCTCCGCCATTTACGTCATAAAAATCTCATAAGCAAAATTCATAAGTGAGCTTTTTCCGCCGCCGCCACTTGAGCCAACAAGGGCTATAAATTCTGACTTTATTTGCCTCGGTATCCCTTTTAAGACCTCTTTGTCACCGTAAGCAGGCGGACGTCGTTAGGTGATCCGATTATCTCTTCGTTTAAGCTCTTTTTCGCCATCTTTTATCTGGCACCTTATCCATTAAGAAAACGTCCTCTCACTTCTGCTGCGATGGCGTCTTGCATTCTATTATAGATGTTTACGATGCGTTTTAGTGGGGTGTAGAGCATAAAAAGCGCTGTTAAAAAATGATGCGCCCATATGTATATGTCCGTCTATGACGTCCTTGCCGCCTATGATGATGACGACCGCAGCGCCCGATAGATCCTATAGTCTCCATTGGTGAGCTTACTGGTTGTTCGATCTTTACGGTTTTAAATTGCAGCCTAAAGATTTATTATTTTCATCAATAAAAGCGTGAATGCTCGTATTTTTGGGCGTTATTTGCCTTGATTATCTCAATATTTGTAAATCTCACTAAGCGCAGAGGTGATGTCTGAAGTTTTTCTTGCGACTGCTTTGAAATTTTTCTTCATCCTTTTTAGCAAGGCGCGAGATCGGATGAGATCGCTACTGGCATGACCACAGTGCAGAAAATGCCAGCTTTGGACTTTGATATAGTGACGACACAAAGTAGGCCAATGATCGTTATAAATTCTCTTATAAGCTCAGGTATCATACTTGAGACTATCGACCTTATGCGGTCGATGTCGTTGATAGTTCTATTATTAGCTCGCCAGTTCTAAAGGTGTTAAAAAGTCCATATCTAAATTTATGAGGGTGTCCGACTAATACTCACGAAATCCCTAATCGTATCTTGTCCGATGTATGCCGTAAAATAGGCCTGCATAAAGGTTCGATGTTTTTATAACGTAGATCGCGATGATGGCGCAAGGCAAGATGTAGAGCAGACTTTTTCGTTTTTCTCAACAAAAATTTTAGTTTAGCACAGGGCTCCACAGATGAGCACTTACCGCCGTCCACCACTGGCAAGCCCATGCCGATGATGGCAAAAGATGAAGTGTGGGATGTGGTCTTTAAAAGTAAGGACCAAAGCGACTTTAGCACATCTTTTAAGCTAAAATTATTCATTATTTCTCTCCCAAACTGCGCCATTTGGCGTATCGCATGATAGAGATATTCATTTTGCTAGCTCATCTCTTATCTCATCAGCCCTTGCAAAATTCTCTCTTTGGCTACTGCGCGCTCGTCAAGAAGCTTTTGAATTTGATCTTTTTGCTCCTCGCTCACGCCAAACTGAAAATACTCCACATAGTTTGTGACAGAAATGCCTAAATTTCGCCTATAAGACCCAATCCACCACTTCGGCCTTATATGCTTTATCTTTTTGGGTTATTATCAAAGTCTTTCATTTTGCCGTTTTACGAAACTCATCAACACTTGCAAGCGCTTTTGAGCGTTTAGATCATCGCTTAGCGCTAGGTAGCTCACTTTTAAAGCTCTCGTTTTGCACTGCCAGCCTTGGCGCCATCAACTCTTTTTGAGGCGTGGTACATTCAGCCTCTTTTTAGAAGCGTTTTAGATCCTCGTGCGAGTAGTTAAAAATGCGCTCTGCTAATGAGCTTGTTAGCAGATAAAAATCTAAAGCACTTCGCCATGAACGTTTTTAGGGCGTCCTTTACGAAAAAGCTGTTATTTAGGGCTCTTACTCATCTTTTTCGTTATTTACTTTTATAAAGCCGTTGTGCATCCAGTATTTGCTTACATTCGTGATAAGCACATCTGCACTGGCTAGCCCTCGTTTTTCGTGGTGTGGAAAGAGCAGGTCGATGCCGCCAGCGTGGATGTCGATCTCCAGTTTATCGTTTTTCTTTATCGGCAAAAACCTCTTATCATCGCTAGCGCACTCGGTGTGCCAGCCAGGGCGACCCTTGCCAAATGGGCTCTCGTACCATTTCTCGTCAAATTTCCAAAAGCACAAAAGTCTTTTTCATCTCTTTTCTCGCAAAAACATACTACGCGTGCGATTAGATCAGTGTTGTTATCCTTACCGCTAATGCTAAAATATCCGCTATCCTTGCTCGTGTCAAAAGTCGATTCATCGCTCGTTTTATGCCACACCTCTATCCGCACAGCACTTTGATGTAGCTAATGATCGCTTCTAAGCACTGCGTAGCCTTTGGTTTAAAGTCTGGATCAAGCCATTTAAAGCGCTCATATCGCTCTCGTAGTGCGCTATATATTTGTTTGTGATCTCCTCTAGGCTTTGAGCCAGTTTGAGCCATTTTGTTTAGAAATTTTTATCGTCGATGTCGGTGGTTTCTTTTGCCGATTGACCTTGTAGCCAAGCGCTTTTTAAAACCCTTCTTAAAAGATCAAAAGCTAACGGCTGATTTTGCATGCCCCAAATGCGCGTCGTCATGAGACTGTTGGACCGCACAGATAGATGCTAACTTCACCATCTTTAATAGGGCAAAAAACTCAACCTTTTCTCTTTTAGAGTATCAGAAATTAGCATTAAATATATCCTTTAAAAATGTTAAACCAAAATGAAACCAAAACCGCCGCAACAGCGATAGCGGCTACTCATTAGGCTCGATTAGGCTAAAAATCGCTTAGCTCCAAAGGCTCTTATGTATAAAATAAGCTGCAAAAATCCCCAAGCAGGCTTTGCAAATGCAAGGCCAGCAGCTCAAAGGCCCTGCATCAAAATGACTGCTGAGGATCAAATTATCATCAAGGCAGATGATGAAAATTTGTGCGCCTCTTTTTGCTTCATGTTTGCATAAAGCCAAAGTGAGAGAATTACCAGCCAGTCAAATGGCGTAAGCCCCACCAACAAGCACTTAGCACCTTGGCACACTCAATGGTGTTTGCCCTTACAAAATTCCCCTTTCAAACAAGAGCCAGATGATAAAGTCGCTCAAAACCACCTGCGATCGTGGTCGCTAGCAGGGGCACAAAGGAGCAGATAAAAGCTCTTTTTGTCCAAACTAGGGCGTTGGCTCCCGTCTTTTTGTTTTTAAAAGTCTGGTGATCTTTGGAAAAAGTGCCTGAGAGAGTGCGATCGCAAAGATGGCAAGCGGGAGCTGAAAAATTCTATTTGCATAAAAGAGGTAGCTTATCGAGCCACTTGCGAAGCTCGCTAGCCAAGTGTCCATAAATGCGCTTATCTGCATCGCACTAGATCCTAGCAAGCCGTGGTAGAGTATAAAAATCCCTTTGTGGAGGCTCTTTTCCTTTAAAATATCCGTGAACCACTCAAAAATTTTATTTAAGGCGTTAGAATTCATGGCTAGCAGATGCACTAAAAACCTGCAAAATGCCGCCTGCAACGACGCCAAAGCTAAGATAAAGTGCAACTACGCTCTCACTCTTGCCACGAGCCAAAAGTAGTGAAGCGATCATGGCTCAATGTAGCGGCGCAGTAGAAAACGCAGTCGTGGCAAAGTGCCCTTTATACTGAAGAAGCGCACCCATAAATGTGACGATATAGACAAGTGCTAGGTAGTAGAAAATTTGATACGCACAAGCGGCACTGCGTCAGTGATATTTTTGCTCGCTCAAGCCGCTTGCGATGATCTTTATAAAGTAGGGCGTAAATATAATCTACAAGAAGCGTCAAAATACCTATAAAAGTAAAAATTTGATGAAAAATTTCAGCTTGAAAGGTCGCTTTTTCTTGCTATTTGTAGGTGGCAAAAATGCCTGTAAAAGCGCCCTCGCCAAAGATACAGCGGAATCAAATTGGTATCTTAAATGCTATGAGGTCGCTAAATATGCCAGCACCAAGGATAGAGGCCGTCAAAGGTCTCTTATAAGCCCTAAAACTCTTGAAGTCATGATGCCAACCGAGTTTGAAAATGCCTTTTATAAACATCGCCCACCTAGTAATTTAAAACGCAATAGTAATAAAAGATGCTTTAAAGCTTACATAACCCAGTTTAATAAAGTTTTAGAGATAATAAGAGCCAAAATTTCTATGTGAAATGGATCAAATTGAGCGAAAAACGTGCAAGAAAACGAGAGATTTTTACCGCCAACGCAAATTCAAAACTTCAACGCCTTATATATCGCTTAAAGAGCTAAGCAAACAATATAGCGTGCCGGTAGAGTATGAGACTTTAAACTCTCAAATATCTTAACTTACTACAAAAAATAAAGATAATGTCGAGCCAGTTTTTGTCCCTGAAGAAAAATTAAGCTTTTTGATGACAACACATTTTTATCTTGACGAGACGCTAGAGATCGAGCAGGTCTATGACAGTGGGAGTTTTTGACGTTAGGCTAAAATGCCACGCCAAAGCTACCAAAGATCGACATCGGCGTAATCCAACCATTACAAAGGTCATCGCAAAGGTTAGAGCGAGCAAAGAGTGCGAATACGAGCAGCGACTACGAAGATAAGCTTTATGAATACATCGCAAGCAGCTTATGAAGGCTCAAATTTTTAATAGGCATAAGGATCGGCAAGCTAAAAGAGGAGCTAAAGCAAATCGCCTCAATAATTCACGTAAAGGGCGAGCTTGACAAGGACTACACGCAATCGGTAACCCAGGGCATCAACCCTAAAAAGGCGATCGATGCTAAGATCATCTACTACTACAAAGATAAGCTTTGATGAGCTAAAAGAGGGAGGACAAGGTTGATTACGCTGATAGGGGCTTTGTCTTTGGTGTAGCAAAAAGATGAGCTTATTATAGAGGAGAAAAAGTCTCACGAAGGGGCAAATGGTCGCGACGTAAGAGGCAAGCTCATAGAGGGTTGCAAAGCCAAAAAGAAGAGAGCGAAAAGAGAGTAAGCATAAGCGAAAAATATCGAGCGCGTAGAAAATGACGAGAGCATAAAATATATCGCTAAAAAAGCAGGCTACGTAGTCGAGAAAAACAGCTATTTTGACATCGAAGAGCGTAGAGATAAATGAAACCAAATTTTTGAAAACAACTGGCTCCATCCAGCAGGCACCGACACAAACGTCACTTTGGTGGTTCGCGAGACTGACACGATAAAAGACGCTATCGGCACTGGCATCATTGTGGAGGCTGACGAGATCGAAGTAAAGGGAAACGTCGGCGCAAATGCGATGGTCAGAGCAAACGAGGTAAACATAGGCGGTCAAACTCACCAAAAGGCTACAATTACGCCAAACACGCCAAAATTTCTATCCACATCGGCAAGGTTGAGGCTGAAAGCGTCGAGATAGATAGGCTTGAAGGTGCGGCACTGTCATAGCAAAAAGAGTAAGATAAATAGCGTAGTTGGTGGCTCGATAACGGCTCAAAATATCCAGATAGACACGCTTTGGCTCAAACTGCACCATCACAGCCTCGCACCTAATCGACGTTAGATATCTAAAGGCACTGATAATATCTATCATTGACGCTAGCAAGATGCCTGAGTGCGGAGGCTACGCAAGATCAGTTAAGCAAGATAGAGAGCACCAAGCTTGAACTCTCAACACTTCTTAAAAATATAGAGAGCAAGAAAAATGTCATCAACGAGAACAAAGACTCGATATATACGATAAAAAGCTAAGATCGAGGAGTTATCAAAGGCCAAAGTGATACCGCCAGTTACATTTATGAAAAAAAGCTAAAAAGAGTATCAAGGGCTCGTTAATGAGTATAACACCTTGCTTAGAATTTCAAAGAGAAAAAAGAGGCGCTTTCTGATCTAAAGGACGAGGCTTGAGATGATGCAAAATGGCATATTCTCGGCCAAGTGATAAACAGAGGCAACTGGATCGAGCTAAATGAGATAAGGTTTGTCATCGTCGATCCTCCACAAACGTCACCTATATCTCAAAAACAAAAACGAGACCGCCCACGTCATCACGCTAGATAAATTTGATAACGGCGGCGAGGTTGAATACAAGATCAAAAAGTCAAACAAGCATGAAGACTACGCGGATATAAATTTTCATGGAACAAAAGGTTAAATGATGATAAAAGCAATCAGAAGGCGTCGTTACGAAAAAGAGCCTGCATTTTTGATACTTAAGACAAATAGTGGTGTAAGTTATGGATTTTCATCTCGCTTTTTGCTCAGCTAAACTTAGCAAAGGGTGAAAACCGAGCTTGCTATAACGCAGATCATAAGAGAGGACGATGCATTACTCTACGGCTTTTTAGACGCAAACGAGCAAAAGATGTTTGAGATGCTTATCAAGCTAAATGGCATCAGGGCAAGTACAGCGATAGCGGTTTGCTCAAGCCTCAGCTCGCAGGCATTTACAAACGCCATAATAAGCGGAGATGCGGATACCTTTAAAAGCGTGCCAGGCATCGGACCAAAGACAGCTAGGGCGCATAATAGCTGAGCTAAGTGACGCAAAACTAATAAGCGACGAGAGCGTGCCAAGCTACCAAAAATGAGGCACTTTTTGGCGCTGGGCGCTTGGCTTTAAGCGTGAAAAGATGAGTGAGAAATTTTCGCCCGATTGTAAGAGTGAAAACACGAGCGATCTTATAAAAGAGGCACTAAAAAAATTAGGATAAGGATAAAAAAGATGACGTTTAGGGCGTGATATTTGGGGCAAAGAGTTTTGAGCATGAGATAAGCATAGTAAGCGTGATAGTTTTAAAAACGTCCTAAAACAGGAGCTATTATATATTTTGCGATGCAAATAGGGACTTTTACCTGATCGAGCAAAAAGATATGAGGGCAAATTCTTCAGCTCTGGCAAATACAAAAAACTCAAAGAAATTATCTTTAGCAAAGGTGGCTTTTACACGCATTCGCTTTTTGGCACTAAAACAAAGTTGAATGCGACGTCATTACTCGGTGATCCACGGCATGGACGGCGAAGATGGCAAGATAGCGGCACTTTTTGACTTTTACGGCATAAAATACATAGGTCAAGGCTTGAAGCAAGCGCACTAGCTACAACAAAGAGCTTACTCACCTCTAGCGCAAAAGGCTGGCGTAAAGGCGCTTGACTACGAGATGCTAACTCGCCAAAAGTGAGCCAAAATTTCATCATCCTATTATATTAAAGCCAGCAAGACTAGGCGAGCAGTATCGGTGTGAGCGTCGTGCATGACGATAGCGAGCTTGCATACGCAAAAGACGTGGCGTTTGAATTTGATAAAGATATCTTGGTAGAGCCCTTTATAAAAGGCGTCAAAGAGTACAACCTAGCAGGATGTAGGATCGATGGAAAGATCACTTTTCTATCGTCGAAGAGCCAAAAAGAAAGAAAAATTTCTTGACTACGAGCAAAAATATCTTAGTTTTTCAAACGAAACAAGGTAAAAGAGGCAGAAATTTCTGAAGAGCTAAAGCAAAAGCTAATTGAATTTTTCTAAAATTTATGATTGTGGGGTTTGACGGAGCGATCATTAGATGTGACTTCTTCGTGATAGATGACGAAGTCTATCTAAACGAGATCAATCAAACCCAGGAAGCCTTGCAAACTACCTATTTGAGGAGTTTGAAAGCACGCTAAATGCCCTTGCAGGCTCACTTCCAAAAGAGCGTGATATAAAGATTGATTATAAGTTATAAACTCTATCACTTCGGTAAAAGGTGGCGGCAAGCTCTAAGCTAGTTTAGCGATATATAAAAGTAGTTTGTGATATTTTACGTAAATTTTACATAAAGAGTGAAAATGGTAACTTTTTACAAAAGATGAAAATTATACGGCGACTGAGGTGGTTAGGAAATTATAGCTCTGTCCTTTCTCGTGTGGGCGCTAGCGAGTTAAAGCGCGCTGTCATCGTTAAAACAACAAATTTGAAGCAGTTCTTTTAAATATGGGAAGAGTATGAGCGCCTTTTGCGAGGCAGTAAGCGTGCTAGAGAGTATTTTATCTTTGCTAAAAAGAGAAAACGATGGCGAGTAGGGGCAGTCAAATACGGCTCAGACGAGTATGAGATCAGCTACGAGGTAGTAAATCCAAAATGTAAAAACAGTGCTTTTCTTGCACGGCTGGGGTGCTAATAGAAGAGATAATGAAAAAGGCGTTTTGGCTCCCTATCTAAGCGAGTTTTTGCCACGTCTATATCGACATGCCAGGCTTTGGCAAAAGCTCCATTTTTAGCCTTTTGAAAACAAGTGACTACGCAAAAATCGTTGCAAATTTCTGTGACGAGCTACAAATAAAACCAGACATCATCGCAGGACACAGCTTTGGCAGTAAGGTCACAACCTTGCTTGCACCGCGAAATGTAGTCCTTTTTAAGCTCAGCTGGCATAGTTGTCAAAAAGCCTTTTAGCGTGCGAGCAAAGATAGCGATATTTAAAATTTAAAGATATTTGGCTTTGTAATTTTATAAACTTTTTGCTACAAAAGATGTGAGTGGCATGAGTAGGTGATGTATGAAACCCTAAAAACGTCGTTGATGAGGATTTTACAAGGCATTTTTGCTGACTTTGGGGGCAGGGCTTTTTATATTTTGGGGGCGAAAATGACAAAGCAACGCCTGTAACAAGCGCGAAACGATACATAAACTCATAAAAATAGCTCATTTTTCCCACTTAGCGGCGATCACTTTTTCTTTTTTTGCTCCATGCTAAATTATAAGCGAAGAGATAGAAAAAGGATAATTTCTGAGCCAAATGAAGCAAAAATGTCGTATTAGATGACGATGAGAGCGGGATCGAGGAGATAAGATGAGTATATTTTTAAGCATAAGTACAGTTTTATTTATCTTGCGATCGCATTTTACCTATCACTTGTTTTCCAGTGGTTTTCTATATAAGCCTGAGCGTGTGCTCTTTCACTTCACAAAGCCCGCTTGGCACGTCTTTTTCTTTATCGTACCTTTGGTGCTTTTTACACGACTGGCAAGTGGTTTTTATCTATTTTTATTTTGCGCTTTTTGCCAGCTCTTTTATCTGTGGCATAAAAAAACTTGATAAAAAGCTAGTCTTTACTGGTAGGATAAAGCACTTTTTGCCATCCTTGCTTGTGCTATCATCTTAAACTACGCTTTATTTCATCATCCACAAGGCGTTTTTGGCTCCTATGCCACTTTTTGTCTTAGTAGTGAGCCTATTTTTAGTGAATTTACAGAAAGATCACTCAAGGCTTTAAAAACAAGGCACTTAAAAACTGGGACGCAAACAAAGAGCTAAAGATCATCCTAATCACCGCAAGCTACAGCAAAGCTAGTATCAAAAATTTCTTATTTGAGAATTTCATAAAGATAGCTTTGTCTGCTACAAAACTCCTCGAAGTGTCAATACAATGGCTGGCATCATCAAAGATATCAATGAAAAATTTGGCGAGCAAACGCAAATTTGATATCGCTGAGGCAGGGCGCTAGACTAAAGGGCGATATCCTAGAGATCACTAAACTTTTCTAAATCCGCAAATCGTCATCGTAGGGTGAGATCGGCGCACAACACATTGAGTACTTTAAAAACTCTTGATAATATCCGCGCAACAAAGCTCGAGGCGCTGCAAAGTGAGCGTTGCAAGGGCATTTTACATAGTTCGACAAAAAAGAGGCAAGCAAAAATATAGAAAATTTACGATGAGAGCCTAAAAGATATAAACGCAAATTAGATGGAATTTCATTTTATGCTTGATGGTAAAAACTACGCCTCGCCACTACTTGTCAAATTTTAACGCTGCAATTGGCCGTTTGCATCAAGGTGGCAAGATACCTAAAAATGAGCGATGAGGGCGATAAATAGTGCGCTATCTAAGATGAAAAACGTCGAGCACCGCCTAAGCAAGATCGAGGCTGGTGGCAAGCTGATAATTGACGATAGTTTTAATGGAAATTATCAGGCATGTGCGCTGGCTACAGAGCTAGTAAGCACCTATGCTGGCAGAAAAGTCGTTTGCTAACGCCTGTGTATCGTCGAGAGCGATGCGGACAAAATGCACTGTAGCCAAGGTGATAAATGAAAGTACTCGACCCGTCATCATCACAAGCTCGCTAAACGCCCAAATTACGCTATAAACACATCGTTAAGCCAAAAGATCATCATCCTAAAGGACAAGAACAAAATGCAAAGAATTTAGCCCAGAACACGCGCGCTGGCGATCTTATACTATTTTCAAACGACGCACCGAGTTTTATATGAAAAAGATAGTTTTTAGCTCTAATCTTCAAATTTGAGCCTTCGGCTTTGACATCGACGACTACGACAGGGGCAACGAGCCCTAAATACTGGAGACTACGTGGGCGCGTATGAGATATTTTTGAAGGTCTGCGAGCAAAAGATGTGCTTTTCATGCGAGGCTTTGGGCGATATGTTTGTAAATGAAGAGATAAAACGAACAGATGGATAGTGATCTAAAAAGGCATGCAAATATCGAGTCGGCGTCAGATACTATATGAAAAGTCTGCGATCTTGGCTACCAAAACGCCTGCGATGACGTACTAAGCCCAGGGACGATCTAAACATCACTCTGCCTTCTGGCGTCTACGAAAAACGCCAAAAGCTAGATATGACGAGCTTTTTGAAGAGTTTAAAAGAGCAAGAGGCAAATAAAACTACTGAATTTTAGAAGAGCAAAAGGCTAAAAATAGGACGAAATTAAGCTTTTGCCCCAGTTTTAGCGCTTTTATTCATTTATGGCTTTTAAAAATTTTTTCTCATTTTCGACTTCTAACTACTTTGCCGGTGATAAAAAGATCGACAAACCACCAGATGCTTATGACTAAGCCTAAAAATGCTAATTATAAAGCTATTTGCGCCGAAGATCACTACGGCATTTTGCACATCTTGGTTTTGTTGTGGCAGTTTCAATGGCATCGATCGCAGCTCCTGCTATGATGATAATAAATATAATGTGAGCTAGAAAAAGGGCTAGTTTTAGCACTCCAAGCCACTGACCCGTCATAAAGCGGTTTACGCCAAAAGCGCCAAAGATCAGCTACCACCCAAAAGACAATGGCTGGCGACTTCAATTTAAGCTAGGCAGCTTTTTGCATGAGCTCATCAAGCCTTTTCTCATCGAGCGAGGCTAGCTTATCTTCTAGCATTTTTAGCGTAGCAAAAGTCTTTTGGTAGCTTATCTTGCAACATCAAAACTATAGAATTTGCATTCATTTTATCTCCTTTTTAAAAAGGCGGATTATATAAATTTGGTTTAAATTTAACCCCAATTTTGCTAGATCTCAGCCACTTTTTAGTAGCTAGCTTTTATCTCTTGTAAATTTTTAGGCTGGTGTGTTTTTAAATCATTTTGCTTTGGTGGTAAAGGTTTAATGCGGTATGTGAGTGCTATTTTTTCTCTTTTTACGCTAAATTTTTGCCCAACTATTTGACTATTTAAATAAAGGTAGCTCTATTTGTTTGCGTAGTTTATCGCAAGGGTGCTTGCTGTGTTTTGCACTTGCTGCAAATTCTGATAACGATTTCCCACCTCGCCGCTTAGGGCGAGTGCAGCCTACAAGCGCTTTTAGATATTTAAAATAAAGCTAAACGTTTAAAAGCCAAACGAGCCAGTACTTAAAAATTATCTTTGCGCTCAAATAGAGAAATTTTCGCTCTTAAAGCGTTCTTTCCTTTATCACTCTGGCTGTCTCTATGGCGATCTCAAGCTCTTCGTTGGTTGGGATGATGAGTGTTTTTATCTTAGCGCCTTCTTCATCTATGCACCTCTCACCTCGCTCGTTTTGAGAAATGTAGCTCGTGGCTAATATGAATGCCAAGATGCTTTAGATCATCACAAACTTTTTGCCCTTGTATTTGGCGCATTTTTCGCCGATGCCGCCAGTAAATATGAGCGCATCAACACGCCCTAAAATGGCGTAGTATGAGCCGATGTACTTTTTTTCACTCGGTAGCAAAACATATCAAATGCAAGCTTTGCGCGTTCGTCGTTTTGCATCTTAGCTACGACCTCTCTCATGTCGCTTGAGCCACAAATTCCCAAAAAGTCCGCTCTTTTTGTTTAAGAGTTATCGATCTCGTTCCACTTTTAAAAACGCCGATATTTAGTAGGTAGATGACCACGGCTGGGTCCATATCGCCGCTTCTTGTACCCATTATGAGCCCTTCAGGTGGGCTAAGACCCATCGAAGTGTCGATGCTTTTTGCCATTTTGCACAGCACAAGCCGAGGCGCTGCTGCCTAAGTGAAGCGAGATGGCGTTAATTTATCAAACTCAATGCCAAGCATTTTTTTGCCGCTTGCTTGCAGACATATCTATGCGATGTGCCGTAAAGCCGTATTTTCTGATGTGATGAGCCTTACAAACATCGTAAGGCAGGGCATAGCGGTAGGCGTACTCGGCATGCTTTTGATGAAAAACCGTATCAAAAACGACCACGTGAGGCGCGTTTTTGCTCTCTTTCATCGCATTTTTGATGCCAGCAAAGGTGGCCTGGGTTGTGAAGTGGGGCAAGCGGGCTTATCTCCTCGATCTTTTTGATAACGCTTTTCATCAACGATCATCGAGCTAAAAAGCTCTCGCCACCATGCACTATCCTATGTCCGATGCCGTCAAGCTCGCTTAGATCGTGCAGTGTATGTGAGGTGGTAAAGAGCTCGTTCATCGCCTCAAGTCCGTCGTGGTGGTCTTTGATAAAGCGTTTTTATCTCATAAACTTCACCATTTGCTTTTAGCACCGCCCTTGAGCTGCTCGCTCGCCGATTTGCTCGACTAGACCGCTTGCTAGGGCTCGTTTTTGTCTGCATTTCAAAAAGTTGAAATTTTATCGAGTCGTCGCCTGAGTTTAAAACTAAAATCTCATATCACTCTCCCTGCCTGTATGGCGCTTATTAAGATGGTATTTACCACGTCTTCGACCAGCGCACCGCGGCTTAGGTCATTTACTGGCTTTTTTTAGCCCCCTGAGTATCGGGCCCAACAGCTAGGGCATTTGCGCTTCGCTGAACGGCCTTGTAGCAGATGTTACCGCAGTTTAAATTTGGAAATATAAATACATTTGCCTGCCCTGCGACATCGGAATTGGCATCTTTTTACCAGCCACGCTTAGATCAACCGCCGCGTCAAACTGAATTGGCGCAGACTATTTTTAAAATTAGCATCAAAGCTCGCTCGCCTTTTTGGCGCCTCTCTTTACAAATCCCACATCAGCCCCACTTCCACTATCAGCCGTAGAGTAGCTTAGCATGGCGATCTTTGGTTTAAGCCCAAAGGCACTTGCCGTTTGAGCGCTACTCAGCGTTATGCTGGCTAACTCGTCTGTGCTTGATTTGCGTGACGGCGCAGTCTGCAAAGAGTAAAATCTTCTTCAAGCGCCATGAAAAATGCTCCACTTACCACGCTTACATTTGACTTTGTTTTTATGATCTGAAGAGCCGGCCTTATCGTATCAGCCCGTGCTCATCGTAGCACCACTTACTAAAGCGTCAGCATTGCCCTCATGTATGAGCATCGTGGCAAAGTCAAATTTTATCTTTGCAAGGGCGTTTGCCTTGGCTTCGTCCACACCTTTATGCTTCCTTAGCTCATCAAATTTCTCTTTTGCAAACTCTTCGCTCAGCTCATTTTTGCGCTGGGTTTAACACCTTTGCTTTTGCTTACTCTAGCCCCAAATCGGCTCGCTTTTTGAAATTCGCTCTCAAGCCCCTAGCAAGATCACCTTTTGTCTGCACCTTTTTCTAGCACGATGTGAGCCGCTTTTTAAAATTCTCTCTCATCATCACTCTCTGGCAAAACGACTGTTTTGTTTGCCGCTTTAGCTCTTTTTAGAAGCAAGCTTTGAAATTTAAATGGTGTGATTATGTCAGCCTTATAGCTTAAAATTTCATCAAGATTACCAGTTATTAGAAGCTTGGAGTTTAAATTTAGCGCCCTTAGCTCGCTTGCGTTTTCGTCAAAGACTGGAGTGTTTTAAATTTCTAGCTAGCTTTAAATTTAGCTCGCTCTTGCCAAATACGCTAAAGCCCTCACAGCCAACGACTATGACGAAGTCGCTTCTTTCCTTTAGCTCTTCAAATTTATCTATAAATTTTAAAAATTCCTTTTCATTTAAATTATTAAATGTCGTTTTCGTCTGGAGTTATCTTAAAGATCTCAACTTTTTTTGAATTTACAGCTATAATCTCTTTGAGGTTTGCCAAATTTCTTTGTCTGTAAAAAATATAACAACTTTTCATTTGCGACCTTTTAGGAACTTAAATTGCTTGATTTTAGCACAAAGATACTTATTCTAAGGCATTTTATGAATTATAAAAACGATCTGGCTCGTCTTGTCTGCGGGCATTTTTACACTGGTTGCACACCAAGTGCCGACCCCATATCAACATGAAACCACCCGTCTACGTCGAGCAGCTCCCACCAAAAGATAACGGCGCAGCCAAAGCAACGCAGGCAGCCTCTTTGGAAAGGGCGGCAACCTCTATTTTCAGATAGAAAGGCGATGAATGTAAATGACATCGTAACCATCGTCATCTCAGAAAACGCAAGTCACATTCAAGCGGCAGTAAAAGCACCAACAAAGATAGCACCGTCTCGCTTGGCGGCGGAGTATTTACCGCTGGAGCATCTCCACTCTCAACGGTAGCTGAAAAATCTAAACAAATACGGCGACATCGGCTTTAAAGCAGGCGGCGAATAAATTACAGGTAGCGGTTCAAGCAACAGGAGCGAGAATGTAGCGCGACCATCTCAGCTAGGATCATAAAGGTCCTAAACAACGGTAACTACTTTATCGAAGGCGACCGCGAGCTACTGATAAACGGCGAAAAGCAGATCATGCAAGTAAGCGGCGTCATTAGACCTTACGACATCTCACAAAAACAACGAGATCGACTCAAAAATACATAGCTGACGCCGTAATTTTGTATAAAAACCGAGGGTGAGCTAGACAAATCAACCAAAAAGCCTTGGGGCACAAGACTCATGGAGGCTATCTGGCCATTTTAATGTAAATTTAAAAGCCTAAACTGAACCCATTTGGGCTTTTAGTACTTTCCACCCAATTTTTCAAACATTTCTGCTTTCATCAATATATTAAATTATATTTTTGTAAATTTATTAAAAATTAATTGATATTAACTTTCAGCAAAATAAGCTATAAATTTGAATTTTTATCAATAATATATAATTTATCATTAAACATAATTATTAATATAACAAAATAATATTTCTTTTTTAAAACAAAGATAATATATGTGCAAAAGTAAAAATTCTCAATGAAGGAGCTTATATGAATAATGACTTGCGTCAAAAGATCGATAGACGCCTGATGAACTTAGTGCATTGCCTAAGATGAAAAATGATACTAGTATTGCACAGCTTTTGAAAGAGAAGGGTTTTTACTAGGCGTGATTTTTATGAAGTGGGCTGGTGCGATGACAGCCTTATGGCACTCACCAAGTGCGATGACACCGATGGTTGCACGTGCTGCTGAGCTAAGCGATAGGCTCCCTGTGATATGGCTCCATATGGCTGAGTGTACAGGCTGTAGCGAGAGCTTGCTAAGAACTGATGCTCCAAGCATAGATAGCCTTATATTTGACTGCATAAGCCTTGAATACCACGAAACTATCATGGCTGCAGCTGGCTGGCAGGCTGAGGGACTCAGAGCATGCGATAGAAAAATATAAGGGCAGATACATTTTTGATGGTTGAGGGCGGTGTCCCAACGGGAGCTACCGAGCACTTTTTAAACAGTCGGAACACACGGCACTAGCGGCAAAGCTCACGCCGTAAATGCCTCTGCAAATGCAGCGCTATCTTTATATTGGCACCTGTTCTAGCTTTGGTGGTGTTCAAGCTGCAAGGCCAAATCCAACAAATGCAGTCGGTCTTTCAAGGTGACTGATAAGCCCGTCATAAACGTGCCAGGCTGTCCTCCAAGCGAGAAAAACATCGTTGGTAACGTCCTTCACTACTTGCTATTTGGCACTTTTGCCTGCACTTGATGTTTATAACAGACCAAAATGGGCTTACGGCTTAAGAATTCACGATCTTTTGCGAAAAGACGTGGGCCACTTTGACGCAGGCGATTTTGTCCAAAAGCTTTGGCGACGAGGGCGCAAAAATGGCTACTGCTTATACAAAAGTAGGTTGCAAAAGGCCCATATACATTTAATAACTGCTCACGCGAGATTTAACCAGCACACATCATGGCCAGTTCAGGCTGGTCACGGCTGTATAGGCTGTTCTGAGCCAGACTTCTGGGATACGATGGGGCCATTTTGAAGAGCCGATGGCAGATAGGGCTATTTGACACTGTTTTGGGGGCTTGGCGCTGATAATGAGCGACAAGATCGGCATTGGCATTTTAGCACTTGCTGGCGTTGGCATAGCGACTCACGCTGCACTAGCTTGTAAAGGAGTAAAGATAAAGAATAAGGCGAAAAATGAGCGAAAAAGAATAGTAATAGACCCTATAACACGTATCGAAGGGCATTTAAGAATAGAAGTCGTAGTAGATGATAACAACGTTGTAAAAGAGGCGTACTCTGGCTCAACTTTTGGAGAGGCATAGAACAAATAGTAAAATAGAGACCCAAGAGATGCTGGCTTTTTCTTGCAAAGAATTTGTGGCGTTTGTACATACTCACACTACAGAGCAGGTATAATTGCGGTCTGAAAACGCACTTGGTATTAAGCCCCATTAAAATGCAGAGCTAACTAGAACGCCTCATGAACGCAGCCCTTTATCTTCACGATCACATCGTGCACTTTTATCAGCTCCACGGCCTTGACTGGGCAGACGTCGTCTCTGCACTAAGCGCAGACGTGCATAAAGCTAGCGAAGAGGCGTTTAAATACACAAGCACGCCATTTGCCACGGGAGCTGACAAGCTAAAAAGAGGTAAAAGAGAGGGTTGAGCCTTTGTTAAAAAGGGCAATCTTGGACCATTTGCCAACGCATACTGGGGACATAGCACATATAATTTACGCCAGAGCAAAATTTAATCGTCCTCTCTACTACTAGAGTGCTTGAGAATTCAAAGAACAGCAGCTCAGATGATGGCTATCTTTGGTGCTAAAAACCCACACCCACAAAGCCTAACAGTTGGCGGCGTGACCTGCGTGATGGACCTGCTTTGATCCAGCTAGAATGGGCGAATATATGAGTAAATTTACCGAGATTAAAGAATTTGTAGATAGAGCTTACTATCCAGATATTTTTGATGGCGGCTAAAGCTTATGGTAATGAGCCAAGCGTTTTAAACGACGTTGGCGTATCAAATTTATTCTGCTACGATGAGTTTTTGATCGGTAAAAATGACTATCTATTTAAAGGCGGTATCATCTTAAATGGCGATCTTAGTAAGGTCTATGATATCAACGAGGACAAGATCACAGAAGAGGCGACAAGGGCTTGGTATAAAAACGACAAAAGCACTTCACCCATATGATGGCGAGACAGAGGCAAACTACACAGGCCTTGTTGATGGCGAGAGCATAGACGGCGAGGGCAAGCTAGCTCACAGTAAGCTCTTTGATACAAAGGGCAAATATAGCTGGATCAAAGCGCCAAGATATGATGGCACGCCTATGCAAGTAGGGACCGATCGCAAGCATCGTCATAAACTACGCTAAAGGCAACGAGAGAGTTAAAAAGGTAGTTGATGAGTTTTAGCAAAGAGTGGCTTGCCACTAAACGCAGTTTTTCTACCCTAGGCAGAACGGCTGCTCGTATGCTTGAAGCAAAAAGTAGTTGCAGAGCACACAATGGACGCATTTAATGCCTTAATCGAAAATTTCAAAGACAGATCAAGAGACCTGCACAAAATATGTAATAGATAACAAAAAGAGTATAAAGGAAATTTTCAAGGCAACGCTCCAAGAGGTGCCCTTAGCCACTGGTGCCGCATAAAAGATGGCGTCATCTCAAACTGGCAAGCAGTCGTGCCAAGCACTTGGAACGCCTCACCAAAAGATGCTAAAGGTCAAATGGGCAGCTACGAGGCGTGCTTAGTTGGTTTAAAGATCGCTGATCTTTCAAAACCACTTGAGATAATACGCAAAATTCACTTCACGATCCTTGCATCGCGTGTGCCGTGCATGTTATGGATACGAAGGGAAATGATTTGAGTACTTATAAGATAAATCCAATTGTAAGGAGAAAAGATGTCACATAAAAATCCTGATAGGATCAGCGAATACGAATTCTCCATCGGCGTTAGGCTGACACACTGGATTAGATTTATAGCTATTACGCTTTTGGTTTGTGAGCGGCTACTACATCTCATACGTTTTTTGTGAGTCCAGAGATCACGAGTGAGCCTACAAACTCATGCAAGCAAAGTGGCGTATGGCTCACCAGATCGCTGGCTTTTGTGCTAATAGCGGTATTTATCTTAAACTCTATCTATTTGTCTTTGACAAACACAGCAAAAAGAGTGGATGAGCGTGCTTTGACTTTTTAAGTCCAAAAGTTTGATAGCGCAGATAAAGTATTACATTTTTATGGGGCCACACCCGCATTTAAGGGGCGTTTATAACCCGTTGCAGTTTGCCTCATACTTTTTCTTTTTACGTCATCTTAGCGCTCATCTGCCTAACTGGCCTAGTGCTCTACGCTCACGTTTATCACAATGGACTTGGCGGAGCTGATCTACGAGCCAGCGAGATACTTTTGAAGAGCTTATGGGCGGACTAGCAAATGTTAGAACGATACATAGAATTTGCATGTGGGTCATCATGATATTTGTGCCGATACACGTTTATATGGCGATATTTAACGCTGTAGAAGGCAAAAATGGAGCGATGGACGCCATCGTTAGTGGCTATCAATTTGTAAAAGAACACTGATGAGAGTGCTTGTTCTGGCATCGGCAACGTGATGTTTGCTGATGAGGGGCATAGGTGTTCATTTTGTACCTTGATGGCTAAAAACTATAAATTTACAAGCTCTAAAAACGAACTTACTCTAATGGACGGGGCACTTTTAGCCTCGCTCTAACTCACATTATAAGCGATCTGACTATCTTATCGTCGTTGATTGCATTAGCGCAAATGGCGCAAGCGTAGGCGATGTTTATTTTTCGACTTTCTAAACGTACCAAATCTTTATCAGCTGGGACGGCTCGGCTCCACGAGATCGAGATGCTTCAAACACTTCATCTAATGGAGCTTGCGGGAGATAGGCCGACGACCAAAATCTTAGGCATCGTGCCAAGCCGCATAGAATCATCAATTTAGCCTCTCAGATGAAGTGATAAAAAGCTTCTAACATCCTAGAAAAACACTACTTGAACACTTAAAAGAGCTTGATTTTAAGTGTGAAAAGGTGACAATTTTCACTCTAAACGACACCCTCGATGACTACGCCAAAAAGGTTTAAAAATGATACTTACTTTTAAATTTGACTGCTTTTAAAGACTCCAGCCTTTTTGGTGCCATTTTTTTACGCTCATTAGCAAAAGATCTTAAGCACTCCATAAGCTGTAAAGATGATCAACTTGCCTAAAAGTAATTGGCTCAAATGAGGAGCTTAGCGCCCTAGCGGACAGAGCTAGCGCCATTTTGCCTTATAGCCTTTTTTTATAAAGCATAGCGAGGTCGATGTAACAGATGAGCTTGACGTGGCAGGTGAAAATTAAAAGATAGAAATTTGGCACGCTTTAGTCCATCTCAAGCGGCGGCATTTTTGAATAATGGCAAGGCTATTTTAAATGAAAGTGGCGTGCTTGCTTGAGTAATTTGATGGCGAGATAACGCTTGATAACTTTAATGAAAAGCTTAATACTTGCCACCTTTACTGCAAAATGGCAAGAGTGTTTGCATAGAGCAGAGCGAAAAATTTATACGAAATTTCTCTTGGGAGTGACTTTTAAAGGGAATTTCTTAATGCCTGTAAATTTCGAAAACAACTACCTAAGTAATTTTCATCGCTGACGATAGGGCTCAGATCAGCTAGCTAGCTTTGAAAAGCCACTTTAGCCCTAAAAACGACAGTCATTTATAGACTAAAAACCACGAGGACGCACCGCTATGACGTGATGGCGCCAAATGATCTTTTTCTTTACGCCCCTTTGTGAGCAGTTAAAATAAAGATGGCTTTAGTTTTTAAGCGTTTCTAAAGGAGCAAAAACGCTCTTTCAAGGCTTGCTTTTGCTTGAAAATAGCGCGCTTTTAAGCCCATTTTTATACAAAAAGATGAGGAATTGAGCTTGAGAGTTTGGCGAGGTGGCTTTGGGGCTGTAATTATCGAAATTGAGCGATGATGAAAATCTGCCTGCTTTCAAAATCAGCAAAACGCAGCCTTCTATTTTTACCAGAAATTTAGCAGCTTTGAAGAAAGTTTTATGAGCTTATAAGGGCTGAGGAGGGTGGCGAAAGACTACTTGAAAAACTTCAGTAAAGAGCGCGCCCTGCCGAGTGGTAAATCGAGCTCAGATGCTAGCTTTTTCTCACTATTTTGCATGAGCTGGACGCTTGCTTGGCACAAGCAGTGACTTTAAAAAGCAGGGAGAATTTGCTGCTGGCAAGCTGATTTTAGCGGTCAAAAAGGAGTTAGGATCGATTATAAAAATGAAAGATGACTTTGGTTTAGACGGGGTTAAGTTTGTAAAAAGTATTATTTCATTTATCCTTTGCTGGCGCTGGAGAAAAATATCAGCTTTGGTTGCACCGAGTCTTTTGGCGCATTTTTGAGTGATTTTAGCTATGAAAAACGAGATAAATTTAAGATCAAAAATGTTACTTTAAGTGGATTTATTTTACAATAAGGTAGTTAGCAACTTGATAAAAAGCACCTAAACCCAAATATAAAAACAATTTGACCCTGGATTTGGCATTGAGATCAAGCTTTAGATATGAGATCAAAGGTTTAGTTCAAGGCGTGGGCTTTAGGGCCTTTTGTCTATACTTTGGCGGATAGATAAGCTTGTTGGCGAGGTACAACGACGACGAGGGCGTGAAGCTAAATTACAGCGGCGAAGATGCCAGCTTTTTGGCTTTTTGAAAAAGAGCTTTATGAGAAAACTACCAGCCCTTGCTAGGGATCGATGAGGTTTTAGTAAATTGAGATAGATCGACTTTATGAAAAAGCTTGAGATCATCGCCTCAAAGGCGACGACCAAGCAAGCGCCTATCTTGCCTGATTTTGCCCTTTGTGATGACTGCTTGCGCGAGTTTTATGACCCAACAAATCCACGCTACAAATATCCATTTATAAACCGCACCAACTGCGGACCGAGATTTTCTATCATCAAAGCCTTGCCCTATGACAGGGGCAAATACGACGATGAACGAGTTTAAGATGTGTAGATTATAGGAGAGCGAATACAAAGACCCGCTTAATCGCCGCTACCACGCAGAGCCGATCTCTCGCCCAAACTGCGGGCCAAAGCTATATCTAAAAAGATAAATTGGCAAAGTCTTAGCTATAGGGAACGAAGCGGCAAAAGAGGCAGCCACGCTCATAAACGAGGGCAATCTAGCCATTAAGGGGCTTGGTGACTTTCATCTAGTCTGCGACGCGACAAATGAAGCGAAGAGTTTGTGAGCTAAGAGCTAGAAAGCACCGCCCAAGCAAGCCCTTTGCGCTCGATGAGCAAACATTAGGAAAACGCTAGAAAATAGCGCAATCTCAGAGGCAGAGGCCGGGCTTTTAGCTCAAATTAGAAGCCAATCGTCTTGCTCGAGGCAAAAACGGCTCAAATATCGCAAAAAGTGTCGCTCCAAATTGAATAAGCTTGGTGTCATGCTCGCATTAGTGGCATACACCTTTTGCTATTTGACCACCTCAAGCACGACATCATCGCAACAGCGCAAACATCTCAGGCGAGGTTGTGATAAAAGATGAGAGCGAGCTAAAGGAAAAACTAGGCGATGTCATAGACTTTTACCTTGATCACGACCGAGAATGTACTCGCCAAGTGACGATAGTATCGCATTTTGCGTTGGTGATGAGACAATTTTTACAAGAACAAGTCGTCGGGGCTAAATCCACTCATCCATACAAATTTTCAAGCAAAAAGGACATTTTTAGCCCTTGGAGCGGAGCTGAAAAAGCTCTATTTTTGCATCTACAAAGACGGCCTTTTGATGGTTAGCCCATATATCGGTGATCTAAAAAATGTGGCGACTTTTGATAGGGTTTAAGGACATTTTTCACGCTTTTTAAAAACGACTTATGATCTAAAAATAGACAAAGTCATAGCCGATCTTCATCCGATTTTTAAATACAAAATGGGCAAAAGAGCAGGGGCTTTGAGCTGGTTCATCTGCAGCATCACTACGCGCATTTGCTAAGTGTGATCTTTTGAAAATGATTTGCCAGATAAAGAGTATCTTGGCTTTTTGTTTTGACGGCACTGGATACGGAGAAGACGGCAAAATTTGGAGGTGGGTATGAGGTTTTTAGGCTGGGATAGCAAAAAGCTACGGAGCGAGTTTATCACTTTGATGAATTGAGCTTATTTTGGCTGAAAACAGCATAAAAATATCTATTTAATCGCTTATTCTATTATTTTTGAGTATCAGCTTGAGGACGAAGGGGCGTAAATTACCTAGTAAATTTCTGATGAAAAAGTGCTTAGAAATTTCAAGATGATGGAGCAAAAGGGGGCCAATTGGTAAAAACTAGCTCTGTTGGTAGGATATTTGACGCATTTGGTGCTATTATCTGCGGCATATCTCACTCGAGTTTTGAGGGCGAGAGTGGTATGAGGCTTGAGGCGCTTTATGATAAAAATTTAGATGTGTGTTACCGATTTAGCTCTAAATGGCGGAGTTATCGGCTTTAAAGAGGCCTTTAAAAAGTGCTTTTTAAAAGATGAGCCAAGAGTGGGCATGCAACGCATTTATAAATGGCATGGCTGATATTATTTTTTGAAATTTTCTAAAATTGAGAGGTTTTGTTAAGCTGGTGAGTTTTTCAAAATAAGACTTGTATTGAGCTTGTTTACAAAAATTTACTAGAGCCAAATTTGAGATACCTCATATCAATAAGGAAATTTTAGAATAACAGATTCTAACGTACGATGAAAGTGGGATTTATTATTATTTATCCACATTTTCTAATAAGTGATGTATAATTATATTAAACGGTAATCAAACGAGGAAGGAGCAGAAAATGGATAATGTTATACGTTTTGAGTGTCTCTTTGCCTAGTCAATTGCTAGACGAACTAGACAGAAAAGGTTAGCGAACAAGGCTACGCTTCTAGGAGCGAATTTACGAGGGATCTGATCCGCGATAAGATCGTAAGTGACAGCTGGAAAGACGCTAAAGAAGAGTTGATCGGAGTTTTGACGTCTCATTATGTGCACCATCACAACGATCTGGTTAATAAAAATGGATATCGAGCATGATTCTGATGTGACGATAATTTGCACAAATCACGTTCATATCGATCACTACAACTGTTTAGAAACGATCTCTTTAAAGGGCGAAGCGGATAAGATAGAGCGCTTTGCTGATAGGATCGCTGGGTTAAAGGGTGTTAATTGCTAAACTCACAAAAGTTGCTGTGCTCAAATTTTACGAGCTTAGAGCTTTTTGGGTGTAGAATTTTGGGATTTTTCAACAAAGCGAGCAGATGCTCTTGGCTGTGGCGCTTATCGCATTTTTGTCTTTCAAGTAGTTTTTAAACAGTTTTTGTAGTCCATTTTGTAAATTTGATATGAGGGTTTTGCCTGCTATTTTCTAGTGCAGGGCCCTATATCCTTTAGTAAATGATAGTTTGATGACCGTTTCTCTACTTGGGCTTTGGTAAAGCTAAATCGTGCAAAAAGCTCGCCCAAGTAACTCCTCTTAGCATTTGCGTAATATTTTATATAATAACGAGAAATTTACCACTGCTTGTAAATTTGAACGCTGGCAAGCGGGGATTTTTGCATTTAGTGAGCTTACAAAAAGGAGTCTTATTGAACTTTTTAAATAGAGTTTTCTAGCCAAAGAGCTGGATCGGTGGCAAAGTGAGGGCATAGTCGATAAAGATACGGCTTTTTAAGATAGCAAATGATATGGTATCGACCCAGACGCGCATAGCGAAAAGAGATGAGCTTTGTGCTAAAACTCAGTCGCTTATCTCTTTTTCGCGCTCGCGTTTTTACGCTAGTTGGCGCAAACTGGGAGGAGATACCAAGGCTTGCGCGCTTGGTGCTTGTGCTATTTACACTCTGGGCTTGTAAATTTATGGCGGAGATTACTACCTCGCAAAGGACAAAGAAAACCTCTCAACGGCGATGTTTTTCCTTAGAAATTATGCGTTTTGGCGTGGCGATAGCTCTTGTGGCTGCACCGTTATCACATTAGCGACGAAAGCCAAAGCGGAGGAATTTTGCTTTGGAGTATCGGCGCGATGGCGGTATCTTTGCTAGCAAAAAGGGCGTGCTAGTAGCTCAAAGCTGAGTTATCGCGACACTTTGGTTCTTGATGAAAGGTTACGGACGGGACTTTGGCTTTTGGCTTTCATCATTTTTATAGCACTTGGCGCCTATACGCTTTACAAAGAGGACTCAAAGTGAAGCTTGCTTCTGGTGCTTTTCTTGATATATATCTATATCATCTCCTTTTTGCGGCTATCATCAGTGACTTTAAAGAGATGTTTAACTACGGCTTTTGTTTGGACTTCCGATGGTTGCGATCGTTTCGCTATCTTACGCGCTTTACTTGTTAGTGTTTCGCTGCTGTTTGACTCGCTTCGTAGAAGACGGCTTTGGCTCATTTTCAAGAGATTGTAAGTTTTACATGGCGTTTTTGTTTTGCTTTGTTTGCCTATTTTTGTTTTGATAAGCAGGGATATCTTTTGAGGTTAGCGAGGAGAAGCTTTGGTTTGTGAAGTCATTTTTCAAAAAGCAATTTTGGCTTTGTCTTTCTATACTATTTAGTATTGCTTATTTTTGCGCTATTTCTCAAAGAGAAAAACAAGAGTGGCTTGAGCGCTTGGCACGCTGCTTATGGCGTGCCATTTTTCTTCAGCTATCGGCCCAGGCTACGCAAATATCTTTTCTCACTCTGCAAACATCATAACAGCTGCGCGTTCTTATCAAAAAGGCGAGCTAAAGCTTTGGTCTAAGCGTGATATTTTTAGTGGTGCATGGTGAGATACGTTTCAGCTTATAGGCGACTACATCGGTGCTACAGCGCTCTTTATGATATTTTGCTTTCATAGATGCTAGTTGTGGCTAGAAAAGGAGGCAAAAATGAAGATAAAAACATTAATAATAGCTGTGGATATTTCACTCACTTATCGACGTCATGTTTGGCTAGTGCCATGCTCACTTTTTACTTTGGGCAGGAGATAAAAGTAAAGGTCAATCTTTATGACCCAAGAGATCTTTTCCGTGGAAACTACGTCGATCTTAGCTTATGATTACTTTCAACTTTTACACTCACTGAGAATTTTGACGAAGAAAAGAGATGACTCGATATATCTGATAGGAACGACAGAGAGTGGTAGAAGGAGCTAGGGGTTTATGCCGCTTTACAAGCCAGATGTTAATGGCACCCATGAGTTACTCATAAGCATGAGCAGCTCTGAAAATGGAGATATTTTAGCTGGTAGATACTGATGGATATTTGCTCGTAAAATACGGCATCGAGCACTACTATATGCCGCCAAAAAGGGCGCTTTGAGACTGAGCGCGATGATGGACGCGGATATTGACGCCTTTGCGGTTTTGATGGTGATGAAAATGGCAAAGCTAGGCTAAAAGAGATCGTCGTGCAAAAACAGCGATAGGGCCGTAGGCGCGACTTTTGATAGGTTGGAGGATATGGACGCTGCAGGAGCACCATCCTGATATGATAAAGACAAATAATGAAGAGCCTGCGTCGCTCAAAGCTAGAGAAACCAAGAGCCTGCAACGATAGAAGATGCAAGATGAAAATTCTAGCCAAGAGATGCAGAGAAAATAAATGTTTAGTCGGTTTAATTTTAATTTTATTTTAGATTGGCGTTAAAATCTCTGAAAAATTAATAAAAAGGATAATAAAATGTATAAGACTGCGGTTGTTCAATGGGTAACTGCGCCCACACTCACACTCTCCGCTGATGGCACTCACTCACTCACACCCACACTCACGATGGGCATACAGGATCACGCTCATGACGCACACGAGCATAGCTACTGGCTCACGCACACCCTGTGCTAAATGAGAGCAAAACCATAGACGTGATAGAGAAAAATTCTTTCATCAGAAACGACAAAGAGGCGCTCACAACAGAGCGCATCTCTGATGAGAAAAAGATACTTTGTGAGATTTGATGAGTAGCCCAGGTGCTGGCAAGACTACGCTTTTAGAGGCCTACGATAAAGGCTGGTAAAATTTACAGATAGGCGTTGTTGAGGGCGATCTTGGACCAATCAAGATGCCGACCGCATAGTAAAAGCTGGCGCAAAAGCTCATCAGATAAGCACAGGTCAGACCTGCCACTTAGACGCTTTTATAGGTGCATGAGGGGCTTCATCATCTGCCACTAAACGGAGCTTGATCTAGTCTTTATAGGAAAATGTTGAGAATTTGAGTCTGTCCTGCAAGCTACGACGTTGGCTCACACTTTAACGCTGTGCTTCTTTTTCAGTGCCAGAGGGCGATGATAAGGTGAGTAAATATCCAGTGATGTTTCAGGGCGGCTGACGTACTTTTTGATCACTAAAGCTTTCAGCTTGCACCGCACTGACTTTGATATCGAGCGCGTGAAAAATGGCGCTAGAAAGCTAAATCCAAAGGTCGATATCTTTGTAGTAGCTAGCAAAACAGTGCGGGCATCGATAAATGGATAAGTTATTTGAGATTTAAAAGAGCTAAGATAATGTGTCTTTCGAGTCCCTTCAAAAAGTAATAGAAATGAGACAGAAACAACGTCGCCACAGTTGAGACTCTGGGCGTTACTAGAAAAGTAAGCTTAGATCTCATCTCTGAAGAGGTAAAAGTGGGGCGAATACGTGCTAATCCACGCTGGATACGCTATGCAAAGATCGATACGCAGTTTGCGCTTGAGAGCTTGGAGGTCTATAAGCAGATCGCTGAAGATATGGACGCGGGGGAAAAATTGATGGATCTTATCAATGACTTTCGCAGATGAGAATTTAATCCTAGCCCTTTCAAAAACTGATACAAAAGAGAGTGTAAAAACCGCTCAAATATCATGGAAATGTGCGGCGGTCACACGCATAGCATTATGAAATTTGCACCGCCAAAGCTGTAGTTGGAGAGCATATGGGACTCCGTCCACGGCCCAGGCTGTCCGGTCTGCGTGATGCCAAAGGCCGCATAGATGAGGCCCTGTAAAGCCAGCCAGCATGGATAATGCTGATCTTTTGCACGCTAGCTGATATGCTAAGAGTGCCTGGCTCAAAGACAAAGCACTGCAAAAGCTTCGTGGCGAGGCACGATATAAGGGCGCTCTACACGCCGCTTGATGCGCTAAATATCGCTAAGCAAAATCCAGACAAAAGGTGATATTTTTGCCATTGGCTTTGAGACGACAACGCCGATGAGCGCAAACTGAGTTGAAAAAGTGCTGCAGCAGGACATTAAAATTTATACTTTCATAAATCACGTAACGGTCCCAGCTCCAGTTAGAGCGATACATGAGCGATGAAAACGTAAGAATTGACGCATTTTTGGGGCCAAGTCACGTGAGCGTCATCACGAAGTGGAAATTGACAAAGAGTTGGCAGATGAGTTTAAAAGACCGATCGCCATTAGCGGTTTTAGAGCCGCTTGACATCTGCAGCAAGATGTACTCAGTGATCCGTCAGCAAAAACGCAGGCACATATAGAGTCTATAACGAGTACGCAAGGGCGGTCAAAGAAGAGGGCAACTTAAAGGCAAAAGAGCTCATAGCTAAGCACTTTGAGCCGTGCGACTTTGTCTGGAGAGGCCTTGGTGAGATAGCGCAAAGTGGCATGAAACTAAAAGATGAGTTTGCCTACCTTGACGCCAGAGTGCAGTTTGACTGCAGCGTAGAGAGCGCTGGTGAGAGCAAGGCTTGCATTTGCGGGCAAATTTTAAGAGGGCTAGCAAAGCCGACTGACTGCAAGGTCTTTTGGCAAGGTTTGCAATCCGCAAAAATCCGATGCAGGATCGTGCATGGTCTCAAGTGAAGGTGCTTGTGCGGCATATTTTAAATACGCAAGAGTTGGTTAAGGAATTTAATGAAAAAGATAATGCTAAGCCACGGTGGCGGTGGCGAGGAGATGAACTCGCTTATAAACGAGACGATATTTAAAAATTTTTGATAACGCAGATTTTAAGGCAGAGCAACGACCAGCGATCCGATTGAAACGGCAAGATCGCATTTAGCGCTCAGATAGCTTTGTGGTAACTCCCATAGCGGCGGAGATATCGGCAAGATCGCAGCTTAGTGGCACGATAAACGACCTAGCGATGGTTGGAGCAAGTGCAAAATACTAAGCCGCTCGCTCATCATCGAAGAGGGGCTTAGTATAGAGGAGCTCGAAAAGGTGCTGGCTCGCTTGCAAAACTTGCAAAGAAAGCGGCGTAAGCGCTCGTTTGTGGCGATACAAAGGTCAGTGCCGAAAGGGCAAATGTGATAATTTTTATAAACACAGCGAGGCATCGGCGAGATATTTTGCAGAGGCGTGGAGCTTAAGAAATTTAAAAGCAGGGCTAAAAATTTACAATCTCTGGAGATGTTGGCAGACACGGCGGCGTGGTGCTTGCAACCCAAAGAGAGGAATTTGAGCTTAGGGCTTGATCTAAAGCGACTGCAAGAGCCTAAAAGAGGTTGCTAAAGCTATTTAGCACTGGTATAAAGCCGCAGACCATGCGTGATGCGACCAGGGGCCGGACTAAGTGCTGTGCTAAAATGAGTGGGCTCGAAAGTAGGGAATTTGACATCTTAGTTTTTGAAGAAAATATCAAGGTGGCTGACGAAGTGATGGGCGTTTCAGGAACTCTTTGGTTTTGAGCCTTATGAGCTTGCAAATGAGGGCACTTTTTGTGATGGCTGTTGATGAGAGCGCGAGGCCAAGGACGCGCTAAAGATTTTAAGAGAAGGGGTGATAAAAATGCGATGATAATAGGCGAGGTTTTGCAGGGCAAAAACGAGCGTGTCATCATCGAAAAACGCCTATAAATCAAGAAGATTTCTCAGAGCCGCCAGCGCGAGCTACTACCAGGATCTGCTAATGCACGAGGCTTAGTATTGTTCAAAATTGAGTTAGCCTTTGCGAGAAAAATGCGACCAAAGAAAACGCCAAAGAGATAAGCAAGATCGAGATAAAGGTCGGCCGTCAAGCGGCGTCGAGCCTCATTATTTGCAGAGTGCTTTTTGACGTTTACAGGCTGGCACAATCTGCGAAAAACGCCGAGCTTGTGATAACTTTGCAAGGCATTGTGATCGAGTGTTTGGATTGTGGATTTGGCGGGGAGCTTAGCGAAAATGACTTCCACCCTGTCCAAAGTGCAAAAGTCGAAATTGAAGGTAACTGACGGCGAAGATATGCTATCTTATGCGCCTTGAGATGAAGTAGAATTTTCACGTATTATAATGCGTAAAACTTTTATGCATTTATTGATTTTTATGAATAGTGTTAAGTCTACTCAATCAAAACGCCTAAAGAGCTATACGAGCAAGAGCATAAAGAAACTGCAAGCTGGTTGTAAAGCTGGACATTTTGGAAATAGCTACAGAAATGTAGCTTTTTAGAGTATTGATAGATAGTGATGAGATAAATTTGTTTAAGTCGTTTTAGCGGTTATTTTTGGGCTATATGATCCTTTTGATTTTTATAGTAGTAAATTTTAATAAGTAGGGCTAAATATCCTACACTATCTCAAAAATGCGTATTAATAAGCAACAAATAGTGCTAAGTGCGGACATAGCACTAGCCTTAAAAGAGAGCACCACATTTGGGGTGAATTAACAAGGCATATAACTCAAAAATAACTTACTTTGGCGAAATGTTTTCTTACAAAGGCAATAGAGCAGGTTAGATTTCCATAGCTACATTATAATTTAGCTAGGTCGTGAATTAATACCTTTGCGTACTTGATCGCTTTAGCTTGCAAAAGAGCCGTAGATACTGGAGAAAATCTAATTTAACTACAAAAACAAGCTTTCACATAACTAAAGTCCATAATATCTTGCTGTAAAAATAACAAGCCTAGCACTTCATTTTAAAACTAAATGACGATCAAATAACTCGTAGCTAAAAAGCGTTGATCTGCAAAGAGTTATAAAATTTCATTAATGATGCGTTGTTTTGTTTTTGATGAGGGATCTGGCAAGATATTTAGAATAATAAAGCCCTGCCGTGAACTTCGGCATATACTAAACAATAATTATTTTTACTCAAATATCAAAAACGGAGCTTGAGGACGTTTCTTATTATCTTTAGTGGCGAGAGTAGGGCGTCTTGCAGTATCTGCGTCGAGTACTCGGGCTTATCTGTCGTGCCACGTATGGCGATGACGGTTGAGAGCGAGGCGGTCTTTGCCTAGGGATGATTTGGTTAATAAGTGGGATCTTGTCGATGATACCACTTGCGTCTTTTCTAGTATTTTTAGCTCAAGGTCAATGTTTATCTTTTTGCTCTTTAGATCGATCGTGCCGCGTCCGCCGATATCTGCGCTCGTGCCTATCATTTCAATCGCTAAAAACTCGATCAAGTCGCCTTTTTCTAGTAAGTAGAGTTTGCCGTTTTTTAACGGTAAAGCCCTTGTCGTTAAAGTCAGGCGTTTTTGAAAGCTAAGAAACGACGGCACCGAGTTTAGAAAGCTTAGTAGTTTTTGATAAAAGATGTAGTCTTTTAGATAGGGTACCAAAAATCTCACCTCAGCCTTGGAATTTTTCGAGCTCTCTCCAAGCATTTTTAGGCGAATTTACCGCCCTCAAAGCTCTTGATGCTAAAAAGATCGTTGATAAACTCGCCACTTATATCAGTTGCGTCTAAATTGTATGCTTTTTCTCATCGCTAAAATATCCAACTCTCGCCTTGCTTTGCCAGCCCATTTAGCGAGGGTGCTTTTGCCTTTTTCGGCACTAAAGCTAGTAAATGGCAGTGTTTTGTTTAGATCTTGCAAGATGATGTCGCCACTTTTTGCTGATAGCTCTATGGGATGTGCTTTGCGCCTGGTCGCTACTTTCATTTTTCGTCAAGAACGACCAGATTTAGATCCTGCGTCTTTATGCTAACGCCTTTTTCTTTGATATCAAGAGCTAATTTTTGCCTCGCACTTTCTACCTTTACTGCGCCGTTTTTCACCAAGATATTAACGTCGTCGCTCTCGTATTTTTGAGCCATTTTTATCCAAAAACGGCATGTCAAATTAAAGCCCTTTTGCCAGAAATTTCAAGATTAGTAAAGTCCTTGCTCTTTTTATGCTCACGTCATCAAAAACCAAGCACGCCATTTTGCTTTAAAAACTGGGGAGTTTTGCATGATGAAGTTGTCTATTTTTGGTAGTTATCAAGCTCTCATCGCCAAAGCTAACTGATAGCCCAAAAGGCTCAATGCTAAGCGTCGTTTCGCTTAAGCGCCTAAAGTCAAGATGCGCGGTAAATGGCTCATTTTTAAAGGCTAAAATTCCATCATTTTTCTCTTTTAGATCAAAGCTTTCTATGACGCCTTTTATCTCGCCGGTGCTTTTTGTAAATTTATATCTGCTTTTGCATTTGCCCTAGAAAAAGTCAAGCCCAAAACCAGTCGCATCAACGCTGATTTGTCGTATTTATGAGCTTTACAAGGGCGTTTTTAGCCTTAAATTACTCCCAGCGATCTCTAAAACTGCGTCACTTATCTTAAAGTCACCATTTGCGATGACGCTCTTTTCGTCAGAATACTCTAAGCTTTTTTTTCATCAAGCTTTATTGAAATTTTTAAGCCCAGCATCCATTTTGCCACTTAGTCGCCTTCTACTGGCATTCGATGATCTTATAGGCTCTTAAAATATCATTTATCGCCTCATCGTAGATAGAATTGTCTTTATAAAAAGCTCTAGATTGCGCTCTTTTTCATCAAAGATATTGTTTATCGCGACGTTTGAGCCATCAGCTTTTTGCCTTTATAAACAGGGCGTTGTTAGATCAAATTTAAGCTTTGAGTTTTTAAAGTGTGATGTTGCCTCAGCGACATTTACGGCTGGCAATTCTTATCAATTTAATCAAAGTCATTCTTGCATCTGCAGTCGCATTTAGGGTCGTTTAGATAAAAAGTCGTTTTTTGGCCAGAATCGACCTTACCGTTTATCTCGTTTAGGTGGTAGTCATTTGCCACGACATAGCCATATATCCAGCTTTTTACCTCGCTGTTTAGGTGTATGCGGCTATCAAGCTCGTCTATGAAGTCTTTGATACTGCCAGCATTTACGTCATAGGCTTTGTAGGTTAAAAATGTATCTTTTAAGAGCAAAGCTAGACTGCCATTTAGCTCGTGCGAGGTGAAATTTCCGTCAAATTATAGTCATCTTTGTCAAAATTTGCACTGCCTTCTGCCGCTAATGCTTACATTAAAAATCTTTAAGGCTCAAATTTCTTACTATAAAGCGATCAACGCCATTTTGCTGCTCGTTTTGGAAATTTGATATCTATGTTTTAGATAAGGGCTATCAACGAAAAATATATCATCTAAAAATAAGAAATTTTTGATCTTAAAATCATCGCCGATTTGCACGCTCTCAAGCGAAATTTCTTGAAAAAATGTGTCAAGATAATCCACACCCTGACTAAGGTTTAAAAAGCTGCTTGTCGCTGGCTTTTTGCTCTGCGTTTTGTTTAAATTTAGGGTAGCTTGATCTGCTTTGCTCTTACAATTATTTTATCTAACTTTATATATAATTGCTCCAATTTTACGCTGTAAAACTCGAAATCGTTAATTTTTATGCCGTATTTTTAAAAAAGCAAAAGAAGCGAAAGAATCAAAATGATAAAGAAATTTGTATAAAAAGCCGTATCTGGATATTTTTCTTTGATATCCGTACTCATCGTTGTCCTAAGTGTATTTGTTTATTTGGCACGCCCCATAAACACGAGCAAGGTCGTCTTTGTGCCAAAGGGAAGTGGGCGAAATTATATCTTTATTTAGCTAATCGCAACTTTAACTTAAGTGCGATCGACAAGTACGCCATGCGCTTTATCGGCTCGCCTCAGTCAGGCTGGATCGAGATAGGTAAAGATAAAATTTCAAGGGTTGATTTTTAAAGAGACTTGCCAAAAGCAAAGGCGCGATGACCGAGATCACGCTCATACCTGGCGAAACTACGATCGTTTTTAAACCAGATAGCGACCCAGCTAGGGACTTGACGGAGCAAAACTAAATAGCGAGTATAACGCCCCTTTGCGCCAGTGGCTGATGGCTTTTTAATGCCAAATACCTATAAGATCCCAGTTGGCATCAGCGGAGGCATCTGGCATATTACCTAGTAAATTCGTCTAAAAAGGCTCAAAGCGAGATCAGCAGAAAAAATTTTGGCGAATATAACGAGAAAAAGTGGTTTAAAATTTTCAACCATCGCCCTCGATCATTCAAAAAGAGGCCGCAAACGACGCTGAGATGCCTCTTGTTGCCTCAGTCATCTACAACCGCCCTAGATAAGGGGCATGAGGCTACAAATGGATGGCACGCTAAATTATGGCATCTATTCGCACGATGTGATCACGGCTGAGCGCATAAGAAGCGAAGCATGAGCGAGTTTAACACCCTATCTCAAATGACGGCATCCCGCCAAGCCCAGTCTGCTCAGTCTCGATAAAGCGCGATAAAAAGCGGCGATAAACCCCACAGAGTGATTATTTATACTTTGTGCTTGATAAAAGGCGAGAAAAAGCATATCAAAAACCTCAAGCGAGCACAATCAAAATATCGCAAAATAGGGCTAAAAATACAACCAGCTTTAATACGTGATAAATTTTCACTCAAAAGGGCTAAAATGAGGTGATATTATCTGGACTAAAACCGACGAAGCACCGCTTTTTGCAAGCTACTCTCTCTTTCCTATCATAAAGAGCTTTATCCCGCGCTGGCATTAGCGTAACAGGGGCTGATATAAGCTTGGCTGGGCAGATCTATCTCTTTTTAGCAAAGAGCTTGGGCTAAACAAGGCCGATGAGCTAGAGCTTTTGGGTGAACTGACCGCACACAAAGAGGCAAATATCATAAAACTGCCAAACATCTCGGCCACGCTCGTTCAGTTAAAAGCGGCGATTGAAGAGCTTAGAAGCAAGGGATAAATGTGCCATTTTATCCAGATGAGATCATCACAGACTACGACGAAGAGATCGCTAGTATGCAAAAGTGCTAGGAAGCGCGGTAAATCCAGTGCTTAGACAAGGAAACTCAGATAGAAGAGTCCTGCCGCCAGTTTAAAGAATCTGGCCAAAAGCACCCACATAGCAACGGTAATTGGGACAAGGCAAATAAAAACTAAAATTGCTACATGCAAAAGGGCGATTTTTATGAAAATGAGCGCTCTATCATCGCTAGTAAAGATGAGAAATATATATGTACATTTTATAAGTAAAGATGGTAAAAAGAGCTTTTAAAAGAGCTTGCCATTCAAAGTGGCGAGATCGCAGATGCCACCTTTTAAGCCGTAGATGAGCTTGATCATTTTCATGAAAGCTGCTTTGAGGCGGCGCATAAAAGATAATTTGAACCCATTAGCCTCCATCTAAAATGCACGATGACTGAAGCGTTAGCGACTCAGTTATCTTTGCTCATGCGATAAAGAACTACTTTTAAAAGATGTTTTGAGCTAAAATCGGCGATGAATCAGGAGGCTCACGGTGTTGAGGCATCAGCAAAAGATATATGTTTTCTGTACTCAACTCTTAAAAATAAAGATGAAATTTTGGATAAGATGATAGCCCTGAGCAAAAAGCAGTACTGGGCACTAAATGAAATGCTAGCAACTTTGACGTGCCAAATGATGTTATCATCGACGCCTCCGTGCCTGCGCTCATTAGAAACTCTGGCAAGGTAAAAGATAGAAATGGCGAGCTAAATTTTCTCACTTTGTATGATCCCAGATAGGACATACGCTAGGGTTTATGAGGCCTGCGTGGGTGGACTTTAAGGAGCATGGCGCGCTAGTGTGAGCAAGATCGGCAGCTGTGGCAAACGCTAATGGCTAAAAAGGCCGAAGAGTATGGCGATCACATGATAAGACCTTCATCGCAAAAGAGGACGGAGACTTGTGTTTTTGATGAGGCAGGGGCAGAGCGTCTTTAAACTTATGGCATTTAAAAGTGGCGACATTTTTAGATGGGATGACGCAGGCTAAAGAAGATGCGATAAAATGCGTGGTTTGAGCTTGCGCTTTAAAAGAGGCGGGTACCAAAAGATGAGAGCTTATATTTTGGCTAGATAGTAGCAGGGCGCATGATAGAAATTTGATAGCCAATGTGAAGTAGAGATAAATTTATCAGTGCTGGTGGAAATGGTGAGTACTAAACTACAGAGCAAGCGACGCTAAGATCACTTCAAATGATAGAGCTGGCAAAGACGTCATAGGCGTAACTGGCAACGTTTTTAGAGACTATCTAACGATCTTTTTCCCGATATTTGAGCCAGGCGGCAAACTCAAAATGCTCTCAGTTGTGCCGCTACTTGCTGGTGGAGCGACGTTTAGAGACCGGGCGCTGGCGGAACAGCTCCAACGCTAGTAAAAGAGCTAAAAAGAGAGAAATCACCTACTCTGGGACAGTTTGGGCGAGTTTTTGGCGCTTGAGTGCTTCGCTTGAACATTTGGCGTTTTAGGCAGAGGCGAAAGAGCTAAGCGAGGCGCTAAATAGAGCGATTGCTAGCTATCTTGATGAAAGCTCAAAACGCCAAACGCTACTCTGGATACTAGAGAGTCGCACTTTATCTGGCGCTATTTTTGGGCGAGAGAGATGGCAAAAGTGGTGGAATTTAAGCGCGATATTTTGCACCGAATTAGCAGACGAGCTAGAAAATGAGAGCAGACTTACGAAGGCAGATCAGAGAAAAGTGATGGTGCAAACGTGAATTGGCGGATACTACCTGCCAGACGAAGCAAAGGCAAATGGAGGTCCATGAGACCAAGTGAAATTTTAAATAAAATAATAGGATAGAAGAGATGAAAATAAGTGTGGTTGAGCTGAAACGTCGTGTGCTAGCTACAGCTTATGCGCTGTAGGAGGAGCTTTGCACGAGATCGCACTGTGATAGATGATGGTGACGTTGCACGTGCAAAGGCGATTGATCTAGCGCAGTCAAGTTGCGTATTTAACGCAAAAACTAGCGTTTGCGGTGGCGAGGACTTTGCTTTGTTAGAAGAGTAGGACATCGTCTAGCGAAACTCGCTGCACAGCCCAAGAAAGAGGGTCAAACCGAGAAGACTTGCTACTTAAAAACGCCGTAGTCGTAAAAGCAAACAGCGCAAAATATCGCCAATTGCCAAAAACGCAGTGATAATCGTAATCACAAATCCGCTTGACGTAATGGTCTGGACGGCTCATAATCGAAGCGGTTTTTAGCAAAACAAAGTGATCGGCATGGCTGGTGAGCTAGATAGTGCAAGGTCAGATATGAGCTAGCGCTGCAGCGAAAAACAGGGACGCAAAGAGCTAAAAACAAAGATCGCTGGCGCTCACTGGCCCGAGCGAGATGATCGTCGCTCAAGAAAATGATTAGCCTAACTTTAAATGACAGCGAGCTAGCAAGCCTTAAAAGAGACGAGCACCGGCGGCTGTCAAAAGATCGTTAAGCTCCTCGGCACATCGGCTACTACGCGCCAGCAGCTGCGGCCTGTGAAGATGTGCGAGGCGATAATGGGTAAGAGTGACGAGATACTAAGCGCTAGCGTGCTACTGTGATGATGAGCTAATCATGCCGGAGGCTAGTAAGGCTCTGACGTGATGGCTTAAGGAAATTTCAGAGCTAAATCGTGAAAACGAGGCAAGAGCAGACTAAGCAAAAGCGAAGCTGAGATCAGAAAAACATTACATTACGAAAGAAAAATTTGGACTCAGGAATATAGATGATAGTAAAAGAAAATGTCCCCGTTTGGGTCGATGAGAGCAGGTGTAAGGCCTGTGATGTCTGCGTGAGCTACTGCCCAGCAGAGCGTGCTAGGCATGAGGGCTTGAGCCAAAGGCGGTGCTTGGCAAGATGATAGAGATCGTCCACCCAGACTCATGCGATAGGATGTCGTGACCGCAGAGCTTCATTGTCCTGATTTTTGCCATTTATGCGGCTGATAAAAGGCTTTCATTACGCAAAGCTAACGCCTGAGAGCAAGATGCAGTGCATGCCGTAAAGCACAAATTTGCAAAAACTTGGAGAGGCGCATGAGAGGTAGTATCAACTGGAAATGCCCTAGTAGCAAAGGGCTGCGCCGTCGAGTGGCTGTAACTTCTGGCGGATATCCTATCACCTCGCAGTAGCGAGATCGCCCCACGAGCTAAGCGATGCTTTGCCAAAACATGGCGGCACATTTATACAAATGGAGGATGAGATAGCTAAATTTCAGTAGCTCTTGGCGCAAGTGCGAGCGGTGCAAGGGCGATGACCGCAAGTTCTGGTCCTGGGATTTCACTAAAGGCTGAGCAAATAGGTCTTGGCTGTCATCGCTGAGATACCGCTTGTCATCGTAAATGTCATGCGCGGTGGCCTTCAACTGGCCTACGCAACCCGCGCGCGCACAGGCGATATCTTGCAGGCACAAAAACCCAACTCCACGGCGATGTAAATATGATAGTTTCGGGCCCCTAGTAGCCTGAGGAGTGCTATACGCAGACCGTGCGTGCTTTTAACTCTGCAGACTAGGTTTATGACGCCAGTTATGCGTTTGCGCGCTTGATGAGACGATAGGCCACGCAGCAAGGGCACAGTTTTGCCAGAAATCAGCGAGCTAGAAATTATAAAAAGAAGAGACTGGTAGGGCGAGCCAAAAGAGTATAAACCGATACGAGGCAGCACCAGACGCGCCAGCTACGCTAAATCATTTCTTTAAAGGCTATCACTACCACATAACTGGGGCTTCATCACGGCGCTACTGGCTTTCCAACAGAAGATGGCAAGATCGTTGAATACTCGATGAATAGGCTGTTTAACAAGATAACTACACACTGATGAGTGCGAAGACTGAAGAGTTTATGCTCGAAGATGCTGAAATGTGTATCGTCGTTTGGTAGCGTGGCCTCTCAGCCAAGCAAGCTGATATTAGATCGTAAAAAAGGGCTAAAAGTAGAAACTATTTAAGCCACTCACACTTTTCCCAGCTCCATCTAAAAAGCTAAAAGAGATATCAGATAGTGACAGTACTCCCGGGTCTGCGAGCCAATTTGAGGCCAGTATAGTGGCGGGTTTCAAAGATCATCTTAAGAGATGACTTTTGCAAAACTGCTAGCAAACGGCAGACCGATAAGCCCAAGCGAGATCGAGGCGAAGATAGGAGAAATTGTATGGCTTTTAATTATGATAAATATTTACGAGACAGATAAAAAGTGCCTACTCTTTGGTGCTGGGGCTGTGGGCGACGGCGTCATACTAAAAGCGCTTATACGCGCTATCGACACCATGGGCTGGGATATGAACGACGTTTGCGTGGTCTCAGGCATAGGCTGCTCTGGGCGTTTTAGCGGATATCTTGACTGCAACACCATCCACACAACTCACGGCAGAGCCGTAGCTTACGCGACTGGCGTAAAGATGGCAAACCCAGATAAGCACGTCATCGTAGTAACTGGCGACGGCGACGGGACTCAGCGATCGGAGGCAACCGCACAATACACGGATGCCGCCAGAATATCGGGCTAAACTCACATCTTAATCAACAACTTCATCTACGCGCTAACAAACTCGCAAACCAGCCCAACCACGCCAAAGGGCATGTGGACGGTCACAGCGCAGTATGGCAACATCGATCCCTAGCTTTGACGCCTGTAGCTCGCAACTGCTGCAGGTGCCAGCTTTGTCGCACGTGGTAGCGTCATCGAGCCAGAGAAGCTTACAAAGCTTTTTGTAGAGGGCTTTAGCCACGATGGATACAGCTTTTTGATGTATTTTCAAACCGCCATATAAATTCGAAAGCCGCAAAATAAAATGGGCGAGGCGGTGAAAATTTAGAGTGGATAAAGGCCGCACAACTAGCAAGGTCAAATTGACAGCTAGCGACGAAGAGAGAAAAAGGGCATTTTTCCCCACTTGGCGTGCTTCACAAAGATGAAGAAAAGATCGAATACACCAAAGCTTACGACAAGGTAAGAAAGGTCGAATGAGCAATGAAGGATAGATTTCTGAGGAGCTAGCATGAAGTCACCATTAAGATTTGTCGGCGTTGGCGGACAGGGGCGTCATACTAGCAGGCGAGGATCCTCTCAGTCGCCAAGATAAAAGCAGGCGGATACGGCGTCAAGGCCTCTACCTGCACATCCCAGGTGCGTGGCGGTCCGACGAAGGTCGATATCATACTTGATGAGAAAGAATGTCATATCCTTACGCAAACGAGGGCGAAATAGACTTTATGCTTGCACACCGCGCAGATAAGCTTCACAACGCCTTTAGAAGCGGCGTGAAAGAGGGCGGCGCGATCGTTGTCGAGCCAATTTTAGTAAAAAGTGAGCGATGAAGACAAAAAGCGCTGGTAATCGAGGAAATCTCTATCATCTCTATCGCAAAAAGACGAGGTCGAAATCATCACTCAAAAGCGTCGTGGCCCTTGGCGTGGCTGTAGCGATGAGTGGGTGCATGGATAATGTGAGTGCGTGAAGAGATGCTAGCAAGCGTGCCAGCTAAGGTCAAAGAGGCAAATGCAAAAAGCTACGAGCTAGGCCTCAAAATACGCAAAAGAGCTTTTAAAATAACAATTTTGGCTAAATTTGAATGTAGCCAAAAACCTCCCAAAATGGATCAGATAAAACTAGAGACTTTCCAAAGAATATGGCTTTAAGATGCCTATCACTAGAAGCATGTCGCCTGCTGAGTGCTTAAAGATAAGAGAGAATTTACTTCCCATAAATTGGCCTACAAAACATAGATGAGTTTTTAAGATAGATAACTAAGAATTTGATGGCTTTTAGTGTGGACGAAGCAATTTGATCTAAATGCTCTTTTTAGCGAGCTTAACATCGCCACGCCAAATGAAAATTTTGCATAAATTTTAACAATTGAGAGCATTGATATTTTTGCATTTTTGATGATCTATCTAAATCTTTGAAGCGATATCTGGTATCCGTCACTTGATGACATTGAGATATTTGATCTAAAAATTAAGCTTTTATTGTTTCAGTCAGACACTATGGCGGGATATATCACGCAAAGTTATAAAATTGGCACTAGCAGTAATATGGTTTACACCTATCTGGCTTTGGTTCACACAAAATCTCCATTTATCAAAGTTACTACAAAAGCCCAAAATTTTCTCTTGGGCTTTTAATTGATAGCTTTTAGCATAACTTCTCGTTAGTAGCTCTGAAAATTTAGCTGGATTATCAAGTCTCATGCCCCTCATTTAGCCTTGCCATATCAAGGAGCAAAGGCGCTATGTCATAAATCATCGCCTCATTTTTCTCAAGTTTGCGTAGCCATGATTAGTATTGATCTCCAAGATCGGCTTAACTTTTGGAGCATTTGCGCCTTGTCCCATCTGCCTCAACATCTCTTGCATAGCATAATCAGGGTCGTTTTTGTCATATATTAGCACCGCATGACCGAGCTTGAGAGCCTTGAGCTTAGCCTAACGTCTTTAACCTCGTCTTTTAGTATCTCTTTCATCTTAACAAGCGTGTTTGCGACCTTGCTCTCATCGACTTCTCATCGCTTTTTGATCTCGTCATTTATATCCAGCATGAGACTGATTTTAGAGGTGTTTTTATCAATCCATTTACCATTGGCATGACGATCGTGTCGATCTCTTCATCCATTATTAACACTGATGTCGTTTTTCTCAAAGCTTTCAGAAGTGGCGAATTCTTAGCATATTTTCGTTGTTGCCGCTGATGTGGTAGATCGACTCTTTTGATCCTCTTTCATCGCCTCTTTGTACTCTTTTTAAGCTGATTAGCCCGTCTCTTTTTGAGCTTTTAAATAGGCAAATGTCTCAAAATTTGCTCTTTTTCAGCGTTAAAGTCTATAAAGTCCCTCTTTTAAAAACCTTTCCAAAATAGTTTGTGTAATTTATATATTTTTCACGGTCGCTTTCTTTTAACTTTGCGAGCTCGCTTTAGAAATTTTCTTCACGCTTTGCTCTTTGACGCTTCTCGCGATCGCATTTTCTGCAAAATTTCACGGCTAACGTTTAGCGGCAGATCCTCAACATCGATCACACCTTTGATAAATCTAAGATATGGCGGCAAAAAGCTCTTTGCATCGTCAGTTATAAAAACCCTCTTCACATGAGCTTCACGCCACTTTGATAATCAACCCTAAAGAGATCAAACGGCTCAGTGCTTGGCACATAAAATAATGTCGAATACTCGATCTTGCCCTCGGCCTCTGTGTGGATATAAAGCAGCGGGTCGCTGCTGTCGTGAAATGAGTGCTATAAAAGTCGTTGTAGTCTTGCTCTTTGAGGCTGATTTGCTTAGTCTCCAAAGCGCACTTTGCCTTTGTTTATCTGCTCGTTTTTTTGCTCTCATAGGTGCCTTCTTTTCACCTTCTTTTTGGCGCGACGTAGCTCTTTATCCATAAATAGGGATAAGGGATGTGGTTTGAGTACTTTTTGACTATCTCCTCTATGCGCAGAATTGCAAACTCATCGTCGTTTAAATGCAAGTAATATCCGTACCAAAGCCATCTTTGCTAGCCTCTTCGATCTCGTAGCTTTTTGCGTCAGATGTCCATTTAGAGGCTTTCTCACCAAGCGCACGCTTGCTTATAACTTCGATCTTGCTTGCCACCATAAACGCTGAGTAAAAGCCCACGCCAAACTGGCCAATGAGCGAGCTATCTTTCTTTGCATCACCGCTTGCTTTGCATAAAGCCCTTTGTTCCACTTCTTGCAATGGTGCCCAATTTGCGATAAGCTCATCTTATCCATGCCGATACCGTTGTCGCTGATGGTTGAAATTTTCGGCTTTTTCATCGACCTTTATGTCGATCCTTGAGTGTAGCTAGCTTTTATACTTTTCGTCGGTCAGCATAGATAGTTTAGCTTATCAAGTGCGTCGTTTGAGTTTGATATGAGCTCTCTAGAAATATCTCTTTGTTTGAGTAAAGAGAGTGGATCATCAAATTTAAAAGGTCACTGACCTCGGTCTGAAATCCAAATTTATCTGCCATTTTCTTTTCCTTTTTAAAATTTTTGGCAGATTATAACACAAAGTGATAAAAATATTTCATACATTGATAGTAATGCTATCAAGTTTATTTACTTATAGTAATTTGTTTTAAAAAGTAATAATTATAAATATAAAATTAGTAAATTTAAAAATATTATTAAATATGTGTTTTTCTACATTTTCATTTAAAATAGGAGTATTAATATGAAAATTAATAGCATGGAGGGATGAGATGACTACGTAGTATTTTGGTAAAAGTTTCTAGCAACAATTGCTGTGGTTTTGAGCGATATGTATGATGTGTTTTGTGTTTTACATATCAAATGTTTTGGAGCGTGAGATCAGGAGGAGTAAAACCACTGTCAGGCAAAATGTTGCACTTGCGATGGATACGGTTGAGCTGTTTGACTGAGATAATGAAAACAACGCTAAGTTATTTGTAAGTGCTCTTTAAAAGAGCTTGTGAGGAAAAATTTTCAATCAATCAGCATATGATCAAAAACTGCTGGCCATGAAGCACTCGAGCTAATATCGTATAATAAAGGCACATTAAACAATAGCTATGAATTAGTGGATGACGGCATTTGGCAAGCAAATGGTGGAATTTCTCACCATATTTGCTAAGTCGGAAGACTGGTTTTTAAGAGTTAGTACATCTTTAAAAAGATTCTAATGGAAAAAAGAGCTGACGGGCACATATCTTGATAAAAATAGTGAGGCCTATAAAAAGATAATAAATAAAGAGAGCTATATTGGCATAGCTAATCTTTTTGGACACAGTTACGTATGTAGCTATGAGCCAGTTATCGAAAAAGCAAGTTGTAGCTGTTTTATTTATAGGTTATGACTTTACTGAAGGCCTAGAAGACCTTGAAAAACAATGGCGCAAAATGAAGTTAGTGAGTCATGGGTATTTCTCTCATCTACAACACAAAACTAATACCGGAGATCCACCCAACTCTAAGCTGGCAAAGAGATAAGTAGTGATGTTAAAGTCGCTATGGACAAGATCGTAAAACAAAAGAAGGTGTTGAATTAGCTAATACTGGTGGTGTTGAGCGAATAGTTGCGTTTGGAGCCATTTGATAAGCTAAACTGGATCGTGCTTTGGCTCTAGCTGTGACTGATGACTTCTAACACCTCTAAAAAGTAGTTAGCAAAAACTTCATCATAGCAAGTATCATAGTTACTTTGCTCTTGATCGTTGTTTGTATATTCTGCTTAAAAAGATGGTTGCAAAATCCTATCGATAGACTAGGGTGCAAACTTTAAATGCTATAACATCTGACTTTACAATTAAAATCCCAATCTACGGCAAAAGATGAGATAGCTAAAACTAAGCAATGATATAAATAACTTCATAGAGCGCATAAGAGCATTAATAAGTGACACCAAGCATCTTTCAAAGTGAAAAACAGCTCAGTCGCAAATGAGCTAAGTCTCTCACCTCTCTTCAAACAGGCAAACGCGTGGAAGAATCAACCCAGATCGTTGAAGAGACAAATCAAAGATGCCACCAATGCAAGAAGCCATGAAAGAGTCTTTTAGCGATAGCTCAAGCTGGCAAAGATGACCTTCAAAAAGGCAAGCACTCATATAAAAACAGCTACTGACGCTATCAAAGCCCTATCATCTCAGATCGTAGACTCTGCAAAACGTAGAGAGCCAAATGGCTAGCAAGATCGAGCAGCTTTAGCCGTGACGCTGAACAGGTAAAATCAGTGCTTGTAGTTATCAACGATATCGCTGATCAGACAAACCTACTAGCTCTTAACGCAGCTATTGAGGCCGCTCGTGCAGGCGAGCATGGACGTGGCTTCTGCAGTCGTTGCTGACGGAGGTTAGACAGCTAGCTGAGAGAACTCAAAAGTCTCTAACAGAGATCAATGTAACTATCAACGTTATCGTTCAAGCGATAAATGATGCGCGAGCAAATGGGTATCAACCTAAGCAATCTAAGAGCTAACCTCACGTTGCAAGCGACGTTGAAAAAGACGATAAATGATATGAGTGAGACGATGAATAACGCCATAGCGATGTCTGATAAGACTATGCAAGACTACATCGCAACTGGTAAGAATGTACTGAGATCATGGATGGCATCTCAGAGATCAATCACCCTCATCTGAAAATGCTAGAGCGTAGGAGATAGCTTCTGCGTACTGAACATCTAAATAAGATGACAGACGCGCCAATTCTAAACTAAGCGTCTTTAGAACTTAAGACTTTTACCTCTTAATGATTGTTTTTGGTCTAGCTTTAGGCTAGACCTTTTCAATTGATAGACAAAACTTCAAATACTTTTATAAAATTTAAACATATAAAATAAAATTTACGGATAAAAATGAGCAGGGCTTTTGGTAATTTAGATATTGCAAAGCAGAAGAGTTATTTTCATTTTCGTCTAGGACTTTTGCATGCTCTCTCTTGTAGCCTCCAGCCAGTCCCTCTTTAGAAGTATCAACCAGATCAAGACAGATGATCTTGATATCAGCCTTTTTAAAGGTGAAATCTCTAATCTTTCATCGCGTCGCTTCCGACGATGACGATAGGGCTGAACTTTTAAATTTAGCTTTTCAACTAGCAACTTTGCGCCACCTTTAAAAGGTAGCAGTTTTTTCGGTTTGCGACCTCGTTCCTCTGGAAAATATAGCTAAAAACGCGGCCATTTTTCAACTCCCTATCTTTGGCCTCTTTCAAAAGCTTTATGAGCGAGTGCTTGTTCTCGCGCTCGACTGCTATCATCTTTGGAAGGCTTGTATGCCAATGATCGAATTTTTCCGATCTGCGCCTTTGCGATCCAGCAAAGATTTTTAGGGTGCACCTCTTCAAGCACGATGATGTCAAGCATACTTTGGTGATTGATAAGCAAGATATTTGCCTCATCTTTAAACTCACCTATCACCTCAAGGCTATAACCGCCAAAAATCTCTGAGCTCTGCCCCAAACTTTCTAATAGGTCTATTTTTAGAGTTAAAAAGCCACATAAAAAGACTACGACAAAAACGCTAAGAACAGTCATGATAGAGAAGAAAAATAGCTCTAATTTTTGACAAGGTCGTCCTTTTTCACCCAGCCGATCTTTCCATCTTGAAACAAAATTTTCGAATAATCGCCCTTTTTGTCTGTACTTTTCAACATTTTTCATTTTTACGAGATGTGTAAAATGGTCGAATTTTCTGGCTGGCAGGATAGTGACGCTAACATCAGGCTTTATGCACAGCTTTCGCCAAAAGGGGTTGTAGGTGTAATCCCAAGCGCGATAAAGACCGCCGCCACGAAAAAAAGTAGCTAATTCTCTGCGCCAAATGGCTAGCAAGATAAAGATCACCACACAAGAGTAGATCGTGATATCTTTGTAGGTGCTAAATTTCGCTTTGTTTTGATTTAGCCCGATCTGCGTGCTAACCTCGTCCTCTTCGACGCTAACTGGCAGGAAAAAGCTCTCAAATTTAGCTTTTTAGATTGTAGTAGTTAAAGTCAAGTCGTCTTTTTGTTTGGTTTAAAACACCGCAAAATAATATGCACTTTGCGAGTTAGAAGTCGCCATTTATCGTATCCACGCCTTGCTTTTAAAGATCGTTTTGTTCTCGATATTAAAGGCGCTTAGATCGACGTTGTTTCCGTAAATTTCACGACCATGATATTGTTTATGTCATCAATTTAGTCGTTTTTACCTTTCACCTCAAGGTTGTCAGCGACGATATGGTTGTAGTTTTTCGTCACTTCTAAGCTCTTTTTAGCTTTGGCAAAAAGATATTTATATTTGAGTTTTGGTAGTTTTCGCCATTTCTTTTAAATTTAGACTAACTCTTAAAAGTCTTGGCGTCAATGCTCGTTGCTTCAAGATAAAAGGTGCCCACATACTTGTTCTCATCGCCTTTTACCCATTGAAAATCTTTTCTTATTTAGCCATTTTATATTCGTCTCATCAAGCGCGTCTCAAAGCCAATCTCAAGATCACTTTTGCGTATCAGCGGTGACTTTCGATACTAAAAACTCTCCGATAACGACGCTTTTAGGCACATTTGTCGCCTTTTAAAAGTAGCTCTTTTTATCTTGATCTTGTCATAGACTTGATTGTCAGGATGCTGATATCTGGTCTCGTTTGTCGGCACGATGTTTCGCATCCGCTCTGGAGTTATGCGTCTCAGGCTGAGGGAGACAAATTTCTCCTTGAGATATCTTGCTGGTCGAGTGGTTTTTGCTTTGGCTTTTGCGTTGGGGCTGTTTACAATTTGATCCCGCCCAGCTTCAGTCCATCATATCAAAAACGCTGACTTCGTCGGTATTTACGGCAAATAATTTAGGGCGAGCAGGGCTGTTAATAGCAGTACTTTCTTACCAAACTAGCCCTTTAACATCTTCATACCATCGTCAGTTCCCAAAATCTTCTCGCAAGCGCGCTCTGATGAGGCATAAGACCAAATATCCTCTTACTCTCATCGCAAATTCCCAGCTATGTTATCAACTCGAGCCGTTTGGATTTATCTCATTGCTGTGGCTGTCGCAGTATTTTAGCAAGACTTGCTCATTATCATATAGGCTTTTTAGCGTCTCTTCATCGGTGTAGTAGTCGCCTTCGCCATGAGCGAATAGGATGTTTACTACTTCGTTTTTGGCTAATTTGCTAGGAATTTATTGTTATTTGAGATCACTTTTAGGTGGTGATATTTTGAGACGAATGTAATTTCTTCATTTCTTCTCATCGCACCTTTTAAAAAGTCCAAGCTCAAGAAGCATCTGAAAACCATTGCAATTCCCCAAGATATAGCCGCCTTTTTGCATGCTCTTTTTACAGCCTGTATAGCTGGAGCACGAGCTATCGAGCCGTTCTTAGGTAGTCGCCGTAGCTAAAACCACCAGGCAAACATCGACTAGATCAGCCTCTATCTTATCTTCTTTGTGCCAGATGATCTGCGTTTGGCGACTAAGTAGCTAAAGGCGTGAGCCGTCATCTTCTCTCGCAGTTTGTGCCAGGAAAAAGTATGATCGCTACTTTCATAGCATCGATCTCACAGTCTTCGATGACGTGTTTGCATAGAGCTCTTTCACACATCACTTTTAGTTGCTCGTTTGCTTTGTTTTTATCGCTCCTCACCGATATCTCAAAAACGATTTTGTTTGCCTATTCTGACATTTGACACGCCACTAAATCCAAGCGAATTTTAGAGCGTGCTCCACTGAGCTTACTCAGCAGGGTCTAGGACCCCGCTTCTTAATGCTATGTTTACGACAGCTTTCATCTTTGTCCTTACGATGTAATTCTTCTTAAAACTTCTTCATAAGCGACTTTATACACCACCAATATCTTGTCTAAATCTATCTTTATCAAGTTTTTCGTTTGTTGTCGCGTCCCAAAATCTGGCAGCCTATCAGGGCTTATCTCGTCAGCTAAGATGATGTTGCCATCTTTGTCGATACCAATTTGACTTTGAAATCAACTCAGTTTTACTTTTCTTCTGCAAAGAATTTAAATAAGATAGAGTTGATCTCTTGCTGTGTGTCTTAGGGTTTGAAGATCTTTTTCGCTCTTTTACTAGCCCATGATGATGCAGTGCTCGTCAGTCACCAAAGGATCGTGCAACCGTCGTTTTTGTAGTAAAACTCACAAGCGTAAAAGGTAAAACCGTGCCTCTTTTATGCCAAGTCTGCTAAGTGAGCCAGTCGCGATATTTCTACAACAACTCTCAAGAGGTATGATCTCTGCATTTTTCACCACTTGCTCGGTGTCGCTTATTGTCTCAACTAGGTCAGTCACGATACCTTTGCTCTCTAGCAGTTTAAAAGCTAGTAGAGATTTTGTTATTTAGCGCCTTTACCAGCTTCTGTTGCTCTTTTTGAGCATCAAATGCTGTTAGATCGTCTTACCCAGCTCAGCCAAGTACCGGATCGTCTGTGGCGTACATCTTTTGCCTTTTCCTCGTAACAAGCTCTCTTTTTGCATGATCTTCCCTTTTTGGGTTATTTGATTATTGTTTGATCTTCGTACCTTAATAGTATCAATCGCCGTTTTTAACTGGATATCCTCATCGACTTTTTGTGTGATTATCTTTTTGTCATCTTTTTGTGTCGGTTTTATTGCCTTCACCAGTTGTATTTATCTTATTTAGCTCATTTTTTAAGGTGCGCTTTTAGCCTCGCCTCTTTTTATACCAAATGCGCTCTTCGCTTTGCGGTACTTTTGCCAGGGTGAACAACAACATCAGGTGTGACGCCCACAGCTTGATGGTCCTGCCGCTTGGCAAGTAGTGTCTTGCTATTGTTAGTCTTAAAGCCTCGGTATCGTTCATTGGCAAGATCACCCGAACACCGCCTTTGCCAAATGTGTTTTCGCCGATCACAACCGCATCGTTTGTGCGATCTTGCAACGAGCTACTCACGATCTCGCGTTAGCACTTGCGCTACCGCCATTTACTAACGACAACAAGTGGGAGTTTTGAAAGAGTTTTGCTAGCACTTGCTTTTTATACCTCACGTTTTCAGATGCGTCGCGACCTTTTGAGATACGATGACACCGCTATCAACAAAGAGATCAACAAGACCAACAGCTTGATTTAAAAGTCCGCCAGGGTTGTTTCTAAGCGGTCGAGCATGATGCCGCTTTGCTTTTGATACTCTTTATCGCGTCTTTTACCTTTTGTGACGACGTTTTTGTCGTAATTTGTAACACGTACATATAAAATGTTGTCGTTTTCTATCATTTTTGCATAGACAGACCTGACTTTTATGAGGTCTCTTGCGATTTTTACACCAAATGGCTTTTTGCTCGCCTTTTCTCAAAAATGGTAATTGTTATCGGGCTTTTGGTCATGCCACGCATTTTATTTTACGGCCCTCATCTATCGTCGTGCCAATAGTTGAATTCAAGCCATCGATCCCTAAAATGATATCGCCTGATTTTTATACCACGCTTTGTCAGCTGGAGTGTCCTCGATAGGCGAGGAGTAACCCGTTAGAGCGCTATCTTTCATGCCAACTGTTATGCCAAGTCCGCCACACTCGCCAGTTGTTTGCACTTGCTACATCTTTGTAGGCTTTTTCATTTAAAAAGCTTTGAGTGAGCGTGGTCCATTTTGCATAAGGCCGGCGATGGCTTTGTCGATTATCTCTTTAATTTAATCGTCATCAACGTAGTATTTTTCGACTGTTGAGATGGTTTTGTGAGTTTTGAAAGCGCTTTCAAGCTTTGCGCTTGCCTCATCCCTCAGTTTTAGCAAAAGTGCATTTACTGCCACGCTTTGAGATGAGCGAGGGCGCCTGTTATTTTTAGCGCTAAAAGATATACCAATTTATTCAAAATTTTCCTGTATGTTTTTTAGTCCAATTTTATTAGCTTTTGACTAGTATAACGTAGCTTTTCAATCTGCACTCTGTTTATTTTTAACACAATTTATACAGCATTTTTAGCAATCAAATAGTCAAAGTGACAAAAATTGTAATAATACTTGACAATATAAGACTAAAGTTATATAATCCCAACTATATAAAATAATCTATGAGATTTAATGGCTGATATAACAGAAACTGTAACAGCTCAGATGCGAGACACTTGATAAGTAAGTAGTGTTAGTATAGATCTTTTTCTAAAACCGCAAGTTGTGCTACTTCACGTCTTTTGGGCTTTTGCTCGCTGATAGCACTCATTTTAAATCAGTATTTAATAAGATGAATGATAAGCACGCAGTCGAGCTTAGATAAAAAGCAAGATCCGTCATACTCCTAGAAGTCAAACGTTACGCAAAGATAACGTTTCAGTTTCAAGAGAGCTTATAACCCTGCTTTGAAAATGCAAAAAGCTAATGGTAAGACTGGGCGATAGCTATGCTGTTGATACTTTGATTATCTCGCCTCTGGAGCTTAGTGAGATCAACAGTACTCTAAGGACTTAGGGACATCTTAGAGATCAAAAGAACCTTGAGAGCATAAGAGGTGTAAAAAGATAGATAGCCAAACTCAGCGACGATACCTGACAGCCTAGAGAATGGTATCTGATCTAACGCAAAAGCGCAAATAAAGAGCTTGATCCAGTCATCGACGGACGAAGAGATCACTAGAATGACTGCAATTTGGTGGGAAGAGCATAACCCCATCTTGCCGGTGAGCTAGGCGTTGGTAAAACAGCTATCGTTGAGGGGGCTAGCTCAAAAGATAGTAGCTCGCGATGCTGCCAACAAGTTTCCTTGCAAACATGCGTCATCGCGCTTGATATGAGCGCAGTTGTAGCTGGAGCAAAGCATAGAGGCGACGTGAGGACAGGTTAAAAGCAGTCATCGAAGAGGTCAAAAATCAGGCAACGTTATACTATTTATAGATGAAACACACCATAGTTGGAGCAGGTGCGAGCTGAGGGCGGAAATGGACGCCAAACATCCTAGAAAACCAGCCCTTGCACGTGTATTTCACGCTTTGTGCGACAACATCAAAAGAGTATAGAAAATACTTTGAAAAGATGCAAGACTTTCAAAGACGTTTTCAGCCCCATAGACGTCAAAGAGCCAAGCGCAAATGAGGCATTGCAAATTTTACGTGGTATAGAGAGAGCGCTCTCGAAGTTCACCATGGCATCACGATAACAGATAGCGGCGCTAGTTGTGGGCATGCTAAGCGACCGCATACATCGCAAACCGCTTTCGCCAGATAAGGCGATAGATCTCATAGACGAGGCAGCTAGCGAGCTTAAGATGCAAATAGAGAGCGAACCATAGAGCTTTCAAAGATAAAACGCGAGATCGTAACGCTTCAGCGAAAAGAGAAGCTCTAAAGATGGAGGATGTGATAAAACAAAGAAAGACTTGGCGAGATCGAAAAGAGATAGCTGATCTAAATGAGAAAAAGCGTAGCACTTGATACTACCTGAAAACGAAAAGGCTGTTTTTATGGACTCAAAAGCAACAAAAAGAGATCGGATAGCGAAAATCACAAGCTGAGATAGCAAAAGAAATGGCGATCTTCAAAAGGCCGCTGAGATAGAATACGGCAAAATAGCAGACGCCAAAAAGCACAAACACGAGCTTGAAGAAAAATGGGGAAGGCATGGAAAAAGAGGCGCGCTTCTTAAAAATCAAGTCGATGGGCCAACCTTGTGGCTGAAATTTTGAGCAAATGGATCGGATTTTCAGTTAAAAAGATGCCAACAAGCGAAAAGAGAAACATCTGCGCATCGAAGAGCATCTAAGAGAGAGTGCTGTTGGTCAAGATGACGCACTACACGCACTTGCGACGTGCTGTTAAGAGCAGAAACAAAGCTAGGCTACGAGGGGCAAAGGCCGATTGGTCTCGTTTTTATTTCGGACCAATAACAGGCGTGCTGGTAAAAACCCAGTCCGCTAAGGCTACGGGCTAAAGTATTTGACGATGCCGAGAAGGCGCTTATCCGCTTTGATATGAGCGAACATGGGCGGAAAACACAGCGAGCAGGCTACTTTTGCAGAAAGTGCGCTCCCAGGATATGCGGGCTACGATGAGGGCGGTCAGCCACAGAGGCAGCGTTCGTAGAAGACCATACTCAGTCATACTTTTTGACGAGGTTGGAGAAGGCTCACAAAGCGATCGCATTTAATATACTTCTTGGCATGTTTTGACGATGGACGCGCCACCGATAACAAGGGTAGTGACGGTTGATTTTAAACACGATCAACATTTTAACCTCAAAACATCGTCAGTACTCACTCATCATGCGAGCTAAAGCGGCGAAGACTCGTGATGAAGCAGTTAAAAACGTGAGCTAGAAACTACTTCTAGCAGAGTTTTTAAATAGGCTTGATGATACCATCATCATCTTAATCTCTAAATGAGCAAGGCTTGATATCTATCGTAGACATGCGCGTTTAAAAGAGCTTGAAAAACTTCTTCACAAACCGGCGGTATCAAGGGCAGATGCAAGCGATGAGGCTAAGCAATCTATCGCAAAGCTGGCTTGACATAGTCTGATGGCGCAAGACCACTAAGAAGAGCGCTATGAGCCAGTTGAGGACAAGATAGCTTCGATATGATCGAGGTCAGCCAGAAACTGGCGATGAGATAGTCAGCAAATAGTGCACGGTATGAGAAGATAGAGATAAACATAACTGCACTACTTTGGCAGGCTTTAGCTTCGCCAGGATACTCTACAAATACATAGATTAAATACGGTGACAGCAAAACAGACAGACCTAAAGCATTTATTGGCACACTTTATATCTACACCACACAATGACTCCTAATTCCCTACGAAGCAAGTCCAAAGTAAAATAGAGCGATGATACTCGCAGACACGCAGGCAGTGTGATGTGAGCCAAGCAAGAACGATAGGTTTTACTCATCTTTCCAGCTGGCGCGGCATTTACGATGCCGATGCCCAAAACAGCGCCTATTAGGATACGAGCCGAGCAACAGGTATGCCAAGTTTTGTAGCTAAAAAGTGCGGACGATGCTTGAGGCAAGCTCTGCGCCAAAGCCAGTCGTAGGTAAAATCGTCCGCCAGTTTTGAGCCGATAGTTGTGATGACCTCTTTGCCCACCAAAAGTCCAATGCAACGAGAGCAGATGCCATTAAGGTCACCATTGCGACGCTTTGGGTATTGGCGAGCTGGTCGATCGAGCCAGTAGTAATGTACGCGTGCGACCCTGCAGCAGCCTGGTCCAACCTGCAGCCAGCGGCGTCGTTTGCGCCGTGTGAAAAGCAAGCAAAAGATGAAGCGGTAGACTTTGAAACCAGGCGAGAAAATCTAGCCGATACTTTTTCGCTGTCGTTTTTACTCATGACGTTGATGATGGCAAGGTCATGCCTGCCAGGCGCGCCCGATCACAAAGATGATCCAGGAGAAGTTTGAAGGATATCACTAAAGCACAATTGAGACGCTCCAAGCCCCTAAAAGTGCTCACCGACGATAACCATTTGCCGCAAATCCAGCGATTATTGGTCATAGGCGCTCATCGCTTTCTTTAAATGTGGCCTTGATCGCCTTTTTCTCTATCCTCGATGGCGCGAATACTTGTTATGCACCATATCTCGGTCGTTTCTGATCTCGTCCTCGCCGATAACAGCGATCCCTGAAAGCGTAGCGGATCTGCTCTTTCGGCTGGCTTTCACGGAGCCTCATACAAAGCCTCCCTGAGATGCTTTCTCCTCGGATTTTAGGCTTTTAAGTCCATTTATAGCTCATGAGTCGGGCCCCAAACTTTTCTTTTACATACCCCAAATATACGCTGGCACCACACGCCAAGGCAGTGAGACGACCCAGCCAACGGCAGATCCCGCGACTCTCGCCCAAGAGACCATGCTAAGCTGGCTGGCTCACCATAAACCTGTGGCGGTAAGTCCAGCACTTCTGATGATACCGCCCACGATAGAGCGTGGTCGAGACTGGAAGGCCTGTCGCGTAAAGAGCCAGACCGGTTTAGCTGAAGGGCTGAGATCATGCATGACAGAGGCCTTACCGGATCAGCCCAGATTGTAATCTAACGATCTCATTTTCATCGTATTTGTAGACCAGAGCCCAGTACATCGCGCCGCTAAGCCCAAAATAGCCGCGATAACAAGGGCTTCGTTTTAGCGTAAGAGTTTTAGCACCAACGCTTGCGCCAGTTGTCACAGCAATGTCGTTCAAGCCGCTGGATAAGACGCCAGCAAATAGGCCACATCGGTAGCGATAAGGAACAAAAAGAGTTGTTTGTCGGGATGCATTGATAGCAAACGAAAAATCCAAACGCTGGCAAATCGCATAACGAGTGCCAAGCTAGTCATCTCGAAGCAACTCAAGCCCCTGAAAGAGAGTTTTCGCAAGATTATATCTGATAATTATTATTAAAAGTATTTAGAATGCCTCACTTTAAATGAGGCTAAATTATCATATGTTAGAATTTTGCGAGCACTTCGGCGCGATAAAATTTTCCGGTTATACCGGATCGATCTTGGCTCAAATACCTCAGTGTGGCGCCTGTCAAAAGTGGGCAAACACCTCTGTAGTAACGAGCTAGCGCGAAGGAAAAAGATAGTTGAGCTGTCGCAAGTGCTTAAACGAAAGTGGCGCAAGATAGGCTTGGAGGCTGCCACAGGCTACCTTTGCTGCGGTAGCGGAGCTGTTGCGCTGCAACGGACTTTCGCCAATGAATGCGTGGCGGGTTGCGACTGAGGCTCTTTAGAGTGGCGTCAAACAGCGAGGTGAAAATTTTCGACGAGGTGTAGAGAGAATGATGGCAATTTTTCATTTAATCAGGACGGCAGAGCTGAGGCAAAACCTGCATATTTTGGAGTTCAAACGCCTCAAAAGGCGCTGGGGGTTGGACGAGTAGACTGGAAGCATAGTTGATTATAGGTGGAGCGAGCTCAGAGATCGGCGAAGATGGATCGTAAAAGCTTTTTATGCCCGTAGCATCACTTTTTGAGAAATTGTACCTCAAGCCATTTCTGGAGCAAAATGCAAAATTCTGCACCAAAGAGGCGAGGGCGTTTTAGGCTCAGCTGAGGTCAATAATATCGCTCCTAACTTCTGGCGTGCCAACAAGAACACGCAGCCCTCAAAACTTGGGAAAGCTAAACTACGAAAACTATGACGCCAGATAAAATGGCCTTCAGAGCTTTAAAATGAGCGACTTTGACCACTTTATAAGCGAGCTTTAAAGCTTTGATGAGGCCGCAGCACGTGGCGGTCGGCAAGGATAGAACTTTACCTTATCGCTGGGACGCTACTTTTTAAAAAGAGCCGCCATGGGCAAGAAGCAGATTTATAGTTATCGACGATGGGTTTAGAGAGGGCGTTTTCGCGCGCTTATCTGCAAGTGTCATATCAAGAAATTACTGCACAAATCTAGTTATTATTTCGCGAAAATTTAAAGGAGAGAAAACGAGCTACAAGAGAGCAAATTTGAGCTGGTTATAAAAGAGGCTATGGAGGCAAAAGATGAGTTTGCAAAGGACACTTTTATGATCGCTAAATGCGCTGCGCTACAGGTCGAAGTCGATCAGAGCTGATCGAGATGACTGACGAGGTCGAAGCTTCCGGCTAGCTTCAAAAGGAGATCAAAGAGAGCTGACTCGGCTCGAGCTCTATCTAAAGGGCGAGAGAGATCTCACGCCAAAAAGAGCAGGGCGAGATCGACTATCAAGGCATACTCAAGCCAGCGCAGCCTAAGTGACGAGGGAGCGTAAAAGGCAAAGATCGAGGCGATCATACAGTGCGCTGCAAAACCTTGGTGCTGTGGACAAAGAAAATGGCAAAAAGATGAGATCGGAGCGAGCTGCTGAGGCAAAGCGCATAAGCGTGACTGCAAAAGAGCTTTGGCTTCACATAAAACAATTTTAAAGTCGTGTTACACTTTGAATGTGCGGCTTTCACTTTGATTTATTTTACATAAAATAGTGCATATTATTTTACGTAAACACTGTAATTTTTAAGAGTACTGAGCAATGAGGCTAGAACGCGTATGAATGTAATATATATGCTGGTGATGGCTTTAATGTAGCCATTTGGCTACTTTTGGGCTGGCACTCGTAATTTATAAGCATCTCTGGTTTACGCAACAACAAGGCTAAAGATCAAAGCAAACTTGGCAATTTGGATTTAGCTTTATATGCGATAATTTATAATTCTGACTCATGCGGCTTTGACTGCCTCGAATTTGTTTAACCTATTTGCGCTTTGGAAGCTAGCAACAAAGCTTATGCAAGGATTGTATTTTGAGTTTGTCTATGCAAAAGAGGTGTAAAGCGTGCAGCAAGCCTAGCTAACGGAGCTTGCAGTAATTATCTATACAAACCAAAAAATTTTACAAGCTCCTCAAATTATTCAAAAATATCTCCAATACGCGGCAAAGATACGCATTTAAAGCTAGTGCTACATGAGAGAATAGGGGCTTTAAAAATAGATCTTAAGCTTAGCTAATTTGAGTTTTGTTTTTGCAATATCCAACTTGCAATTTGAAAATGTAATTTTTTTAGGCTCTCAATTTATTGGACAATTTAAAGTAGCAAGTCTGACCAAATAAAACAATCATCCGCCACATACAATGATTTTAAAAGCAAAATTTATATAGACAAAAGCCTGCTCACCGAGAGGTTTTATTTGCGGACACATCATCTTGTACCTTATTAAATCCAGCTAATTTGAGCTTTCTGCCAAAAGACTAAAATGTTAAAAATCACTAATTCTACTAAGAAAAATTACGTTAGTAATTCCATAGGGTTTTAAAAAGCTAGACCGTTGTTCGAGCTGGCTCGAAGTTTATTTTGCAGCGAGTACCGTTGTATGAGTTAAATATCTCTTTGCTTAAGCTCTCAGCTTTTTAAACTCATCAACAAAGTGTTTACGTTTTTCCCGTAGCCCTTGATAGCTTCGTCTAGGATAGTTTTTATTCTTACACCCGCCAACCAATTTTCGTGACTTTTCATAGTTTTTTAGTGTGGCTAAAGCTTTTGCGCACTCGTTGTCGAATCCCACGCCATAAGCCCTTGAGTCTTTTTTCGATCTGATCTGTAGTAGCTCATCTCGTTTATAGTATCAGAGTAAACGCCCAATTTTATAGGACGATGACAGCGATCTTTGCGATGATACCAATATCTTGTTTTTCAGCGTATTTTGAAGTGTTTGCGGCAGTCTCTTTTGCGTTTTGTTAGTTTGCGAGACCTGCTTTAAAGTTTAACATTTGCTGTATGATCTTTTGGAAATTTTCATCGATCTTTAGAATTTCGTCGATATCTTTAGCCCTTGCTGGGCGTACTTGGATATTTTATACCGATTCTCGTGCCGCTTTTTGCGTATTTTCAGCGAGCTTTCTAACTTCATCAGCAACGACCGCAAAACCGCGTCCATGTTCACCCGCACGTGCTGCCAGATAGCTGCGTTTAGAGTTAGTAATTTGTCTGCTCTCGGCTATGTCTTTTATCAATCGATAACCGAAGTGATGTCGTCAGTTCTGTTATTTAGCGTGCTGATAGCGTGGCTTGAGCTGCCCATTAGCCCCTCAAGGACTTGCGTCGAGCGCTTACCATTTATGCTTTGCGTCGTATCCTCATATCCCGCTGTATCTTTTTGCAGTAAGAGCCATTTATTGAGATTTTTTTTATATTTTCATTTAGGCTACTTCTAACATCCCTCATCCCATTGTTGCCATTGCCATGTGTCGAGCTCTTTCGAGAGTATGCCTCTACCTTGCTTTTTTGTCCGTCTTTATGCCTGTAACGTCATGTTACATCGAAATGGCATTTGCTTAAAATGCCCCACGAAACCTCTAAGATATTTCTATACTTTACCTGTTGCTCGTGCAAAGCTAGAAGTCGAATTTTCTTGGAGGCTTCTACTTGGTCAAGTAAGTCGTTTATGCCAAGAGCTACTTCATAAAGGGTCGCTTCCTTTACTATTTACTATTCAGGCTCTAATATGCCGTTTCCTTGGCTGAGCTTAATACGTTTGTGTGCCTTTTCGCCCGCTTATAGATTCTATTTTTACCAAAACATCTTATAGCCTTTGTAGGTTATTTATAATTCATCGTAGCTATTTTTCTCGCCTAAAAATCTGTCGTGAAATTAAGCAGTAGGCTCCATGCCGTTACTCTTTTCAACCGACAAAAGTTTTTATACATAGGCTCCCCATATCTCGATCGCCTTTGGATTTGGCTGCGTCTTACTGAGTAGTAGCCAACTGGTGTTGTTGTATTAACAATCAGGCTGTAATGTTTGCAAAACCCAAGTAATATCCCCCATCAAAGCTTTTATTTTTTTATAAGCAAAATTTTGTTTTGGTGGCTGCTAAAGTAGCTTAAAGATACTCGGCACATCTGGGTGCCTTAAGATGTTGTGCGGTTTGCCCAAGACCCCTGACTGTTTAGAAGCGCCAACGATCTTTAAATGGCTATTGCAGTATGTAGTCCGTCCTTTTAGATCAGGTTCGAGACTAAAAAAGCACTCTTCGGACCTATATGTTCTTTTATTTTCGACATCTTTCCTTAAGATTTTAATATTTTTGCTTTAATGCTTTACAAGATCCCACATCGGCAAAATATACTTAAGAGCTAGTAAAGGTTCATCGTTGCTATAAAAACAATGCTGGTGATCGGCCTCGATATAGTTTGAGATGCTGTCGATAATGCCAATTTCATCCTGTAATAATTGCAACTTTTTTGCGTCAGGCATCCTCCAAGCTACCACTTTGCTCGCCAGCGCTATCATCTGATCAGCATTACATAATTTGTATCTCTAAACGTCAGAGGCTCACACCTCGCCAACTAGCACCTTCACGCTAGCAGCCGCCTTTTTATATCTTTGTTTGAAACTGTTATGACGGCTGTATCTGAAGCGCGTCTGCGATAGGAAGGCCGCTACCGAACAAGCTCGGTAAAGATAAGGTTAACCCTGCTCATATTTGAGAAAAATATGATCTTGCCAATGAGATAACCTCAAAGATGCTATCGACCTTATCTTGAATGCACCCCACTCAAGATAGGCCACAAATATCCAAAGCCACGAGCCCACCTGGCATGTAAAGCCGTGTTTGTCGATCGTACCGATGTTTAGCGTACTTTAATGGTGGCAGCTCGCTGTTAGCTGCTCGGTGGCCTCTTCTAAACTGGCACGACTATTATCAGGTGGCGATAAAGGCTAAAATGATAGCGCAGATGACGGTTATCGATAGCGATGGCTTTTTAGCCCTGCTGGTTGTCCCAGACCTCTTGCAAGATAGAGTAGCTTTGCCAGCGCGTCAGCCATAT